>Ga0172379_10000972_pt1 | contig 62770 bp, 70 predicted proteins | sample GrowelOW334metaG_FD_119756 | JGI IMG/M metagenome (GOLD analysis project Ga0172379, IMG submission 119756) | Groundwater microbial communities from an aquifer near a municipal landfill in Southern Ontario, Canada - Groundwater well OW334 metaG | ecosystem: Environmental > Aquatic > Deep... | reverse complement strand
TGGCCTTCGTGATACATGCTCCAGCCAAGGCATCTTAAAATTTCAGGATGATTTGGATATAACTCGTCGGATTTTTCCAATAGCTCAACGGACTTGTTCCATTCTCCTGTACAGGAATAAACAAAACCCAAAAGATAGTTTGCGTTTGCGCTTTCTCTATTTAATTTTAATGCCTGTTTTAAAGCTTTTTCCGCCTTGTCGTATTTTCTTAGACTTAAGTAGTTGTCGCCGATTTCCTCAAATGCTTCAACACAACCAAGATCGTTTGCGAGTATCCTTTCGCATATTCTGATAGCCTCAGAATGATTACCTTCGTTTTTCTTTTTATCAGCCTCTTGAATTAGAGGATTCGTTTTTGCGTTAGGCATTTTATTTTTGTTTTTATTTTTGTATCAGGGAATTATATCCCAAAATGGGAATAAAATCAAATGGTAAAAGTGGAAATGGGCTTGTTAGATTTTAAATCCTGATTTTTTTGCGAAATGAACTACGGCTTTTAAGTAGCCAAGTTTATCGCCTGTGTCGAAGCGCTCACCCTCGATTTCGTAACCGTATATTGGAGAAGTTTTAATGAGTTTTCTCATTCCGTCTATAAGTCGAAGCTCTTTGTCTTTTCCCGGGCTTGTACTTTCAAGAGCTTTCATGAGCTCCGGAGTCACGATGTATTTCCCGGCGATTGCGAGATTCGACGGAGCGTTTTTTGGGAAAGGTTTTTCAACGAGATTTTTAAGCTTGTGCAACCTTCCTTGTTTTTTTGATGTTTCAACTATGCCGTATTTTTGGCTGTCAGCCTTGTTTATTTTGTGTAGTGCGATTACCGGCGTGCCTATGCGTTCGTATTCATTAATAAGCTGTTTCAGTGCCGGCACTTTGCTGTCATAAATATCATCTCCAAAAAGTACTGCGAACGGTTCTCCTTTTAAATATTCTTTTGCGCAGAGAATTGCGTGGCCGTCTCCGCGAGGTTTTGGCTGGTCTACGTATATGAATTTTGCCATTTTTATAATTTTCTCAACTTCTTTTAAAAGCTCGAGGTGATTTTTTTCTTTCAAAGTGGCGGAGATATATTCGGAGTGACTGAAATAATCTTTTAACACGGCTTTGTTCTTGTTCGTGATGATTATTATTTCCGTTATGCCGCTTTTTACCGCTTCCTCAACCAAATATTGAATGCATGGTTTATCAACGATGGGAAGCATTTCTTTCGCGATGGATTTTGCTATTGGAAAAAATCTTGTGCCAAGTCCAGCCGCCGGAATTACCGCTTTTCTTATTTTCATCTTTGGCAAAAATTAGGATTTTATCTTGATGATTTTTGTCGTTTCAACTTCTTTTAACGGAATATGAATTTCGAGAACGTGATTGTCAAAATTTGCTGTGATATTTTTTGCGTCCGCTTCCAGAGGTAATACAATGGATCTCGAAAATCTTCCCCAGAAACATTCTTTTGTGTAATATTCTTCTTCCGAGACCTCGAATTTTTGAACGCGCGTACCTTTTATTACCAAGACCTCGTCCGTAATTGAGATTGTTACGTCATCCGGCTTTATCCCTGCAATTGGCGCTAAAAGTACCAATTCATTTCCTTTTTTAAATATGTCTAAAGAAAGCTGCCCTACTTCTTTTGGAACATCCGACTTTGTTTTTGTAACTGATGGAGAGGGAAGTGGGTTGATTTTTATTGCAGGGGAATTACTCATGCGGATTGTTTTTTAGATTCTGGTTTGAAATATTTTAAGAATTCTTCTCTGTTGAGAGTCTCTTTCTTAATCAAATCTTCCGCGATTGTTGTTATCAACGCTTTGTGTTTAAGAATGATTGCTTTTGCCTTTTTGTAACCTGCGTCGATAATCTTTTTAACAAGTTCGTCGATTTTGGCTGCACTTTCCTCGGAGTAATTTTTCATATGGCCAAAGTCGCGGCCCAAGAAGATTTCATCGTTGCTTTCGCCAAAAATGATGGGCCCGAGCTCGCTCATGCCATATTTTGTCACCATGTTTCTTGCGAGGGCCGTGGCTCTCTGAAGATCATTGCTAGCGCCCGTAGTCATCTCTCCAAAGAAGATTTCTTCCGTTGTATATCCTCCAAGTAACGAGCAAAGTTCATCTTCAAATTTACTTCTTGTATAAAGATGTTTGTCTTCTTCCGGCATAAACCATGTGACTCCCAGAGCCATTCCTCTCGATACTATTGAAACTTTATGAACCGGGTCGCAGTTTGGGAGCAAGTGTCCGATTAAGGCATGTCCGACTTCGTGGAAAGCCGTGACCATTCGTTCCTTCTTGTTTAGAACGTGCGATTTTCTTTCCGGCCCCATAACCACTTTTTCCATAGATTTTTCGACCTCTGACTGACCAACGGTTTTTTTATTTAGTTTTGCCGCCAAGATTGCAGCTTCATTTAAAAGATTTTCTATGTCAGCTCCGGTAAATCCCGGTGTAATTCTGGCAATTCTTGAAAAATCCACGGTTTTTGCCATTGGCTTGTTTCTTGCGTGAACTTTTAAAATTTCTTCACGGGCTTTTATGTCCGGTACATCAACAACGACTCTTCTGTCGAATCTTCCCGGCCGCAAAAGTGCCGGATCGAGAATGTCAGGCCTGTTGGTTGCGGCCATAACAATTATATTTGTTCCTGTTTCAAAGCCGTCCATTTCAGTCAGGATTTGATTTAATGTCTGTTCTCTTTCGTCGTGGCCGCCGCCCATTCCGGCTCCTCTATGGCGGCCCACGGCATCAATTTCATCTATAAATATAATGCATGGTGCGTTTCTTTTTGCCTTTGTGAATAAGTCGCGAACACGTGACGCGCCTACGCCGACAAACATCTCAACGAATTCAGATCCGGAAATGCTGAAAAATGGAACATCCGCCTCTCCGGCTACGGCGCGCGCCAATAAAGTTTTTCCGGTTCCGGGAGCTCCAACCAAAATCACTCCTTTTGGAATTTTTGCTCCCATTGATCTGTATTTTTGCGGATGCTTCAAAAAGTCCACTATTTCATAAAGTTCTTCTTTTGCCTCGACGGCTCCGGCAACATCTTCGAAAGTTGTTTTCTGCTTTTCCTTATCGTAAAGTTTTGCGCGGCTTTTTCCAAAAGACATTGCTTGGTTATTGCTTGATTGTGCCGACCTCATCATGAAAACAAAAAAAGCTATTATTAAGAGAAATGGTATTAAGCTTACCAAAAGTTCTTTCCAGAATGCCCCGGCTTGGCTGTCTGTTATGTTTATGGAAAGAGCCGAAATTGTAGCTTGGCTTACTCCCGCCTGATTAAGTATGTCATATATATTTGACCCCGATTCTTTAAACGCAAATTGCTTGCTTCCATCTACAAGATTTACATCGATTTTATTATCGGAAACTTGTATATCTTTTATTGTTCCCGCTTTTACTTCGTCTACGAATTTATTCAGAGGAATCTCCGTTGACGGCACTCCGTTGGATTGGAAAATCATGGCTCCTGCTGCGATAAGCAGAGCTATTATTATGAAAGTAAGAAGCGTGTGCCTTGATTTGTTTTGAGTTGGTAAAATGGCCATATTTATTTGTTTGAGAGTATTTTTATAATACCGTTTTTTAAGTAAATCACAAGTTTTCCTAGTTTCTTTTTTTTGTTTCCAAGCCCATTTTCGATAATTGATAAAACCTCATCAATATGTATTTTTTTTAGATCTTTTGTGGTCCCTATAATTATACGATGAATCTCTATAAGAATTTGTTTTTTTATAGCTCTTTTTTCCTTTTTAAACTCTTTTGCCATGAATTCCGTAAATTTTTTATTAAGAGCATTTTTTTTAATCCACTCTTTTGCCGTGCGCGAAATGTATTGATAAACTTCGCGGATGTTGTCGGTGTTTTTGGCTACCGATTTAGCTAAATTGGGGTTTAACTTTTTAAGTTCCGGAATTATTTTGTGGCGAATAAAATTCCTTGTGTACTTGGTATCTTTGTTGGTTTTATCTTGTCGATATGGAATTTTGTTTAGTTTTAGATATTCGATTATGTCATTTTTCGTTAAAGACAAAAGTGGCCGAAAAAGTTTTGTTTGGTTTGTGATTTTTTCAATTTCTTCCATCCCGTAAAGACCTTTCAAATGGGCTCCGCGTGCGAAATTCATAACGATTGTTTCCAGATTATCATCGGCGTGGTGGGCCGTGATGATGAGGCTTGCCTTATGTTTTTTTGCTAACTTTTTAAAAAAATCATAGCGAATTTCACGGCCTGTTTCTTCCAAACCCTTTTTTGCCTTTTTGCTTTCTTTGTCCACATTCTTTTTAATCATTTCAAATTCACCTCCGCTTTTTTTCGCAATATCGCGTGCGAATTTTTCATCCATTTCAGATGCTCGTCCTCTTAATAAGTGATTTACATGTGCTGCAATTATCTTAAACTTGGTTTTTTCTTTTAGTTTTGTAAGCATTTTTAGCAAAAATACCGAATCCGGCCCTCCGGACAGCCCAAGAATAACGCAATCATTTTTCTTTATTTGCCTTTCCAGTATTTTCAAAACTCTATTTTCCAATTTTTTACACTCCTGTTTATTCATGTTTTAGCGTTCTTGGCTGACTTAACTTAATGACTATATCAAAATTATCGTCCTCGGCTACTTTATTTGCCATCTCTTTGCCGCATTTTTGGCATTTGTGGCTTATCATCCATCCTTTTTTGCCTGTTTGGTAGCTATAAATCGGCTCCATAACACCTTCGCACATACTTTCTCTGTCTCCGGGGCTTTCTTTGTCTACATGAAGGCTAAAAAGGCATTTTCTGCAGTGATTTCTGCAGCTGGATTTGTGCGGTGGATTTTTTTCTCCGCAGTTAATACAGACGAATCCTTCATTGATAACTTTAAAGTTGGACATTTTGGCTTATTCTTCCTTGAATGTTGATGCTTAAGTATGTTATAATAGATTGATAAAAATAAAAACTAAAAAGCAAAAATATGAAAAAATTGAATCCGTTTTTAATCCTTGGTTTGGGAATTTTTTTGATAGTCCTTTTTTACGGAGGCTATCTGTTTATTAAAAATACCTCAGTTTCTTCCGGTATAGACGAGGCTGATGCCGTTAAGCTTCAGCTTACGGATGAACTAACTGTTTATCAGGAGAAGAATCTCGAACAGGCTATTTCTGCCAAGAAAATGGTTGATTTCCTTAATGCCAATGATGTGAACTGGTCTTATATAATTCAGGAAATAAGAGATACGCTTCCGCAAAATGACAAAGGTGAATATATCGTAGACATTCTTTCTTACTCGGGGACGCCGGACAATAAAATTTCTCTTAATATTCAAACTGTTCCAAACGCAAGCGATCCTTATTCAAGTGTTGCAAGCGTGATTTCTGCTTTCGATAACAGCAAAAGCTTTAAAGATAATTTCGTCGCTTCTATTGGCGGCGGAATGACTCCATTTGGTCAACAAATTCTTACTTTCACTTTGACTACAACTTACGCCGGAGAATCTGTGCCTGCCAAGAACTCTACTCCAAGTGTAAAGAAAGTTGATAATTCCGGTGCTAATGCCGTTAAGAAGCCTGTATCTCGCTAATTTTTAAACTTATTCAATATGTTTTATAAAACACAAACACAAACTGAAAAACCTTACAAGAAGTCACAATCAAAAACTCTTCTCGGAGTTTTACTTGTTCTTGTGGCCGTGGCTGTTTACGTTCTTTTGCTTAAGCCATTCTCTGACGGATTGGCAAAAAAAGAAGTCGATCTTTCTACGAAAAACGCAGAAGTTGCCAGTTTAAACACGGCAATTGATTCTTTGAAAAAACAGGAAGCAGAGTTTCAGCTTACCGAAGATAAAAAGAACAATATTTTAAAAGTGGTTCCTATCGGACTTAATCAAGATCAAGTTATCAGAGACGTTGTTGAGGTGGCTGCTAAAGAAGGAATATCGCTTAGATCAATCAGTTTTAGCAAAAGTGCCTTGAAGGATAAAAATGTTAATGTTCTTCGTGTTAGCGCAGGTTTTGACGGAGTTTATGATGACCTGATTAATTTTCTGAAGGATGTTGAGGGCAATGAGAGAAGATTCAAAATTAACTCTATCAATGTTCAGTTAAACCCAAGCGACCTTTCTCTTTCCAAAAGAGTTTCATTTTCTTTGACTATGGACTCTTTTTATCAGGATTAATTAATCAACCAATATGGATTTTGATGAATTACAAATAAAGGCTAATGCTCAATCTCAAGTGCCTCAGACCGATTCCGGAAAACATATTCTTGTTGATGATGGTGATGCGGATTTCTATGTTTATGATGCGCCTTTTGCACGTGAAGTTTTGGAAATGCTCAAACATGAAGGGCAAAAGGACGAAGAAAAAGTTATTTATGGCGTTTACGACAGTTCATCCAAAAGTCTTTTTACAAGAATTAATGATTTTTTGATTGATAATTCGAAAGTGAGCGTAAGAGATAAGGCGTATTTTTTCCATTTGCTTGGAATAATGGTTGATGCTGGAATTCCGGTTGTTAATGCCGTGGAGTCTTTGGCAAACCATGCGGAAAATCCAAGACTTAGAAGAATATTACATACAATTTCATACAACTGTGCGGGAGGTGCTCCGCTTACTGACGCTATGATGCGCTTCGATGATGTCTTTGACGAAGCGGAGCTCGGCATTATCAAAGCCGGGGAGGCTTCCGGCAAGCTTAATATTATGTTAAGAAAACTTGCCGAACAGCTTGAAAAAAGGAATGAGCTTAATTCAAAATTATGGGGAGCTGCAGTATATCCGATAGCGGTTTTGGTTGTTTTGATTGCCGTTTCAATCGGTATGTTGGTTTGGATTTTGCCTACACTTTTGAATCTATTTAAAGAAGGCGGGGTTACTTTTGACAAGCTTCCTTTTGTCACCAGAGTTTTGATTGGCTTGCAGGACGTTCTTGTTGGCTACTGGTGGCTGATTTTGGTTCTCATTTTTATTGCTTACGCGGTTTTCCAAGCCTACAAAAGCACTGACAGAGGAGCTTTTATGCTCGATTATTACAAATTAAAAATACCTTTCGCAGGCGATCTTGTCAGAAAAGTTTTTGTATTGAGATTTGTTGGTATGTTGGGACTTTTGATTGAATCCGGATTGCCTGTTATCAGATCTTTAAAGATATCCGGCAATTCAATAACCAACAGAGTTTATAAACTGAAAATTCAAGAGTCTATTGGGAATGTTAAGGCGGGAAAAAAGATTTCCGAGAGTCTGGAAGATACCAATTTCCTTTTCCCGCACGAAGTGGTTCAAATGATGAATATCGGAGAAAAATCAGCCAATCTGGCAAGCATTTCCGAAAAAATTTCCGTTCAATATCAAAAAGAAGTCGACAACAGTCTGCGCAAGATGATCGCTGTTTTTGAGCCCGCGATGATACTTGTTGTAGGCGTATTTGTTGCCCTGCTTGCTTTGGCGATAATGGCTCCGATTTTCAATCTTAACAGTGTTATCGCTAAGTAAAAACTATGCATGCAGATCAAAATACAAAAGGGTTTACTCTGGTTGAAATTCTAATGGTTATTTTTATAATCGGTCTGCTTTCGGTTTTGGCTATTGCGGGCTATTCCGAGTACAGAAAAATTGCTCTTATGAATTTATCCGCGGACTCGGTTGTTTCTCAAATAAATGAAGAAAGAGAAAACGTAAGATACGGTATTGATACTCAGACGAAAAATGTTTGTAGCGGAATCTTCTTGTCTTCCACGAGCGAAGTCAGCCTCGTGTCGGTTTCTTATAATCCTAAAAAGAAATGGGTTGATACTGACTGGGTACAAGGAGAGTGTGCAATTGACGATTCGGCTTTATCTGCCGGCAAAAAAGCTTTTAACACGGCCTTGGATATACAATTTGAATCTGCGTCTTCCGATGATGCTTACGTGCTTTTTGTTCCTCCGGACGGTCATTTACTTACTTCTTCTTCCGATGACCAAATTGAGTTTAATATGACTTATAAAAATTCGGCCGCCGATAAATATAAAAGAACTATAAATATTGATTTAAAATCAGGAAATGCTAGCTGGAAATATTATGAATAAAAAAGGTTTTACACTTGTGGAAGTTCTTTTGGGGATGATGATCCTTACGATTGCGATTGTCTTGGCGACTAATCTTTTTCTTACGGCCATGAGGTCGAACAAGGTCATGACATACAATCTTAAGGCTTATTATCTGGCTCAAGAGGGGATTGAACTCACTCGAAATATTCGTGATACTCATTGGCTGCATAACCTAGACTGGCTTGACGGCCAAGGTGATGCAGATCCGACCAAGCTTGAAAAAGGAAAAATTTATTCTATTAATTTTAAAGATGCCATAAGTGACTGGACGGAAGTTGATCAAATCTCCGGAATGTATGTTTATTTTCCATGGGTAATAGCATCTGCTGGAAATACCGACGATGCATCTTTTAATCCATATAACGAACAATTAAAACTTGATGGAAACGACGGTGTTATCTTTTATCGGCATATAAATGTTCTTTCTCGTGTCGGTGGTGATTCCGTGCTTATTCAGTCTGTCGTTAATTTTGAGGATGGCGGCAAGAAAAATGAAGTTATCCTTGAAGAGGTTTTAACAAATTGGAAAAAAGGAGTTTTATAAATATGAATACAACAAAAATCAACAATAAGGGTTTTACACTGATAGAATTGCTAATCGCGATGACGATATTTATTGCTTTTGTAGGCGTTCTTTTCGGATCGTATATTTCGATAATTTCAGGGCAGAGAGATGCCAACAATTACAGAATTATGTATTCCGAAGCACGTCGTGTTTTTGATCAAATTACCCAAGAGGTTCGAAACGGAATTGTTTATTATCCGGAGAATACCGCCGGAATCGTTAGCAATGACTATAATATCGAACTTTCTAAAATTGTTATGCTCTCAAAAAATTTGGACAGCCTTGTCGTGTTTGAAAAAGACGACAACAATGATTTGAGATTTTGCAAAAAGAAAATGATTCAGAATTTGGATTATAAATATGATGTTGGTGATGGCCAATCTTATCTTCTTAATTCCGCCGGTTCCGATATCAAAATATCTGATTTTGCCATAAGGGTTTATCCTGCGGCCGATCCATACAGAACTGTAAATACCAAGGCCAGCTCTCTTCAATTTCAACCAATTGTGCACATAGATGCCACTTTTGAAAAAGATCTCGCCGGTGGAAATAAATACAGTCTTCATATTTCAACAAGTGTTTCTTCCAGATATTACGGCGAAGGCCCTGTTTTAAGCGCTGGCACTCCGTCTTGCGATATCAATAGCTCTTATGAAAATATTTTCAATGAATAGAATTACAAACAAAAATAAGAAAAATTTAAAAGGAACCGCGCTTCTGATTGCTCTTCTTGTTATGGGGGTTTTTATTACAGTTTCAATTGCGCTTTTTGGTCTGATTTTTAGAGAAATAAGGGACACAAAGAATTTTATCGATGCTGGAAAAGCTTATTATGCAGCCGAATCCGGTATCGAAGAAGCTCTTTATAATCTTAATACCGAGCTTCCGGGCTGGGAGGGAGATGAGAATTTAAATAAGGGGCAATTTGATAATGGTGTTTCGTATAAATACAAAGTATCGAACACGTGCGACAGTTATCCGTGTTTTGACCCGACCGAATATGATTTGCTTTCAATCTTGGCGAATAAGCCTGAGAAATTGTATGAAGAACTTGATCTTAGCGCCAATACAATAATTCCGATGTTTGTTGTTAAAACCGATAGTGACGGAAAAAAGACTGTTAAATCTATAAAGAGCTTTGTTGTACAGTTCTTCGCGGGGTTCAATCCTAGTGAAGACTTAAATATAACCAGTGGAGATATTTCCGGCTGGGATGTTTTGAGATGGAAAATTTTTGGTATGAAAAATGATTCCGGAAGATATGTTACTGATTCGATTGATGATTTTACTGCAGTTTCAACCGCACATAGTCCAACCGGAGAAGATTTTACGGCCAGAGCTAATGCACCTTCTTGGTTTGGAAGTTATGATTGTTCTGCCGATAGCTCAGTCCCTATAACTTCCGATTCTTCCGTAAATAATATGGCTGTTATAGGCCAAGGAGGGATACAGTGTGTTCCTTATTCTGATGTGGTTTCTGCCGGATATGGAGAAGGAAATATGGCATGTTCCAATACTCAGGCCAGAGATTATTATGTTTATCAGGATGGCAAAGTTACCTCAATTCAAGGGTGTTATGAAATAGGAAGTTTTATGGATTCTCACCTTCCTCCGAGCGCTGAAATAGGGCCTGGTTCCACTTCGGCCACAGGTTTGAATTACATAAGCTTGACCAATATTATGAACCCGGCGATGTTTAAGAATGATGATTTGATTGGGCTTGGAAATTATGAAGAAAAACGAAAAAAATCGAGAATCTTTTTTAGAATACAAGCTTTTACAGATTTGGAAAATCCGGACATCACTACGAATCAATTTGTTCGAGATACGGCCGAGATTGTTTCGAGCGGCACGAGCGGCGACGCGAAGCAGAGTATTGAGGTTAGGCTAAAAAGAGGCACCTATATGCCGGTATTTAATTTTGCGATTTACAGCACCTATGTTTCTCCAAACACTACAGTGCCTTTTTATCAGGATTATCAGGCGCTTCCGAATTAAAACTTTCTCGCAATTTCTCTCACTTTTCTCAATAGGGAATTGCTAAACTTTCTACGAAATTTGTTTTGCCTGACCGACATAAATTTCTTGAAAGTTTTCCTTCGTTTCGGCAACACATCGTGAAACTCGTTTTGCCTCCACTTCGGATCGCAATTCTCGCAATTTCATGCTAGATTCTTGGCATGAAAAAGTTTTATGTTACCACAGCGATAGCGTACGTTAATGCCGCGCCACATATCGGTTTTGCACTGGAAGTGATCCAGGCGGATGTTTTGGCGCGCTATCATCGACTAAAAGGAGATGATACTTTTTATCTTACCGGAGTTGATGAACATGGAGTAAAAATTTATGAAACCGCGAAAGAAGCCGGAATGGAAACGCAGGAGTTTGCCGATCTTAATGCGAATAAGTTTAAGGCTCTTAAGGGCGTTTTGAATCTTTCCAATGATGATTTTATCAGGACTACATCTGATAGACACAAGAGAGGCGCTCAAAAAATCTGGCAAAAGATGTTTGATGCCGGTGATATCTACAAAGACAAATATAAAGGGAATTATTGTGTTGGTTGCGAGGCTTTTATTCCGGATAAAGATTTGGATGCAGACGGAAATTGTCCAATTCATAAGAAAAAACCCAATGTCTTTGAGGAGGAAAATTATTTCTTCAAACTCTCAAAATATTCCGACAAAATTCGCGATCTTATCGAAAAAGATGAAATGAAAGTTGTCCCGCTTGCGCGCAAAAATGAGATTTTAAATATCATTGGAGAAGGGCTTAAAGATGTCAGTTTTTCGCGACCAAAAGATGTTTTGCCATGGGGGATCGATGTGCCCAACGATGATTCTCAGGTGATGTATGTCTGGTGCGACGCTTTGAGTAATTACATCACCGGAATTGACTACGAAAACGAGGGGCCGCTCTTCAAAAAGTTCTGGCCGTGCGATGCGCACTTAATCGGAAAAGATATTTTAAGATTTCATGCCGGAGTTTGGATTGGGATGTTGCTCTCGGCGAAAGTTCCGGTTCCGAAAGCAATTTATGTACATGGCTTTATTACCAGCGATGGTCAAAAGATGAGCAAAAGCATAGGAAACGTTGTTGATCCTTTGGAATATGTTGATAAATACGGAGTGGATAGTTTGAGATATTTTTTAATGAAGGAAATCCCAACAACTGATGATGGGGACTTTAGCCACAAGAGATTTATAGAGGTTTGCAATAGCGAATTGGCAAATAGTTTTGGAAATTTGTTGAATAGAGTTGTTATGATGTTGGACAGATATTGCGAAGGAAAAGTCCCTAAGGTTTCAAAAAACGATGATGTGAAAAAAATCTCGGATTTTTTAACTTCCGCTGTTAAAAAATACCAAGATTCAATGGACGCTTATGATATAAAAGTGGCTTGCGAGACTGTTTTTTCCGTTGTCGATTTTGGCAACAAATATATTGATGATAAAAAGCCTTGGACAATGGCAAAAGAAGAAAATAAAGATCTGCCAAATGTTTTATATAATCTTTTGGAGATAGTTTTTTGCGCAACGGTTATGCTCTCTCCGATTATTCCCGGCTCTGCCGATAAAGTTTTTGGACAACTTGGCCGTGATGCAAAAAAAATATCACTCGATTTCAAATGGGGGAATTTCAAAGAAGGTGAGGCTGTAAATAAGGCCGAGGTTCTTTTTCCAAGGATAGAGGAGAAGTAGATTGCTAGCCCATTGGTGGCGCCGGTTGTTGCACTGATGAAAGTGCAAAGAAGATGGCTGCTCTTACAATTGAATAAGAAAGCATTATCGCCAAAAGGCCCAAAAGTGCCCACTGAACCTGTTTTTTCCCGGCTTCCTGTTTTTCCGAATCAGCTCCGCCCATAATCATTCCGATTCCCGTAAAAACAAGCATCGCGATTGTTACCGGGGCGGCGAAATAAAGAAGTGCGCTGGCGAGTGTCTGAAGAACTATGTTGGCGTTGCCTGTCGGATCGCTTTTAGGGTCGAAATTATTTGCAAACGGCGTATTTGAAGGCGCAAATTCCTGTGGAATTGTGTATGCGGCAAATGTTGCTCCCGACATAATTACCATTGTTATTAAAACCCATAATGTGATTAGTGTTTTTTTCATTATTCCAGAAATTTAAATCTTGTTATTCCGCTTACCACTGCGTATGAGGCGCCTATAATAGCCATTCCTATAACCAGATATAAAAGAATCTTTTTGGCCTTTCCGGTTTGCTCTTCATTGCTTTCGGAAATAAGGTAATAAATACCCGCTACTATTAGCGCTAAAGTTGTTAGTATCAAAGTGAATGCCAAAACGTTTTTTATGACCGTTGTCGTCATGGATTCAATGGAAACTTTAGGCAGAGTTTTTACATAAGAATCTCCAGGCCTTGGCAGAATTATTTTGTCTACGGTTGCTCCACTGAGTGTCGACGGATCTTCCGCGGCGAAAGTGGTCAAATTAACACTTATCGAGGCTATTGCTGCGAATATTGTTATTAAGGCTATTTTTATGTATTTCTTGTTCATATTACAATCCGTTATCTTCTACAAACTTTAGATTTATTATAATTATTACTATTGTGTATGCGAGTAATGCCAGAAACAATCCTACCAAAGCATAGATTATTTGTTTTTTTGCGTTTTCTATCGATTCATCTTTGCCGTATGAAATTGCATATCTTACTCCGCCGATAATCAAAAATAGTGTCGCGAAGGCTGCCGCTATCCCAACGGATCCGGCGGTAAACCTCGGTATTAAAGTTGTTACAAGAGCCTTGGCCGATCCGCCTGAGTTTCTTTGAAACTCCTCTGTTGGCCCCGGTAGGGTTCCCGGCTGAGGAATGTACGGAGTGTTTGTTAACGCATTTGCCGCCATCGGCATTGCCAATGTTATAGTCAAAAATGTCGCTGTTATAATCAATAATTGTAAGATAGTTTTTTTCATAAGTTTATACCCCTGCGGTAAAGAAATTTGGGTTTGCCGTGTAAAGAATCACTGATGATAAAAACAAAACTGCAAGTCCCGCTATTGATTGAAGAATTCTCTTTTTGGCCGAGTCCACAGCTCCGGAATCTCCTCCTGAAAATGATAACTGAAGGCCGCTTATTACAATTACAAGTACACAAATCATCGCGACTATAGGCGCTGCCCATTTATATATCATTGCCACATATCCTGTGATCATGGCTGTGCCACCTTTTGCCAAAATAACCGTTACTTCTTTGCATAGCGTCTTTGCTGTGTCGCCGGATTGTGGGCTTGGAGCGCAGCTTTTTACCAATTGAGAATTTGTACTAACCGTCTTGCCGTTTTCTATACAGACCATAGTTTTTCTATAACATGGTCTTGCTTCAAAATTCTCTATTGTCTTTGGATCGATGGTTGTTATTGGCTCTTCCATTATGCTTATAAAATTTTGGCCTGCGTCATTTTTCGGGTCTATGCAGTAATCCGTCATTGCTGTGTTGCATTCCGCAAATGCAACAGGTATCGCATTTATCAGTGCGATATTTACCAAGACCAATACGGCTAATTTTTTAAGAAATTTTTTCATTAACTTGCGTAAAATATTGATTGAATAAATATGCCTATTGTATATGAGGCAAAAACGATCATTAAGCCGAAAAACGAGAATTTTATTATTTCTTTTCCTTTGTCTATCATTGTTTGCTCTCCTTGCGAGACGACCAGAATTAATCCGCCTAATATTATCAAAATTATTGCCACTGAACCGATTATTTTTGTTACGAACTCAATTATGTTTACAATCGCTTTTACGATTGGAGAGCGATCCTTTTCAAAACCTGTGTCTGTTTTTTTAAAATAAGCACCATCTTGATCTTCCAATTTTAGTGTTTTTCCAACGTCAAAAGTGGCATCTGTTAGCGGAGGTGGAGGAGTAGGCCCATCTGCGTATGCCAATTGTAAATTCATAAGTCCTCCGAAGACTAAGATTGTTCCTATGATTGTCATCAAAAGTTTTTTCATTGCTTCTTAAAATTATTCGATAGATTATTCAAACTCCTTCGGAATATTTTCAAGAGCGTCTTCCTCTGTGATTATTCCCGCTTGGAAAAGATCCGTTACGGCCTTTTTCATTGTTTGCATTCCTTCTTTTGCGGAAGTCTCGATAACCGAGTTAATTTGATGAGTTGTTGCTTTTCTTATCATGTTTGCCACTGCGCTGTTATTGAACATAATTTCAAATGCGCCGACTCTTCCCTTTTTGTCTTTTGTTTTAATTAACGACTGGAAGAATACTGCTCTTAAAGTCATGGCAAGCTGGGTTCTTACCTGGTTTTGTTCTTCCGATGGGAATGAATCGATTATACGGTTGATAGAATTTGCACATCCGCTGGTATGCAACGTGGCGAATACCAAGTGCCCCGTTTCGGCAGCCGTTATAGCTTGTTTCATTGATTCAAGATCGCGCATTTCTCCCAAAAGGATAATATCCGGTGCTTCTCTAAGTGCGCTTCTTAATGCTCTATGAAAACTCTGGGTGCTCGTTCCAACTTCTCTTTGCTGAATCAAACATTTTTCATCTCTATGAACGTACTCGATTGGATCCTCAATTGTTAAAATGTGCTTTTTCTGCGTCCTGTTAATTTCGTTTATCATGGCCGCCAAACTGGTTGTTTTTCCCGATCCGGCCGGTCCTGTAATAATTACCAATCCGTTTTTAAATTGAGTTGCCTTTTTTAACTGTGAGGGCAAATTCAATTCTTCGATGGACATGACGTTTTCTGAAATCAACCTCATAGTCGCTGAAATGCCTTTCCTTTGCATAAAGACGTTAACCCTGAATCTTGAAATATCTTCGATTTCAAGAGCGTAATCCAGCTCAAGATTTTGCTCGAAGAATTTTTTCTGCTCGGCAGTCATTATTTCATAAATGTATTCTTCGGCTGTTTGCTTCGTAAGAATCGGATGTTCCTCAATCTGAATGAGGTCTCCGTTTATACGAATTGTCGGCTTTGCGCCTGTTGCAAAGTATACGTCCGAAGCTTGGTATTTTACCGCGGTTCGGAGAATTTTATCCATCTTGTACATAATTTTTGGTTTTATTTTTATTTTTATCTTGAAATTATACCATTTTTAAGCCCTTTTAACAAGCACTTAAGAGATGAAAATTACTATTGGTTTGATTATAGGTTTTTCAGAATATCCAAGACCGCTTTCGGGTCTTTTGATTCCATGATTTCTTTGCGGAATTTTGAGCTGTTTTCGAAGCCTTTTAAATATGTACTAAGATGCTTTTTCATTTCCATGAGACCTAATGTTTCGCCATGTATTTTTAGGCTTAATTTGAAGTGAGCAATAATTAATGGGATTTTTTTGTGAAAAGAGGGGGCAGGTGTAACTTTTTTGTTGTGAAGTTTTGCCCATGTCTGAGCCAAAATCCATGGGTTTCCGAAGGCCGCCCGGCCGATCATGATTCCATCCAAAATCGCTTGCGATTTTGGATCCTTTAGCCGCTTCCGGGCGGCCTCATCAGAATCAATATCTCCATTCCCGATTACCGGGATTTTTAGGTGTTTTTTAGCTGTGTAAATTGGCTCCCAGTCAGCTTTTCCCGAGAATTCCTGATTTTTCGTTCTTCCATGAATGGTTATGGCTTTTGCTCCGGCTTTTTCGAGGCTTTTAACAAAATTTATGAATGATTTTTCATCGTATTTGTCGTATCCGATTCGTATTTTTACTGAAACCGGAATTTTTAAGGATTTGCTAAGTTTTTTTACTATTTCGAAGGCGAGAGGCGTGTTTTTTAACAGAGCAGATCCGTAACTTGCTTTTGTGACTTTTTTGGCCGGGCATCCCATATTTATGTCTATCCCGGCGGCTCCCATTTTTTCCAATTTTTTTCCCGCTTCCACGAAAAAGTCAGGATTTTTGCCAAACAATTGTACGATTAGTGGAAATTCGCTTTTTCCGGATTTCAGCATGTTAAGCGTTTTTTTGTTGTCGTGGACTATCGCGTCTACAGAAATTAATTCCGAAAAGCATATAATTTCCGGACAAAGTTTTTTCACGACTTGTCGATATGGCGAATCTGTCCATCCGGCCATAGGGGCCAAGCAAACTATCGGTTTTTTGGTTTTGCTCCACGAAAATTTCATTTTGCACGATTAAAGACACCGATAAGTTTATCTTGTCGTTTGAATTAAGTTAAGCGATTATAGTCTACTGTGCTCTTTTCACTCTTTTTACCGGCTGAGTTGTCGTATCTGTTGCCGGAGTAACAGTTGAGGCATCGGTTGTTGTGTCTGGAGCGTCTAGCGTCGTATCCGATGTTCCAAATGGTGTGCTCGTTGTGGTATCAGCTGTTGCATCTGCTGTTCCTGAAACATCAGCAGGTGTGTCAGTAGTCGCGTCTGTGGCCGTGTCTGTAGTCGTGTCGGCCGCTTCCGTGTCAGTTGCCGTTGTATCTGCAGTCGTGTCGGCCGTTATGTCAGAAGTCGCCGTTGTATCCGTAGTTTTTGTCCAGTTATTATCCGTTGTTTGTGGCGCAGGATTGTCTCCAGCCGGGACAATATTTGTTGAATCTTCCGACGCGTGTAAATCTGTTGTATTGCCTGAATCTTTGAAAATGAAAAAATATGCTCCGGTTCCGGCCCCCGCAATCATAACCAAACCTGCCGCAATTGCCGGAATTAAGAATTTTTTAAATTTTGATTTGCCTGCCGATGGCATTGTTGCATCAGGAGCAACAGAAGCGACTTTTGCTTCCACTGCCGGTTTTGATTCAACAAATATCGGCTTTGGCTGCTCTACCGTTTTAAATTCTACGATAGGCTTTGGTGCCTCTTGCATAATTGGTTTTGGTGCGACCGGCGTTGGTGTAGCTGGCGTTGTCGGTGCTGCCGCAGGAACGTTTAACCCTGCCACATGCAATTCGCCTTCATCCAATTTTTTAGGACTATCTGACGTGTTTGGAGTAGTATTTTCCATGTTTTTTTGATTATTTTTGTTTTTATTTTTGAAAGAAACTTGTCTAATCTTTTTCTCCCAATTCTTTTGGTAGAATGTTTTCTATTGCCGCCCATTCGCTGTCTTCAATTTCCGGGACGACGATTGTTACATTATCTCCGACTTCACCTTTAAAATATGTTACTGAGGCCAAAAGTACTTTGAATGCCTTTCCCGAAGCAATTACTTTGTATTGTCCGTCTTCGTACGTCAAAACGCCAACTATACGTTTTCTTTCGACCGGCCCGATTTGTTTATATACGAATGAGCCATCGTCTTTTATTGTTAACTTTAGAACATCTCCCGGAATTAGTTTTGATTTGCTGGCGTAGTTTGCCGGGACCGGATAATCTTTCTTGTTTTTGTCCACCATTGTTTGTCCATTGAACACACCTTCAACAATCTTATCCTCGCCATCGGAAGAGCTTTCCGGAAGTGATTCGGCAAGCTTTGTGTAAATGTTTTTTGATGGAGTTCCAGCCAGTTCCAAGATTATCTGTTTCGCGGATCGTAAATTACTTTCCGCGGATTCGATCATCTCTTTTGCTAATGCAAGTTTTGAAGATAGTGACATTTTATTTTTCTTTTAATTTATTTTTGTTTATCTAAGTATACCAAATTTTTGGCTTTCTTTCAATTGGGGGAACTTGACAATATGGCCTATTTCCGTGGTTTTATCTTTTTCAAAAGTGTACGGCGGATGACACTTACATTGGAGATTATTCTAAAAGTGAACACAACTGTTGCGGCTAAATACAAATCCAGCCCGAGTTTTTCTCCGAGATATGTTATAACCAAAGCCAGAAATATGTTTGTAAGAAGACCGGTTACAAAGAGTGTCGGATCATATTCATTTTCGTTTACCTCAGCCTTGATTCCGCCAAAAAGCGAATCTAAAATGCCCACTATGATTACTGCGGAATATTTTATGTATTCCACAGGTATTGAGTAGTTGAGCTGCATTCCGACTATGATTCCGATTAAAATTCCTGTTATGGCCCAGATCATTTTCTTTGGGTTATTTTCTTTTGTATATGATCTTTTCCCCGTTGGTGCCTGAGATACGAAGGTCTATATAATCCAAGTTTTCCTTATAAATGTCCAGCTTTACCAGTGTTTTCTTGAGTTTTTGAAGCTGTTGATCAATCGGTTTTTGCATATCCAGCCAAATATAAAATCCTTTTTCTGTTAAAAGATGAATTTCTCTTGCGATTGGTTTATATAAAATTTCCTTTATCTTCATTCCGAATTTATCCTCAAAATATGTTTTTGTTTCCAATAAAAGCGTAAGAGTTTTTTCATCTATTACGATCTCTTTTGTATTTATCGGTTCATCCGATTTTACGCGGATGTAAGGCAAATCTTTGTTCTCATAGTCTTCTTTTATTACTTGCCCGATGGCGTTTATTATGTAACTTTTTTTGAGAGTTTTGCTTTCGTTAATTATGTTTGCCACAAGGGCGTATGGCTCGAATTTTATTTTTAGAATGTCCGGATAGCTTTTTGAAACCTCCACGGTTTTTAATTCGGGGAATTTTTTTATAACTTTTGACGATAACTCTTTTGTGTCCACCAAAAGTATGTTTTTTCCAATGGCCGAGGATATGGTTTTTTCTATTTCTTGGGCAAATGCTTTATTCTCAAGAGTTTCGTTGCTTATTACCACATCCGAGATTGAAAATATGTTTGAAAAGAACAGGATATATGTCAAAAATCCGGCTACAATAAGGCCTAAAATAACACCTGCTATTCTTTTGGATTTCCGCGTGGTTTTTGGCAGACGGCCCATCGGCTTTCGGTGATATCTTTTATTTCCAATCATTATTTTTTAGGCTATTGTCTGTTTCGGGAAGCATCCTATACCAGAATCTATGAATTTTGAAGCTGCCGTAAAATATTTAAAATCCTTCAGAGCCTATGACGAGGAGCTGAAAGTTGAATATAATGAGAAAAATTTTGACCTTGTAAGGATAAAAGATTTTTTGAAGGCGTATAAAATTGACGATTCCAAGGTTAAATATATTCATGTGGCCGGATCGAAAGGAAAGGGGAGTGTTTGTTCAATGATTGAGAGATATATAAGAGCCAAGGGGCTTAAGACCGGGCTTTTTTTGTCTCCATATATGGTGAAAATTACCGAGAGTTTCTATTTGAACGGAAAGGAAATGCCTCCCAAAAAGTTTGTGTCTTATGTCAAAGATTTGAAAAAATTTATCGAAGTTCAAGGCGGAACATCTCTTACCTCTTTTGAACTAATGGTTGTTATGGCCATTAAGTATTTTTCCGATGAAAAAGTTGATTATGCCGTTATTGAAGTTGCCATGGGAGGGCGTCTGGATGCCACAAATGTTATATCTCCAAAATTGGCGGTTTTAACCTCAATTGAGTTGGAACACACCGATGTTTTTGGGAAAAGTCTTAAAAGAATAGTTTACGAAAAATGCGGAATAGTTATAAACGAAGTTCCGGTTGTTGTTGCTCCGCAAAATAATCTAGTAAGAAAATTAATTAAGACGGAGTTGAAAGGCCGAAAAAGTAAGATGTTTTTTACCGATGAAATTTCGATTCCAAAAATTAATGTCGATTTTGAAAATCTTGTTCATGAGGACAATGCGAAAGTCGTTTATCTAAGCCTAAAAACGCTACTGAACGAAGTGGACATGAAAGTTTTTAAAAATGTTCTTTCCGTCTTCAAATTTGAAGGCCGATTTGATGTCCGCAAGGTAAATGGCAAAACGGTTGTTTTCGATATCGCCCATACCGAAAATAGCATGAGAAATCTTGTTAATTCTCTGGCCAAAAAATTTCCCAAGAAAGATTTTCTGTTTCTTTTTTCAGTGATGATAGGAAAAAATGTCTCGGCTATGCTCGATGAAATATTAAAAATCTCGGATGAAATTGTTTTTACGAGGTCGCACAAGATTAGGGGATATGAAGCGAAAGAATTGTTCGGTAAATACTCTAAAATATTTCAAAAGTCTTCTTTCATGGAAGATCCTTTTATGGCTTATGCCAGCCTTCTCAAGAAAGTCAGCAAAAATAGGATTCTCGTTGTTACGGGATCCCATTTTTTGGTTGGAAAGATATTCTCTAAAATTAAATAAGAGTTCTTTTTTGAAGTGCTTTTCTTGCGTTTGATTTAGCTTTGTTTTTTCTTTTTCTTAGTTTGCTTTTTGCGCGGGTTTTTCCTACGAGTCCGTGCTGTTTGCTTGCGTGTGCATTTGTCATATAAAAGTTTGGTTTAGACCTTGTTTGCGCGGCTTAATCTAAATTAAGATTGAGTTTTTGTCAAAAGAATCTAATATGGGCTCATGAAGTTATATAAGCATTTGGATCTTATTACGGTTTTCTTTGTGTCTGTTTTGCTGATTTCCAACGTGGCGTCCAGCAAGATACTTTCGTTGGGGTTTTTTGATTTTGACGGTGGCACAATTCTCTTTCCTTTAAGCTATATTTTTGGAGACATTCTTACTGAGGTTTATGGCTATGCAAGGGCAAGAAGAGTAATTTGGATGGGGCTTTTTATGAATGTTTTGATGGCGATTGTTTTTATGATTGTTGCATATCTTCCGTCGGCAGCGACTTGGACAAATCAGGAGGCATATATGGCGATTTTGGGATGGACTCCGAGAATAGTTTTAGCGAGTGTTACGGCATACTTTGCCGGTGAGTTTTTAAATTCATATGTTTTGGCAAAAATTAAAATTTGGATGAATGGAAAAAAACTCTGGGTAAGAACAATATCTTCCACGGTTGTCGGAGAAGCGGTTGATACTGTTATTTTTGTAATGATTGCGTTTTATGGGGTTCTGGATAAGGATCTTTTGGTTGCTGTTATGATTTCAAATTATATTTTTAAGGTTCTTGTTGAGATTGTGTTTACTCCGCTGACTTACGTGATTGTTGGTTATTTGAAGAAAAGCGAGAATGAAGATTATTATGACCGTCACACTAACTTTAATCCTTTTAAACTGGAACAAAAATGAAAAAGATTATTTTTGTCTTTTCTGTTATTTTTGTCATTGGCGGATGCAATACGGTAAAGAATGTTGATGATGCCTCTTTGCCTCAAAATGAAGCCAAAAATCGTGTCGAGGATGCGCTTAAAACAGTTGAAAAGATTGATGACCAAGTCGAGCTTACGGAAGAAAACGGCGAGAGATTTTATGTAAACAAAAAGTTTGGATTTAAAAACAAAATTCCCAAATCTTTTTCCGAAGTGGAATATTTTCCGGATGATATTGGTATGTTTATGAAACACAATGATAGCGAAGAAATTCGTGAAAAGCAGAAAACGCACATGGATTATTATTCCGTTGAAATAGGTGCTACCGCCATTGAAAATACAGGCAGGACTTCGGATTTGGCGGCCTATGTTTTGGATAAGTTTCCGGGTTATTCATTGGAATATTACGGCTCGGGTGTTTTTGTGGATGAAAGAGATAACGATTATGCCATTCGGCATTATTTTTTTATGAACGAAGGCAGAAGCAACATATATGAGGCTTATTTAAGAGTTCCCGCATTCCATTACAATAGGCACAAGGAAGGGTTTGATGATTTCACCAAGACTATCCAACTTTTTTAATCGGCTGAGGTTTTGTAATGGCATCTATACTGAGAATTTTGTTCATTTCTTTTTCCGTAAACAGCTTTCTTGTGCGAAGTTCCTGTTTGATTGTTATGCCTTTCTTTAGGGCTTCTTTCACTATGTCCGCGGTTTGTTCGTAGCCAATATATGGTGCCAATGCTGTTACGGTTGATAAACTATTTTCAAAAAGTTCCTTTACTCTTTTTTCGTTAACTTCCAGATTTTTGATGCACAAAAGTCGCAACGTTCGTATTGAGTTTGTGAGTATTTGCATTGATTGAAGCAGGTTGTACATAATTACCGGAGCGTGAACATTAAGTTCGAAATTGCTTCTTTGCGCGGCCAATTCTATCGTTTTGTCATTTCCTAAAACTTGGAAACAAACCATTTCAACGTTTTCCAGAACGGATGGGTTTACTTTACCCGGCATTATTGACGAGCCCGGCTGAACTTTTGGAATAACAATTTCGGCAAAACCCGCTTTTGGCCCTGTGTTCATTATTTTTAAATCCAGCATGAAATTTATAAGATTTGTCGCAAGAGATCGAATTCCGGCCGAGAAGTTTAAAAAAGAATTCATATTATTTGCCATTTCCGTGTCGTTTTCCGATTTATTAAAATGAATTCCTGTTAACTTTGTAAGGTTTTTCAGCATTGCCGGTTTATATTTTGGATCTGCGTTTATTCCTGTTCCTAATGCGGTTCCGCCGATTCCAAGTATTTGTAAATCCTTGGATTGTTCCTCAATCATTTTTCTTGATTTTGAGATTGCTTGTTTGTATGAATCAAATTCCTGTCCGAATGAAATTGGAACGGCGTCTTGTAAATGAGTTCTTCCGACCTTTATCAATTTTGCGTATTTTTTGCTTTTTTCGTCTATGGCTTTTTCGAGTTCATTGATTTCTTTTAGAAATTCCGGGAGAGCCAGAAGCACGGCGATTCTGGTTGCCGTTGGCATTACATCATTGCTTGACTGAGCCATGTTCACGTGATTGTTCGGATGAACCGGATTATATTTGCCTTTTTCTTTTCCCAGGATTTGGTTTGCTCTGTTTGCTATTATTTCATTGATGTTCATGTTGTACCCCGTGCCTGCGCCTGCCTGAAAAATATCCAAACAGAAATCTGATTCAAATTTTCCTTTAATGAATTCTTCGATGGCTTGTTTTATCGCGGTGCCCTCTTTTTTACCTATTAGATTAAGAGAAAGGTTTGTTTCGATAGCTGCCAATTTTACGATTCCCAAAGCTTTTCTAAAGACTTGGGGAGCCTTGATTCCGCTTATTTGGAAGTTATTGTTTGCCCTGAAGGTGTACGCGCCGTAATAGGCGTCAAAAGGGACATTAACACTGCCCAGAAAATCTTTTTCAATCCTTGTTTTATCTGTTTGTCCCATGCGATTTTTATATAACGTTTTTTGCCAAATGTCAAAAAAATGGCAGCTTCGTCGTTTTTCTCAATAGGGAAAACCTCTCTCTTCTACGAAATTTGTTGCGACTGGCCGTCGCAAAATTTCTTGAAGAGAGTCCTCCGGCTACAGCATTACCCGCAGAAGCTCGTAACGCTTGCGCCTACGGACCGGTTTTCTCACAATTTCATCTTGCAGTTTATGGAAAAATTGTTAGAATGCGTACGCTTTTTACCCAAAAATTATGTCTAGAGTTTGTGAAATTACAGGAAAAAGGCCTTCTACAGGCAATAATCGAAGTCATGCCATGAATGCTACGAAACGTAGATTTGTACCTAATTTGGTGACGAAAAGGATTTTTGATCCAAAAACAGGAAAAATGGTTAAGATGAAAATTGCCACATCGGCTTTAAGGACTTTGGTGAAAGTAAGAAAAGTTGCCAAGAAGAAGTAGATTTTGATTCAGGATTTTTGCTTTGCAATTAGCCGTATTAGGCTTCCCTTTGCCCTTATTTTGTGCTAGAATATCAGCAAGAAACAAAAACAAAAAATGAATTACTCAATTTTAATTCAAATAGGTGCGGCAGTTTTACTTTCCGGACTGGTCGGTCTTGAGCGTGAACAGAAATATCAGCTTAGCAAGCGCGGACATTTTGCCGGATTTAGAACTTTTGCTCTTATCGGAATGTTTGGCGCGTTGTCATATATTTTGGCACAGCCTTATCCGATTCTTTTTTATATTATGGCCTCCGGAATGTTTCTTTTTATCATTGTTTCCTATTTTGTTACGGCTGGAATTCGTAAAGGGGGCGTTGGAATTACGTCTGAAATGGCGACAGTTATAATGTATTTTGTTGGAATTATTTGTGCTATGGAAATGTACGTTTTGGCCACAAGTATTGCTCTCATTACTTTGGCATTTCTTCACTTCAAAATACCTCTGCATAAGTGGGCAAAGAGTGTTCAGGATGCCGAAATCCTTTCTACCATACAGTTTGCGATTATCGCTTTCGTGGTACTTCCTATTCTTCCAAACCAAGGATATGGGCCATACGAAATTTTTAATCCATATGTAATTTGGTTAATGGTGGTTTTGATTTCGGGAATATCTTTCTTGAGTTATGTTACAATAAAAGTTCTTGGCCCGAAAAAAGGGATTGGGGTTTCAGGATTTTTGGGAGGACTTATCTCTAGTACGGCCTTGACTTTAAGTTTTTCCGGCGAAAGCAAAAAGAATCCAGATATTGTTTATCCGTACGTTTTTTCGGTTATAGTTGCCACGATAGCTATGTTCTTCAGGGTTTTGGTTGCTGTTGCTATTATAGATAAAGATCTTTTGGTCCAAATAGCGGTTCCGGTTTTATCAATGGGTCTTGCCGGAGTTGCTTGCGCTTGGCATTTCTGGAGAAAAAAGGATTCGGGTAAAGGCGAAGTTTCGGAAAGTATTAAACATCAATCCTTTAAACTTAAGAGTCCATTTAGTTTGATTCCCGCCTTAAAATTTACTCTTTTGTTCGGCATTATATTGTTTTTGTCCAGATTTATGACCGATATTTATGGAGACAAAGGGTTGTATTTAACAAGTTTTTTCTCCGGAATTATAGATGTTGATGCCACTGTTATATCTGCGGCAAATTTGGCAAACTCCACATTGGCGATTGCTGTTGCCTCAATGGCCATAATGATAGCGGTAGCAACAAATACATTAATTAAGGGCGGAATATTTATGTTTTTTGGAAATAAAAAAGTCGCAATAAGATTGATAGAATCCTTCCTTATTATGGTCGTTTGCGGTGGAGTGGCGATGATTTTGGAGAAAGTTTTATAGAATGATGTTTTGCTAAAACTGGCAACTCAAAAATTGTTGTAGGTTTTTCCGACAAGTTTTGAGTTTTTTGTTTGCTGTGTGGCCAAGACAATAGGCTGAAAGCCGCTTTATGCACTTTGCGACAGCAGAAAAAATCTGAGATTTTTCATTGTAATTGCATCTAAAAGTTTGTATTTGTGTTGTTGTAATTTAAAATTTAACAATAAGAAAATGAACACTCCTGTACTTGTCAAAAAATCTTCCGCGAATGCCGTGAGTGAAAAAAATCCTATCGTTGGTCACACCAGACCTTATGGAGACTTTCTAAAAAAACAAACGGAATTTGTTGATTATTCTTATCTTGAGCTGGAAGAAATGAATTTAAAGGTTAAACGTGACAAGTTAAGCGGAGTTTCAGATGAGGAATTTGAAAAAAGATTTTTGGAATATTTGAAAACGGAGAAAGGCGTAAAGGCTGTAATGGTCTGTTTTAGTGATATGGAAGGCAAGTTTCACATTTTGGATTATGATAAAAAATATTTGCTGAATGGAGTTGATAACCTTACCTTTGATGGATCTTCGATAAAGGGATTTACAGCGCAAAAGGAATCGGACTTGAGGCTTAAAATCGACTGGGCGAGTTTTAGATGGGTGCCGGCTGATATTTTTGGAGCCGGAAAAGTTTTGGTTTTTGGATATGTTTGTGATAAGGATGGGAGCTCTTATGATGGGGATTTTAGATCCAATTTGGCGAATGTTTGCGCCGATTTAATAAAGAAGGGGATTACAGTTAATGTCGCTCCGGAAATTGAGGGGTTTCTATTCAAGGGCGAAAGTGCCGAGCAAAATTATGATGAAAGAGAAGGGTTTGAACTGGCCACACAGAGTGGGTATTTTAATACTTTGCCACAAGGGACTTTGAGACTTTTTATAGACAAATTTGCGGAAGCGCAGCGGGCGCTCGCGTTTGAAAATGAAAAGGATCATCCGGAAGTGGCGCCCGCACAATTCGAATTGAATTATAAATATACCATGGCTCTTCTTGCCGCTGATCAGATTCAGCTTTATAAGTTGCTTGCTAGGCAGGTTGCCAGAATTATGGGATTTACCGCTTCATTTCTTCCAAAACCGATTACGGGCATGAACGGAAGCGGAATGCATACAAATATTTCTTTATCCAAGAACGGCAAAAATATTTTCTTTGATGTGAACGACAAAGATAAATTATCCAAAGATGCTTATAAATTTTTAACGGCGATTTTGTACTACGGAAATGATATTTGCCTGCTTATGAATCCAAGTGTAAACGCTTACAGAAGGCTTGATCCGGCCTTTGAAGCTCCAAATGAAATAAAGGTCTCGAGTGTTGATCGTGGTGCGATGATAAGAATTCCAATTGGAAACGAAAAAAGCGCAAGAATTGAAATTAGAACTGTTGCTCCTGATGCAAATCCTTATATTTATATTTTCAGTCTTATAAAAATTGGCATGAAGGGGATTGATATGTCAGAAGAAGAATTTGATGTTATGAAAAAATCTGTTTATGGCAAGAAAACAAAAATTCTTCCATCCGATATATATGGGGCTTTGGAGAATTTTGAAAAAAGTAAATTTATGTCCGAAATTTTGGGAGAAAGAAATAAAGACGTTTTTGCCCAATTAAAGAAAAAAACCGCTGATCGTTCTCCAAGACATCTTGGTTCAAAAATCAAAGGTGGCGAGATTCTATTTCACCACGAAGTTACAAATCAGATGCTTTGGAATAATTATTAGGGAGCCGGACTTTTAAGCATCCGCTCCGAAATATTTAGCAATTAGTTTTCCTGCCAATGTGGTTAAGACTATTACTACTGCCGCTGTTCCGAGATGTTCGGCTAATGCCCTAATAACGTTCTCTTTTTTGTCCTTTGCGATGATATAGGTTAGAACTGTTAGGACTAGAGCGCCCCAGCAGATGTTTATTATCATTGCGTGAAAAAGGTTGCTTATCAGTAAAACCGGAATTATAAAGCTTGAGCTGAAAACAAGTTTTGCTAAAAAAGTGGCAATTGTTGATTCCCAGATTTCTTTTTCTGTCGTGCTGTCACCTGATTCAACTGACATGTGCATGCCAAGCGCGTCGGAAAATGAATCTGCTATGGCGATTGTTAAAATACCTCCCAATACCGCCAATTTTGAATTTGTGCCGGCATCCAAACCAACCATTAATCCCATTGTTGTGATTATTCCGGAAGTTACCCCAAAGCAAATACCGATTTTGTGTGAATGTTTCATGTTTTTACGTTAGCAAATTAATGCTTTTTACTGCATTAACGTCAATTTTAGAGATTTGTGGAAAATTGGCAAGCTTCAAATTTCTTTATTTGCTTTTGCCCTGGTTTTTCACGGCCGCTGCTGCGGCCGCTATTTCTGTGGGGTCGCCGAGGTAGTAGTGGCGGATAGGCCTCAAGGTTTTTTCGGCGAGCTCATACACAAGCGGAATTCCCGTCGGAATGTTTAACTCCACAATGTTTTTTTCCGGAACTTTATCCAGATATTTTACGATTGCCCTGAGACTGTTTCCATGACTTGCGATTATAATCTTTTTTCCTTTTTTTAGAGCTGGGGCGATTTCTTTTTGCCAATATGGAAGGACGCGCGCGACAGTGTCTTTTAAACATTCCGTTAACGGAATGTCGCTCTGTTTAAGCGCGCGATATTTTTTTTCTCTGCCGGCGTATCTTTTATCGTCTTTAGTCATTGCCGGAGGCCTGATTGCATAACTTCTTCTCCAAATTTTAACTTGTTCTTCGCCATATTTCTTTGCCGTTTCGGCCTTGTTCAAGCCTTGCAAAGCCCCATAGTGCCTTTCGTTTAGCCTCCAAGTGTCTTTGGTTTGAATCTTTTTGATTCCCATTTCTTTCAAAACTATTTTCAATGTTTTTGTTGCCCTTTTTAAGTACGAAGTGAACGCCAAATTAAATTTATACCCTTCTTTTTTCAAGGTTTTTCCTGCTTTGTGCGCCTCTTTAATTCCTTTTTCAGAAAGATCAACATCCGTCCATCCCGTAAAACGGTTTTCTTTGTTCCAAGTGCTTTCGCCGTGGCGAAGAAGTACAAGTTTAATCATAAAGGGTTTCTAATAAGCTGCCGGTACGTTTTCTGTGTTTGTTGTGCTGTTCGTTGCGGGTGTGTTTGTATCTAGTGTTCCGCTGCATCCAAAAGCAAAAAGAATAAGTGAGCCGATAATTCCTAAAGTAAGAGCTATTTTTTCCATAAATCTAATTAAAAAGTTTTTGCGACAAGGATGTTATTGCAAATTTTCGATTTTCGCAACAAAAATTGCGATAAAGTAAGGAATCGGGGCTTTTGGATTTTCATTTTAAAGACCGTCATTAGGAGAAGCGAGCATGGTTCCCGCATTGCGGGATCACTTCTCCGAATGCGAGCGCGATTTTTCTCGCCGGGAAAAATAAGCGTGTCTGAGAAATGAAAATCTAAAAGCTTTGATCATTTACGAAAATTGACTTTTTGACCTTAAAAAGGGTATTCTTCCGCGGGCTAAAAATTTTATTATGATTATTGGACTTACCGGTTCTATGGGCTGTGGCAAGGGTGAAATTGTCAACATCTTAAATAAGATGGGCTTTGAATATATTACTCTTTCCATGATGGTTCGTGAGGAGGCGAGAAAGCGTGGAGTGCCTGAAGAGCGCGAGCATCTTATGGAAGTTGGAAATTCTATGAGAAAAGCGGAGGGGGCCGGCGTACTGGCTCTTCGCGCAGCGGAGAAAATAAAATCTTCCGGCCACGATAAATGGGTTGTTGACGGGATTAGAAATCCAGCTGAGATTGATGAATTAAAAAAGGAAAATGATGTTTATATTTTCGGGGTTCATACCGATAAAGATATTTTGGTTAATAGAATTTTAAGCAGAAATAGAGAAAGTGATGCCAAGGAAAAAAGCGAGATTTTAAGAAAAATTGAAAGAGAATGGGGGAAAGATGAGCCCGAGGATGGTCAGCAGGTCGGTAAATGTATGCAAAAAGTGGATTTTACAATTACCAACGAGGGAGCCCTCGAAGATCTTCAGAAAAATTTTATGGATTATTATAATAAAATAAAGAAATAAATATGGCTAAAAAAGCTGTTAAGAAAAACAAAGTTTTTGGCTCTCCGCGACCTTCCAAGGATGAATATTATTTAGATCTTGCAAAGACCGTTTGTGGTAGAGGAACTTGCACAAAAGTTGAAATTGGAGCTGTGATTATTCGCGATGATCAAGTTGTTTCCACTGGATATGTCGGTTCTCCTCGCGGCACAAAAAGTTCTATTGAGCACGGTTTCTGCTTGAGGAAAAAACTTGGTATTCCTTCCGGCCACAGATATGAAATGTGCAGAAGTGTTCACGCTGAGCAAAACGCGATTATAAATGCAGCACGTTCCGGAGTAAGTCTTCTTGGCGGAGATATGTATATATATGGGAGGACAAAAGATGAACAAGGTGTTGTTACTGAAAATATTATTGATGCTTTTCCGTGTTTTATTTGTAAAAAAATGATTTTGAATTGCGGTCTTAAGCGAGTTATTTGTTCTTTAAAGAACGGCGGATACAAGGTGTTTAACGTTCAAGACTGGGCTGACGATTGGAGCGAGAATGATATTATCGATGATAAATTTCAGTATGGAGTAGCCACTGCTGCTCCAATAACAAAATAAAGCTCTCTTAAGGGGCTTGATTTTTTGAAAATCTTATGTATATTTCCTCAAATTAAAAATTTAACCCAATAAAAAATGGACAAGAATCTATTCGTAGCGCTGACAATCGCAGTTGGTGCAGCCTTGCCGGCATTTTCAATCGGCTGGTTGTCATCAAAAGGCTTGGAAGCAATCGGAAGAAACCCGGAAGCTGCTTCTTCTATTCAGACAGCTATGATTTTGGCTATCGCATTCTGCGAGGCTATCGCTATCTACGCGTTGGTCGTAGCTTTGATCATCAAGTTTGTGTAATGCGATGTATTCTCGTATCCCAAAATTAACAAGACGTTATGGAATTAATTAGCAAATTAGGTATTGACCTAAAACTTCTTCTTGCTCAGATAGTTAACTTCGTCATACTTTTCTTCATTCTTAAAAAGCTATTATACAAGCCGCTTTTGAATGTTATGGACAAAAGAAAAAAGATGATTGAAAAGTCTGTTGAAGACGCTAAAAAAATCGAGGAACAAGTCCTTAAGATCGCTGATGAAAAGACGAAAGTTTTATCTGATGCGTCAAAAGAAGCAATGGCTGTCCTTGAACAGGCTAAAAAAGATGGCGAGGAGGAACGCAAAAAAGCTTTGGAAAAAGCTCGCAAGGAAATTTCCGGATTGGCCGATAGATATAGAGGGGAATTGGCTACGGAGAAGGCAAAAATGCTTGATGAGTTAAAAGCCGAAATTGCCGGAATGATAGTTTCCGCCAGCGAGAAAATTATGAGAAAAGAATTTTCCAAGGATGACCAGCACAGACTGGAAAAAGCGATTAAAGAAGAAGTTAAATCAATACGATAATAAAATCAGATGAAAGTTTCAGTTAAAAAATATGCGGAAGCGTTGGCTTTGTCCTTGAAAGGGGACGAAAGTCCCGATTCATATAAAGAGAAGATTGATAATTTCTTGAAGCTTTTACAGAAGCGTAAAAAGTTAAAACTTACAAAGAGATTTTTCCCGGCTTTTAAAGATGAATGGTACAAAATTATCAAGAAAATCGAAGTTAAAGTTACAGTTCCGCATCGGCTTGAGGAAGCGGAAAAAGAGGAATTGTCGAAGCTGCTTGGAAGTGCATTTGGGAAAGAGGTTATAATGAATGTTCATGTCGATAACGGCATTATCGGCGGGCTTAAATTGGAAGCTGGAGAATATGTTATAGATGGTTCTCTTGCCAAGAATCTGGAAATGTTAAAAGCACAAATTATTTCTTCTAATATATAAAAATTTACTTATATGGAGACAACAAAAGATCAAATTCTAGAATCGCTTAAAAAGCAGATTGAAGGATTTAAAACAGGCGTTCATGCCGAGAAAGTCGGGCATGTGCTCGAAGTCGGCGATGGAATTGCCAGAATTTTGGGCTTAAACAACATCGCTTCCCAGGAAATGGTGGAGTTTGAAAACGGAGAAATGGGTGTTGCCCTTAACCTTGAAGAGGACAATGTTGGTGCTATTATTTTGGGATCAGACAAAGGAATCAGAGAGGGGGATCAGGTAAAATCCACCGGTAAAATTCTTTCAATTCCGGTTGGAGAAGCTTTACTTGGACGCGTTGTTAATCCGTTGGGAGCTCCGGTGGACGGCAAAGGCGAGATTCGCACAAATACTTTCTATCCGGTTGAAAAAATCGCTCCTCGCGTTATCAAAAGAAAATCAGTAAATACTCCAGTTCAAACCGGTATTAAGGCTATTGATTCAATGATTCCGATTGGAAGAGGACAGAGAGAATTGATTATCGGAGACAGGCAGACTGGAAAAACTGCCGTTGCTCTTGATGCGATTGTTAATCAAAAAGAAGAAGACATGATTTGTATTTACGTGGCTATTGGACAAAAAGAATCCAAAGTTGCGAAAATTGTTGCTGATTTGGAAAAAAGAGGAGCTATGGATTATACAATTGTGGTTGTTGCTTCTGCTTCCGATCCTGCATCATTAAATTATATTGCTCCATTTGCCGGTTGTGCGATGGGCGAATATTTCTTGGACAAGGGAAAAGACGTTTTGGTTATTTATGATGATCTTTCAAAACACGCTTGGGCATACCGTGAAGTTTCACTCTTGTTACGAAGACCTTCCGGACGTGAAGCTTACCCTGGAGATGTATTTTATCTTCACTCAAGATTATTGGAGAGAGCTTGCAGATTGGATCCAAAATACGGCGGTGGTTCTTTGACCGCTTTGCCTATTATCGAAACTCAATCCGGCGACGTGTCCGCTTATATACCGACAAACGTTATCTCTATCACTGACGGACAAATTTATCTTGAATCAGATTTATTTTACAAAGGAATTCGTCCGGCCTTGAACGTAGGTATTTCCGTATCGAGAGTAGGATCTTCAGCGCAGATTAAAGCCATGAAAAAGGTTGCAGGAAAGCTAAAACTCGAGCTTGCCCAGTATCGTGAATTGGCTGTGTTCGCGGGATTCGGTTCTGATCTTGATGAAGCTACTCAGAAACAATTAAATAAAGGAGATCGTCTTACTGAAATTTTGAAACAGGTTCAATTCGCAAATGTTCCGGTTGAGAAACAAGTGGTGATTCTTTATGCGGGAATCAATGGATATTTGGACAAAGTCGTTTTGCCAAAAGTTAAGGAATATGAAGAAAAATTATATCTATATTTTGAGACCAAACATAAAGAAATTTTGAAAACAATCAAGGACACAAAAGATCTTGATAAGGACACCGAAGAAAAGTTGAAGAAAGCTATTTTAGCATTCAACGATGCTCACAAGTTTGAATAATAAATAAAGTTTTTAAGTTTTATGCCAAGTTCAACAAAAGAAGTAAAAAGAAAGATTAAATCCACGAACTCCACTCGCCAGATTACAAAAGCGATGGAGCTTGTATCGACATCAAAAATGAAGAAGGCCGTAAATCAGGCCGTGAATCTTCGCGCTTACGGTTACTTGGCGTTTCACATACTTTCAAAGCTTTCAAAAAAACATTCGAGGTTGCATAAATTTTTTCAAAAGAGAGAAGTTAATAGCATTTTGATGATTTTCTTCACTACGGATAAAGGGCTTTGCGGAGGCCTAAATGCCAATCTTTGCAAAAAAATGGTTGGCACTTTAACAAAAGTTGAAAAAGATTATCCTACGGCAAAGATTCATTTTATTGCTGTCGGGAAAAAGGGTGCGGAGTTTCTGCGCAGGATTGGAAAAACTGTTGAGATGTTCTTTCCGGCGTATTCAAACAGTCCGAAACTTTCAGATGTCGCGGCCGTTAGTAATGTCGCGACCAAAGGGTTTTTGAATGATGAATACGATAAGGTTATGGTTGTTTATCCGGATTTTGTTTCTACGCTTGTGCAAAAACCTGTAGCGAAAACTTTGCTTCCTTTCTCTATGGATACTTTTAAAGAAATGATTGAAGAGCTTGGATCCAAGTTTACGAAAGTTACGAAAATTGAACAGGAAGATTTTGAATATAAGTTGGAGCCTTCTACGGAATATATCATTGATAATATTGTGCCGCAGCTTGCCAAAAGCCAGCTATTTCAAGCGGTACTTGAAGCTGCGGCGTCCGAACACAGCGCCAGAATGGTTGCCATGCAAAATGCCAATAAAGCCGCAAAAGATTTACTTGATGATTTAGTTTTGACTTACAACCAAGCAAGGCAGGCGGCCATCACAGCCGAAATCGCGGAAATTGCATCTGCCGCCACATCACAATCATAAAAATTTACTTACACATATAACCAAAGAATTTATGGCAGGAAAAGTAACACAAATTATCGGAGCCGTTGTAGATTGCTCCTTTGAAGGTGAAGAGTTGCCTAAAATATATGACGCTCTTCGCGTAAAAGTAAAAGATGAATTGTTGATTCTCGAGACTCAGCAGCATCTTGGCGGCAATTCCGTAAGAACCGTGGCAATGGGAACCACTGACGGTCTTGAAAGAAATCAAGAAGTCGAGAATACAAAGGCCCCAATTACGGTTTCCGTAGGCCCTGAAACGCTTGGACGTATGTTTGATGTTCTTGGCAATCCTTTGGATGACAAAGAGGCCGTTGTCACCAAAAAACATTATCCGATTCACAGGCCGTCGCCAAAGTTTGACGAGCAATCAACAAAAACAGAGATTTTGGAAACAGGCATCAAAGTTATTGATCTTATCTGCCCGATTGTAAAAGGAGGTAAGGTAGGTCTTTTTGGAGGAGCCGGAGTGGGAAAAACAGTTATTATTCAAGAGTTGATTCGTAATATTGCTCAGGAGCATGGCGGATATTCCGTATTTGCTGGAGTGGGAGAAAGATCCAGAGAAGGAAATGATCTTTATCATGAAATGAAAGATTCAGGAGTTTTAGCAAAAACAACACTTGTGTTTGGACAGATGAATGAACCACCCGGAGTTCGTCAGAGAGTAGGACTCACAGGAGTTACTATGGCCGAATATTTCCGCGAAGAAGAAGGAAGAGACGTGCTTTTGTTTATTGATAACATTTTCCGTTTCACGCAGGCAGGCTCTGAGGTTTCCGCGCTTTTGGGTCGTATTCCTTCAGCCGTAGGTTATCAGCCTAACTTGGCTACGGAAATGGGAACACTTCAGGAAAGAATCACATCAACAAAAAAAGGATCAATCACATCAATCCAAGCTATTTACGTTCCTGCCGATGATCTTACGGATCCGGCACCTGCAACTACTTTCGGACACTTGGATTCCACGGTAGTGCTTTCAAGAGCTTTGACCGAGCTTGGCATTTATCCGGCGGTCGATCCTCTCGATTCCACATCTACCATCTTGGCGCCGGAAGTCGTCGGTGAAGATCACTATGCGGTAGCCCGCGGTGTTCAGAAAATCTTGCAGAGATATAAAGATTTACAGGATATTATTGCAATCTTGGGTATGGAAGAACTTTCCGAAGAAGATAAAATCACCGTAAAGAGAGCCAGAAAAATCCAAAAATTTCTTTCTCAGCCGTTCTTCGTTGCCGAGACATTTACAGGCCGCGAAGGCAAATACGTTCAGTTAAAAGAAACTATCCGTGGATTTAAAGACATTCTTGACGGAAAGTGCGATAACATTGATGAGCAGGCGTTTTATATGGTTGGTGGAATTGATGAAGTTAAAGTGGATAAATAAACGACCTTAAGGGTCACGAACGACCCATTAAGGTCTAACTAACAAGCCAATGGATAAAATTGGATTAAAAATAGTCACTCCGGAAAAAGTTGTTTACCAGGATTTGGTTGAGTCTGTATCTATTCCGACTGTTGATGGCGAAATAACTGTTTTGCCCGGGCATATCCCGATTATTTCCGGTGTTAAAGCCGGCGAATTGAGAATTAAGAAAGGCACGTCTCAAGACATGTTTTCGATAACCAGAGGCGTCGCCGAGGTGGATGGTCATACGATTACAATTCTTACCGACGCCGCTGAAAAAGCGGAAGATATAGATGAAAAAAGAGCCGAAGAGGCACGCAAGAAAGCAAAAGATCTTATGTCCAGCACCAAAGTGGACGAGGAAGGGTATGCGGATGCCGTTGCGCAACTTGAGAGAGCGCTTTCACGTATGCGCATAGCAAGAAAGAAACGAAGAGGTAGTCGTGTTTCCCTTGATCAATAATCATGAAAACTGAAAAAGAGAAAAAGATAGAAGAAGGAAAAGTTTGGACAGCATATGGGTTAGCGCTAAATCTTGGATACATGATTATCATCCCCATCTTGGTATTCGGGGTTGGGGGAGTGCTACTGGATAAATACCTAAAGACAACGCCGATATTCATATTTGTAGGATTTCTTATAGCGATGACGGCATCAATGGTAATAGTTTACGTGAAAATGAAAGATATGGTTGTATCTGGAATCCCAAAGAGAAATAATAAACCTAAAGACAGTAAATAATATGGCAAATTTTGTACCACCAACATTAGGATCGGAAACAATATTTAATATCGGGAGTTTTGAAGTCCGAAATACTCTTTTGGCTTCGATTTTGGCTATTGTAGTCCTTGCTGTTATTGGCTTGATGGTGCGAAGAAGGAAGTATGCCATGGTTCCCGGGGGGATTCAAAATGTAGTTGAATCTATTATTGGCGGTTTCTATGGATTTTTTGATGGGATAGTTGGTGATGAGAAAAAAACCAAGAAATTTTTCCCATTGGTGATGACCATATTTTTGTATGTAATTATTTCAAACTGGATGGGTTTGCTTCCCGGCTTTGGAAGTATCGGAATATGGGAAGAACATGAGGGGCATGAAGTTTTAGTTCCGATTTTAAGGTCCACTTATGCGGATGTAAACATGACTTTCGCTTTGGCGCTGATTGCGGTAACAAGCGTGCAAATTTTTGGATTTTCAATACTCGGATTTAAGGGATATGCCGGAAAATTCTTTGTGAATCCTCTCAAAAACCCTGTCGGAACTTTTGTCGGTCTGCTTGAGCTTATGTCTGAGTTTTCAAAAATGATTTCGTTCTCCTTCCGTCTTTTTGGAAATATCTTTGCCGGGGAGGTTTTGCTTTTGGTTATAACTTTCCTTGTTCCGTACGTTGCGCCTTTGCCTTTTTACGGCCTTGAGCTCTTTGTCGGATTTATTCAGGCACTGGTTTTCGCTTTCCTTACGTTGGTTTTCATCAAAATTGCCACTACGGCGCACCACTAAAACAGTTATTCCTCAATTGTGGTATAATGAACCCGAGGTTTTTAACTTTCGAAAATGAATACTGTTATCGCCTGTATGGATGGGCGTGTTATGGGAGGAGGAAAATTGGGGCTTGCGGGCTCAGGAATCCTTTTGCCAAAAAAAGGCGATCTTCCGCAACCGAAATATCTAAAGATTCTGGAAAAGATGGTTAAGAATGATGAAATTACCGCTATTACATGGCATAAAGGTTGTGGTGCGGTTTCCGTGTGGATAAAAACTTCTGAAATAAAAGGCGAAACGCCTGAAAACGAAGCTAAAAAGTTTTCCGATAATCTTGCCAGATATTTGACAAAGAAAACCGGTAAACCCGTTGAATCTTATGAAGCGTATTCTTACGGGCAGAGAAACGAAGGCGGCATTTATATTGATTTTACAAACGCTTTGGTTGTTGATGAGAACATGAGAAATGGCTTTGTTCTGAACCCAAAACTGCATGGTGATGTTAATCAACTATTAAATGAGATTGAAATCGCGATAAATATTTCTTTTTCCGCCAGCGGCAGGAATGAACGCCACACTTTTTCTTTGGCTGAAAAATTCTTCATAGAGATTGTTGCAAAAGAGGATTTGGGAAACTTCAGAGGAATCAAAGAAACTATAAAAGAATTTATAAAGAAGAAATTTCCGGAGAAAGCGGAACTTATTAGTGTTGAGAATCTTTAAAAATGGTTTTCGGATAAAAAAAGACCCCGGTTTTGCGCGGGGCCCTTTTTGGTTGTGTATGTTTGAATCTTTTTACTTTTGCACAAGAAGGAATAGCGGTGCCAATACTAGAGTTAAAGTCGAAAGCAATTTGATCAAAACGTGTAGAGAGGGACCTGCTGTATCCTTGAACGGATCTCCTACGGTGTCTCCGGTAACAGCCGCTTTGTGAGCGAATGAGCCTTTTCCACCATGAGCTCCTGTTTCGATGTATTTCTTTGCGTTGTCCCATGCGCCGCCGCTGTTGTTTAGTACGAGCGCGAGGATAACACCTGCGATTGTTCCAACCATAAGAGTTGCTCCTACTGCCTCAGCTCCAAGAAGGAATCCAATGGCCGTTGGTACAACGATTGCTGTAACACCCGGAAGAATCATCTCCTTAAGCGCGCCCTTTGTGCAGATGTCCACACAGCGAGCGTAGTCAGGTTTTGATGTGCCCTTCATGATTCCAGGATTCTCTTTAAACTGGGCGCGCACATCGTTGATAATGTAATAAGCTGCGTGTCCAACTGCTCTGATTGCCAAAGCCGAGAAAATGAAAACTAAAACAGCTCCTAAAAGTCCTCCAACGAATACGACCGGCTTTGCCAAGTCGATACTTGTTAAGTGAGCGTCTGTTAAATATGCGGAGAATAACAAGAAAGCAGCAAGTGCCGCAGATCCGACAGCGTATCCTTTTGTTAAAGCTTTTGTAGTATTTCCAACTGAGTCCAGTCTGTCTGTTCTCTTTCTTACTTCCTCTGAAGATTTGGACATTTCTACGATTCCACCTGCGTTATCAGTGATAGGCCCGAAAGTGTCCATAGCCAAAATGTAGGCTGCTGTTGAAAGCATACCCATTGTGGCAACGGCTGTTCCATAAAGTCCTCCTTGTTCAATTCCCGAGTGATTTCCAAGAAAATAAGAACCTAACAAAGCTGCGGAGATAACCAACACCGGCATTCCTGTCGATTCCATACCTACGGCCATGCCCGAAATGATGTTTGTTCCGCTTCCCGTCTCGGATGCTTGAGCGATTTCTTTTACAGGTCTGTATTTATATTCTGTGTAGTATTGAGTGATATATACGAAAGCTATACTTGCTACGATACCAACAAGTCCGCAACCAAAGAACCACATCCATGCATTTGCAGCTAATGGGTTGGCTGTTAAGTATTCTGCGGAAGGAGTCAAAAGCAAATAAGTTGCCGCAAGAAAGCCGAGCGTGGCTAAACCTGTGGTAACGAAATATCCTTTATTCAATCCCTTCATCGGGTCTTGGCTTTCTTTAATTTTTACAAACATAACTCCAATAACTGAAGCTATAAGTCCGAATCCTCTGGCTACTAATGGGAAAATAATTCCATTTAGTCCGAAGACAGGGAAAAGCGCGACTCCAAGAATCATTGCTCCGATATTTTCTGCGGCTGTGGATTCAAAAAGATCGGCTCCACGACCTGCACAATCTCCAACGTTATCTCCAACCAAGTCGGCTATAACGGCTGGATTTCTTGGATCATCTTCCGGAATTCCGGCCTCAACTTTTCCTACCAAATCAGCGCCCACATCGGCAGCCTTGGTATAAATTCCACCTCCAAGCTGGGCGAACAAAGCTACAAAAGAAGCTCCGAATCCAAATCCTACGAGAAGCAAAGGAACTTCTGTCGGGTTTGTCATTCCCCCAAATAAATAGAACAATCCTCCAACACCCATTAATGATAACGCTACAACGAGGATGCCTGAAACGGCTCCGCCGCGTAGTGATATTTGTAGCGCTTTGTTTAAACTTTTTTGAGCCGCGGAAGCGGTTCTTAAGTTTGCTTTAACCGAAACCCACATTCCAATGAATCCAGATAAAGCGGAGCAGGCTGCTCCAAGTAAAAACGCCACAGCTGTGTGCCAGCCGTAGTTTAGGTCATTTGCGCCAAAGTAATAGGCTGCAAAAATAATAGCACCAAGCACTAGAGTCAGTATTCCGATAGTTGTGTACTGTCTCTTTAGGAAAGCCATCGCACCTTCTTTGATAGCGGCAGCGATTTCCTTCATTTTTGGAGTACCGTCGTCCTGTCTTAGAACATAGCGAGCCAGAAGATATGCACATAGAAGTCCGGCTAAGCTAATCCCAAAGATGGAGTAGAACAGAGATTGTCCCATAAAATAAAAGGGATTAAGAAATAATTCGCGTGTGATACTATCAATTTAATGACTCCTGTTCAACCCTTTTGTGGTGTTTTTTACAATGATTTTTAATCATGGCAAGTGGTTGTTTTGGCGATTGGCGTGGCCTGTTCGTATAATGCCTCTGAATTTTTTAACAAAACTTTATATGATGATTAAAAAGTCCGTAGGTGGATTTTTGCAATTTATTCGTCAACAGGGTGTGGTGGGGCTGGCGATAGGATTCATTATAGGTGGCGCAATAAGCAAGTTGGTTGCTTCTTTTGTCGGCGATATTGTTCAACCATTTATAGGTTTGATTTTTGGCTCAACAAAGGGGCTTACCGAATTGCACTGGGGGCCTTTGATGTATGGGGATTTTTTGGCTACCTTGATTGATTTCTTCATAGTTTCAGCTGTTGTTTATTTTGGATTTAAGGCTTTGAGGTTGCACAAGCTTGACCTTCCAAAAGATCCGAATTCGCCGATTAAGCCTATTATTTCCAAGGCTAAATAGTTTTAGATCTATTGGCTGCTTGACTTTTTAATGAAACGGCTTACAATGCACTCCTAATTTTTAAAAAATCAACATATGGCAGAAGAAGATATTCTTGAAGGGAAAGAACTTGATAGCGATAAACCAATTGACAGTCCCGATTCCGACAAATTGTCGGTGGATTCCATTATCGATATTGAAACTTCCGATCAGGTAATTCCATTTCTCATGAGTCATGTTGATGAAGGATCAAGCGTGTGTGGCAGAGCACCAAACCTTTTGCTTGATTTAATTGTAAAATTTAAAGGACATTTTTCCGCGGGCGATTTGAAGCAGATAATTGGATTGTGCGGAAGGGGATTTGATGAACAGCTGGAAATGTTTCAGATAGACGATGCCAAGGTTTATGCCGACGTATTGAGGCATTTTGGCAATTTTAGTGTGCAAGATGAAGACAATTTGAAAGTTGCCGAGGAGCAAAGAAATGAAATTCAGAGAACCCACAATCTTGCCGGTGAAATTCTTAGGATCAACTGAAACTAAATTTGAATTTTTGAGAATAAGTAACTGCCTATTGCAAGAAGAGCTGCTGTTACTAGCGTCATCACCAAAAGATCCAAAGAAAGAGGGAAGTGATTCATTGTCATAAGTGTTCCGCGAAGTCCGTCTACTCCGTAAGTAAGCGGATTGGCTTTTGCTATGATGTCGATGGCTCCCGTTAATCCTACGAGTGGGAAGAAAGACCCGGAAAGGAAAAATATCGGCATTATCAGGAAATTCATGATTAATTGGAATCCCTGCATATCCTCAAGTACTGAGGCTATGGCTGTGCCGAACGCAGTGAATAGGATTGCTATTAAAAACATAAACAGAAGGGCAAAAGGTAGCATTAAAAGATTTTCCGGTCTAAAACCAACAATCATTGAAAGTATGAGTACTATTATTCCTTGAATGACGGCTACGGTGGCGCCGCCCAATGTGCGACCCAGCATGATATTAAAGCGCGAGACCGGCGCCACTAATGTTTCTCTTAAGAATCCAAATTGTCGATCCCATATCATTTCAATTCCTGCAAAAGCCGCCGTAAACAATATGCCCATGCAAATCACCCCGGGCGCCAAAAATTGTATGTAATTTCCGCCGCCCGCTTTCGCGTATATTGGGCCAAAACCATATCCAAGTGCGACCAAAAACAACAGTGGTTGGCCCAGCGATCCAACCATCCTAGCTTTCGATCGGAAATATCTTTTTAATTGCCTGAGCCACAAAATGTAAATCGCGTTCATATATTTTTGTTCAAAGTTTTTTATCTTTTGTGCCACATTCGGCGACCAATACGCATTGCCGATTCCGCTTTTTCTTCGCGAATTGTATTTCCCGTTAAGGCCAAAAATGCATCCTCCAATGTGGCTGAATTGGTCTTGGTTTTAATTTCCGTTGGAGTGCCTTGCTCGATTATTTTTCCGTGATCGATTACAGCAATTCTATCCGCCACACGATCCGCCTCTTCCATGTAATGAGTTGTGAAGAAAACTGTCATGTTCTCTTTTTTATTTAGTTCTTTTATATATGACCAAATATGATTTCTTGTTTGCGGATCGAGACCCAAAGTTGGCTCATCTAAAAATAAAATCTTCGGGTGGTGAGTTAGCCCTCTTGCGATTTCCAGTCTTCTTTTCATGCCTCCCGAAAAGTGTTTAACGAGGTCATCTTTGCGATCCCAAAGCTCCATGAATTTTAATAATTGCTCGATTCTTTCTTTTAATTGTTTTTTTGGAACGCCGTATAAAACTCCGTGGAAATGCATATTTTCATATGCTGTAAGTTCGTCATCCAAGCTTGGGTCTTGAAATACGATTCCGAAAGAATATCTTGCCTCATCCTTCTCTTTAACCGGATCATTTCCGTTTATTTCAAGATGTCCGCTGGTTGGTTCCAAGAGAGTTGTAAGCATTTTTATTGTGGTGGTTTTTCCAGCTCCGTTTGGCCCCAAGAAAGCGAAAATTTCTCCGGCTTTTATTTCGAAAGAGACGTCATTTACGGCCACCAAATCACCGAATTTTTTTATTACATTCTTTGCGCTTATCATATTTCCAATTTACTTAATGGGCTTCAGCTTTATTAATACGATTTCCGGAGTGTTTCCTGTACGCATTGGAGGCCCCCATGTTCCTACACCGCTTGATATATATATCGAAAATGTTCCGTCTGTGTGTAAACCATAATCAAAACCGTTGTATAAAAAGTCTGTTACGAGAGTGATTGGGAATAATTGACCGGCATGTGTATGGCCCGAGAGCTGTAAATTTATTCCGAGATTTTTTGCGTACGAAAAATCTGTGTTCGGCTTCCAATAGCTGTTTGCATGGGATGACACTCCGCGAAGTGCTATGCTTGCAGGAACGTGATACATCAATATGCTTGGCTTATCGGGTGTAAAATTTACTCCCGGTTGTATTATTTGCGTTATATCTTTTGTTGTGCCAAAAGTTGTGAAGCTCACCCCTATCAATTGTATTCCTTTTAAGTCTACAATCTCGTCGTTTAGTACTTTTATATTTGTTTTGGCCAAGATTTCCATCACTTTTTCCAGCCCTACGTACGTTTCGTGATTTCCTGTAATAAAATAAACTCCATCTGTTGCCTCGAACGTGTTTAAAACAGGAGCAAAGGTGTCCATTCTTCCGTCCATTCCGTCAAAAAGATCACCGGTTATCAAAACCACTTCCGGATGTAAATCATTAACTTTTTTAACTATACCGCTTAGAAAATCCGCGTCATAAAAATATCCAAGATGTACGTCCGAGAGCTGAACTATTGTTTTTCCTTCCCATTCTTTGGGAAGATTTTTCATTGGAACTTCGATGTTTGTAATTTTTGGGCTGTGTGCGTTCCAAACTCCGTGTCCCGTATATATAATCGCTATCGAGAAAAATATTATTGCTATAACTCTTGTTTTAACTCTGCGCTTAAATAATTTTGCTATTAGAATGATGATCCACGCAAGAATCGTTGCCATCATTACGTTAAGCATCATCCCGATCCATACTCCTGACATAAAATAATATGCGCTTGAAAGCATATTGTCATGAGTATGAACAAGCACGGTTGCTATCGGAAACGATAAGGCGAAAAACGTGATTATTGCCAAAATCCACATCCTTATTTTTCTTCTTACGATGTGAAAGAATTTTACAATTGAATACCAGAAGAACAGGTGTCCTCCCACGAGTATTAAAAGGATAAGAGATACTACTGTTGCGATTTGAGATATCATATGTTGAGTGATTTTTGCCCGCCTATTTTAGGCCAGAAATTTTTATAGAGCAACATGATTTTATGAAAGAAATCCAATGCCGACAACGTACCAATTATGCAAGGCACTATTATTACTAATACTTAATTAACATAGAAAGGCCTGGAGAAAACAACATACCAGAGCAAAGGGGAGCCGAGGTATGTTGTTTTCTGTAGGTTTTTATCAGCAGGAAATAAAAATAGCTTTTTGTGCTGCGTATTTTCAAATGTTGCACTGGGCGCTTTTTAATGTTATGGTCGTACCATGAAAATTCCACAAAAACCAGTATCATTCATGTGGTTTGTCGCAAAAAAAAGCCGAAAATGGGCGATTTTGGCCGTATTTTCTGTTACATTCGCGCAGTTATTGGATGGTGTTTTCTTGCTGGTTCTTCGTGCTCTCACCGATTCTGCCACAAATGCTGTATCGAGCAATTTTAGCGATATTTCGCTCAATTCTTTGTGGATTTGGGTAGCCGTTTTTCCGTTACTTTATTTTTTCACCGAAACTATTTGGAGAATGAGCGGTTTTACAGGAATGCGCCTTATTACCCAGAGCGAGAAAAACGTCTCAAACGATTTATTTGAATACCTGATTCAGCATAGCCGATCATATTTTAACAGTAAGTTTGCAGGTTCTTTAATAAATAAAATCAGCAATGCTTCAAATGGAGTCAGGAGCATGTTCGGAAGTATTCTTTGGCAATTTTATCCTCTTATTATCGGGCTGATTGTTGATGTGATTATAGTTGTTTCCATAGATAAAATGCTGGGACTTTTGTTTGTTATTTGGATTACTGTGTTTTTGTCTTTCAATTATTACATCGTAAGAAAAAAACAACATCTTTCTTATGCTGTTGCCAAGGCCAGTTCCGAGATGAAAGGAAAAATGGTTGATACCGTTTCAAATATTGCTACTGTACATGCCAATGCTCATTTGAGATTCGAAAAAGAATTTGTTGGAACATTTATTGAAGAATACCGAAAAAAACATTTAAAAAGCTGGATGGCTTCCGAGTGGATTTTATTTGCAAATGGCTTTCTGCTGGCTATTTTTGTCTTTGGAATGGTGGCGATCACGATTCTGGTTATGAAAAATTCTCATACGACTATCGGGAGTTTGGTTATGATAATTTCAATGGTTGTAAGCTTGACTCAGGCGTTGTTTTTTATCGGTCAAAAAATGACGGATGCGATTGATGATTATAGTCAGATTGAGGAGGGGTTGGCTGAACTTATTGTGCCGTACGATATTATTGATAAGCCGGATGCGAAAAAATTGATGAATTCAAAAGGGCACTTGGTTTTCAAGGATGTGTCTTTTAGCTTCGGAAAAACCGTTGTGTTCGATAAATTCTGTCTGGAAGTTAAGGCCGGCGAGAAAGTTGGAATCGTTGGAGTGAGCGGCGCTGGAAAAACAACTCTTACAGATCTTCTCATGAGAAATCATGATATCGGCGAAGGAAAAGTTACCGTTGATGGCAACGATGTTCGAGATATTACCAGAAAGAGTTTGCGAAGACAGATTGCTTTTGTGCCGCAGGACGTATCGCTGTTTCATCGAACAATTCGCGAAAATATCAGATATGGAAATTTGAAAGCTACAGACAGGGAAGTTGTTGAAGCGGCGAAAAAGGCGCAGGCTCATGAGTTTATAAAATCTTTTCCGGATGGATATGATACATTCGTTGGTGAGCGCGGGGTTAGGTTGTCCGGGGGCCAAAGGCAACGAGTCGCCATAGCCCGCGCATTCTTAAAGTCCGCGCCGATTTTAGTCTTGGATGAAGCCACAAGTTCGCTTGATAGTGAGAGTGAGCTTTTTGTGCAATCCGCTTTGGCTAAACTTATGCAGGGTAAAAGTGTAATCGCGATTGCGCATAGACTTTCCACGTTGAGCATAATGGATCGAATTGTCGTTTTGGAAAAAGGAAGGATTATCGAAGAGGGTACTCACAAATCATTGCTCCTCAAAGAAGGCCTCTATTCCAAATTGTGGAATCATCAGGTTGAGGGCTTCATTGAGTAGAATGGAAATATTATTTCTTTTTACTTTTCTTTGGTTTCTTTTTTTCCTTTCTTGGGCTGTTTCCTTTAGCCATTTTTTGAGGGGTTAAATGATGCTGCAATTGTACACTATTTTTTTATTAATTCTAATTTTTCTTTTCTGGAGAGATTTTTTATCCGGTTTTCTTCTTTTGAAGCAAGCGATCTGTTGCGGAATTTTTTGGAGTAGACAAGCTTTACCGGTCTGCGCGAGCTTGTGTATCGTGCGCCGAGCTTGGAGGTATTGTGTTCGCTTATTCTGCGCTTTAAATCCACTGTAATACCGGTGTACAAAGTTTTGTCGGCGCACTTGAGGATGTAGAGGTGGTACATGGGGATTTTTTAATACACTTCGTCGTATTTTCCTATATCAATTGGGATTATCTGATCGCTTTTTATTATAAACTGGAGTGTTATTCGATATGAATAATTGATTGATGTGCCATGAAGCATTGATAATTTTCCTTGCAATCGATGAAGTTTAAGCGAAGCGTGTGATGGATTTATCGAAAGTAATTTTAAAATTTTTGTGTATTGATCTTTTAACTCCGGATGTTGTTTAAGGAATTTTTTTGCTCGTTTTTCGTAGGAATCTGTAAAAATCAACTTAGGCATTTGTAATTCTTTTTAGATGATCTTCAACAGAATCTTCATGATATTTGCCATTTTTTAAATCTTGTTCCGATTCGGCTAATGCGGCCGTTAATTCGCACTCGCGCAAGCGATTGAATTCATTCTTTGTTAAGACGATATACTTCTCCTCGCCTCTTACGGTTACGATAGTTTCGAGACCTTTTTTTGCGTATATCTCGATAGCTGAGATGCCTTTTACCTTGAGGTCATTTGCCGTTATAATGTTGTCCATAGTATTATGATTAGTACTTACGATAGTATTGTACATAATATTATTAGTTTTAACAAGTTTATTTGGTTTATATCATACGATCTTAAAATTTTCTTAAAAAATTCTTAAAAAATTTGAGAAAGGTTGCGATGGATGTATAATCGCGGCCGTATTTTTAACAGTTTTAATATGACACATTATATTTGCAAAGGAGGCTGTGGTGGAGTTCTTCCTGAAATCGGGGCTTGTGAAACTGATGGATGCTCCAAACAATGGGAAATGATGGAGGAATGTAATTGCACTGATGGGAAGCACGGAAAGGCCGAGGATAAGGCCGAATTAATTGTTAAAGACGGTAATGGAACTGTTCTTAAGGATGGCGATGAAGTTTCGCTTATCAAAGACTTAACTTTGCGAGGATCTTCTACAACTTTTAAGCGAGGTACAAAAGTCACTAACATAAAATTGACCGACAACCCCGATGAGGTTGATTGCAGACTCGGTGGCATGTCGATTGTTTTGAGAACGGAATTTTTAAAGAAGCTCTAAAATCATGAAATCTGCTGAGAATAAATCCGAGACTAAAATCCTTAATTCCGGAGTTGAATTTTTTCGGGACTTGGAGTCATCTATCGATGGAGCTAAGAATTTTATCCTAATCAAACAGTTTCTTTGGAGAAATGATAAAACCGGCAGAATGATTGCGAAAGCTCTTCTGAAAGCCATGAATAGAGGCGTTAAAGTTTATATTCACAAGGATAGAATAGGCGCTTTTCATGAATATGCTGAAAGAACGGGCCAAAGCTTTTTTCATGACGAGCCGCAAAGTGACGAGATCTTTGGTATTCATTCTTTGAAGACTGTTTATTATCAGGCAAGTCTTATGATTTCAAAATTTTATGGAAATGGTGTGTCTCCTCAGATTATAAATCCTCTTAAAAATGAACTGGTTGGCCATGTTAACAGTGAAATTTTTGATAAATTTAAGCTATATGATCACTCGAAAGTCGTTGTCGTGGACGGCAAAATCGCTTATGTTGGCGGGATTGGTTTTGGGGATGAATTTATGGGTAACGATAAGGAAAAACCTTGGCGCGATTATATGCTGAAAATAGTTGATGAAAATGAATGTTCCAAATTGTTATGCTTATTATCGGGGGATGTGGCTGGAGAAAGCTCTTCGTTGTTTCAGTTTTTGAATGATTCATCATTACAAAAGAGCGGTAGTTCTCTGCATGATTACGTGTTGAAGTTTATAGCTGGAGCAAAAAAGAATTTATTTATTGAAGTGCCTTTTTTGGGGCATCCGGATTATATAAATCAAATAACCAAAATCATAAAAAGTGGCGTTAAAACTGTTATTGTTTTGCCAGCCAAGGCAAATACGCATCATTATCGGAATATGCATTTCTTAAAAAGATTAATTAGGCAGGTTAATCATTCCGATTGCTTGTCTGTGTATTTGACTCCGGATATGGCTCATGGAAAAGTTATTATTTCTGATGATGCTATGCTTTTTGGATCTCATAATCTTCACATGGACAGGGCTGTTTTAGAAGAAACCGCTGTTAAAATTACAGATAAAATTTTGGTTGAAGATATGAAAAAGAAGATTATCAAAAATGCTTCAATGGGTGAGAATTTTGACGGCTCAATAGGTTGGATAAAGATAATTATACCTTCACGCGCCGAATATGTTTCAATTAAATTGCAAACTTTTATGAAGATGGTTAGAGTTGGGGATGTAAAAAGGTGCAGAGAGAAATGCAATCAATCTATAAAGATTTGTATATGACCAATCGACCAAAAATTTGCATAATATTTGCCGGAGGAACTCTTGGAATGGTGAAGAATTTGGAGACAGGCGCTCTTCAGCCGGCGACTGATATATCCGAGATTATCAGTCAAATTCCGGAAATACAAAAATATGTTCAGTTGGATTTTAAAGTAGTGGCGAATATTGATAGTTCTAATATGATTCCGTCTCATTGGACTAAAATTGCGGAGAAAATACATTCGTTATATGACAATTATAGTGGTTTTGTTGTTGTTCAAGGTACCGATACGATGGCATATACCGCGAGTGCATTGTCTTTTGCTTTGCAGGATCTTAGCAAGCCGGTGATTTTGACCGGATCTTTAATACCAATGGCTGAAATTGGGGCGGATGCGCGTACAAATTTGGTATATGCATGTCTTACTGCAACACATGATATTGCTGAAGTTTGCGTGACGTTTGCAAATAGAATTATCAGAGGAAATCGCGCGAAAAAATACCACGAGTCTTTTACTGAGGTTTTTCATTCGCCAAACTATCCGTATCTTGGAGAGCTTGGGCGGCCTATAAAGATATTTGAGTGGGCAAAGAAAAGAAGAAAAAGAACCTTGAGGTTCGCGCCCAAATTTGATCCCAAAGTTTCACTTTTGAAACTTTTTCCGGGTTTCGATCCTTATATTTTAGACCGTGCAATTGATCGTGGAGCTCGTGGAATAATCATCGAGGGTTTTGGTCCTGGCAATATCCCGTTTATGGAAAATTCCATAATTCCTCAGATAAAACATGCCACAAAAATGAACATTCCCGTAATTATCGCAAATCAAATGGAAAGAGGGATTACAAATCTTAATGCGTATGAAGGCGGCCTTGAGGCAAAAAAGGCTGGCGCGATTTCATCTTATGATATGACCACTGAATCCACAGTTGCCAAACTTATGTGGGCTTTGGCCAATATGAAAACTGCCGGTAAAGTCAGAGATTCTATGGAAAAACCGATTGCCGGCGAGATGAGGGAATAAAGAGTGGACTTCTATCACCTCGAAGTTTTGGTTTTTATAAGCCGAAAATCTACCTTGTTATGACTTCGGCGGGTTTTTTTTATGTAAAAACGAAGAAATCCCATATTATGGCCTCCAATCATTTAACATAATAATAAATGGCACCGGAATTGAGAGTTGAGGAAAATAAAATAGACGTATCTGATGTTCAGATAAATGAAGCGGGTAAGGTTCCTTTTTTTAAGCGCACTATTTTGGCTGATGAGCCGGAAGCTTTGGTTATAAGCGGCCGCCGAGCGGCTATAAACGCTCAAGAGATTGTCGGAAGCAATGGATTTAATGATCTCCTTGTTCGTTATGAGGAGCTGTTCAAAGACCCCATAGATTCTGATGCTATGTTGGAAAGAAGACAAATTGATGAAACTCAAAAGATATCATCGCATACAAAAGAGCAATTCAAGGATTTTTGCGTAAAAGTGGCGAATTATGATGGAGTTTCGGAGGCTGAGATGGATATATCGAGGGGGGAGTTTGACAAGCAAGTGCATCGTTTTAAGGGGTTGCTTAATTACTGGCTCGGGCTTCGTTCTAGTGTTCAGGTGAATTATCATAGGAAGAGTAGAGAAAATAAAATAGGAGTACAAACAACTGCCCAGAACGAGGAACGAAACCTCGAGAAATCTATATATGAATTGATTCAGAAAATGAATGATGTAGCAGTTGCCGTGGGATCATCCGAGAGAATTGTTCTTAACGAAGGTGTACGCTTGGGAGCCGTAGAAACCATAGTTGGCGCGGCAAGGAATAGTATGGAACGTGTTTTTAGAGGTTTGGATGGTGGCGAAGGAATTAGTTATCCTTCGGGTTTAAACATTGAAACACCGGTAAAAAGGAGAAAAAACGGGAAGGATGCCCCTGTTGAGCTTGAGTGCGAGCACAACGAGAATGAATCACCAAAAGATAGACCTGCGCATCAGAGTGAAATTCTTGAAAAAGGCAAATGGACAATGCGTAATTATAATGTGGGGGGAATACCTGTTTCCATCTATTTTAACAGTAAGTACGGTACGCATTTTTTGCCTGGATTGGAGGCGTTATTTGGAGAAATGGGGGATGAGACTGTCGATGTTGATGGCCATGTAAGAATTTATTTTGGCGTTGAGCCGGAATTAATGATGGAGGGACAGCATAGAACAATTTATTCAAGTGGCGATCAATTGAGAATGATGATAAGCGCGGAGGAAGGAATGGATTATTTTGGTTATATTAAGAAATCGATATTAACAATGACAAATTTGTGGATTTCCATGCTTTCGAGTGTTATGGCCAGGGAAAATTATTATAAAAATTACGGGAGTAAGAGTAAGCCTAAAGTTAATAAAATATTAGATCACATACCTCATGAACTTAGAGGGTTACATGAAAAATTGCATAGTATTTACATGGAGAAACCGGGAGAAGGACAGGCGAAGTTTGAGAAATTGCTTCCGAGAATAAAGATTAAAGAGATCGGATATTTACCGGAAGGCGGCCCCGGGTTCGATTCCGGACAGTTTATACTTATGCCTATTCATGGTGCTGCATATACAATTAGAACCGAAGATGGGAAGGAGATGAATTTTGTTCTGCCGGGCGATAGTGGAGTTGGGAAATCTGAAGTTTTGAGAGAAGTAATCAATATGGGAATTCAGGTTGTTTCTGTACAGGCGGATGATATGCTGTATGTAATATTTGATCGGGAATCTGGGAATTTATTTAGTATTGGAACCGAGAAAGGAGCATTTACCAAGATGGACGATCTTCCTTTGGATGGAAAAGTTATGACATCTGATGTGCGTCCTTTGGTGGGATATAACGCTGAGGAACCTAAAGGAAATAGAAGGGTGGTGGAGCCTTTCATTGCCAAGCCAAATATTCCAAAAAAAGTTGATGGAATTCTTGCGTTGGTGAACGCATACAAGCCTGAAGGAGAGCAGAGAGTTAAAAAAGTTAAGCTTAAAGAGCTCGTGAAAACGTGGGTGGAAGGACCGTATAGAAAAAGTAGCAGTATTGATGGTGGAGGTGAAAAAGAAACTGCCGTAACAAATGTGCCGTTTTGGAATGAATTTGGACCAAATATGATGCCTGGAGTTTTGGAACAACTTTTAGAGGAGATACTTATTGATAATCCGTCGGAACCTGAAGATGTTAGAAGTCGGAGAAATGAAATCCGAGCATATATTGCGAATACTTTTGGTAACGGCAAGTTCAAAGAAGTGGCTCAGGCTCTCGTTACTCAGGTTTTTTCAGAAGCTGTCGGTTCATAACGAACAAGAACTACGCCTTTATCGTGGCGTCCATAATGGAGTATTGACTTTCTGTGGTATTGTATTAGAATACTGCTCTTATGGAAATAATATCACCTGAAAATTTTTTTGATACCATTGATGGAGTTGCTGACCCATTGCCACTGTTTCATGCTGACAATTGCAATATTCCTGATGCTGAAAGGTTGCGTATTCATCCTGGTAAAATAGAAAAAATAATTGCAAAGATAGGGGAGGAACTTAAAATGGGGGAATATTATCTTGGGAGGCCGCTGACCGGAAGAGGAAGAACTTATGAGTCCAATCTCAATCTTTGCAAAGGACAATTTCGAGATATAGTGGAGATGCACTGTGCCGATACCAAAAAATCGGCAATCAGTGTTTTAGATAGTGGATGTGGAGACGCTGTGGCTTTTGAAGAAATTCTAAATATTCCATGTATTGATGTTGGAAAATCAGTTGGATTAACTATACATTCCAAAAATTTTATGCCCGTTGATGTGCAAAGTCGTGTTCTTAAGCAAAATTGCGTTACCATTGCGCCAAAAACTGACAGGAGATTTGATTTGGTTTTGTCTGTCTTGGGAACGGCTACATATCATCCGTTTGATGAAAAAGCCGGAATCCTCCAGTCTATAAATAGTACTGCGATTGGAGGTATTTTGATGATAAGAATTAGTGATTATCCGGGTGTTGATGATGCCGATAAAAAAACGACTGCCATATTTCGAGATTTGGGAATTATAGAGCCTTGCTATACTCCTTATGTTTATAGATTAGTTCGCCATCCTACGCTTGAGGAAATAAAAAAAATTCTTGGTACCAAAAATCAGAGAAGTATTTTCTTCGAAGGATAGTTATTTAAATTTGGCTATTAAATGCACGGCAATATAATGGTAAGAACGACTGTCTGGCTAGATTCTATTCGCTGTTCCAATACATCTCCTCCGGATTGTCGTACAAAGCCACATAAGGCCGGTAGTTCCAACCCCGTCAAATTGCTTGCTGAAGAGCTGGGGTCTAATAGGTGTGTTTTTTTATCTGTTTTTGGATCAATTTCTGTACATGAAGCTGTAAGTTCGATGTAATTTCCGGCGGGCAATAATTGCGATTGATCATAATCTTGAAGAGTTATCGTTCTGGTGTGTACGGAAATAACACTTTCGGCTGTGGCGATTTCTCTCAGGTATGCGATTAGATTTTTCATATTAACCATAAATTTTTCTTTATCCAGTTTTGCCAAGCTATTTGTTGCGCCCAGATCCAATTTTATGCCGACTTCTTTTATATCATTTATTAAATTATCAAAATTGACTTCTTTAGGATTGAGTGTTTGTTTGCTGGCGTAACCCAATAATTGCTCAGTTAACGCGGCTGCTTTATTGTTTGCATCTATTATTGTTTGTATGTCATTTTTTGCCGGATGTTTTTCTTCTAATCCCATCATGACTAAATCGGCGTAACCTCCTATTACCGTGGCAAACTGATTGTATTTATGCGCTGCCCAGCTCGCTACTTTGCCAATTCCTCTGATGTGCCTAACCTGACGGAGTTGCTCTTCCGCTTTTTTTTGCTCCGTAACGTCTCTGCTTATGTGTAAGAATTGGATTTCTCCATTATGACCTTCAATCTTTTCGGCCTTAACTTCCACAAACCTTTCATTCCCGTTTTCATTGATATGTGTATGAACAATTGTTGAGGACGCATTGCTTTTTTTAAGGCACTCTGCAACCGGACAGGCATCATACGAAGGTTGGCATGGTTCTTGATGATGGGTGATTTCAAAACAAGATTTGCCCACAATTTGATCTAAAGTAAGACCTGTCCTGTTTAAAACAGCGTCGTTTGCGAAAATTATGTTTGAATCTTCTGTAAGCAAAAGTATTTCATCTCTTGTGCCTTGGACGATACTCATCAATGTTGACCAAGGAATTATGGACTCTTTGCCTAAGGCGCTTTGATTTGCGATTACCTCAGGATCGTTCGTGTCTGTGCTGGCTCCAGAAATATCTTGTCCTGGCTTTGTGCCGTATTCTTGTTTCATTTTAGGTTTAAATAGAAAGAACTGGAATATGATTATATTTAGTTAATCTATTTTTGTCAACATGTCTATTAATAAGATAACAGCTTCTGTAAGCTTTTTAAGTTTAATGGCTCCCGGGGGCAAGTTATTCTTGATTATTATGCATTTGAGGGGTATTATGTTTCTGTAAAGGGACATTTTAGTCCTGTTAAAGAAATCTTATGCAATTTATAAATTTTCAAAATCAGCTTTCAAATTATCCCATTTTCTCGTTGCGAGATGTTCGGAAGATTTTTGATGATTTTTCTTATCGCCAGTTAGACCGTTGGGAAAAGAAGGGCTACTTAAAGAAGGTAAAGCGTGGGTTTTACTGTTTTAGTAACCAGAATTTTGATCAAAACCTTCTTTTTTATGTAGCTAATAAGATTTATGTACCTTCCTACATTTCGCTTGAAAAAGCTCTAAAGGTTTACGGTCTTGTTCCTGAAGAAATTTTTCAAATTACTTCAGTGGGCACTAAGAAGACTACAAATTTCGAGACTTCTGTCGGGAATTTTAGCTATAGACAAATTAAGCCGAGTCTTTTTTGGGGATATCGGCTGGTTGAATTTGGTCAGCAAAAGATCCTTTTAGCCGAACCCGAGAAGGCCATTTTGGATTATTTATATATCCATCCCAATTTAAAGACCGCCGAGGACTTTCTTGGGATGCGTATCAATGCTAATGAATTTGGAATGCAAATTAATCTTGAGAAATTTCAAAAATATCTAGATGCTTTTAAAAATAAGCAGCTTTTTAAGCGAGTAAATATATTTCTAACTACTATTCAAAATGTTAACCTTTGATCAAATATTGACCGCATATCCGAGGAATTTAATGGCTTTTAAGGAAAGTATTTTGAAGGAATATTTGCAATACAAGATTTTGAACAGCATTTTTAACAGTGAGTATGCTAATAAGTTGGTCTTTCTTGGGGGGACTGCTCTTCGCATAGTTTATGGAAGTACGAGATTTTCTGAGGATTTGGATTTTGATAACTTTGGTCTGAGTGAGCAAGAATTTACTGACTTGAGTAAAATTATTCAAAAGGATCTTATGCTTGAGGGGCTTGAAGTCGAGATTAATACTGTTACCACGAACGCTTACCGTATCAAAATTCGTATTCCGAAGTTGCTTTTTGATTCAGGTCTTTCGGCAATGAGTGAGCATAAAATTCTTATCCAGGTTGATACCGTTCCCCAGAATTTTGAATATGTGACAGATAAGCCTTTACTCAATAAGTTTGATGTGTTTACGCAAATTAATGCTGTCCCCAAGGATTTGCTGCTTGCCCAGAAAATTTATGCTTCAGTTAACCGCAAGCGAATTATGGGACGAGATTTCTTTGATATTGTTTTTCTGCATGGAATTGGGGCGAAACCTGATTTTACTTACCTAAAGAAGAACATTGGAGTGGATAACTCAGTGGATTTAAAAAAGTATTTATTGGAGAAGGCTTCAGTCCTTGATTTTAAGGATTTGGCTCGTGATGTAGAACCGTTGTTGTTTGATTCAAGGGATAAGAAAAAGGTTCTTTTGTTTAAGGAATTTATAGAAGAGAAGTTTTAGTTGTCGGTTTTTAAAAACCGACAGCACATAAATGTGCCGCCACTTTTTCAATGGCTCCGCATCGTAGAGGATGTTAGAACTGTGATTGTGAAACAACAAGTGGGTATCCATATTCCTAAAGTTGTATGAATTTTTATAAAGGGCGTAAATGGCTTTAATTGTAATGAAGATTTGTCTACTATGGGATTGTAGATTCTTTTAATATTCTTTAAGTAAATATTATGAAAAATTTCTTGCTAGGAGCTTTTGTTGCTGTTTTTTTGGTTGTAATCTCTTTTTTTGGATTGAAAAGTTTACAGGGATCTCATAAAAATCCTGTACTGGAGTCCGGAATGTATTCTTCGTGTGATACATCATCTTATAATTCTATGGCTGGAAGTATTATCGAAAGTAACGGAAAGTATTCCCTTTATGCTCTTTCTGGTGGGTCTAAAAGCTCTAGTTTTGGACCTTTGTTTACGGTGGGGAAAAGTGAATTTAAGGATTTTTCGGAAGATTTTTTAAGAAAACCTGTGTATGTAAATTATAACGATTCTTGTGGAGATGCTGATTCTATATCAGTTCAGGTTCCTAAAGAAAAGGATTTTTTTGTCTTTGAGGCGCCTATGTTTGATGACTGGGAAATTAAGAAAAATGGAAATAAATTTATATTATCTGCTCCAATTAAAAATGATTATTTGGGGGATCCTTCTGTGAAACCTGGTTATAAAGTGAAGTCAGAAGACCCAGATAGAATTATAATAGAAAAAATACCATTCGAAGTTGATGAGAGCGTTTTGAATCCAGAAGAAGCTGTATTGGCCTATTTTGAAGAAAATTTTCCGCCAATACTGCGTTTTCTGCCATCTACTGAAAACTACGGAGGATATGTGTTTTATGAGCTAAAGAAAATAGAGGTAGAAGATGGGAATATAGTGTATTTCTATTTTCTTGATGACAATGTCTATCAGTTTACTTTTGTTCCTGGCAAGTGGTATTCCAACAGAGATAATCGAGAGGTTTTTGATATTTTCGTGCACGGTATCAAATTAAAGAAGTCGTGAGAATAGTTTTGTAAAATAGTGGGCGCGGATTTGATAATTAAATTATTAAAATATATGAAAAAATGGCATAAAATTGTTCTCTCCGTAGTTTTGATATTTGTTGTTTTAACGGGTGTTTTTTTAATAAATCATTATGGAGTAATTAATCGTGTTTTAAAGCCGTTCTCTCAAACCTGTGGTTACGGCGGAACTTCTGACAAAAAAGTAGAGTGCGGTTGTATGGGAATAACAACTCATGATATTAAATATGGTTCAACAACGAACTATTGTCTTGGGCAATGTGGCCAATGTAGATGTTATCAACAAGATTGGTTAGAAAATGATGGTGAAAATAAATATAAAGAACCGTATCTCCCAAAATTGACCGAGGTAGATTGTTCCACCTTCCCTGGATTAAAAAAATGGTTTCCTTCAAAGTGAAGCCCCCCTCTTGTCTTTAAAAAAGGGCTTCTGTAAGCCATTAAAGTTCAATGGCTCCCGGGGGCGGATTCGAACCGCCGACCAATTGATTAACAGTCAACTGCGCTACCGCTGCGCTACCCGGGAGTATAAGAGAACATATGTCCCCGAAAAGGACACGCTAAATATACGCAAGGCGTATGTGTATTTCAACAGATTTTTTGACTTTTTACCCTTTATACCCAAAATCTGTGCTAAATATTTTTTTAACCAAAAAAATGTATGCCAAAGCTTGGAGAAGGCGTTTCCTCTGCTGAAAATGGGGCGGATGTTGCAAGTAGTGTCGATAGTGGTATTAGCATTAAGTAGGAATCTTAAAAACATGATAAGTCTGGCTTTATGCCAAGCTTATCAATTCGGGGGAGAGAAAAAGAAAACCTGAAAAGGGCTTTTTTTGATGGTTTTTAGAGTTTTTCCAAGACCTTGATATCGCGTGCGACAAGCTGCTCGGGCCTTTCATAAGTGAATTCTTTTATGATTTTGAATCCTACTTCTTTAACCAATTGATCGAAGCCGTGGAAATGATTGATTTTTGGGCCGAACTTGAAGGCCGGGAGGCAGAGAGTTACTTTTAAATTCTGCGGAGTTATGTCCCGGACTGCGCGGAGCCAGTTGAATGTAAGTTCGCCAATATCATCAAAGATTTTTTCCTGCTCTTTGGGGCGTGGGGCGCGAGTCATCGGATTGCCCAAGAAACCTTCTGTTATTATCGCGCCCACCTTTTCCGGCAAATCCGTTTTCATGAGCGTCTGAGCGTCTTTTTGGAAAACTCGGAATGCGTCCGAAGTTTTAAATTGTTCTTTTAGCCACTCGCAGTTTTTCTGAGTATATTCACACATTCTTTGATCTACGTCCGAGCCGATTGTGTTAAATCCCATCAGCAATCCTTCAATTAAAACTGTTCCTGTCCCGCAGAAAGGGTCATAAATTGTCATGGCTTTTTTGCGGTTTCCTTCCACCGTCATATTTATCATAACTTGCGCAAGTTTTGGCGGAAGCATTCCAACTTTCGGGTCGCGGAAAGGTTTTTCGTAGTCGCGGAGTGTGTATGCATCCAAATCTTGCAACGCAATTGTTTTGCCTATGTATAGCGCTTTATCTCCTCTTATGAAGCAGATATCAAGCCCTTTTTCCAGTACCCTGGCTTTGTATATTGTGGAAGACGGAACGTTTTCAAAATTGTTGTTTACGAACCTCGAATTTAGTCCGAACGATTTTAGAATTTTTTTAGAAAAATTTAATATTTGTTTGATATGGTCGTTGCTAGGATGAAGAAAACTTAAGAAACTTACAGAAAAGGCTATTTTGCCTTCGTGATCCTTAAAATCTGCAAGCAAACGAGTCTCGATGATGTTAAAAGATCTGTCAGAAACTTCGGCGTTATTTCCATTGTCCAAAAGGTCGAGAATTTGAATAATTTTAATTGTTCCGCCCAATGAATTTTGAAGTTTTTGTGGATTTTCTATTTCCTCAAGTCTGAAAATAGCTGTATCCATTGTTTTCTCAACTAGTTTATCTTCTCCAAGTACGGCCTTTAATTCGGCCAAACATAATTCACGCTTTCTACCCAACTCAAATGCATAAAGATTCATATGAAAAATGGTTCGTTATTATCGCGCTGGGTCTTAGTTTACTGCTTAGTTTCCTCTTTGGCTACACGTTTTTTAGATATTGGCAGCTGGATGTGTGTAAAATGCCTGTTCAAACCGTAAAATCCGCTGATTTCGAGGTGAAAACCCAGAATTGATAGAATGACCGGAATAATCAAAATTGCCGTATGTCCAAAGTGACCAAAATGTCATTTATGACGGTTTATTCCAAGTGCGTTTTTCTATTTCCCGAAGTCGAAAGAAATTACGAATATGCCGTCCTAAAATTGTCCGAAAAGCCGCGTAAGGTGAGCGAATACTCACTATGCAATAATCACGATATTTTGTCTCTATAATTTCACTATGTTTCGTGGTGTTTTTGGCTTGCTTGTGCTAAATTTGGAGTGTGGAAACGTTTGAAATTTAACCCCAATTCGAATGAAAAAATTATCCGAAAAAGACAAAACGTTGCATGTGCAATTTTCAAGGTACGGCCGCAATGCGCGTGAGTGGATGAGAAAGTGTGTCCTTCTTCTGCCTGAAATCGAAAGAAGTCGCGTTTGGAACAAGAAAGGTTTTGGAAGTATTTATGAATATGCCGCAAAACTGGCCGGAATGAGTCGTGAAACGGTAAACGACAGTCTTCGTGTTTTGAAGAAGATTGAAGATAAGCCATTACTTAAAGAAGTTGTCGAAGAAAAGGGAATCAGAATAGTGAAAGCCATTGTTAATTTGGTTGATGATTCCAATGAAAAATTCTGGGCTGAAAAGGCGAAAACCATGAGTTTGCACACATTGGAAGTTTACAAGAAAGCTATTTTAGAAAAAGAATGACGGCTCGAGCCGTCGGAAATTTTCCCTGAAAAAGTGGAAATAAAAATGGAAATTCCTCGTGAACTTGCTGAAAAACTACAAAAACTCAAAGGTCAAAATGATTGGGAAGATTTAATGAAAGAATTCCTTCAATTACGCGAAGAAAAATTGAACACAGAATTAAAAGAAATTGAACAAAAAGAAATTAAAAAAATAATAAAAAAGAAAAACAAAATAGTAAATGTCGCGGAACAAAATGGGAATATCGGCGAAATAGCAATTCCCAAAAACAACCTATACAAAGCCAAAAACCATCAACCATCAAACAAAATCAAAAAATATGCCCTGCATAAAACAAATCATACTTGCGCGTTTCCCGGATGCACAAAACCTGCCGAACATTTACATCACGTTGAACGTTTTGGGATAACAAGACGACATGATCCAGAGAAAATTATTCCGCTTTGTAAAGAACATCATGAACTTGTGCATGGCGGACTTATCGAAAATGAAGAAAAATTGCCGAGCGAGTGGACTGTGCGGCGTGAACCAGACATGAACGATTACAAATTTCTTATTGATCAGCGAGTGGCGGAATATCGGCAAAAATGAAATTGACTTTGGATACCTCCGAGGCTATCTTTCGGGCACAAATTATAAATAACCCCATAAATATGGCAATGTCTTTAAACAGAGCGCAGTTAATTGGAAATCTTACACGCGATCCTGAGATTCGTCAGATTCCGGGAGGCCAAACCGTGGCCAGTTTTGGAATAGCTACAAATTTTACTTGGACAGATAGCGCCGGAGCGAAACAAACAAAAGCTGAGTTCCATAATATTGTGGCTTGGAGAAAGCTTGCGGAAATTTGCGGGCAATACCTAAAAAAAGGCGCAAAGGTTTTCATCGAAGGAAGAATTCAAACTCGTGAATGGGAGGGGGAGGACGGAACAAAGAGATACAGAACTGAAATTGTGGCTGATAACATGATTATGTTGGATGGTAGAAAAGGCGACGCAGGCAGTTTTGGCGGCGCTCGTGAGGCCGCAGGAATAAAAGAACCCGAAGCTCAGGGCGATCAAATTCCTGCTCCGGACGGTGAAGTGAAGATTGATGATCTGCCATTCTAATAATTTTTAGATTTGAAAAAGGGCGCCTCCTATATATTTCAATGGGTGGCGCCCTTGGTTGTTTCCCTACTGTTCTTTGGTGGTTTATTTGCGAACGGATCTCACCGGCCGTTCTTTTTTGTTTTTGTATTTGGGGTAGGCCTTACACAATATTAACCGTGAAAGAGCCTATGTTTTATTTTTGTTCAATTTGTTTTTGTTTTTTGATCCTCTCCGAAGGGGGAAAGGAACTTTAGGGTGGTCGCGCTACAATATTTGTGTAGGTTGACCATCGAAAAGTAGGGAGGGTGAGGCGCATAGGAAGAGGATCGGCCAAAAAAATTTAGACCGGTGAAGCGCTCTGTACGCGCCTCGCCTTCCCCACTTTTCCCGGCTTACAGCCGAGCTGTTTAATGCAAGAACAGTAGTTTTCAAAGATCACTCAATCAAATTGGTAAATTATAGCAGTTTTCGGACATTTTTGCAATTGCCTTAGGGTGCGAATTTCTATAAGATTTCGCCCAGAGGTAAAATTTTTTCTATGACTTCAAGGGGCGCAAGAAGAAGGAAAAAAACTGCAAAACCGGATGTCATTAAAACGGCTGTAAAAAGCCAAGAATCGGCATCCAAAGAATTCTCCGGAAAGCTGTTTTTGATTGTAGGCCCTTCCGGTTCCGGAAAGGGGACTGTTATTCAGGACTTGAAGTATAGTTTTCCCGGCTTTGTTTTTCCTGTTTCCTATACAACCCGCGAGCCTCGCGACGGAGAAGAGGAAGGCCAAGTTTATCATTATGTTTCCAAGCCGGAATTTGAGCGAATGATTAAATCCGGAGAGCTTTTGGAATATGCGATTGTTCATTCCAATAATTACTATGGAACCTCAAAAAAGGACATAATGGAGCCATTAAAGTCAGGAGCTTGTGTTATAAGAGAAGTTGATATTCAGGGATTTCATTCTATTAAAAAATTGGTTCCAAAAGAGAATTTGATTTCTATATTTATGAAAGTCAGCGACGAAAATGATCTTAAACAGAGAATTATGCGCCGCGGCAAGATTTCTGACGCGGAAATGGAAAAACGAATGGAAAGCGCGAGACGTGAGCTTGCGCAAGCCAATGATTGCAATTATCAGGTTGAAAACAAGTGGGGCGAGATTTCCAAATGTGTCGGGAGAGTCGAAGACATTGTGCTTGCGGAAATAAAAAATATGTACTAGATGTATACGTAGGGCAAGGGCTATTTTTTTTAAAAACCATTTTTTAACCAATAAAGTATGGTTATCGCAACTCTTAAGGAGATTAAGGACAACGAAAATCGCGTTGGCCTGACGCCGTATGGCGTAAAAGAGCTTACGGATGCCGGTTTGAAAGTTATCGTGCAGGAAACGGCTGGAATCGGTAGCGGATTTTCCGACTCCGAGTATAAGGAATGTGGCGCGATAATGATGAGAGATCCGGAGAGCATTGTTAAAGAGGCTGATATTTTGGTAAAGGTTAAGGAGCCATTACCTGCTGAGTACAATCTCTTGGAACAGTTTGGTGGAAAAATCCTTTTTACTTATCTTCATTTATCAGGAGTTGATAAAAGATTGACCAAAGTTTTGGTGAAAAATAATATCACTGCTATTGCGTATGAAACTGTTCAGGATGCAAAAGGACAATTGCCACTTTTGGCTCCAATGAGTGAAGTTGCCGGAATTTTGGCTTGCCAATATGGGGCGGAATATTTACAAAAGAAATATGGTGGGCGCGGCATAACTTTGGGAAAAATCACGGGCATCGATAGCGCCCGCGTCGTCGTTATGGGCGGCGGACATGTTGGAGCCACGGCTGCAAGAACAGCTGCCGGAATGGGCTCAAGAGTAAAACTTTTTGATATCAACGCCGCAAGATGCGAAGAGTTAAATAAAGAACTAAGAGATTTTTTAGGCCCAAATCTTGGTAAGAACTTTGAGGCGCTTGTTCCAAAAGGTGAAAATTTAAATGACGCATTAAAAGAATGTAATTTGCTTATCGGCGCAGTTCTTGTTCCGGGGGCAAAGGCTCCGACTGTTGTTAGTGAAGAACAAATCAAGTCTATGAAAGAAGGATCTGTTGTTATTGATGTTTCCATTGATCAAGGCGGATGTCTATGGGGGACTCGCGCAAGCAGCCATTCCGAACCGGTCTATAATATTTATGGAAAAATATATTGCTGTATTCCAAATATGCCGGGACAAGTAAGCCGTCAGTCTACAATGGCGCTTACAACTGCCACTCTTCCATATCTTAAAATGTTAGCTACCGAAGGTGCCGAGAAAATGATTAAGAAATCTCTTTCAACGGATGGACGTTTCGCGCGCGGTCTTAATGCTTACAAAGGTCATATAACATATAAGAGTGTTGCCGAAGATCTTGGCATGATGGATATATACAAAGATCCAAAAGAGTTGATGTAGATGTTATAAAGTTTACACAAAATAAAGCCCCCGCTTTCGCAGGGGCTTTATTTTTTTGTTTCGTTTGTTTCTTTTTATCTCGTGATCGAAATAGTTTCATCCAACTCTGCGCTTGGCGCGGCAACTGTTACGCGATGGCTTGTGGCGTCAGCTGAAATCTGATAACCGGTGTTGTAACTTGTGCAGTCCGTGTAGCTTGCGTCTGTTGCTGTCGGATCGAATGGCATTCCTGCCAAGTAGTCCGGTACAAGTAATGAACAGATGTCTATCAACCCTGCGGCACTGCCTACTACAGTTGGAACTGCCGTAATGCCTGCCG
>Ga0172379_10000971_pt1 | contig 62867 bp, 56 predicted proteins | sample GrowelOW334metaG_FD_119756 | JGI IMG/M metagenome (GOLD analysis project Ga0172379, IMG submission 119756) | Groundwater microbial communities from an aquifer near a municipal landfill in Southern Ontario, Canada - Groundwater well OW334 metaG | ecosystem: Environmental > Aquatic > Deep... | reverse complement strand
TATCCTTGTATTCCCCGGTATTCGTCCTCCTGCTGGGCATCGCGATGAAGACTCCGTTCTTCCCCTCGATGATCTTCACATTGTGCACCACGAAGCATTCATCGAAGGTGACCGTTACATACGCCTTCAATTTCCCCTCAGTCGGAACTTTGCGGATTCGGATGTCCGTAATTTCCATAGCAAGGACGCTCCTTTTGTGTACGCAGCTACATAGGGCGATTTTAGCCTAGAAGAAGACTTGTTTCAAGCGGTTTTATTGCATGCAATGCCATGCCATATAAGGTTTTTTCTTCGTTTCGGCTTTGGATCGTGACTTTGAGCTTTTCCTCCGCGCCGAGCGCTTCATCAATTGATGAGTAAATGCCGTACATGCATGATCCCGAGCCTGTTATGGAAACATAGCTTGCCCCTGTTTCCCGCAGCGCTATTTCAATTGGCGAGTAAACTGGATAGGCAGCATAGAGCATTTCACCGAAGGAATTTCGGAACGACCATGTTCCCGGTGGCATCCGGAATTTGGGCTCCAATTCGCCCGCTTTCCCGAATTCAAACGCTTTCTCCCTATGCGGCTGTCTTGCGCTTTCACTGTTCAGGACAGACTTGGCTCGCCAAGAATCCAGTTCCGCGTAGGCCCATTTGGTCGATACCCCAAATCCTGGCCATACGAGAATGATGCCGAAATCGTTCCTGGGCTTTATCGGCTTTATGATTTCGCCTCTTCCAGACACAATCGCGGCCCCTCCCGCGAGGAAGAAAGGCACGTCCGAGCCTATCTGGGCGGCTAGAGCGGCAAGCTTCGCGCGACCAAGCTTAGTATCATAGAGCTTATCCAATGCGATAATCGCGGCGGCCGCGTCCGCCGACCCCCCTCCCAGGCCGGCCATTGTCGGGATGCGCTTGATTGTCGTCGCCTTTACTCCCCCTTTTTCCCCCGTGATTCTCATAAAAAGCTCTGTCGCCCTATAGACCGTAGTTTTTTCCATTGGACAGTCGAAAGAACCCTCGACGATGATGGCATCGCCGAGGGTCTTCGAGAACAAAAGCGTATCGTATATTTCAAGCGAATGGAAAATGCTTTGTATCGGATGATAGCCATCCTTGCGGGGATATCCTATCTCAAGACCAATATTGATCTTGCCGAACGCCTTGATCGAGATTTGCCCACTCATGCTATGGAAATCTATAGACAATGAGCAAAACTGTCAAAGCGCGATGGCTATAAAAGGCCAGTATTCTTTTTTTGCCGAAAAAAGTGCTTTTATAGTTGACAGATTCCGATATGCTCTTTAGATTTTCGTTGCCTGGGCAATATTTCGGGGCTTGACGCTTCCGCTTTTTAAAAGCATAGTACGCAAGCCTTGAAACTTTTCGATGTTAAAGTGAGGGAGGATGCTGCGATGACCCCCATTTATAGTGCATCTAAATCGACTGAATCCGAATACGAAATTGTGACGATAGCCGGAGAAGGCTCTATAGAAAAAGCAGGATTCGTACTCCGTTCACCTGTTCATTTCGATGATAGTATCGACGATGATTACGAAGACTTCGATGAGGATGACGACGATATGAGCGATGATGACGATGATTTCGATGACGACGACGATTTCGACGACGATTTCGACGACGACGATGACTTCGATGATGATGACGACGAGGAATTCGACGACGATGATGACGACGAATTCGGCTATGATGACGACGTCGAATATGACGATCTTGATGAATGACCCGCGATAATCAATCTTAAAAAAGGGCTGTCCTTCGCGGACAGCCCTTTTTATCAAGAGAACCTCATCACGCCAGGCAGGGAAACCCGCCGGGCGCGCCTTTTCTACTCTTTCTGCTCCTGAATCTTCGACAGATCAATTTCCACCTTGAAAGCCTGGGCTTTGAACCATAGCTTCTCCAGCTCGTAGAAGTTTCTGGCGTCCTGATTCATGATGTGGACGATGACATCGCCAAGGTCGTGCAGCAGCCAGCTTTCGTCCTCGGTTGCCGTGGGCTTGTTGAGGGGTTTCTCCTTTTCCTGGGCGAGGTAATCTTCGACGAAGCGCGACAATCCCCGGAGATGCGTGCTCGATGTGCAGGTACCGATGACGAAAAAATCCGTCCAGCCGGCGATGCCTCTCAGATCCAGCACGGTCACGTCGTTGGCCTTGTGTTCAGCCAGTATGGACGCGATATTGAACGCAAGCGATTTACTATCGGACACAAACCCTCCCATTGAAATCTTTCCCCAGAATTATCGTGTAATCGGCTTTGATGGATCCTGTATATTCAGCCGCTTCGGAGAAATTCGCGCATTTTATGACGCTGGCGATGGAACTCAACGCTTCCTTGTCCCCAAATCGGTCAATGAGGACCGTTTTCTGATAATCCAATGTCTTCGCGTTGCCAACGGCGACGACATCATAGCCAAAACTGCCGAAAATATCGGCGGTGCGCGCGGCAAGACCTTTTTCGGTCGTGCCATTGAGTATTTCCACGGTGTAGATTTTGCTGTTCGCCGCGGCGACATTCGAAGCGCTCATTGCGTTGAGTGTCTGCTTCAGCATATCCCTTGCAAGTTCTCCATCATAGAAGGGGAAGAACAGACTTTCACCTTCCACGTTTCGGTACATTCCAGTAATTTTCTGCAGCAAAATGGAATCGGCGTCCAGTTTTGCTACTTCTTTCACGAGCTTCCTTTTGGCTTCCAGGCTGAAATTGCTGGCCATATTCGAGACAAGAGCGGTCGAAGCCGTCCGGTCAGCAAAATAGCTCGACTTGTCCGAAAGCTTCTTGAGCAAGGCAACCGCCAATTTTTGCCTTCGTACAAGAGCGTCGCCCTCACTCTCGTTCTCTTCCTTATATCGAAGGTACTGTAATACTTTTTCGCCGTCGAGCGTAACCGCTCCACCGGGAAGCCTTATCCCCGGATCGCCATCCTGAATGATCATGGACGGGATGAAGAGCTGGAGTCCATCGAGGAGGTCCACGACCGCCGCAAGTTCTTTCTCGTCAAAGAGGAGATATCCGTTCAGCGGAATATCGAGGTAGCTCGATATTTCAGTCATGTAATTCCTCGGATTGTCCGCCTTGTAGATATAGTCGATCCTATCCATTCGCTTTATTGTCTTGAGGATAACCGCCGTATTTTCAGGAATATCCAGAAGCGCGGCCTTGGAACGCGATGGATAGAACATGAGCAATTGGGTGGAGACTGGCTTTCCGCCCTGCTGAAAAATCATGAGAACGCTGAGGGGACGATCGGTTTTCAGCTGCATTGATATGCTTTCAGCGCGAATGACCACTATGCCGATTATCATCGCCGCCAGGAAAAGCCCCAAGATCACCCAGAGGAGAATATTGCTCTTGTTGAATGAGATTTTCCTCATCTCGTTTTTTCCCGCATCGTGAGGGCATTGTATAAATCAAGGGTGCTTTGGGCAATAGCATGGTCCTTCCCCTTGAGCCAGCCAATGCTGAGATCGAGCGCTTCGATGAGGAGCGTATCGAGATCGAGGGAAGCGGCGGCCGTGATATCCCTGCCAGCCATATACGGTCGCTTCGGCTCCATTTTATCAGCGACGAAGAGTATTTTCGCCAGCGGAGACATCGTCACGGAGGCGGAAGAATGAAGCGCAATAGCCTTGAGCATCTCAATATCCTCAAGGCCGCAGTCCTCGAAGAGAAAAACGGATGCGGCAGGTCCATGGATTATTTTATCGGCGAAGTCTTTCTCCCCTTCGATGCGCGAGATCACATCAGCCACCACTGCCAATGCGGGTTTTTCGCTGGCTCTTCGGGCATAATTCCACTGCTCGGGCAGAGGTCGATCTTTCATGAGATCATGGGCGAGCCCTGCCGAAAAACCGCGTTCCTGATCCAACCCGAAGCGGCCGCAGAGCGCGGATGCCGTGGTGGCTACCGCGATTGAATGCTCCACGCGCGATGCTTTGCAAAAGCGTTCCAGATAGGGGCGGATGAAAAGCTCAAAATTCTTAGAATCCGTATAGTCTGTGCTCTTCAATTATTTTCCTCGCAGCTTCGGGTACAAGATAATGCCAAGCTCCGCTTCCTGCTATTTTTTCCCTGACTATGGTCGAGGATACAGGAAATATCGCATTGTCGATGTATCTATGTGGAAAGGATACTGAAATCTTCCGAGCATGTCGGCGATGAACGATGATGAGAGAACTTTCTTCGATAATCGCCCTGGATTCCTTCCACGATCCGAATCCCTCCACGAGATCATCGCCGATAAGAAGGCTAGGCTTGGGTTCGACAATGCCGATATCAACGAGATATCGAATAGTATCGATCGTGTAGGATATGCCGGCTCTGATAATTTCGCAGTCGCTCACTCGGAAACGAGAGTTCCCGGAAATGCTCTTTTCGAGCATGGACAGCCTAAACGCAGCCCCTGGGTCCTCCACCGATTTGTGTGGCGGGATGTTCGCGGGTATGAAAAGCACATTATCACAATCAGTCTGCGCGAGGACTTCCTCCGCTATGAGTAGATGGCCTATATGAACAGGATTGAAGGTCCCGCCGAATATGGCCGTCTTCACGTGAGCGAGTCCTCCACGGGTTCGTCGAAGCCGCTGGTGTCGAAAAATGAATCCGCGGCCTCGAGTTCATTTGCCTCTTTATCGGCCTTCTCGAAGTTTATCACTTGATTGTAGAGGGCGTCCTTGAGGACCTCGAGGCCTTCCCCACTGAAAACCGAGATTCCGAAAACTTTTTCGTCGCGGAACATGGTTTCGAATTCGGCAAAGCGCTCTTTCGCCTCGGGAAGATCGAGTTTCGTCGCGACAAGGATACGCGATTTCGAAACCAAAATCTTCGCGAAGGACTCCAGCTCTCCTTTCAAAACCTCGAAGGCTGTCTTCCAGTTCTCGTCGGATAAATCCACGAGAAAGGCGAGACAAGCGGTTCGAGCGATGTGCTTGAGAAAACGGATACCCAATCCCGCGCCCTCATGTGCGCCCTCTATTATGCCAGGGATGTCGGCAAGGATTATATCCCTGTCGTAGTGAGTCAAAACGCCGAGATTCGGAATCTTCGTGGTGAAGGGATACGGCGCAATCTTAGGTCGAGCGTTCGTGAATGCATCCAGAAGGCTCGACTTGCCAGCGTTGGGAAACCCTACGAGGCCAATATCGGCGATCAAGCTCAACTCGATCTTGAGCTTCCTTTCATGGCCGGGTTGTCCTGGCATGGCAAATTTCGGCGCCTGGTTGACTGAATTCTTGAAATGCGTATTGCCCCAGCCTCCCCTTCCGCCCTTCAGGAAGACCCAACTCTCTCCTTCCATCACCGAACGGCCGCCAGAACCCGAACCGAAATCCTTGATGATCTCGTCGGTCTCGGCATCTTTGACGATGGTCCCTGGAGGTACGGGAATGACGACATCTTCCCCGTCCTTGCCATGCATGTTTCTGCCCATGCCGGGTATGCCGTTTTGAGCCTTGAAAGTCTGACGGAATCGCAGAAAGGAAAGTGTTCGAACATTGCTTTTAACAAGGAAAATGACGTCGCCGCCTTTCCCGCCGTCGCCTCCGGCCGGTCCCCCCAAGGGAACATATTTTTCGCGCCTGAACGCTATGCAGCCATCGCCACCTTTTCCTGAAGCGACGCTTATCGTCGCTTCATCCGCGAATTTTATCACGCTTAAACTCCATTGCCCTTAAAAAATACCAGTTCGCATGTCATTCGGCAAGGCATGAAAAAAGCCGCCCGACATCGAGCGGCTCCTGGCCATGCCGCATTCCGCGACACGGAAAAATTTCGTTGGTCTCTTATTCGACCGGGAAAGGCTCAACTTGGGCATACTTCTTGCCCTTGACTTCCCTGAAGGAGACCATGCCGTCAACGAGCGCGTACAGCGTGTCGTCCTTGCCGATTCCAACATTAAGCCCCGGATTTATTTTCGAACCCCTCTGTCTGGCTATGATCGAACCGGCGGTCACCGCCTCGTTCGCATATTTCTTTACGCCAAGATGCTGAGGATTAGAATCACGACCATTTACGCCCTTGTGTGGCATAGTATATTCCTCCCGTATGCTTTTGGCGCTTCAGGCGCCGACGATTTCCTGGACTTTGAGCACGGTGTACCGCTGCCTGTGTCCCTGCGTCCGCCTGTAGTCTTTCTTTGGCTTGTACTTGAACACGGTGACTTTGTCGGCCTTGATCTCCGCGTCGATGACGGCCTTCACGCTCGCGCCTTCGATATAGGGGCTGCCAACCTTGATCCCAGCGTCACCTGAAAGAAGGAGAACCTTTTCGAACGAAATGCTCGAACCGGCTTCCACATCGATCCTGTCGACCGTCAGGGCTTTCCCCTGTTCGGCGCGATATTGTTTTCCATTAATTTCTACAACTGCATACATCTTTGCTATCCTCGTAAAAATCCATACGTAGCGCAGTTTTATACACCGCGCGGGCCTTGGGTGTCAACCCGGGCACGAAATAAAGTTCAATGGAATCTATGCTTATGCCCTTTTCCCCCACTCACATGACTTCAAGGAACGGTATGCAGAGCATGGAGCAGACCGATTCCAAGGTGGCTTTCACAGCCTTTACAAGCGCGACTCTGCTTGCTGAGAGATCGGGATCCGGCCCGTTGAGCACAGGGTTGTCCCTGTACCAGGCGGAAAAATCGGCGGCGACATCGTGTGCGTAGGCTGCCATCACTGAGGGCTCTTTGGCTTTCGCCGCAAGCTCCAAAGATTCGGGAAAAGCGGCGAGCCTTCGTATAAGACTCCAATCAGCATCGCCCGTCAGCGCCGAACCTGAGGCTTTCCCTGAGCGGGCATTTCCCTCGCCCTGCTCGAATTTGCGCAAAATGGAACTCGCCCTCGCTCCCATATACTGGATGTAGGGGCCTGTGTTTCCCGTGAACGAAAGCGATTGTTCGGGATCGTACAGCATGTCCTTCGTCGGCGAAGTCTGAAGCAAATAATAATGGAGGGCGCCGAGCGATACCTTTTCGGCCACTTCCTTCGCGTCGCCCACCGTCGCGTCCCGCCCCTTCGCCACGATTTCCTTCTCCGCGAGGCTCGCCAATTCATCCATGAGGTCGTCCGCGTCCACGACCGTCCCTTCCCTGGTTTTCATTCTCCCCGAAGGAAGATTTACGAGACCATAGGCGAGGTGATATAGATTGCCGGCCCATTCATAGCCAAGACGCTTGAGAATTTCGAAGAGGGCCTTGAAATGATACTGCTGTTCGCTTGCCACGACATAGATAAGCTGCTCGAAGGGCCAGTCCGCATGTCGGTATATCGCCGTACCTATGTCCTGGGTGATGTAGATGCTCGTTCCGTCTTTCCGGAGAAGGACTTTGCGATCCAGACCGATATCTTCGAGGTTTACCCAGATCGAACCATCGTCCTCCTGGTAGAACAAGCCCCGCTTCAGCCCATCAAGAACTTGGTCCTTTCCTTTCATATACGTGAGGCTTTCGAAATAATAGGCATCGAAGCCGACGCCTTGCCGGGCATAGGTAGTCTTTATTCCATCCACCGCCCATTTGTTCATTTTCTTCCAAAGCGCGATGACTTCCGGATCGCCCGCTTCCCATTTCCTCAACAGTTCCTGAGCCTTTTCCTCGGCTTTCGGGTCTTCGATCTTGAGCGTATTGAAGAGCACATAATACTTGCCCACGAAATGATCGCTCTTGAGACCTTCGTCCTCGGGACTTTTCCCCTGCCCGTAAGCCTGGTAAGCGAGCATCGATTTGCAGATATGGATGCCTCGATCATTGATGAGATTCACTTTCTTGACATCGGCGCCAGCGGTTTTCAGGATCCTCGACAGCGATTCGCCGAGAATATTGTTCCTCAGGTGCCCCAGATGAAGCGGTTTGTTCGTGTTGGGACAGGAAAACTCCACCATGATTTTTCTGTCGGCCAAGGGCCGATATGAATTCCATTCAGCGTTTTTGCCGCGACCGAGTATTTCCTCACCCGTGGCGTTACGATCAAAGAAGACATTCAAGTAAGGCCCAACCGCTTTGGCTGCACCAGCGCCGACAAGCGCGCCAGCGCTATTTTGTCCCAGCCGCCTTTCCATATCGACAGCGATGGCGGCGGGGCTTTTTCTGAGTAGTTTGGCATAGCCGAACATGGGGAAGCCTATGTCGCCCAATTCAGGCTTTGGCGGAAATTCCGCCACGATCGCCTCGAACGAAATCGCTGCCTGATCCTGGCCATTTTCGGCCGCAAGTTCCAGAAGAGCACCATAGACGCGCTCTTTCCATTGCTTCTTGATATCGGTCATCGCTTTTTTCTCCGCATGAGGTTGCCTTTCAAGCGATAGTACCGCGCACTGACCGGAACATTCAAGGCGGCGGATGCTTGCGCAAGCCAAGCCTTGATGAACAAGTCCCAATGATCCGGCATCTTAATTATCTTCGCGCCTCGGCCCGAGGCTTATCTGGTTTTTGCCGCGTCTTCGAGCAAGGAAAGGAATTCCGCCTCGTCCAGAATCGCCACCCCGTAGTCCCTCGCCTTTTTGTTCTTTTCAGATCCGGACGCGGGGTCGTTGGTAATGAGGAAGCTTAGGTCTTTGGTGACTGAGGGTTTTGCCGTTCCGCCAAGGTCACGTACTTTTTTTTCCGCTTCGGGGCGTTTCATGGATAGCAATTCACCGGTAAAGCAGAAGCTCTTTCCGGCGATTGGATTGGATTCCGATGAAACGGCTAGCGCCAGGGGCGAGCGGATTTTTATCGCTTGAGCTTCCATGACGGCGATCATTTCCAGCCTCACCGCTGAAATCCCTTTTTTTATGGTAGCGGCCATTGTCGCCGCGATGCCATCAATCTTGACGAGTTCTTCCTCGGTAGCCCCAAAAAGAGCATCGAGCGAAAAAAATCCGCCTTTCACGAGTTTTTCCGCCACGAGGAGGCCAACCCCTTCGAGATCGAAGCCCGCTATGAATTCCGCAAGACTTATTTCCTCAACCGAATGGAGATTGCGAAGCACTTTCTGCGCCAATGTCCGTCCCATGCGCTCGAAGGTTTCAAGCTCATCAGCGCGGAGCGTATATAGATCAGCGATCGCTTTGACCCTGCCGGCATCATGAAGCCTCTTGATCAGCGCCGAGCCAAAATCCCTTATATCGAGGATGGTGATCCATTTCTCTATCCGGTGGAGTTCTTTCTTGGGACATACTTCGTTGGGGCAATAGAGCCTGCTCCCTTCGTCGAGGAGCGAGGAACCGCAAGCGTCACAGATCGTCGGCTGACCGATCTCCACTGTATCGGCCGGATTTTCCACGAGCGTCTCAATTTTGGGGATTATCTCGCCTCTCTTCGTAATCACCACCATCGATCCGATCTTCAAGTTCATGGAACGAATCATATCGGGATTGCAGAGATTGGCTCTTTGGACCGTCGTCCCCGCGAGGCGGACTGGTTCGACGACCCCTATCGGGGTATAGAGAGTGCCGGATTCGCTCCACTCGATCGCTTTTAGTCTCGTTACGGCTTCTTCGGGGCTGAACTTGAAGGCAATCTGCTTTTCCGGCCGCGGCTTGGCACTGTCCTCAGCGTCTATTTCCATTCCTTTGACGACCAGCCCATCGATGGCGTAATCCATGTCGGGCCGCAAGGCCATTACTCTTCCACGGTAATCCACGACTTCTTTCGCGCTAAGAAAAATCTCAGTCTTCACGGTCGCAAAGCCCATCTTGGCGAGCCAGGCGAGCTTTTCGGCCTCGTTGGAAAAGAGTGAATCGCCACCACTGTCCATCGCGTCATAGCAGATGACATTCAGATCTTCGCTTCCCGATCCATCTTTGCGTTTCATAAGTCCATTCGCCGCGTTCCGACAGTTGGCCTTATCCGCGTATTTTTCCTTATGCACCGTTCTGGACATGAGCACTTCGCCCCGGACGCCTCCGGAAAAAGTCATAGGCAATATACGCGGCACGCCCCGCATCCTTGCAGCGTTTGGGGTAATGTCATCGCCGATGATCCCATCGCCACGAGTAACCGCGCGTATGAAGATCCCTCCCTCGTACTGCAACTCGAGACTGGCACCATCCAGTTTGTACTGGACGATGAATCTGTCATACTGGATTTTGGAAGCCCATGCTTCGAATGATTCCGGATCAGTTGCCTTGGCTTGGCTTCCCATAGGAATGATATGCCTGGCTTTTGGCCAACCATCAGCCTTGTCCTCACCAATGCGCCTCAGGAGCGCATTCCCTGGATCGATATCCTCAAGCTCCGCCCAGAGCGCGTCGAATTCCTCGTCGCTTATCGCGGGTTCCGCGTTATAATATAGTTCCTGATTCCTGCGTATCAGCTTTTCTAGCTCAACCACTCGCTCATCGGAAGAATGTTTCGACATGGCGGAATGATAGTACGGGCTTCCCGGGCTTGTCAAAGCCCGGTCAGGAAAACCAGGCTCCGCATTGCATAAGTCGATTTTCCATCCTACAATGAATCCCACCACGATCATAAAAGAAAGGCGGTTCATGAATTTCTTCGCCATACAAATAATGTCCGGCCGGGAAGACGCTTACGCTGAGCTTTTTTCCAAATCGCGACCGGATCTCTCTCTCTATAGCATCAAGAAAAAACTCCCTTCCCGGAAGAAGGGAAAACCGATCAGCAAAGTGAGTTGCGTTTTCCCCGGGTATCTGTTTTTTCAGGCGGAGGGCGAAAAACCTTCGCCTGAGATCGTCTCATCGCTCAAGCGTACGAGAAATTTCATGCGCATTCTTCCGGCAACCGAAAGCATTAAGCCGCTGAACGATCGTGACGCTGAAATCATCCGACACCTGCTTTCATTCGGAAAGGAAATCGGCCCTTCCCTCGTCACGTTTGATGAAAATAAGCGAATCAAGGTGATCAGAGGCCCCATGATGGGCATGGAAGGACTGATAATCAAGGTCGATATGCGGAAGAAGAGAGCCAAAGTCAGGCTCGAGATGAATGATAGTCCAATCACCTTCGATCTCGGCTTCGATATACTGGAATCCATCAAGGAGACGCCAGGCTGATGCGCAAAGACGGTTCCGAATCCCTTCCTCTGCTCAGCACCCTGCAATTTCCTGGCATGCTCTACGCCTCAACCATCAGATCCCCAGCAGCGTGCGCCAAGGCCGTCAACCTAGCACACGGTCCTCTTCCCGCGGGCTATTTATGCATAACGCCAGCGGATATTGTCGCGGAAGGATGCTCTCTCCTTCTTTCCGATGACATTTTCTTGTTCGCCCGGGATGAAGTCTCCTATAAAGGGGAACCGCTAGGCTTGATCGTGGGGCCTGATGCCGCTATTTGTGACGAGCTGGCACAATCTGCCAGGGCTGATTATGAAGAGGAAGAGCCCTCGCTGGAATGGGAAAGCTTCTCGTCTTCGCAAATAGCGTACAGATACGAGATCGATTATGGAGACGTTGACCTCGCTTTCTCGAAAAGCGCGAATATCGAAAAGGCTGTCTATAGAAACGGGATTTTCGACCATCACTATAGCGAACCCATGGGGGCTATCGCCAATTGGGAGTATGATAAAATCGCCATATACTGCGCCTCCCAATGGCCGAGCCATGTGCAGCAATCGGTAGCCACAGCGATGAAAATCGCCGAAACCGATGTCGTGGTAAAACCAACCAACTTGGGAAAATCGCTGGATGGTCGCCTCTGGTTCCCTTCAATCGTCGCTTGCCAGGCAGCCATGGCCGCGAAGATTTGCGGAAAGCCGGTGAAAATTCTCTATACCCGCGAGGAAGACTTCCTCTATACGCCCAAGCAAGCGCGAAGCGCCGTTACCATTCGTTCAGCGTCCGACGAACAAGGGAAACTGCAAGCTCTTGACGTCAAACTCATCATCAATATTGGCTCATACAATCCGATGGCCCAGGAGCTGGTGCGCCAGGCCGTCGCCGCAATTACAGGCATTTATTTTTGCCCCGCGATGCGTCTGGAAGCCTATGCCATTAAAAGCAACATCATTCCTCTCGGCGCGATGGGCAGCATAGGCGCCACACACGCTTTCTTCTCCATCGAAGCGCATATGAATCACCTCGCCAAGATTTTAGAAAAGACTCCCGCCGAACTAAAGATTCTCAATATGATGCCAAAAGGCTTATCCAATTTTGGGGCGCCGCCACTCAGCTACGAGATACCATTCTCGAAAATTCACAGGCAACTCGAAAAAATGTCGGATTATCGAAGGAAATACGCAAGCTACGAACTTGTAAAAAAACGTGACCCAGGTTGTCGGGAAGGAGTCGTACGCGGGATAGCCTTGACGGTAGGATATCAGACAGGGCGCTCATATTCGGACCAACCGATGATCAATACGTATTCCGTGCAAACAACACTAGACAGGAATCTCAATCTCGTCATTAGCACTCAAGCATCGATAGGCTCCGACAGCCTTAAAGCCATGTGGAAGTCGACCGCGGAAGCGGCGCTCTCGATTTCCGGCGAAAAAATACATTTCGCGCCCCCGAATACCGACACGACCTTGCCATGCGGCCCGCTTACCCTCTCTCGAGGCGCTTCCATAATAAACCGACTCATTGAAAGAACATGCCGAGCCATTCAAAAAAAACGCTTCAGGGAAAGTCTTCCTATCGTTGTGAAAACCCAGACCAAGGTACTCGCAAACCCAAAAGCCTCCAGCGGACAGAACCAGGGATTCCAGATTTTCGATTCAGCCTCCTGGTGCGGTACTGCCGTTGAAATAGAGATCGACAGGATCAGTGGTGAGCCCACGCCATTGGCCGTCTGGATGGTTGTCGATGCGGGAAAAATCGTATCGAAAGAGCTCGCGCTTTCCTCGCTGCGCTCCTCGATAATCAGTGCCCTCACCCTTTGCACAGGCGCGGATTTCGATCCGGATAAGGGTGGCAGGGACCAATACCTCCACGATCGAGGAATTAGGCTGCAGGAAATTCCGGCCATAGGTATCGAATTCATTGATTCCGATAAGACCACCATCGCCCATGGATTAGGGGAGCTTCCTTTCATTACAATCCCGGCGGCTTTTTACAGTGCCCTCACCCAGGCCTTAGGCGCCGAACCGCGTCAATTGCCATTGCATGGAAGCGAAATCCTACGACTTCTGGAGGCTCCATGATCATCGACATCACGGTAAATGACCAGCCGAAACGTTTGCAGGCCAGAAGCGGCGACCGCCTCGTGGATGTGCTCCGTAAAGAACTCTCTCTCTCGAGCCTCTTCTCCGATTGTCTTTCCGGAAGATGCGGTCGCTGCTTCATCTTCCTCGATGGGCGACTCGCCCATTCCTGTCTTATTCCCGCTTTCAAGGCTAAAGGATCTACGATCGTAACCTATGAAGCATTGCGGGAGACCGTGGAAGCCCGAGAAATTATAGCCGCTTTGGAAAAGGCTCAAGCGCTACCCTGCGCTTTCTGCAAAACCGGCAAGATAATGGCAATAATCGATCTGCTTGCGCGCAACCCTTTGCCCGCGGAGGAAGAAATCCTCGAGCAGCTCGAAATGGTTTCCTGTCCATGCACCGATCCCGTTTCACTCATTGCCGCCGTAGGCATCGCAGCGGAGCTGCGAAATAAAAGGAAGTTCAACCGTGCGGATAAGTGAAGCGTATTATCCCACCACCGCGGCGGAAACGGTCGAACTTCTGCGTATAAATCCCGATATATTGATTCTGGCGGGAGGAACGGAGATCGTGGGACTCCAGACATCTCGCGTGATAGAATTCCCCGCGCAGGTCGTGTCCATAGCCAAGGTTCAGGAATTCAGAAAAACCATACGAACCGAGCAATTTATCGAGCTAGGCAGCTGCACGACGCTGACCGGCCTGCTGGGGCTTTCATCAGGCACGCTTCCTCAACCACTGCCTGAAGTCATTCGATCGATAGCGAACCATGCGATACGCAACATAGCGACGATCGGCGGGAATTTATGCAGCCGAAACCGCTTTATGGATCTTTGGCCGCTGTTGGCATGCATGGACGCGCAGGTGGAACTTAGATCGCCTTCGGGAGCTCGATGGGCAAGCGTCTCTCATCTCTGCGGTGAGGATGGAGCTCCATTTTTCCCCAAAGCCACGCTCTTGGCGAGAATTAGGATTCCCCTTTATTCCTACAACTTCATTGTGTACAGAAAACTCGGCTCAACGCTATATCCAGGCCCGGAGACGGCATCATTCGTCTGTCTGGCCAATGTCGAACACGGGAAGATAGCTGATTTTCGGCTTGCCTTTTCCGGCTTGAAAGCTTTTCGGCTCAAGGACAGAGAGATGGCTATCAGCGGAAGGAAAACAACATCAAGCTCCAGGGAAATCAAAAACCTTATCGATGAGTACAAGCGATCCTTTTCCTCCCAGGAATGGTTCGATAGCCGCCTCTTTCTGTCGCTGCTCGAAGAGGCTTTTGAAAGGCTTTTTTCATGAACTCCAGGAGATCGGGAACTCTCTACCTTCTTCCAGCTCCCTTGCAGCCATATGAAGCCGGCGCCTGGGATTCCGCCTCTCTGTCCCAATCCATTCCAGCGGCAGCATTGAGGCTTTTTGCCACCCTCGATTGCTTCATCGTCGAATCGGAACGGACGGCGCTTCGCCTTCTATCCAGGGTGAGAGACAGGGAGGGCATGGAGAGGCTTTCACTCGGAATATTGAACGAACATAGCTTGGAGTCGGATATTCCAGCTTTGCTTCAGGATGTTCTTGCTGGTAAGGACTGCGGTTTTTTCTCCGATGCTGGCATGCCCTGTATCGCCGACCCCGGCGCGGCTCTCGTTTCCTTTGCTCATTCGCGCGGAGTCAAAGTCGTAGCCGTTTCAGGCCCTTCCTCGATAATCCTAGCGCTTTCCGCCTCGGGGCTCGATGCGCAGCGCTTCGCCTTTCTTGGCTACCTGCCGCAGGAAAAGATTGCCCGACGCGCCGCCATCCAGAGACTGGCAAGGGATATCAAGCAGGATGGCATGACAAGGCTTTTCATCGAGACACCATACAGGAATAACGCCCTGCTTGCGGATTGTGCAGCCTTCCTGCCGGATGATATGTGGTTGAGCGTCGCGATTGGGCTCTGCGGACCCGAGGAAAGCGTATTGAGCATGCCCGCCGCGCTCTGGAGGGCTAGTCCGCTGCCAAGGCTGGGAAAAGCGCCAGCGGTTTTCCTCTTTGGCCAAAAAGCAAGCTTAAAGCCCAGGAATACGCACTAGGCAAGCGACGCGAGCCGCTCCCTGATAAATTCGCTCTTTTCCCTCAATCCAATGGCTTTTGTCTGGAGGATTATGGCGTTGGGCTTATGGGGATCGAGCTTTACCCTTCCGTTGGATTCCCTCATGAGCCGCAGGAGCCGCTCCACCGAAATCTTGGAAACCTTGGAGAATTCCACGCTCACGGTGCCCGCGCGCTCTTTCAACGAAGAGACGGAGAGTTTTCGACAGAGAATTCTAATTTCAGCGAGTGAAAGCAGGGATTGTAGTTCTTCGGGCATGGGGCCAAATCGGCTTTCAAGCTCCTCCTGAAGCCCATCCAATTCATCTTGCCGATATATGGACGCGATTTTCTTGTAAATTTCCATCTTGATCATCGGCATCGCTATATAGGTATCCGGGATATAGCCGCTGTACTCCAGCTCCAAATAAGGCTCTTCCTCTTCCTGAGGAGCTCCGGAAAGGGCGTTGACGGCCTCATCGAGCAATTTGAGATACATATCGAAGCCGACCGCGAATATATCTCCGGACTGCTCCCGCCCAAGGAGATTTCCAGCTCCTCGCACTTCCAGATCTTTCATCGCGATCTTGAATCCGGAACCTAATTCAGTGAAATCTGAAATTATCTGCAAGCGTTTCATGGCAATCTCGCTGAGGGCTCGCTTGTCCGGATAGAGAAGGAAAGCGAAAGCCTGTCTATCCGACCGCCCGACCCTACCCCTCAACTGGTAAAGCTGCGAAACGCCGTAGAAATCGGCGCGATCGATGATGATCGTGTTAACATTGGGAATATCGATCCCGTTCTCGATGATCGTCGTCGAAACCAGGACATGGAACGCTCCGTGGATAAAACGGTGCATGATGTCCTCAAGTTCGGCGGGATCCATTTGCCCATGGGCGGATTCCGTCAAAGCCTCAGGGACGATCGAGCGTATAAACTGCTCCACCTCGGGCAAGCTCTCTATCCGGTTGTGGAGATAAAACACCTGGCCTCCCCGCTCCAGCTCACCCCTAATGGCGCGGGCGATGACTTCGGGGTTGAACTCTTCCACATAGGTCTGTATCGGCTGGCGGGCTGCGGGAGGGGTTTGGAGTATGGACATATCCCGGATCTTCAGCATCGACATGTGCAGGGTTCGAGGAATTGGGGTCGCCGTGAGGGTCAGGCAATCGATGCCTGCCTTCATTTCTTTGAGTCTTTCCTTGTCCTTCACGCCAAAGCGCTGCTCTTCGTCGATGACGAGCAGGCCCAAGTCCTTGAAGGCGACATCTTTCTGAAGAATCCGATGCGTGCCGACCACCATATCAATGCTTCCTGCCAGCATTCCTTGGAGGATTTTTTTCTGCTGCTTTCTGTCGGCAAGCCTCGAAAGCATGGCGATCTGGATTGGATAGCCTTCGAGCCTATCCCTGAAATTCTCGAAATGCTGCTCGGCAAGAATCGTGGTCGGGGCGAGGAAGGCTACCTGTTTGCCCGACATCATGGCCTTGAAACAAGCCCGCAAAGCGACTTCGGTCTTGCCGTAGCCCACATCCCCACATACGAGTCTGTCCATAGGCTTGTCGAGTTCCATGTCTTTCTTGATTTCTTCTATACACGTGAGCTGATCGATTGTCTCCTGATAGGGGAAAGAGGCTTCGAATTCGGTCTGCCACTCGCCATCTTTGGGGAAGGCGTACCCCTTTGCCGCTTTTCGACGCGCGTAAATCCTTATGAGGCGCTCCGCCAGTTCCTCCACCGACTTTCGGACCCGTTTCTTCCTGTTTTCCCACGATTTGGAGCCAAGCTTGTCGAGCCGCGGGCTTTCACCCTCATTCCCGATGTAGCGCTGGACGAGGTTGGCCTGTTCGATCGGAACGAATACCGTCTCGTCTTCGGCATATTCAATTTTGATATAGTCCCGTTCATTCCCGAGAACGCGCATGCGCTCGATGCTCGCAAATCGTCCTATTCCGTAATTTACGTGGACGACATAGTCTCCCGGCGCGAGTTCCACGAAACTGTCGATGATGGAGCTCTTCGTGGTCGAAAGGCTTTTCGGGACGCGTTTCCGCCTTCCGAAGATCTCATTCTCCTGGACAACACGCAGCTGCAACGCCGGTATCGAAAATCCGGCGGAAAGCTCTCCTGTCAGCATCGTGGCGGCAGATTCCTGGAGGAGGCTGGCTATGCGGTCTGCCTGTATGTCGGAAGATGCGGCGATATAGGTCTGCGTCTTTATCTTTTCGAAATTGCTCAGATCCTCGCGAAAATACCGTATATTGCCGAAAAAGGAACGCGAAGGCTCTCCACCCATGGCGATGCGCGCTGTCTGTTTCTGATCCTTGAGCGCGAACGACCGCATTATCCGATCAAAATCTCCGAGAGCTCCCATAAGCGTGCTTACGCAGTTTTCCGGCGGAGGAACAGGAATATCGCGCAGCGCGGCCCTGTACATTCCCGCGTATTCCTTCCGCGTCGATTCTTCCTGAGATTCCAAGCGCTCGCTGTTCGCCGCCAATAAAACCATCGAATCACTGAAGTATTCAGTGACGGAATGCAGCTTTTCGAATACGCTGCCATACCAAGCCTCTTCACCTCGCCACTCACCCGCCTCGGCCAACGACTCGCCCAATTGTTCCATTCTCCCACGACAACCCGGATAATTTTCGCTTTTTTCTCGGGCAACGGCAGCGAGGGAAGAATCCCATACGATTTCCTTGAGCGGCCGCAGGACGCAGGATTCGATCCGCTCGTGCCCCGACTGCGAATTGGCATCGAAACGCGTGATCTTCTCTATGTTGTCATAGCTGAACTGTATGCGGATCGCCTGCTGATCGCCGGGCATGAATACGTCGAGCACTTCGCCTCGCTGCGCGAATTCTCCGGGAAGCGCGACTCGAGGTACTCGAAGGTATCCATATTTGCCAAGTCGATCCGCGATGGCTTCCGGCTGAAAGGCCTGACCATGGCTTAGACTAATGAGCAATTTTGAAAAGTAAGCTTTCGGGGGAGCTGGCGTTATGAAGGCGCGATGGCTAGCCACGAATACATTTGGCGTCTTGGAATCCAAATCCGCGAACACCGATGCTCGTTCGCCAAAAACACGTGAACGGACCGCCGCGGGCCTGTAGGCGGCCGTGTTCCACCAGGGCAGGATCCTGGAACCGACGCCGAAAAACGCGAGATCAGAGGAAAAGTCTTCCGCCTCATGGTCGGTAGGGAGGACAACAAAAAAAGATTTGCCTGTTTTTTTTCTAAGCGCGGCAATCATAAGGGCAAGAAAAGAATTTTCGGCTTCCGCGAGATCAATTGGAAAACCGGCCTCCCCTATCCTTTTCTCGAGCGCCCTGAAAGCATCATGGCGGGTTATTTTGTCGATTAGTACTTGCGGTTCTTTTCGGTCCATCGTATTCTTTTCCTCGCATCGAGGGCCAAGTCGGATCAGTATAGTCTTAGGCTCTTTTTTATTCCATAAGCGAGGCTTCCAACATCGTATGCTTGCAGTGATTTTAGCGGAAGACGATGCCTTTTCGCGCGCAGTCGCCCACCGTTCCCGCCTCCAAAAATACTCCGTCGTCAGATACAGGGATCCTGTGAAGCTCGCCGACAGTCTTCCGGAGCTTCATCCCGATATCCTCATCGTTCGTCTGGAAGACTTCCCTCTCCACTGGGAATTGCTCGCCGCGGAACTGCTCTGTTTGGAAGGAATGCGGAATGTCAGAATGCTGGTGTTTTCCGCTTCGGAAATCGAAGCAAGCAATCCTTTCCCTTCGCTTCGCTTCATACCTGAATTACGTGGAAATCAGGATGGAGGATCGCTGCAGCGCGAAACTACCAAACTGTTTTCCGAAATCCTTGCTTCCCCATTCCATGATCCTCCCGGAAAACCCTCTGGCATCCATCCCGAGTTCCCCAAAAAGCCGACAGAAGACAAGCCGAAGCACCCATCGAAGAGCCATTTTATGGCCGCGGCTGAAAAACAAGCGCGTTCCGACAGTTGAAAGACTATTTTATTACTATCCAAACTTTTTTATATTGAAAAATTTATAGAATAGGGCTACTATGAACTTTATGAGCGATGAAGTGAACTCAACATGTCGAGACGAATTTCTTGAGCCTTTCGCATCCAAATTCAAGGCTGTCGGACATCCAGTTCGCTTGAAAATACTCTGCCTTATTGCCCATCAGGAAGTTCCTTGTGTGGGCGATTTGTGGCGTTGCCTCAATCAGCCACAACCGGTAGTTTCGCAGCATCTGGCGATTTTAAAGAAAACAGGCATCGTCTCTTCCGAGGTCCATAAAACGAAGCGCGTTTATTCGATCGTGGACCCTTTCATAAAAGAATTAATGTCCACGATCCTCTGCGACATAAAAAATAAAGCCGCTCGCGAAGCCGAGGAAGACAAACAGACTCCCCTTTCGCCGGTATAAGCCCCGCGGTCTATCGAATCAGACTATCCAATTCCTCACCGAAGGCCTGATCGGCTTCGATCGCCAGGACTTTTCTCGCGATTTCACCTTTCTTGAATATCAGAACGAAATCGCCCGCGCCCGTAATGCCGATATCCGCATGCCGAGCTTCCCCCGGTCCATTGACGACACACCCCATTATCGCCACTTCGAGCGGCTCTTTCATGGCATAAAGCCTATCGCTCCATCGCGCAAGGAAAGCATGGGGATCGAAGGAAGCGCGGCCGCAGCGGGGACAGGATACGATGCGCACCCCCTTCGTCCTCAGCCCAGCGCAGGTGATGATCTCCCTTGCCGCGATCACCTCAGATTCCATGGAATCTGAGAGGGAAACCCTCAAAGTTGCGCCAATGCCGTCCTGCAATAGAGGGACGAGAGCTGCCGTGTTCCTGGCGATGCCGCTGATAAGAGGGCCTGCTTCGGTAACACCCAGATGAAGCGGATAGTCATGCTTGGCGGCAAAAAGTCTGTTCGCGCGCACCACACTGCTCGGCTCGTTCAATTTCATGGATACGACGATATTCGAAAATGAAAGCTCTTCGAAAGCGGCGATTTCCCGTTCAGCGGCGGCAAGACAGGCGGCGGCGATATCTTCCTGATCGCGCAGATCGACAGGCAGCGAGCCCGCATTGACGCCGATTCTCAGCGGTATTCCCTTGTCCTTGGCCTTCGCGACCACTTCGGCCTTTTTCCAGGGAGCGCCTATGTTGCCGGGATTGATCCTTATTTTGGCGATTGGGTACTCCATGCAACGCAAAGCGAGCCGCCAATCGAAGTGGATATCGGCAACAATAGGGATCGGGCTGCGGGCGGCAATGGCCCCAAGCGAATCGGCGGCTGCTTCGTCCGGCACCGCGAAACGAAGGATATCGCAGCCAATATTCCTCAGGCTAGTGATTTTGTCCATGATGGCCGCAAGCTCCGGGTCATTCTCCCCGGAAAACGTTGGCAGGGGATTTTTCCACATGGTTTGTATGGAAACCGGCCAATCGCCTCCCATCATGAGGGATCCAACCTTTACGATATTGCTTTTGCGCTTCATCTCATCCCTGCGTTGCGGCGCTGCGGCGCCACCCCTCAGATCGCTCCGAAGGTGAACGCCATCACGAAGAGCGCTATCGTCTCGCAAAGGCCGACAACGATGATGTAATTCGAGAAGCCTTTACCCGTTTCGCCAAAAGCATCGCAGCCAGCGGCAGCGGCCTGTCCCTGAGCGAGGGCTGACATTCCCATGGCGATGCCCGACATGATGCCGGCCGCGAGAATGAGCAAAGGGTCTTTCGAGGAATTCAGCATCCTGCTCATGAGGATGAATCCGTAGATAGTCTGGGTAAGCGGCGCGCCAGCGAAAGCGACGAGAAGGAAGGAAGCATTCTTGTTTGCCATGTACGATCTTTTCCAGGAGCCGATGGCGGCTTGTCCTGCAATGGCCGCTCCCAAGGATGATCCGATGGCCGAAAAGCCGAGTACGCACGCCGCGCCGATCATGGCAATGTTCATATAGTGTTCTCCTGTACTTTTCCCTCCTCGGCGGTTTCGCTGAGGGGTTCATATTTGTATCCAGACCATTCCATTCCGAGGTGGCTGGAAAACTCGAGCATGTTAAGCCTTACTCCGTGGACGATTACCGAAAGGACGCTCATGAGAAGATTTATTGAATGTCCGACGAAAATGAGGATGAGCCCCATCAAGCCGCCGATGATGAATGCCAGCAAGTGGCCGGCAACAGGTCCGAACATGTTGGCCGCCATGCCGTTCACCGTTTGGGAAATCGCCAATCCTGCCAATCCTACCGCCCAAAGCCTTATGTAGGAAACGATATCGGCAAAGACACTCACCGTCCCGAGAAAGGTGGGTATTATTCCCTTCAGCCCTTCCAGCATTGATCGAAACAGGTTCCCATCCCAATTCCCGAAAACGAAAACGAGAACGAAACCTGCGCCAATCAAGGCCAGCGCCCAGCTATAGAGCGGGAACCGGCTCGAATCGATAACGAGATTGAGTACGGCGTTGAACATCCCGACGACCATGATCAATGACCCCACCTGGGCCAGGAATTTCAGGTTCGGGAAGTCCCGCTTTATGTTCTTTAGATGAGCTATGGCCAACTGAACAGCGCCGATCATGAAGCAGAGAATTTTCGTGTTCGTGCCGGATTCAGGATTGGCGCCATTGAGCGCCGGAAGCGACAGCACCCTGAGGATGCTTGGCAAAGACTCAAAGGGGATGGCGAACCATGTAGCGGTCAAGAAACCCCATAGTATGGTCGCGCCGCTCAGAACGAAGAGAAGCCTTCCAAAATCGGAAAGCTGGGCTTTCATCCGCCTGCTCTTGATCAACATCGTGGTTGCCCCGGCAAGCAGTATAAGACCATAACCGCCATCGCCAAAAATCATAGCGAAATAGATTGAAAAGAAAACGAGAAACGAAAAAGAAATGTCATATTCCCTGTAATTGGGCACTGTTCCCAGAAAATCGAAAACAGGCTGGATTATCCTGACCGCTGGGTGGTTTTCCACCTTGGTAGGAGGAAGCTCATCGTCGGCAGGGTCATCGAGCGCTATCGCCCATCCGCGCTTCACGGCTTCTTTTTTTAAAACCTCGACATGCTCCACAGGAACGTAGCCTGAAAAATAACGAAGAGAACTATGCTCGGGCATCCCAGCTCGGAGTCTCTCGATGACCAGCGCTGACTCGATGCGCGCGATTTCGCGTTCAACTATGCCTATGCCCGCTGAGAGTCGAAGGAGCTCTTTCTGCTTGGAAGCGGTATCCTTTTCCATTTGAGCGATAGTGCCTTGAATCTCGCCAAAGCCTCTGGATGGCAACTTGAATTCTTCCAACCCAGCCGGCAATGGCCCTGAGCCCAAGAGCGCAATTCTTACCTTGCCTTTCGGCGCCGGCAGGCGGATATAGTCCAAGGCATTCTCATATTCTTCGAGCTGGCTGGGCTGGCATTCGATCAACCGTACCTCGAGTCCGGACTTCGTTATTTCGGAGAACAAGCCAGGGCTGAAATCACCCCAATCTTTGATTCTATCGGTTTCCCGCCTGAGCTCGGACATCCTGTCCTGAAGTGAGGCTATCGCCGCCTGTTCAGCCAAGGCCGAAGCTATGAGCGTTTGAGCGTTCAGGCTGGAATCCGGCACTGACGATGCCTTTTTGTCGATGTTCGACGAAAGTATGGCTTTGGCGTTTTGGGCGTTCTTCAAGTTGGCTTCGAGAGTGGCACAATTTTCCCCAGAGCTCTCAAATTTCTGGATATGGGCGATTCCCAGCTTTCTCAGCTGCAGTGGGGCTTCACGCAGGTCCCCGTTCAAAATCACGAGCAAAAATTTCTTCATGGGCGCTATCATCGTTCAAGCCCCTCGACTTTCTTTTTGGAAATTTTCCCGCGAACCACTTGGGCCGTCTGCTGATCGCCCAAATAGATGCCTATCATCTTAATCTCATTTTGCGTTTCCGGAATTTTCACCTTTTCAAAAAGGTTTACGCGTTGCGTCGTTATGCGAAGCTCAGCCGCAAGCAAGCCCTTCTGCTTTTCAACAACCTGAGATTCAGCATCGGTAAGCAGCACTTGTTTCATAAGTTCGAAGGCCCGGTCGACCCATAGCGGCGCTTCAAAATAATCATATGCCCCAAGCTCGAATTCCGCTCCTTCAAACACGGGTATCACGACACCTGCGATATTCCCGATCGATGTCTTTATCAGGGTCAGGGAAAGAAGAGGAAGGCCGGATTTCGCGCGTGCTGCATCCTCTTCGGAAAACACCGCGACCCACGACGAGAACTGCCGCTCGAGCGCTTCCTTCGTCGCCACCAGCTGGGCGAGCCTGTTTTCCACGCCTCGGATCTCCATCTGGAGCTGCTGCTTCTTGAGCTGAAGCGTGGGAAGATACCGCTTATACATTTTAAGGGCATCTTTCTTCTTTTTGAGCTCGTTCTTGGTCAGTTTTATTTTGGCCATTGCCCCTGTCCCCGGATCCCTTACGCTTTCTTGCTTGCTGTTTCCGCACCGGCGGATCTCAGCCCTGGCCAGAATTTCTGGATGAGATCCGATCTAAGCCCGGTTTCTCTCGGTTCAAAACAGGAAGCGAGAATGCTCCAGCCTTCATCGAGAGCTTTTTCCAAAGCGATGTTTACCGAGAGATCCATCATCCGCTTTTCGAACAATTCTCCATATTTGAGAAGTTTCTTGTCCCAGGCTGTCATCTGGAATCCCATGGATTTCTTTTCGAGCGTGTCTCGATACGCGGCGAAGAGCTTGATCATACCGTCCATGATAGCCCGGTGATCTTCGCGCGTCTTGCCGTTGACCATCTGCTTCAGTCGGGACAGCGAGCCGAACGGCTCGATCCTTCCGCCATGGAGGTAGAATTGCCCTTCCGTGATATACCCGGTATTGTCCGGTATAGGGTGTGTGACATCGTCGCCAGGCATCGTCGTGACAGCGAGCGTCGTAATCGAGCCAGCGCCAGAGAAATCGACAGCCTTTTCATATCGCGACGCGAGCTGGGAATAGAGATCTCCCGGATATCCGCGGTTCGAAGGCACTTGCTCCTGAGTGATCGCGATTTCTTTCAGGGCGTCGGCAAAATTCGTCATATCGGTGAGAAGGACGAGAACGTTTTTGCCTTTGAGGGCGAACTTCTCGGCGACGGCAAGCGCGATATCGGGAACCATGAGGCATTCGACGATTGGATCGGCGGCCGTGTGGACGAACATGATGGTCTTGGCGAGAGAACCGCCTTCCTCGAGGGTGTCCCTGAAGAAGAGGTAGTCGTCGAATTTAAGCCCCATGCCGCCCAGAATGATGAGATCGACTTCGGCTTGCATCGCGATACGCGCCAGCAATTGATTATAGGGTTCGCCCGAAACTGAAAAGATGGGAAGCTTCTGGCTTTTCACGAGCGTATTGAAGAGATCGATCATTGGTATCCCGGTGCGGATCATCTCCCTGGGAATTATCCGCTTATAGGGGTTTACCGAAGGGCCGCCGATGGGGATGAGATTGTCGGTTAGCGCGGGGCCGCCATCGCGAGGCACTCCCGCGCCATCGAATATTCATCCCATCAGATTGTCAGAAAAACTGACTTGCATCGGATGACCGAGGAAACGCACTTCATCGCCTGTCGATACGCCCCTTCCCCCCGCGAACACCTGAAGGAATACAAGATCCTTGTTGAGGCGAATCGTTTCGGCGAGCGACTTGCCGTAGCGGCTCGTCACTTCGGCGAGCTCCCCGTAGGCGATATTGTCGGCACGTACCGAAATCACGTTTCCCGTAATCGATTCTATATGCGAGTAGACCTTGTTCATCCCTTACTCCAGTCTCGCTAGGATTCTTTTCGCCTCGGCATCGTATTCGGGCTGACGATCCGCCAAGGCCTTTTCGACATCAGCAAGCGATTGCGCATAAAGCTCGGTGCCTTCAGCCGAACCATTGAGGTCGAGGAAGGATTGCCTCACTTCATAGAACCATGATCGGGCATCTTCCTTGTCGGACATTTTCAACGCGGCGCCAAGAATTCTCAGAACCAGGCGGAACATCCTCTTCTGGCGTTCCGGCGAAACGGAGGCATCAACGGGATCGAAGGAATTCTGTTGAAGATAGACGGAGTCCAGGAATTCGCCCTTGAGATAGAGAATATAATCATCGAGGCTCGTTCCCTCCTCGCCGACGACCTTCATCATGGCTCCAACTTCCGCGCTTCTTTCGAGGAAAGCATGCGCGTACTTGACCGTTTCCCGATTCATGCTGCCGGGATATTTCGACCAGGAATCAAGAGGATGGATGGCGGGATATTTTCGCGCGTCGGAACGTTCGCGCGAGAGGCCATGGAAAGCTCCGACAACCTTGAGCGTCGCCTGGGTCACCGGCTCTTCGAAGTTTCCACCTGCGGGCGATACGGTTCCGCCAATCGTTACCGAACCAAGACTACCATCGGCGAGGCGAACAATGCATGCTCTCTCATAGAACGCCGCGATTACCGACTCCAGGTAAGCGGGGAAAGCTTCCTCGCCGGGGATTTCCTCGAGCCTGCCGGACATTTCGCGCATTGCCTGCGCCCAGCGACTCGTTGAATCGGCAAGCAGAAGGACGTGGAGGCCCATCTGGCGATAATATTCGGCCAGGGTTACCGCGGTATAGACGGAAGCTTCCCTCGCGGCGACCGGCATGCTCGAGGTATTGCATATAATGATGGTTCGCTCCATCAAGGATCGGCCGGTTCGCGGATCAATGATTTCGGGAAATTCCTTCAGGGTTTCGACGACCTCGCCGGCCCTTTCGCCACAGGCCGCTATTATTACGATATCGACATCGGCATTCCGGCTCGTTACCTGCTGAAGGACTGTTTTCCCCGCGCCAAAAGGACCGGGGATGCAGTAGGTACCACCCTTGGCGACCGGGAAGAAAGTGTCAATGATTCGATTCTTGGTAACCATCGGCTGTTCCGGCTTCAAGCGTTCGACATAGCAGTCCACGGCTCTTTTAACCGGCCAGGAAAAGGTCATCGATATATCTTTCTTTATCCCGCGCCCATCTTCGACAATCGCGATCGTATCGTCGATCGTGTACTCGCCTTCATCCGCGATGCTCGTGATCTTCCACTCACCGAAAAGGTTGAAAGGAAGCATGATTTTATGGGTAAAATGGCGTTCGGGAACGGAACCAAGAACGTCTCCCCTATGAACGAGATCGCCGACTTTCGCTGAAGGGGTGAACATCCATTTCAGCGATCGAGAGAGAGCCTTCAGGTAGACTCCCGACTCCAAGAAATACCCGGTCTTCTCGGCGATTTCGGGAAGCGGATTCTGCAGGCCGTCATAGATCTGCCCAAGCAATCCTGGCCCCAATTCGACAGAAAGCATCTCTTCCGAAAATTCGACTTCATCGCCGATCCGGATACCTTTAGTCATCTCGAAAACCTGGACCTGGGCTTCGCTGCCCCTGATTCTAATGACTTCGCTTTTTAGCTTTTTTTCTTGAGAAAGGATATAGGCCACTTCATTCATGGCGACATCGCCATCGAAAATGACCGAAACCATATTCCCGTTTACCGCTGCAACATGCCCGCGTTTTTGCCTCATGCCTTATCTCCCCTCATATCCGTTTCGACAGTTCGGGATGCCCTGCCGATTATATCGCCATAAAGCGTTCTGTATCCTTCTTTCCCTGATTCCATAGTGAAGTGCTCCAGCCTCGCGTTTATCGCCAGCTTCATCCTGTATGCCATGATAAAATCGAGATCGAAGGAAGAAAGAGATGAAAGTCGCTCGATCGCGTTCCAGCGTTCCCGTTCAAGCAGAAGTTCAGCCTGATAGGGATCCTCAACCTGGAAACATAATAGAGCCGCACGTGCCGCTTCGTCTGAACGCCTGCTCGGCCTTACGAAAACTTCCTCATTCTGTTCGGCTCTTCTTGCCCTCAATCGAGCAAGCTCATTGCGAAATGTTCTTTCCCAGGCGACAAAATTGGATAGAAAACCCGATCTGAGCGCTTCGGGGCTTTTTTCGCCGACAAGATACGCAGGAGCTTCAATCACTTCAGCGCAATCCTCTGGTGATATATTGCGCTTGCATAGGGCGAGAAATTCCTGGCTGGACATTGGCGATGGCGCTCCGAATAAAAGGCCAGGAAGCGTCGCCGAAAAATACCAGTAACGACTCACGAAAGCTTGTCCTTGTCGAGGGTGGCTTTAACGCATTCACCAAGCCTCGCGTTCACGCGGGAAGCCAGGATTTCGGCGACGGATTCTGCGGAAAAATCGTAGTGCGCCGCGGAATTTTCTATGGAGATTCTGAACCCGGCATCGACGCTGTTGAAAGGCTTGAATTGCACGCCTCGGCCAAGCTCCTTGGAAAGCCTATTGGCGAGCGCGCTGTCGAGCGCCATGAGGACTTCAAACGGCAGCAGAACGGTGATATCGCCTTTCGTTTCCTTCGCCATCGTTATGAGTATCTCGGGAAGGATTTTCCCTATGAATGCCTCATCGAGCACTTCGGAAGTTGTCGCTACGATAGCTTCGCGCATGAAGGTTTGGACTTTTTCCCTAAGCGCGAGAATAGTATCGCGTGAAGCCTGGACGAGAGCGAGTCTGGAAGCTTTTTCCATCGCCTCTATCCTGATCTTTGCCCCTGACTCGAGTTCAGCGGCGCTCTTTTCGGCTTCGCCGATAATTGTTGTTGCTTTTTCCTCGGCACTCGCGATGATTCTGTTGGCTTCGGCACGAGCCGTATCCACGCCTTCGGATTTAATCCTCTCAAGAAGCTCTTGAACTTGTAGTTCCATACGAATGCTATCCTTGTCTCGCGACGATTAATTTGGAAGTTGAAGCTTTTTCGGCCGCTAAAGGCTTTGTATTTTATAGACTTGAAATCGATAATCGTCAATCCATCCCGCAGCGCGTCGAAATGGCATCAAAGAGTACGGGCTTGACAAGGAAGGCTCATAAATTATATGTATCCAATGCTGGATTCGTGGTACGACACGACGCGAACCCACATCGCGACCGTTGTACCGCGACGGCCTGCCTCGAGGAGCCCAACGCTTTTTCGGCGAAAGCCGGAGCGGCACATATAAAAACGCGACCGTCGTACCGCGACGGCCTGCCTTGAGGAGCCCAGCGCTTTTTCGGCGAAAGCCGGAGCAGCACGACGGTTACCTTGGATTTCGCGTCGCGAGAAGCGACGCATCAAAAACGCGACCGTCGTATAACGGCTATTACCCCAGCCTTCCAAGCTGGAGACGTGGGTTCGACTCCCATCGGTCGCTCTATCGCTAAATCATTGCAGCAAAAATAATAATTTAAAAGATTTATTCCTCAAATCCATACAATGGTTATAGTCGTTGCTTTTCCGCTTTCTTGACTTCCGTATATAGAATTAGTAACCTTGAAGTGGATAGGGATCCTTTTTAAAGCGGCACTCGCGCATTCAAATTTCAAAAAACTAAGCCACCATATGGTTCTCGTGAAAGCGTCCGTAGACCTTTCAACTTCCTTTCACAATTTCTTTCTGCGCAGATAATGCAGGCATAATCGACCATCCACTCTAAGTCGGCGTGTTATTGATTTGATATTTCCAGGAGGATTCCATGAAATTGCGAGCCAGAATTGTCACTATCGTCGCTCTCGCTTTATTTTCCATGTCGGTGGCTTCTTGCACGTGCCTCAAGTGGAAGAACAGGCTGCCTCCAGGGCAAGAAAAGAAGATTACCGGCCAGCAGAGCGCCGCGCCGTTTGCTCCCGGGCACAATTGACCTTTTCGCCCTTGCTATGCTCACGCATCTTCGCTCCACAAATTTGGGAGCGACATGATTTTTTACCCCCTTCCCTTACACCGTCACTATTCATTTTTTGGAATCGAGGTAGTTCAGCGCAAATCCAGCGAGAAGAGAGGCGCCCTTCGCAAGCTGGTCATCGCCCGCATTGAAATGGGGCGAGTGATGCGGCTGATCAGTTCCTTTCGCGGGATCATTGATGCCAAGCATGCCAAACACAGCGGGAATCTTTTCGCCATAATAGCTAAAATCTTCTGAGCCCATCGCGATGGGTATCTCCTTTACCTTTTCCTCGCCAAACAGCTTAGCTGCCGTTTTAATCATAATTTCCGTCAATCCAGGATCATTAACCGTCACGCCATATATTTGGGTATAGGTAAGAGTGGACGTGCACCGCAAGGCTTCGCAAACGCCTCCCGCAATCCTTGCCATGCGGGATTCCATTTCGGATCGAGTGATCCGGTCGGTAGTCCTTACGTTGCCGGTTATCAGGGCCTTATCGGGAATAATATTCGGAGCGCTTCCGGTCTCTATCTTGCCTACGCTGAGGACCACGGGTTCCAAGGGATTGATTTCGCGACTTACCACGGTCTGGAGCATCGAGATGATGTAACTGGTTGCTATGGTAGGATCGATCGCTTTGTGAGGCATCGCGCCGTGACCTCCTTTCCCCTGAACCATTATTTCCCAAATGTCTGCGGATGCCATTATCGGGCCCTTTTTTATTGCCAAGACGCCTGCGGGATGCTCCGACATCACATGCAACCCGCCGATTGCGCTGACTCCGTCCAACGCTCCCTCTTCAATTAGCTTTGGGGCGCCGGAATGCATTCCTGTTTCCTCGGCGGGCTGGAAGATAAGGCGGACGCAGCCCGGAATGTCTGCTTTCATGGCGGTCAGTATCCGCGCGGCGCCGATCAATATCGCCGCATGGGCATCGTGCCCGCATGCATGCATCACACCTTCAGCAGTGGATACATAGGGAACATCGTTCGCTTCCACAATGGGCAAGGCGTCGATATCCGCCCGGAGCGCGACGCAGGGCCCTGGCAGCCCGCCTACGATATCAGCCACCACGCCAGAGCCCGTGCCGCCAAATCCTCGTCGTATATTTTTGCACCCTAGATCTTTGAGAATTGATTCAATCTTTTTAGAAGTTTCGACCTCTTTCCACCCAAGTTCGGGATGCGCATGTATATCGTGCCGCAAGGCGATAAGGTCTTTTTCCATTTTCCGCGATAGATCGATGGTTTTTTCAAGATTCATAGGATGCTTCCTTCATGTTCAAAACATTTTCACGATAAAGCCGGCAAGTATCACCGAAGCTACCGTTACCGTGGTGAATCCCGCGATCAGCATTTTTGGCAGAATCCGCTTTGTGAGAAACTGCTTTTCGCTTTCATTCTGGGATAGAGAGGTCACGACTTCCTGGGAAATAATATACGTTCCGGGGAAGCCAAAAAGACACGTGGAACCAATGGCAAGGCTCAACTCCCATGAATACCCCAAGAGCTTGCTGAAAAGCAAGGCAACGGCGATCATCCCAACCAAGGAAATAGCGAAGGCAAGGAGCATGGGAATCAACAGGGAGACGACAAGTTCCGGGGTGGCCTTGGAGAGGCTGATGAATATCGGAACCAGGAGAAAAAACATGGCAAGCCCGGCGGAATTGGCCTTGTCCAGGACCTTGTATTCGATGAAGCCGATTTCATACGCGATAATGCCGAAAAAGAGGGCGACGATAAATGGATGAATGACATTCCCGATGAGACCAGCGGCGGTCACGGCAAGCCATGCAACAAAGAGGGTCTTGGCGAGCAAAATAAAGGGAGTTTGGAGGGCTTTTGGTAGTGCTGGAATCAATCGCCAGGTGGGAACTTCAGGATCCGAGGCTTTTTTCGCGGATTCGTTTTCTACAATCGCTCCCGACCTAAAACCGGCGAGAAGCCTCTTGCCTTCGCGCTTGAGGCAGAAAGACGCAACTGGCAGGCCAATGAAACTCTGGAGGACGAGGAGAAGAGTAGCGAAAACAGTGAGGGCTTCCAAGCCCTTGGCCTTTGCCGCCTCACTGACGATGAGGGTCGCGACGACTCCGCCAGAAATTGGTCCGATCGCGGTAAGTGCCTGCTCTCGTCCGATGAGGGGAGTACCGATGAAATATAAGGTTGCGGAAAGGGCGATAAGAGCGGAGATGGCTACAAGGACAGTTCTCCACTCGTCCTTTAAATCCTTTATTTTCATTAGGCTGCCCATGTAAACCATGAGCATGGAGATGAATGCCATCGCCACGGGGGCGATTTTCGAGTCATCGAAGAGGGTTTTGGGAATCCCAACCCAGAAACCGACCAAAAAAAGCAGGCCAGACGTAAACATCATGGAAAAAATGGCCTTTGTTTTATGCGAAACGTAGTCTCCGATCGCATAGATGATGGCGATGACTAAAATTGCGGTTAGTGCCGGCATGAGTACCTCCAAGCCTTTGCTTTCTTTGAGCCCTAGCGGGCTATAAATAGAAAGAACTAACTTCTTGTTTCTATTTACAGATACAGTAATGCCCAGTTTTATTGAGATGTCAAGATGATATTCTTTAATTATCAATAAAAATGAGTGAGGTCATGCGCCCATCAATCGTTTCATGTTTTAACGCCAAAGCTCACTCCTCGATCGGCACTCCCCACTTGAGCGCTAAATCGCGAATATTGAGCAGGGAAAGGACAGGTACGCCGGATTCCATCATCATAGCCATGACTCCTCTCTTTTCGGAAAGATCGAAGGGAATGGCGGGCAAAAAACCACTCGACAATTCCAAGACGGCAGCGCTCGAGCCAAGACTAGCTTCGGTGCCGCCAACGTTGACATATAAAGCTATGCGCACTCCTTTGGCGATATCCCGGTATAGGGAAACGCGCTTCGCTACCGCATCGCTTTCATTTTCCGGAACGAGCAACCGGGCGCCGAGAGTTGCCGCCGATCTTTTCGCGATGGCTTTGGCAAGCGCTTGGCCTTCCGGCTGGAGGTCGGCGGCCAGGTCCCCTGCCCCGCCTGCAGCTATACCCTTGGAGACGGCATCGATATAGCCTTGAGCGATGAGGATGCCCTCCATTTCCGGCCATGTGAATCCAGGCTGATTGGCGCCATGGGTGGACGCCGTCACCGATGATATCGCGACAAGGCGCAGGCCAAGGTTTTTGCATGCAACCGCCAGCGCAAGATTCAATCCCGGAAAGGACCCGGACATTCCCGCGGCCACAAAATCGCCCTCACGAAGGCCGGCTGACCATAGTCTCCTGACGAGGGCCGAAGCCCAGAGCGGATTTTCCGCCGTCCGCTTGGCAGAGAGGCTTCCCAGCGTCGTCGTTATTTCATTGTATTCATCCCCTATCAAACCTCGACTGAAGGCTTCGACAGGGATTCCCGAGGCGATTTTTTCATTTCTCAGGAACGTCTCCGCCTCGCCCATTTCCTTTTCCGCGTTTGCCGCCGCGGCCTCGATGGCCGGAGGAACCGAAAGACCACCTTCGCCAGGAAGCTGAAGAGTAGCCGCGCCCACTGCCGCCAGGCAGCCAAGCCCAAGCGCGGCTATTTGAAGCAGGAGCTTTCGATCGTGAATGCCAGGATTGGCCAAGGAAGCCCTTTGCCCCTTAGGGATGCCGCGGCTCTTGATTCTCCCAAGCAGCCTGTCGAAAAGCGAAGGGGGCTTGACGAGTCCAATCATAGTCCGGCAATCCCGAGGAAAACGAGGAGAAGCCGCACAAAGGCCGCGCCACCCAACGCCGCAGCGGCGGTGGGGATCACTCCCTCAGAAAGCATGCCCGCGGCTAAAAGGCCAGGAATGAGATGCCCGATACTCCTCATTTCAGCGGATATGCCCTGCATCCCGCCAAGAAAGCTTTCGGAGAGCGCCGCGACGATGAAGCCGACCAGGATGGTCACGGCGAATCGACGCCTCCCATAGAGCAGCATGATTCTTGCTAAAGCGAAACGAACAATGGCCCAGGTGAGCAAAGCGATGAAAAACGTAGTCATGATCCTGAGCGGCCTATTGAGAAACAGCGCGAGGTAGCCAGGGACGACAAAACCTCCCGATGGAAAGCCGAAGACTTCGGTCGAGAGGAGATTCACGAGCAATCCAAGCCCCAGGGCTATATCCTGCGTCATCGACATATCTCCTTCGAATTCAGACCGTCAGCATAGATCTTCCAGCCTTTTGTATTGCCGCAGAGCACTATGCGCAATGTAGCGGCTTCCTTCCCCTCGAGAGCGACAATTTTTTCGTGGATGAAGCGACTAAGAAGATCTCGCTTTACAAATTGAGGATGTTCGAGCTTGCGCTTTGAAATCCCCAGAACATCCCACCTTGGTCTATCACCGGTAACAACAAGAAGTCCGGGCAAATCGGCATGGAGAAAAGATTCAAGTCGCGCCGCCCGATCAGCCCGATGATTGTATATGAGAAGAAGGGAACGGTTTCTTCCCCCATCCTCATCGATAAGCTCGAGAAGCGAATCAGGGTCGTTGGCGGCGGAAGCATCGAGCGCGGCGATCCCCGGCCAAGGCGATAATTCCCTGGCAGCGCCTGGATCGGGCATTGCGCGCCTCATGCCAGCCATGGCAAGGGATTCGCTGATGCCGCAACGTTTGGCCACTTCGAGAGCGATACCCGCATCCTGCGCCCACCAATCCGGGTCTCCTGGAATTCGCAATGGTCCTGCCAAGGGCGCGGCCAGAAAAATTTCCGCATGAAGAAGGTAGGCGCGCTCCGCCAGCGCTTGAGCGACAAGTTGGTCACCGGTAATGAGAATCCCATGTTCAGGTATTGTATTACCGAGTGTAGCGGCTATTTCCTCCGGAGATCTGCCCATATCCTCGACATGGTCGAGGCGGGCATTCGTTATAACGCCGATCGTCGATTGGATGATACCGTGTTCTGAAAACCATTGGAATTCGGGCTTCAGCGCCATGCACTCAAGGACGATGGCTTCAGCGCCGAGGCGCTTGGCTAGTCGAAAAGCGGTGATTTGTTCCCTTATATTGGCCGAAGCCCTTCTGGCGACCGTCTTTTCGGTTCCATCGGGGAAAATGAATCTCGCCGCCGTCCCTGTCGTTTTGCCGAAGGAGACAAGGCCTCCTTCGGCCAGCGCGGCGCGTATCAATCTCGTAGTGGTCGACTTGCCTCGCGTCCCGTTGACGTGGATACGGATCCGGACGCGGCGCCGAGCGCGCGCCAGGGCGGCGCGCTCGGCGCCGCCCAACGCGATCAGCAGCGCGAGCGCTGGGCCAAGAATTTCAAGACTGTTCATTGGAGCGCCTCGCGGTTATGAAGATGCTTCACCTGGATGAGCGACGCGCCTTCCTTGTCCGCTCACGGCAGAGGCTTCAGCCAGGCACCAAGCCCCGTCGACTGTATCTCAGCGAACGTGGGGAGACCGGTGAACTCCAGCGGCCGATCCGGATTTTCCATCGTCCAGGATAAAGCGAGCTCAGAAATGCCTGCCAGATGTCTGCCGACCCGCTCTTCGATGGGGTGTCCTTTCTCGTCATAAGGGACATAGAGTCTTCCCAGCTTTTGCGCGCGGACATACCAAGGATCTTTTCCCGTCAGCACGAGAGCCTCATCAGTCTTTCCCCGCAAGCGCCCTTGGGAAGCGTTGGGCGTCTCCATGAGCACGGGCAGCGTATCGGTAAAATCCCCTAGCTCCCTGTGCGTCAATCCGCGAAGATTGACCGGCGAGGGTTCGAGGCTTATGGCGATATCCTGCATTTCGAGGCCAATAACCGTCTCGGAAGCGAGTTCCATCGCCCGGGGATGGGCCACCATTGCCATATTCACGGGATATTCGGGAGAAGCTTCATGGAGGTCCACGGTTATCGTCACTTTTTCTGTCTTGATCAGTTCGGTGATGCCATAGCAGACTTTTTCAGTGAGCGTGCCATCGGGTCTTCCAGGATATCCGCGGTTGAGATTTCGCGTTTCGTTTCCCGACAGTCGCTGCCCCGAGGACGCATGAATATAGACATCGGGGTCCGGCCACTGATGGATTGGATTCGTGGCTCGCGAGCCGAATCGGAACGTTCGGGAGCCAAAAGCGGTTTTGATGGTAAAATGCTGCGGCGAACCTTCCTGCGGGTCGTCGTGCGTAAATCCTGACGCGTTCGCCCGTGGTATCACGTACAGAGTCCCGGAGGCGGGAACCGCGTTTTCCACGAGGACGACCGCCGCCATAAAGCCAGCGGGCTCGTTGGGATGGGTTCCGCCCAGCACAAGCATGGATGCCGTGGGTGCCGCGGTCTGCTCCACGCTCGCCGCTGATTTTAGAATATAGACCTCAGTATCGCCAGCGGTACCCTTCAGGCCGGGGAACCAGTCCGAAAGCATTTTCATCGCGGATACGCCAGGCCCCTGAACGATCGGCTCAACTTTCCTCATCGAAAGGAATGACGAGCCTGCTACCGCCGCGGCGGACAAGGCAAGCGCGAGAAAAATCACGGCGGTTATCTGATGCTTTTTCATGCCACCGCTCCTAGTTTATGAGAAATAGCCGAAGCAACAGGGGAACCACCACCATGGCGGCGGTAGCCTGCAGACTTGGCTTTTTCGAACTGACGAGACACCAGACGGTCAAGCCGAGCACGACCGCGAGAATCGCCAGATAAATCACTGTCATTAGCATCGCGGCCTCCTTTCAATACATTGCGCGAATTTGTTTTGAAAAAATTATGAATATAAGCGCCCACGCCAGTAGGATAAGGGACGGAAAAATTAATTTCTTCAGCGTCTTTCCGTATCCATCCAATCCCACCACCTGCGCGGCGAAAATAGCCGAGAGAGCAGTGGGAGGCATGAAATCGCCCAACGCGGAGATGAGCGAAAGGGCAGCCGCCGTGATTATCTGGTCTTTTTGGAGAAGGGCAAGCAGGAATGGAACGCCGAGAACGCTGGCTGCGCCGAAAGCCGACACGGCCCCGAAAAGCGGGATCGTCACCGCTATGGCGACGTAAAGCCAGGCGGGGGGAACCGAAAGCGCGTTGACGACGATAAAACCTCTCACGCCGGTGAGGGTCATGACTTGAATGAACATTCCCACGCCGACGAGTATGCCGAGCACGGGCAACGCTTGCTCCACGGCTGTTTTGGCCGCGGTGAGCATATTGAAGCGCTTCCCGGTGAAGCAGGCCATGACCGCTCCGATGCTGAAGATGAGCGGCATGCCCAGGTTCGAAAATTTCGGAAACGCTCTGTCGGCCACCATGAGGGCGACAACAAGCAAGACCGGCGAAAAAAGGCGCAAGGCGCCATAGCGGTCCAACATGGTCGTATCCAAAGCAGCCAGCAATTTTGACATGTCAGTCTTCTTCGCGTAGCGGTAGCCGAACCATAGCGCCGAAAAGATAGCGAGAGGTATGGTGAGCAGCAGCAAAGGAATTTCAAAGCCGACATAGGGCATGTCGATTCCTCCGCCAATGATCATCGCGGGGATGTTCACCGGCGGCGCTATCATGCCCAGGATACCGGCCATCGCGATGAGAGCCGCGGCGTTCACGCCGGGCAATCCCAGCAAGGCCAGCATGGGAGCGACGACAGCCCCCGCCGTAAGCACGGCGGCGCTTGATGAACCGGTGATCATGCCGGGAAACATAGCGACGAAAGTGAGAAGGATCAGCAGAATAGAAGGCGTTTTGTGAAAACGCTTGATCACGGCGGTAGAGAGTGCCTCTAGACCGCCCGATTCCCTGAACGCATTCATGAAGATCATCGCTGTTGCTATGGTGAGTATCGTATCCACATAGCCGAAGGTTCCTTCCACCAAGTGACGGATAGGGATCCCTTGGCCTCCAGCGAGGGCTCCTGCAACGGAGGCGGCCAACATCGATATCGAAACCGGCCATTTTAGCGCGAAGCATCCGGCTATGAAGACTCCGACCATGACGAGAAAAATCATGAATTCAGTCGACACTTCGTCCTCCCCTTACTTCAGAAAAGCGGCCGCGAGAGGAATGCCCACCTTGGCGATCTTGTCGACCGCGTCGAGGGGGATCTTGCTTCCACACAGCTTCGTAAAAAGCCCATCCGCGTTTCCCTCGGCGACGATGACGACATAATCGCAGAGGGGTACTGCCAGCTGGATGAATTTATCGGAAAGTTCACCTCGGCGAGCCTCGCCTCCCACATGGGCGCCAATAATCTTCATCCCTTTTTTCCGCGCGTCGGCTATTAGCGCTTTGACACGCTCCAATTCAGCCTCTGGGGCAATTCCGGCCGCGCCAAGGCCCTTTGAGGAACCGCCTATGGCAAGAATAAGGGTTTTCGCTCCCGCGGGGATGCCGCCAGCCTTGGCTTGGCCATCGATAGTGAATGCGATCTTGGCGCGCGTAAGCAGGACCTTCACCATTTCGACATCGGCGCTCTGTCCCACCGAAGTGAGAAGCGCCGGCTGCCCGGCGAAGGGGGCCTTGAGGTTATAGCTCTGCGCGAAAAGAGGAACGGAAATCGCGAGGGCAAGTAGAAATACGCTCAGCGCTCGCTTGCCGGGCGCCCAGTCGAAATCACGCTGCGAAAAGACACGATTGAGCAGTTTCATCAGACGAGCCTTCCTTTATGCCGTGCGCCGCTGCGGTGAGCGGCGCACGGTGGAGTAATCTTATTCTTGAATAGGCAGGAGACTCAATACGCCGCGGCCTGTCCATCCCTTCGAGGATCCGCGCCGCCGAACAGGGTACCGGTGGCATAATCATAGAGTACGGCATGGACACCGCCAAAGTAAGCGTCCCAGTCGCCGCGCACGGTGATCGTATGTCCCATCTTTTTCAGGGCTTCATAGCTATTGATGGAATAACGGCCTTCCATGTTGAGCGCGCCTGATTGCATCTGGAACAGCCTCGGCGCGAGTATCGCGTCCTGGATTGGCATGCCGAAATCGATCACGTTCGAGATGACCTGGGCCACCGTCGGGAAAATGCGGGTGGCGCCGGGAGATCCGAGTGTCATGAAAGACCTGCCCTGGGGATCGAGGACGAGGGTCGGGCTGATGCTGGAAAGCGGGCGCTTGCCGGGCTCGACGGAGTTCGCCGATCCGGGTGTCGGAACGAAATCGTCCATTTCGTCGTTCATGATGATGCCCGTTCCGGGAACCACGACGCCTGAGCCGAAGAAATAGTTGATCGTCTTCGTAAGGCTCACCATGTTTCCCTCTTTGTCCATTACGGCAAGGCTGGTGGTGGAACCTGATTCGTACTTCGAGGGATCGCCCGCTGTCGCCGAGGCCATGGGCTTGGCCGTGTCAATCTTGGCGGCGAGAGTCTTGGCATAGGCCTTGGAAGTGAGTCCCGCGAGAGGAACTTTCACGAAATCCGTATCGGCCATGTACTTGGAACGATCGGCAAAAGTCATTTTGAGCGTCTCGGCCCAGAGATGGGCGTTCGCCGCGCTGCCCTGCACCGTCTTGGCGACGTCGAAGTTTTCCATGATGTTGAGCATCTGGATCAAGTGCGTGCCGCCCGATGAGGCGGGTGGCACCGAGAGAATCGTGTAGCCACGATACGTGCCTTCCACCGGTTCGCGGATCTTGATCTGATAATTGGCCAGATCTTCCATGGTCATGATGCCGCCGCGCTTCTGGACTTCGTTCACGATGGCTTGCGCGATTTCGCCCTTGTAAATCGCGTCCTCGCCGTAAATTCCGACCTTGGCGAGCGTGTTGGCGTAATCCAGATTCGTGAAGGTGTCGCCGATATCATAGGGAAGTCCGTCATTGAGATAAATCTTGGCTCCGTTTTCGTATTTAACCAGTTTCTCGTAATTGTCGTTGATGATCTGGGCGAGGTTGACGGTGACGGGAACGCCTTTCAAGGCCCAGGCGATCGCGGGCTGGATGATGTCCATGCGCGAAAGTTTGCCGGAGCCGAAGTGCTCCAAGGCATAGAGGAGGCCTTTCACTTCGCCAGGGACGCCGACCGAGAGGCCGCCTTCATAGGTGGACTTGGGAATCACTTTGCCGTCGGCTCCCAAGTACATTCTGGGGGTTGAGGCTGCGGGAGCGCTCTCGCGGAAGTCGATTACCACAGCCTTGGGCATATTGGCCATCTTGATGATCATGAAACCGCCGCCGCCGACGCCGGAGGCATTGGGTTCCAGGACATGAAGGGCGAAGGCCGTGGCTATGGCCGCGTCGACGGCGTTGCCACCCTTTTTCAGTATATCGGCGCCCACTTGGGACGCTTCGGGCTTCGCGGCGGCGACAACTCCATTCGCGCCCTGCGCGCCGCGTCCGTACAGATTCACGGGGGTTTGCGCAAAGATTATTGAAATTCCTGCCGTAAGCAGAACCAGCAATGCCAATGTTCGTTTCATTCAAGCCTCCTTGGACTTCGAAGTCTATAATTATTTAGACTATGGAACAGGCCCAAGGCCAAGTCAAGAGAAAGAACACTGAATTTTAATGCTTGCGCCCATCGACGAGCATGGCCTCTGGACTCCATCCAATCCCGCCTATTCAAGCCTTAAAGGCCATATCGCTTGATTTTGTATTGAATAGAACGCCTGCTTATGCCCAGCTCCTCCGCCGCCTTGCTGCGGTTTCCTCCGCATACGTCGAGCGCGTGCCGTATCGCTTCCCTTTCGATTCCATCCATCGAGCTGGTTTCAATTGCATATATATTCGCTTTTGGATTCTCGACAGCCTGTTTTGGCAGGGCAAAATCGAGATCCGCGGCGCCGATATGATCGTTTTCGCAATAGATCATGGCCCGCTCGAGAATATTCTCGAGCTCCCGGATATTGCCGGGAAAGGAATATGAGCACAGTATCCCCATGGCTTCGTCATCAAGACGCTTGGGCGTCTTGCCCATCCGCTCACCGAGCTTCGCCAGAATATGGCCAGCAAGGAGCGGGATATCCTCTTTCCTTTCACGCAGCGCCGGAACGCGGATACGAACGACATTGATTCGGTAGAAAAGGTCTTCCCTGAAACTCCCCAGCGCTACGAGCTCGTCGATATTTTTGTTGGTGGCCGATAAAATCCTGGCGGCTATCGGCAGGTCCCTTGTCCCGCCTAGTCGGCGTATTTTTCTCTCCTGCAACACTCTCAGCAATTTTACCTGGAGCGCAAAAGGCATATCGCCAATTTCATCAAGGAAAACCGTGCCTTCGCCCGCGAGTTCGAAAAGCCCCGGCTTCCTGGCGTCGGCACCCGTAAAGGCACCTTTTTCATGCCCGAAAAGTTCGCTTTCGGCCAGTTCCGCGTGGAGCCCCCCTATGTTGACCGCCACGAAGGGCTCCCCTGCCCTCGCCGACGCTCCATGGATTTCCCTCGCTACAACTTCCTTTCCGCTGCCGCTTTCACCGGTGATGAGCACGGTACTGTTCGTCGCGGCCACGCGCGCTATCAGCGATCGAAGCGAAAGGATTGAAAGCGAGGTTCCGATGAGCCGAGAAGGGGCGCCAGACGTCCTGGTTCCAGCCTCCTGGACATCCGCCCGCTTTTTGTTCCGCGCCGCGCTCTTCACCTTGTGGATGAGCTCTTCCGGGTCGAAGGGCTTGATGAGATAATCTTCCGCGCCTGATTTCAGCGCGCGGACGGCATCTGATATTTCACCCATGGCGGAGATCATGATGACTGGGGATCGTATGCCTTCGGCGACAATCCATTCCAGGAGGGCCTGACCTCCCATGCCTGGCATACGCAGGTCGAGGATGACGGCATCGAAGCTCTGCGCGGCTAAAGCATCTTTTCCCTCGAGCCCATCGGAAGCTGTCGTCACCTCAATGCCTTCAAGCCCGAAAAGCTTGCGGATCGAATCGCGAATGTTTTTCTCGTCATCGACGACAAGGATTTTCATTTTTCCATCCTAGGCAGTGTCAGCCGGGCGCGGGTCCCGCCGCCTTTCCGCGGCTCGAGAGTGACGATGCCGCCCGCTTCTTTAGCGAACCTATCGCAGATGGCCAAACCGATGCCTGTTCCCTTGCTTTTCGTCGTGAAAAAGGGATCGAAGACCCGCGCCTTGTCCACATCGCCTATGCCTCTGCCGCGATCCATCACATCGATCGCGACCTTCCCTTCCTCGCGTCCGATCACGATCTCGACTCCATCCGGATCGCTCCCGCTTTCGAGCGCGTTCATGAGAAGATTTTCCAGAATCGAGCGATAGCGCTCTGGGTCGATCATGATCGCGAAATCGGATGCATCCTGTTCGATCAGTGATCTTCCGCAGAGTCGCGCGCTTGTCTCGGCCGCGATTTCCGCCGGGTCCAGTTTTTCCGGAAAGCCTTTGGGATCGCGCAGGTAATCGTTGACCCTTACCGTGAGCCTCGAAAGTCTGTCCACTTCGGCGTTGATGATATCCACTTCGGTCTTCGATTCCTCGGGGAGGGTCTTCGCCATGATGCTCGTCTGAAGCCGGATCGCGAGGAGAGGATTCTTTATCTCGTGGGCGAGCGTGCTTGCCGCCGTGCCGAGGACGACGAGGTTTTTCTGCTGCTCCAGCTTGTCCAAAAACTCCCTGTTCCTCATCACGAGAAGCCATACGAAGAAAACGAGGCTCGCCAATATAATCTCGGCAATGGGGAACATGATTCCGAGGATCGTCCTTTTTCTCCAGAATTCTGGCTGATATAGTTCCAAATAGACGACGTCGGTGTTGCGCATGAGTTCGAGCATCATTGGGCGCGGCTTCGCCGTGTCGCCGGAGGCCGTGGGCGCTGCCCGGTCCGTCGCTTCGTCATGGGGCGGTGGCGGGGGAATCATGGCGGAAGGTCGCAAAATTAGTATAAGGGATCTGTTTTTCGCGCTCTCGTCGTACATTCTGACCTGAATGCCTTCATCGAGAACTGGCAGGGTCTTTGCGCTATACTTTTCGGGAACGACACCCCAATAATATAGTTTTTCGCCGCCGCTATTGTAAAAGCCAATTCCAAGAACGCTGCTTTTGAGAGCGGCGTTCTGTTCGATGGCCGATCCGAAATCGTCGTAATACCTGAGGCTGGTGAAGAGCGTGTTCATGGTCTGTTCGGCCTCGTTGCGCCCTTCGAGCCTGTACAGCAAACCAAGCCCCCTGAATATCATCCAAGCCGTCATCGATAGGAGGAAAAAGGCCGCGACTGCCATCACGGCCGATGTCTTATGTCCTTTCATCACTGCTCCACGCTCTACGGCCTGCCGTTGCCAGCATATCATCGCGACAAGGCGAGAAGAAGGGCGTCGCCATCCAGCCCCGCGAGGCTCTTAAGCGTCGAAATCGCGGACAGGAAGGAGTAGCGAGCGCTTATGAGAGCGGAGCGATTGCTGGACACGAGCGTCTCCGCATCCGAAAGCTCGGACGAAGAAGCTTTGGAAAGTCTATACAGCTCCAATTCGACGGAATAGCTGCTTTCGGCATACTCAAGCGCCTTTTGGGAGGATGAGACCGAGCGCGCGGCCGAAATGAGTTCGTAGACGGCGCCTTGGATTTCCAGGCTCAGGTTGTCCGCGTCGATATCTTTTGATAAGGCGGCTTTTTGCGCTTCCGCTGTTTTTGCTTCAACCGCGTTTTTCGTTACCCAAACATCGAGGGGAATGGAGACAGCAATGGAAAAACCTCCCCCGGAAGCGAGATCGATCCCTCCCGCCGCGGTATAGGACGCCTCGTGCGACCAGGCCGCCGAAACGGTCGGCAGATACGCCGTCCTGGCGGCGGCGATTTCGCTTTCAGCTTGCGTGACGTCGATCGCCGATACCGCGATCGACGGATTGTTCGAGAGCGCCGTAACGTTCAGCTTCGCTATCATGGAATCGGTCGCCTGGTCCCCAAGCCCCATCAGGGTCGTCATGAGCGTAGCATACGCGGAAAAATCCACCGCTTGGGGCAGGCTGGCAACGCCGATTATCGATTTCAGTTTCGCTTTAGCCACCGCCAATGTCTTGGCGGCCTGGCTTAATGAAGTTTCCTTGGCGGCGGTTTCCGCCTGGGCTTCGAGGACCGCGGCCTTGATGACCATGCCGGCGTCGAATTTAGCCTGGGCAAGGCTCTGATGGGCTTTGGACGCGACGAGATCGCTTTCCGCGGCCTCCATGCCGGCCTGAGCCTCGAGAACGGCGTAGTACGCTTTTTCGGTCGATTCAACGACATCGAGATAGGCGGCGCGGGCTTCTTCCCTCGCGCTTTTCGTCCCGAGTTTGTCTATTGCGGCAAGAATCGCGTTCTTTCCTCCGTCGTAGATAGTCTGGGATAAGGAAAGGGAAGCCGAAACCGATGCCGAATCAGCGACCGTCGCGCCTGAGGAAGTCGGATAGCTGAGTCCGCCGCCCAGGGAAAGGGAAGCTTGCGGCAGCGTTTCAAAGCTTTGCGCCTTTTCCGCGAGGAGCGAGGAGTCGACGGAAAGCAAAGCCTGCTGAAGGGTCTTAGAACGTGCGAGCGCCAATTCGCTGGCTTTCGCGAGCGTCAGAGTGTCGCTGGCGTAGATGTTCGCGCCAATGAGGGCGAAAAGCGCCAGCGCGATGATCGCCAATCTGGATTTCACGGTATTCTCCTTTTCATTCGTAGCGCAGCGCTTCGATGGGATAGAGCCTGGAAGCTTTCCGCGCTGGGTAATAGCCAAAAAACACGCCGACAGCGGCAGCGAAACCCGCCGAGATTGCCACGACGATGGGATTGATGATCGCGGGAATCTGCGCGACGGAGCTGAGCAATTTCGCTATGATTAATGCGAGCGCGATGCCTATCGCGCCGCCTAATAGGCTCAAAAGTATGGATTCTGACAGGAATTGCAGAAGGATATCTTTTCGCCTCGCGCCGACCGCCATCCTGATCCCTATCTCTCTCGTCCGTTCGGTCACCGAAACGAGCATGATATTCATGATGCCGATTCCGCCAACGATCAACGAGACGCCTGCGATCGCCGCCAAAAGCGTCGTAAGGGTGGCGGCGCTGGCCGAAGCGGTGGCGATTATATCGGCCTGATTCATCACATTGAAATCATTCGCTTCGCCCTGCTTGAGCCTATGCGCTTCCCGCAGGATAGAGGTGACTTCTTGCTGCGCCGCGGTCATCTGGTCTTCGCGGCTAACGCTCATTTCTATCGATCCCAGGTACTTATCCTTCTGCAGCCTCGCTAGCGCCGTCGATAGCGGCACCATGACGACATCATCCTGATCATCGCCCATGCCACTGCTTCCCTTCGACTTGAGAACTCCTATCACCGTGAATATTGTGGACCCTATCCGCAGCTTTTGCCCGACCGGCTCCGCGTCGGTGAAGAGCTTGGCAGCCACGGTCGATCCGATGACGGCTACCTTGCTCCGGGATACCTCGTCGCTTTGGCTGAAAAATTCGCCATCGGCGATAGTCCACCGCATGATCTCCGGATAGCCTTCCTGTACGCCTTTTACGGTGGTTGACCAGTTTCCTGCGCCCCCCACGACTTCGGTATCACCCATCTGAACGGAACCGGAAATCGACCCGATATAGCTGGATTCAGCCTTGATCTTCGAGAGATCGCTTTCGGTGAGCCTGTTCGCCTCATTCGGACCCCGCGGCGGCATGACCATGAGCAGGTTCGTGCCCATGGACGCGATATTTTTGGCTATCTGCTGCTGCGATCCCTGACCTACGGCGACCATGACGATCACTGAGCAAACACCGATGATGATGCCGAGCGAGGTGAGGAGGCTGCGCATCCTGTTTCTCATGATGCTTCGCGTCGAAAGGGAAATCAGTTTTCCTAAGCTCATGCCGCCCCCCTTGCCCTTTTTGCGGCGAGATCCAAAGAGGCGTTTTTTGGCTGTGCCACCAAGCGATCCGATATGATCGCCCCGTCTCTCATCGTGATTGTCCTGCCCGTAAAGGCCGCGACCTCCGGTTCGTGAGTTACCATGACGATGGTGATGCCCTTCGCGTTCAATTCCTGGAAGAGGGCCATCACTTCCATAGTCATCTCGGAATCGAGGTTGCCGGTAGGTTCATCGGCCAGGATGAAGGTCGGCTTGTTGATCATTGCCCTCGCGATCGCCACACGTTGCTGCTGGCCGCCCGAAAGTTGCGATGGCAGATGGAGGAAGCGCGATCCCAAGCCCACGACCTCGAGCGCCTCTCTGGCGAGCTTATCAGCATCGCCATCCAGCGCTCCTCTTCGGTAAAGGAGGGGCAGCTGAACATTCTCAAGGGCAGTTGTGCGGGAAAGAAGGTTGAAGCCTTGGAAAACAAAACCAATTTTCCTGTTGCGGATGTCCGCGAAGGTGTTTTCATCCGCCTTGGAGATATCGATTCCATCCAAAAAATAACTGCCTTCCGTGGGCTTGTCCAAACAGCCTAGTACGTTCATGAGCGTCGATTTCCCCGAACCCGAGGGACCCATGACGGAAACGAATTCGCCTGAGTCCACATCGAGATCCAGACCGCGTATGGCCTTTACCGTGATGTCGCCGAGGACGTAATGGCGCTTTAGGTTTCTCAATTCTATTACTGACATTTTCTCACTCCCCCTTCTCACGCAGGATAACTTGTGTGCCTTCCATGTCATCGGCGCCTGTTATCTCGGTTTTGATCCCGTCGCTGGACCCGATGCCAACCATTCTCACGGCCAGCTTCCCTTGGGCATCGAGATACCACAACGCTTTCTTTGCTTTCGCCGCGGCTTCGGTGGTTGTTGCCTCGGGGGTCGCGGTCTCGGTTTTGCCTGAGCCAGCGCCAGGCCCGCCAGGCCCTGGTCCTCCAGCCGATAGTATTCCTGAAAGTCCGCCAGCAGTCGTGGTTGTCGCGCTTTTTGCCAAACTCGTCGATTTCGAGGATGAATCGTAGGTGGCGAGGGCAGCCTTTTGTTCCGCGGCTGACAAGCCAGAAAGGCTGGCCGCGTACTCCATCCTCTGGATCTCCGTGGCGCCGAGACTCGAAGGCTGATAGCGAAGAGCCGCGTTCGGAACGAGCAATACGGATACCTTGGTTTCCACGATGAATTCGACATTGGCCGTCATGCCGGGGAGCAGGCTCCCATCGGTGTTGTCGGCTTTGATGATGACGTAATAATTGACGACATTATTGGTCGTTACCGGGATGAGGTGGATAGCCCCGACCACTCCTGAATAGGTCGCGCCGGAATTGGCTTCCACGGTGAACCGCACCGCCTGACCAACTCTGATCGAGCTTATGTCGAGTTCATCTACTTCGGCTTTTATTTCCATTTTCGAAAGGTCTTCGGCGAGGGTAAAAAGAGCCGTAGCGTTCGAACTGGAGCCTTCGACGACGCTTTGCCCAACATCGACATCCTTTTCGAGGACGATTCCGTCGATAGGCGATTTGATTTGAGCATACTGGGTGAGTTGGGTTTCGATGACTTTCAGGGCAGATTGCGCGGAAGCCAGGCTTGCCTTTTTCACCTCCAGCGCCGTTTTGCTCGATTTGAGATCATATTCCGGGACGAGGCCTTTCGAAGCCAAGGCCGCGTTGTTCTGGTAATCGAGCGCCGCCAGGTTGTAGTTCGCCTGAGCTATATTGAGGTCTGCCTGCGCCTCTTTCCGCTGTAGCTCGAGCATGTCCGTATTGATGCTTGCGAGCACTTGCCCTTTCTTTACGACATCATTGTAATTCGCGTAGACTTTTTCCACTCTTCCACTCATTTGGGAAAGCACGCTGACGCTCGACACGGGAGCCAAAGTCCCGGAACTCGTGACAACGGTCTCTAGGGCGCCTCGAGCCACCGCTACTTGCTCGAAATTTTTTAATGTCGCGGCTGCGGCTTTGCCGCCCCTTAGGCCCAGCAGCAATGCCGAACCTCCAGCGATGATCATCACCGTAACGATTGCCGCCATAATCTTTATCTTCATTGCAGGATCTCCTTGTCTGCAATGAATAGAGCAAGATGCGTGCCAAAAGTGTTATTAGCTGTATTTATATATTATATATATCATTATGAGAATTTTTATTTTTCGAATCAAGGCTGGAATTGTTTGTGCGCATATTTTGCGCATATCGATACCGCTAAAGTGCGCAGGTTTTGCGCTATTGCGCCCTATGGTACCGTATCGCTTTTTTTATGCCCCGCCGCCATGCGCCTTTTGAGCGAGATTCTTGACCCAATGTTCCTTCTTGAGCCACCAGGCTGCCACAAAAGCTTTGGGAAAATCCGAAAGCTTGGCGACGCCAAAAAGGACGACTGGTCCCCAGGTGGTAAGCTTGGAAATAGCGAAAGCGGCGGGTATGAAGAAGGCGTAGCTGATTCCCACATCCACCCAGACGCCCATGAGTGTGTCACCGCCCGCCCTTGAAACGGCGAACTGGGCGTTCAGCAGGCACCACAATGGAAGATAAGCCGCTATTACGAAGACGAGACCTCGCGTCACCTTCTGGGCTTCAGCCGAAAGATTGCCGAATACCAGGGGAATGCCCGCGGTCGAAGCACTCGCGACGATAAAAGCGCCGAAACCGAGCAGCACCGCCCCCGACTGAATCCAGCGGGCCTTTTCCCTGCCCTCCTGAAGCTTCCCTGCCCCGAGCGTCGAACCGACGATCACGCCGGTTGCCGCGTGGATAGCGGGAAATACGAGAAACATGATGTTCGCGATCGTCCAGCCGGCCGCCATGCCCGCCACTGTTTCAGCCCCGCCCCGTCCATTGTACAAGGCGGTTATTATGGTTTCGGAAACGACCCAGGCTGTTTCCGAAAAAAGCATCATCCCGGATTTTGAGAGTATTTCCTTGAACAGCCCTCGGTTTATATGGAGCGCCTCTCGCAGCTTGAAGGCGAAATCCGGCTTTCTTATTCGGATCATTGCGAGGAAAGCCACAACTTCGGCAAGGCGGGCGATGACAGTCGCTATGGCGGCGCCTGTCACTTCGAGACGCGGCGCGCCCATATTGCCATAAATAAGAATCCAGTTGAAAAAGGTGTTTATCAGCGCGGCGCCCACCGACACCATGAGAGGTACCTTGGTGACCCCTATGTCGCGGAAGGAACTGCTCATAGCTGAGGATAAGGCTAGGGGAATGAAGCTGGGCGCCACGGCTCGAAGATATCGGGCGCCTTCCTTGACTATTTCGCCGCCTTCGGTATTCCCACCGAGCATCATCCCGATGAGAGGCTCGGCGAAAATAAGACAGAGTATCGTGTAGACGGAGGAAATCCCCAAAGCTAGAAGGAGCTTGAATCTGAAGGCCTGCTTCATGCCATCCTTGTCGCCCGCGCCCCTATGCTGAGACAGGTAGATGCCGCCCGCCATGCAGACCGTGTTGATGATCACGAAGTAGATGAAATTGATCTGGTTCGCGACATTTACGCCTGCCATCTTCGCGTCGCCCAACGCAGCGACCATGAAGTTGTCGACGAGGGATACAAGACCGGTGATGAGGGTCTGGAGCATTATGGGCACGACAATGCCGAGGGCGCTCTTGTAGAATCGCGCCGGGCCGAAAAGAGGTATCGCTGTCAGATCATCTTGCACGTATTTTCCCGCACTAATGTGCCTATTTTATCGCTGGCGCCCTGACTCCGCATTCCGCGCCTAGAAGCCCAAGCGTCTTGAATACATTCTCATCCAGGCGAATCCCTTCCGCTTTGGCGTGTTCCTCGAATTCGGATTCCTTGAGCCCGGCATAATACACGCGCTCTTCGCCTTCGGCTACGGGGCAGGAACGCAAAGCGAAGAGCATTCTGTCCATTTCCTTCTTGAACGCGTCCGGTTCCTGGAAAATGTCGATTTTCATGGCCGCGAAACAGTGGCTCACCCTCGCCGACGAGACATCGGTATCCATGACATCGAGGCCAAAGCCTCCTCCCGCCAGCAATCCGGTCAGAATGTCGACCATGACCGCCAAGCCATAGCCCTTATGTCCTCCCGTCAGCTCGGAATCGCCGCCAAGCGGAACGATGCCGCCCCCTTTGCGATAGAACATGTCGTCGAGAAGTGAACGAGGATCGCGCGCCGGGAGTCCCGTCTTGTCCACCGCCCATCCGGTTGGAAGGTCTTTGCCCATTCTATCATAGACTTCGATCTTGCCCCTGGTGACTACCGTTGTCGACATGTCGAGCACGAAACTCTTCTCGATCCCAGCCGGCGCGGCGAAAGCGAGGGGATTCGTTCCGAACATGACCTGACGGCCGAAGGTGGGAACGCCGAGAGCGGCCGTATTTGTCATCGCCATGCCGATCATATCGTGGCTAAGCGCCATCATCGCGTACTGTCCCGCGATGCCGAAATGGTTCGAATTCCGCACGCAGCCGAAAGCCATCCCCGCGAGTTCAGCCTTGCCGATAATCTTTGTCATCGTATCGACGCTCACCGGAGCCCCAAGCCCGCCTCGCGCGTCGACGAGAAGGGATGTGGGGGATTCCCGCAGTATCTGTGGTTCGATGTTGGGTATCATTTGGCCAGTCTGGAGGCCAGCGACATAGCGGGCAAGCCTCGCCACGCCATGAGACGGTATACCCCTCGCGTCCGCGGCCACGAGAACCTCGGACTGACAGCGGGCATTTCTTGCCCCTACCCCATGCTTTCTGAAAATGTCGGCGCAAAAGGCGATAAGTTCGTCCCCGTCAACCCTGATACTGTCCATTCGGCATACTCCTCATCGCGTTTTTCCTTCAGGATTACGCTTGTTCGATTCCATAATCCTTGATTTTGTTGAGCAGCGTGCGCCTCGTAATCCCCAGCTCGGCCGCGGTTTTTTCCCTGTGGTTGCCATTTCTCGCGAGCGCTTCCCTGATTGCCAACTTTTCCATTTCTTCGAGAGTCTTCGCGCCTTGAACGCCGGTCGAACCGCTTCTCTCTTCCTGGATCGAGCCGCCTCCGTTCTCCACGTTTGGAGGAGAGCTGCTCTTTTCATCCTTCTCCTGTCCCAGCCGCGGACTCCTCGAAGTAATGAAATCGAAATCCCTTGGCTGAAGCGTATCGGAATCGGTGAGGATGCAGGCTCTCTCGATAGCGTTTTCCAGCTCACGCACATTGCCAGGGAAATCATGGTTCATGAGAAAGTCAATCGCGTCCCGGCTTAATCCATCCACCTTCCTCCCCATATCGGAAGAAAAACGGGCCAGGAAAGCTCCGGCGAGAAGCGGAATATCATCCCGACGTTCCCTCAGCGCGGGAAGCCTAATGCGTATGACATTTATCCTATAATAGAGATCTTCTCGAAAATGCCCGAGCTGGACTTCCTTTTCAAGATCGCGGTTCGTAGCCGCGACGATCCTCACGTCGATGGGCGTGCCCTTCAAGGAACCCAGGCGCTGGACTTTCCTTTCCTGCAGCACTCGGAGAAGCTTGACCTGGAGGTGGAGGGGCAATTCGGCGATTTCGTCGAGGAATAAGGTGCCGCCTTGGGCGCTCTCGAAAAGCCCCTGCTTTCTTGAATCCGCCCCCGTGAAGGCGCCCTTCTCATAGCCAAAAAGCTCGCTTTCAAGCAGGTGTTCAGGGAATGCCCCCATATTGATCGGGACGAAGGGGCCTTCGCGCTTCGAAAGATTATGCACAAGCCTTGCAGCCACTTCCTTGCCCGTACCACTTTCCCCCGTAAGCAAAATTGTCGCCGATGACAGGGCTGCTTTCCCGAGGATGCGGATAGCTTCCTTAATTTTCTGGCTTTCTCCAATCATCTCCCCGGCGGTTTTTTTCCCGCTCATTCCTGCCTTGAACGAAAGGGCCAAGCGATGATTTTCTACCGCTTTCCTGATGCGGATCAGCAATTCGTCAGGATCGAAGGGCTTTACGAGGTAATCGTATGCCCCCGTTTTCATGGCCTCGACCGCGTCCCTTATTTCCCCATGCGCCGATATCATAATCACGGGAATGTTCGGGCCTTCCTCCCTCACCCAGCGCAGCAACTGCATGCCATCGAGCCCCGGCATCCGCAGATCCGAAACGAGGACATCATATGGCTGCTCTTCAAGCATCTGCCGCCCCGTTGCGCCATCCAAAGCTATATCCGCCTCGATTCCATCCGGATCGAAATAGTCCTTGAGAGAAAGCGCAAGCTGCTTTTCATCGTCCACAATGAGAATACGCACCTTCAATCACCTCAATTTTTAATATTGCCGTTGAATTTGGCGAACGGCGCCTTATACTCAAGCATATGAATGAATCTTCCACTCTCTCGCGACGCTTCCAACCGCGGCATACGCGCGAAGCGATCGCCGCCGGGCTCTTCTATCCATCCTCCGCGCAGGATCTCTCGGAAAAAATCGAAAGCCTGCTGAAGGAAGCGGATACCTCCATAGGTCGCTGTTCAGCGATTGTCTGCCCTCATGGAAGCCTGGCTTATTCGGGCGCGCTCGCGGCAAAGGCATGGAAAGCCGCATCCGGCCGCGAGATAGGCACCACCGTAATCCTCAGTCCTTCGCACCGGAACTTTGAACCTGGCATCTTCATGCCCGAAGCCTACTATTTTTCCGTGCCCAACGGCCATTTCAAGGTCGATCGGCCGTTGCTCAAGGAACTCCTGCATTGTACCACCAACCTGAGGCAAAGCGATATTCCCCATTTCGAGGAACACTCCATCGAAATGCAGCTTATTTTCGCTGCCCGCTATTTTCCGCAAACGCTCATCCTGCCCATTGTTATCAGCGACGTCGATGATCAGACTCTCGATTCGCTCTTCTCGAATCTTCAATTCATTCTCGGCGAAAGAATCACCTCGACGCTCTTTGTGCTAACGACCAATCTCGCGGTCGATGATGAGGCCGATCATTGCCTTGCTTTGAGCGCGGCATTCGTGGAATCCATAGAAAAGAGAGAGGTCGACCGGATGCTGTCTTACTGCGACGGCGCGCCATCCTTTTGTGGCGGCCGCATCATAGCGGCTTATTTGCGCTCCTCTCTCTCTTCGGGCCTGAAGCCAGCGATTTTTGGACTTGGAAGCTCGGTCGCCTTCGCAGAAAAGGGCGAGCCTATCGTAGGATACGCAGCCATGGGCTTTTCGGCATGAATGGTATGGATATGGTATTGTCGCATGATGAAAAGCGCGAACTTTGCGAAATAGCGCGCGAATCCATCGCTTCGAAATTGCTTCATCGCGAGCCTTCGCTAAAAGCCCCAAGCCGAGGCTGTCTCCAGCCCGGTGGGGTTTTCGTGACCCTGCACGAAAACGGTCAGCTCCGTGGATGCATCGGCCGCATGCAAAGCGGTCGACCGCTTTGTGAAACAGTCAAGGAAATGGCTCTCGCCGCCGCTTTTGAAGACCCCCGATTCGTTCCCTTGAGCAAGGCCGAATATTCCGAAATCAATATCGAGATCACGGTCTTGGGACCGATGAATCGCATCCATGGAAAAGAGGACTTCGTTATTGGAGTGCATGGGCTTTATATCGCCGCAAGGGGCCGGACAGGAGTCCTTCTCCCTCAGGTAGCCACCGAATATGGCTGGGTCAATGAAGAATTTCTTTCTCATCTGTGCCAGAAAGCTGGTTTGCCTATTTCAGCCTGGAGCGATCCCGCAGCTGAATTATTCGCCTTCGAGGGTTTGATCTTCAGCGAAGCAGCTTCTTGATTTTCTTGTACCAGATGAGCCGCATCGATTCCGCCGTCCTGAATAGCCTATATGCTAGGGGTGAGGCGGGATAGTCGACGCATCCGACCCTGTGCACGATCCTCCCGCCAAAACCGGTTTTGAACAAATATAGCCCCGCCATGGGATGATCGGGACTGTCGTCGGGAGGAATCCCGAAAAAATCGTAGTCCGCGCAGCCCTCAGCCCTGGCAGCCTGAATCGCGCGCCATTGAAGAGCATACGCCGGCATGAGGTTTCGATTTTCGCCCGAGGACGCTCCGTAGAGATAGGTCGCGCGCTTGCCAAAGAAAAGCGTTATGATCGAAGCGATCGGCTTCCCCTCGTGCCGAGCCAGCCACACCGAAAGCTTTGGCTTTGTCTCCCCAGCATTTCCCTGAGCGCTTTCGCCCATTTCAAATAGCGTGCGGTAGTAAGAAAGAGGATGTATGGCTATTCCATCGCGCTTCGCCGTCTCGAGGTAGAGAGCGTAGAATGCATCCAGCGCTTCCTCGCCCTCTTCACTTACCTCGATACCCTTTTTTTCCGCCAGCTTGATATTGTAGCGCCATTTCGGCTTCATTCCAGCGAGGATATCCTCCTCGGGTTTTTCTATGTCAAGGATCACCGTATCGGGCACTTGGACAGGCGTACCCCGCCGAATCCGGCATTTTCCCCCATCGATTGATTCGAGGAGGCTCGCTCCGGCCATCGAGGCGCGATCCCAAGCCAGATCGAAGCGAAGGAACAGAATTCTGCCACCAATCTCCGGACCGATCGCATCGATGATGGCGCACCCCAGGGATTCAAGCCGGACTCCTTCATTTCCGCCGAAGCCACTATCGCAAGGTCCATGGGGAATGTAGGCAAAATGGAATCCGAAGCCTAAAGTCCTCACGAGAACGACAAGATCGCGGCCCAGAAATCCACCGCCGGATCGCGGGCTGACGGTAAAGGCTTCCCAGCCTGTTTTCGCCTTAAAATGTGCCCAGAAGGGCGATTGCATAAAGCTGCTCTCACCTGGCTGGGTGTCGCAATTCGTCGCCGGCTCGCAGGGCGGCGCGATGAAGTCGATGAGGATTGGAATGACGCGATTCTCTTCCGGGAGATTTCCTCCCGCACCGGGGTTCATCCTATTTCGCCGTCTCGCACGTTCTGGAGCTGAATCGTCTGTCCCGCGACCGCAAGCCGCGCGGAGCCAGCGAAGGCGAAGCCTTCCTTGGCGACGAGAGGAACGGAAAAGAAAGTGTCGATATCGATCAAGGCTTCCGGATGCCCTTCCTGCCCCAGCCCTTCGATGGTTACGGGGGTTCCAGGCGAAGCCCAGGGAGCCGAGAGCACTTCGACCGCTTCCTTGCCTTCCGCTCCCGACAGGGAGGCCGCGAGCAGCATGCCTTTTGATTCCACGCCCCGCAACTTTGCCGGCTTCAAGTTATCGACGAGGATAATGTTCTTGCCTAGTAGTTCCTCTTCTTTGTAGAAAGGAACGAGGCCTGAAACGATGACGCGTTCGATTCCCGATCCATCGTCGAGCGTTTCGATGTAGAGCTTGTCCGCCTTGGGATGCCGCTCGATCTTCACGATCTTCGCCACCTTGAGGGCAATGAGCTTCAGGAAACGCTGGTCCTGGGGCAAATCGGCATAAGGAAGCGCTTTGACCTCAGGGGCGGGCGTCTGAGGAACAGACGTTTGCGGGATGGCGGCCTTCGCGGCCGCCGGCTGGCTGGCTGCTTGCGCCAACTGCTCGCGTTCCGCTCTGTCCTTCTGGGATCCGGAATATCGGTCGCGGAGTTCAGCGATATATTTTTCGTCCAGCTTGGCAAAAAGCACTTCTGGCGTTTTAACCTCGGATAATCCCTCGATCTTCCCGAGCGCCGACCAGTCGAGGCCATCACGCCCAAGAGTCTTCCCGAGCTGCGCCGCCAATTTTTCGGCGGCATGGGGCATGTACGGCTGCGTGAGCACGGCAATATCCCTCAGGATATAGCAGAGGTCGGAGACGAGCGAAGCCGCCGCTTCGGGATTCGATGTCCTGGTCTTCCAAGGCTCGCCGTCCTGGAATCGCTTGTTGGCGAGATCCGAAAGCTCGAAAATCGCGCGGAAGGCGTCACGGAGATCGGCTCTCTCCAGATGATCCGTGATCCTGGATTCGATCGCCCTCGCCTTTTCCCAAAACGCCGCATCCGGCTTTCCCGCGGGGATCGCGCCGCCGTAATAGCGGGCAACGAAGGTTAGCGTGCGGTTGGCTAAATTGCCGAGATTGCCGATGAGTTCCCCGTTCACCTTTTCCAGGAAATCCGCCCAGGTGAACGTGTAGTCGGAAGTCTCCGGCCTGTTCCAGAAAATGTAGAACCGCCAGATATCGGCGGGAATCCCCGTTTCCATGACATCGGTTCCGAAGACGCCGATACCCTTGGATTTCGAGAATTTCCCCGCCTCGTAATTTAGGTACTCGCTCGAGGACATATGGTGAAGCATCGTCCAGTCTCGCCCCGAACCGAGCAGGCTGGAAGGGAACACAACGGTGTGGAAGGGGATATTGTCCTTGCCGATGAACTGGTAGAGTTCGACATTCTCGGGATTCTGCCACCAGGATTTCCAGTCGAAGCCTTTTTCGGCGCCGAGGCTGGCGGTCATGGAAACGTAGCCGATAGGGGCATCGAACCAGACATAAAAGACTTTGTCCTCATATCCTTTCATCGGGACAGGGATGCCCCACTTCAGATCCCTCGTGATGGCCCTGGGCTTCAACCCATCCCTGAGCCAAGCCTGGGTCATCTGAATAGCGTTGTTCGACCAGAAACCCTTCTCGCTGGCAGCCTTTATCCAAGGCTCCAGTTTGGGCTTTATGGCGGGTAGGTCGATGTAGAGATGGGTTGTGGATCGGGGATGAGGCATCGCTCCGCAGGTGGAGCACTGGGGATGTACGAGTTCCGTCGGCTCGAGAAGCTTGCCGCAATGCTCGCACTGGTCTCCGCGGGCACCCTCATAGCCGCAGAAGGGGCAAATTCCCCTCACATAGCGGTCGGCGAGGAACCTGCCGCAGGAATCGCAGTAGAGCTGTTCCACGGTCTGGCTCGTGATGAAGCCGTTCTTCTCGAGATCGAGGAATATGGACTGGGTTACGGCCGTGTGCTCAGGCGTCGATGTGCGGCCGAATTTGTCGAAGGCGATGCCGAACCAGGAGTAGATGTCCCGGTGCATGATATGGAACCGGTCGCAGAGCTCTCGGGGGCTCACCCCCTCTTCCTGCGCCTTGGTCTCGGTGGCGGTGCCATATTCGTCGGTCCCGCAAATGTAGAGCGTATCGTAACCCCTGAGCCTGCAAAACCGCGCGAAAACATCCGCCGAAAGCACCTGGATGAGATTCCCGAGGTGGGGGACGTTGTTCACGTAAGGCAGGGCCGAAGTGATGAGTCTGCGTTTCATAACTCAGCACAATATCCACGGTATAAGGGGGTGTCAAGAACGCGCCTGCGTGATAGTATTGTAGCGACATGGTTGTATCGATGCTTTTGCTGATCGTGGAGCTGCCGGAAACCACGAGCATCAAGGATAAGCGAAGAGTTATTTCCGGTATGAAAAGCAAGCTTCAGCGGAAATTCCGTCTTTCCTGCGCTGAGGTCGACCTGCAGGATTCGCTTGGATTCGCCGAAATTGGCGCCGCCATCGTTTCCAATTCCAGGGTTTTCGGCGAGAAAGTCCTGAACGAAGCGGTAGCGTTCGTCGAGGACAGCTTCCCAGTGAATATCCATGAGGCGCAAATCCACTCCGAGGTATACGAATAATATTTGAGAGGGGACATAATGATTTCGAAACGTAACTTGGCCGCCCTTGGCTGCTTCGCGATTTTAGCCTTGCTGTCTTCGTGCGTCGGCATTGACACGAAAGTAAAAATTTCAAGCAGCGGCTCTGGAACCGTTTCCGCCGAATACAGGCTTTCCGAGGAACTCGTTTCCTTCGGCGAACTCGAGGCAAATAAAGCGATGCTCCCTGTCCCTCTCACGAAGGCCGACGTGGAGAATAGCCTGCGGACGTCTCCCGGACTTCATCTCGACTCTTGGTCGAGCAGGAAAGATGGAACGGACCTTCTCATAAAGACCGTCATTTCATTCGACAGTCTCGATTCCCTTATGCTTTATCTCGATCCGAACGGCGAAATGGCGAAGCACAGCGCAAGCGCCGAAGGGCATCGAATCGTTTTTACCGTGGGCGATCGACTGCCCTCCTTGGATGCCGATATGAAGCAGATAGCTCAGGACGCCTTTGCGCCCTATAGTTTCAAGTTCGTCGTGGAGCTCCCCTCGCCCCCGAAAGAAGCTTTCTCGTCCCATCCCGCCGTCACGGTAAGGAAAGACGGAAATACTATCTATTTCGAAGGACAAATGAAGGAAATCGTCGCCTCGGAACTGCCCCCTTCCATGACGCTTTCCTGGTAAAAAGCGCGAAGGCTGCGATCATTTCCGCGATCGCCTTACCGCTTTCAAAATATCCTATGACTTTTTCTCGCTTGTTTCGCGCTTATCCTGAGGTTTTATATACTTTGCCCTGACAAGGCGTCCGGTTCCACGCTTTCCCAACTCCTGGATCGCGCGGCGCACTTCTTCGGATTTCCCCTTTTCGTTTTCAAAAAGATGGCCTTGGACGCAGGCGCCTTTGCGCAGGTTCTGCAAACTGGCTCCTACGAGGCGGATTGGTTTTTTCCCATCCCAATTGCGCTCAAGAAGCAGGAGCGCATCGTCATAAATCTCATCGGCCCCGGCGTAGGTCTCTTCCCTGGTGAACTGTCTCGAAATCGATGAAAAATCTTCGAAGCGCAACTTGAGCCCTACCGTGCATGACTGGAAACACTCATCGTACATGCGAGCGGCAAGTTCGTCGGCAATGAGGCGCAGAACATCGCTCACCGCTTCACGGTCGGTCGTATCGTGCTCGAAGGTGCGCTCTCCGCTCATGGATTGCGATTTCGCCTCGCCCGAAAAAAAGCCCTGGTCCTCACCCAATGCAGCGGCGTGAAGGAAAGCTCCGCCCGCCTTCCCGAATTTCGATTCAAGGATCGACAGCGGCAAGGCTTGAAGTTCGGCTATCGTCGCGACGCCAATTTTCCGCAGGGCTTCTCTCGTCTTTTCTCCCGCTCCCCACAATTTTTCCAAGGGCAATGAGCGCATGAATTCGCGCTCCGATCCCTCTTCGACGAGAACAAAGCCATTGGGCTTGCGGAGTCCCGAGGCGATTTTCGCCACATATCGGTTTGCGCTCGCCCCGATGGAAACCGTGAGTCCGCAAGCGTCGAGTATGCTTTTTTTTATGAGTTGCGCCGCATTGTCAGGTTCGCCCCACAACCGTTGCGTTCCCGTCATGTCGAGCATCGCTTCGTCGATGGAAAGCTGCATCGTATCGGGTGTATATTCCGCGAATATCGCCATTATCTTCCGGGAAATCTCTCCGTAGCGATGCATCCGAACCGGCAGATAAATTCCTTGAGGGCATCGTTTGTATGCTTCGGATATTGGCATTGCCGAGTGGAGGCCGAAAGCTCTCGCCTCATAGGAACATGTCGACACGACCCCGCGATGCCCCGGGGCCGCGCCGACGATCACCGGCTTTCCCCTGAATTCAGGATGATCGCGCTGTTCCACGGATGCGAAAAAGGCATCGAGATCGACATGGAAATAAATATGACGCACGCACTATCATGTAGCGGAATCGGCGGCGCAAGTCAATGCCGTCGAATGAAATCGCATAACGCCTTGCCGCCTTTCTTGACATAGTCCCTTCTTTCTATTAGCTTACTCCAGTGTGATTTGACGAAATCAAATCGCCTTTCATGCGGAGCATCGCTCCACAATTCCTTTCCCCAATCGGAGGAAACGCCTGATGGCTAAAAAGAATTTCGTGTATGCGTTCGGAAATGGTATCGCGGAAGGTGCCGGGATGAGCAAGGATATCCTTGGCGGTAAAGGCGCGGGACTCATGGAGATGACCCAGATAGGTCTTCCCGTACCCGCCGGCTTCACGATCGGCATTCCCGCCTGCGAAGAATATTTCAAGGATGGGTGCAAGCTTCCAAAAGCGATCGTCGAGGAAGTGAAAACCGCCGTCATCAAACTCGAGAAAATGGTTGGAAAGAAGCTTGGCGATCCCAAGGATCCCCTCCTCGTTTCGGTCCGCTCGGGCGCAGCCCGTTCGATGCCTGGCATGCTCGAGACCATTCTCAACCTCGGTCTCAACGATAAATCCGTCGAAGGCCTCGCGGCGAAGACGGGCAATCCCCGTTTCGCCTACGACAGCTATCGCCGTTTCATCCAGATGTATTCCACCACGGCCATGGGACTTTCCAAGGAACCCATGGAGGAAATGCTCAGCGAAATGAAGAAAAAGCTGGGCGTCAAGAACGATACCGATCTCAAAGCCGAGAATCTCAAGGAACTCTGCGAGGAATTCAAGGCATTCTACAAGAAGAACAAGAAACAGGAATTCCCCCAGGATCCGATGGAACAGCTTTGGGGCGCCATCGACGCGGTTTTCAATTCCTGGGAAGCCGACAAATCCGTCACCTACCGTCGCGTTGAGAAAATCACCGACCTCAAAGGCACGGCCGTCAACGTCGTCCAGATGGTGTTTGGCAACAAGGGCGATACTTCAGGCACGGGTGTTTGCTTTACCCGCGATCCCAACTCCGGCGAGAACGTCTTCTATGGCGACTGTCTCATCAACGCCCAGGGCGAAGATGTCGTCGCGGGAATCCGCACGCCGATGAAGCTGGTAGAGCTCGCTACCAAGCTACCGAAGGCTTATAAGCAGCTTTTGCAAGTGCGCAAGACGCTCGAGAAGAACTTCAAGGAAATGCAGGATCTCGAATTCACGATCGAGGACGAAAAGCTTTATATGCTCCAGTGCCGTACTGGGAAGCGACTTCCCTCGGCAGCCTTCAAGATCGCCGTCGACATGGTCAACGAAGGCCTGATCACCAAGGCCGAAGCCATTTCCCGCATCACTCCCGAGCAGATCGAGGGCGTGTTCTATCCCATCATCGACATCGCCGCCGTCGGTCCAGCAAAACTCAAGGAACTCAAACTCGCAGAGGGCATTGACGCTGTCCCCGGCGCCGCCGCTGGCAAGCTCGTTTTCAACGCCGCTGACGCCGAGACGATGGCACTCGCCGGCGAGAAGACCATCCTCATCCGCCGCGAGACCAGCCCCGAAGACGTCGGCGGCATGTTCGCCGCTCAGGGCATACTCACCGCCACCGGCGGCAAGACTTCCCACGCGGCCGTTGTGGCCCGAGGTTGGGGCAAGTGCTGCGTCGTCGGCTGCGAAGCTCTCGATATCGACGACAAAGCCAAAACAGTGAAGGTCGGCGGCAAGCTGCTGAAGCAGGGCGACGAAGTCACTCTCAACGGCACGACCGGCGAAGTGTTCGCCAGCTCCCTTCCCCTCAAGAAGCCTGAGCAGACAAAGGAATTCAAGACCCTCCTCGGCTGGTGCGATCAGATCCGCACGCTGAAAATCCGCACGAACGCCGACACGCCGCACGACGCGCAGAAAGCCGTCGAACTCGGCGCCGAAGGTATTGGGCTCTGCAGAACCGAGCACATGTTCTTCAAGGATTTCAAAGTCCCGGCCAATTCCGAAAAGCGTCAGCTCGCGATCCAGGAAATGATCATAGCCGATGATGTCGAGTCGAGGAAAAAAGCCCTCGCCAAACTGCTCCCCTTCCAGCGGGACGACTTCAAGGGCATCTTCGAGGCCATGAATGGCAAACCCGTCACCATCCGCCTCATCGACCCGCCCCTCCACGAGTTCACCCCGAAGGATGACGCCGGCGTAGATAAACTCGCGAAGATCACGGGCAAGAGCCCCGAGTTCATCAGGATGCGCTGCGACCAGCTGCATGAGTCCAACCCCATGCTCGGCCACCGTGGCTGCCGCCTCACGATCACCTATCCCGAAATCCTCGACATGCAGGTGACGGCCATCATCGAAGCCGCCGTAATCTGCGAGAAGGCCGGTGTCAAGGTTTCTCCCGAGATCATGATTCCGCTTACCATGGACAAGAAGGAACTCAAGATCCTCGTCGATCAGACACGCGCCGTGGCCGATCCTATCATCAAGAAAGCAGGATCCAAGATTACCTACATGGTCGGCACGATGATCGAAATTCCACGCGCCGCTCTTCTCGCCGACGAGATCGCCGAAGTCGCCGAGTTCTTCTCCTTCGGAACCAACGACCTCACGCAGATGACCCTCGGTCTCTCGCGCGACGACGCCGGCCGCTTCCTCCCCGACTACGTGAAATCCGAGAAGGAAGGCGGAAAAGCGATTTTCGCGAACGATCCCTTCGTCAGCATCGATCAGAGCGGTGTCGGCAAGCTCGTGAAGATGGGCATCGCCGGCGGACGCTCCACCCGCAAACACCTCAAGATCGGCATTTGCGGCGAACATGGCGGCGAAGCCAAGTCCGTCAAGTTCTGCCACTCAGTGGGTATGAATTACGTTTCCTGCTCACCCTACCGCGTGCCTATCGCCCGACTCGCCGCCGCCCAGGCGGTGATCGAGGAAAAGGCGGCGGCAAAGGCGGCCGCTCCAGCATCGACACCCAAAGCCAAGAAAGCGCCGGCTAAAGCTCTCGTAAAGACTGCAGCTAAAACCGTAAAGGCAAAGGCCAAGCCCGCGAAAGCCACTAAGGCGGCCGTTGAGGTGAAGGCGAAGCGCGGCAGACCGGCTGCCCAAAAAGTTGAGTCGTCCAAGGGCTCAAAGGCTGTGAAAGTCACGAAAGCCAGCGCGAAACCTACGGCCAAAACGACGTCAAAGCCCGCAGCCAAGGCCAAAGCGGCCGCGAAGGCCCCCGTCAAAGTGGCGGCAAAGAAGTCAGCTCCCAAAAAAGCCGTCGCTGAAGTGAAATCCACCCGCGGCAGGAAGCCAGCTATCAAAGTGGTCCCGCCGAAGGCCGCGCTTACGTCGGTGAAAAAATCGGCAGCAGCCGCGCCGGCGAAACGCTCCGTTGGCAGGCCCAAGGGTTCAACAAAGAAAGCCTGAGGCGTCGATAGTGGTTTGAATTTTTAATAAAAAGGCTGTGCCACGAATGCTGGCACAGCCTTTTTTTTTGAGCGCACGCGCGGCGCGTTAGCCGCCATCTGCCGTTGCGCGGCTCGCCCGCTTCGCCTTAAAAAGCTTTCCTTGAATCGAGCAGGATCGTGACGGGACCCTCATTCACGTATGCGACGCGCATGATCTCCCTGAATTTTCCGGTCGCGACCCGAAGCCTTTTCGATGCGAGGGCTTCGCAAAAAGATTGATAAAGGCTTAAGGCCGTCTCGTTGTCGGCTGCCTCGGAATACGATGGTCTCCGGCCCTTGCGCGCGTCGGCGTAGAGCGTGAACTGCGAAACGACAAGGGCGTCGTATCCGAGATCGAGGACTGAAAGGTTCATTTTTTCTTCGGCATCCATGAAGATGCGCAGATTGGCGATCTTGTCGGCAAGATAGTCAGCATCGAGGATCGTGTCGCCTCGCCCTACGCCAAGATACACGAGGATGCCGCGATCGATCCTCCCTGTCTCCGCCTCCGATCCTTCGCTGCCAATAGTCACGCTGGCCGAGGATACTCTTTGGACGACAGCCCTCATCGGATCATTCCGGAATAGGAGCCTTTCATCTCCCTCACCACGGAGGCCCTGTCTTCAGCCCCGAAAAACGCCGAACCGATCACGAGCACTTCAGGCCCAGCCACTGCCACCTCGTCTATCGTAGGCAGCCCGATGCCGCCATCCGCGGATATCAGGAAATCCAGCTCCATTGACGCCCTCAACGCCTTGAGCTGGCCGATCTTGTCGAGGCAGAACGGCAAGAGCTTTTGTCCACCATACCCAGGATTCACGGTCATTATCAGAACGAGATCCACAAAGGGCAGTAATTCGACGATAGCTCCCACGGGCGTGGAAGGCACTATGGAAATACCCGCCTTCTTTCCGCATTCCCTTATTGTCTCGATGGCGCGGTGGGCATGGGTACAAGCTTCGATATGGAAAGTTATCGTGTCAGCGCCGGCCGACGCGAACTCTGGCACAAGGCGCTCCGGATCGGAGGTCATGAGATGCACATCAAGCGGCAGCGAAGTGCGCGCGCGAATATCCGATACCATCTTGCTGCCGAAGGTGATCGGCGGTACGAAATGGCCGTCCATTACATCCAGGTGGATCCAATCCGCTCCGGAGCGCTGGATTGATTCGAGGCTGGCTGATATATCGGTAAAATCAGCCGACAGTATCGAGGGGGCGATGAGCGGGTACTTCATCATTCGATTTTATCATCATGCTTCCACCTTTTCCACTGGAATAGTATCGCTCCATGCTGCGTTTTACCGCATCGCAAGCATCAGAACCTATCAACGATTGACTCTTTCCTTTGCGATCGGTTAGTATGATAGGATATAGCGATGTTCGGAATTGGAAACGCATGATAGAAGATCACGTCCCCGCGCTGCTTGCCTTAGGGTATGAATGCCTCAAGAACGCCGATCTTGGCAATGCCTCGCGTTTTTTTGACGAAG
>Ga0172379_10000970_pt1 | contig 62879 bp, 50 predicted proteins | sample GrowelOW334metaG_FD_119756 | JGI IMG/M metagenome (GOLD analysis project Ga0172379, IMG submission 119756) | Groundwater microbial communities from an aquifer near a municipal landfill in Southern Ontario, Canada - Groundwater well OW334 metaG | ecosystem: Environmental > Aquatic > Deep... | reverse complement strand
CTACCCCGCGTCGAGTGATCGCGAACTGCGACCTACATTTGTCCGGAACTGATGTTCCGAACAAATTCCGATCTCCGTTCGCGTCCCTCTCTCCTCGCAAAGGCGTGCTCGTCGAGCATACGCTCTCCTGCGCTACTCCTTTGCTCGGGTTTTATTATTTATATCTTGTGCCTTGTGCGCTCCAGCAACACTCGGTGATTTTTGTTTTAATATGCTACCGCAGTTTAGCCTAAATATATTAATTTGGCAAGTATATGCCCGAAACATTTGATGACTTGTGGTACCGGGAGAGAGACTTGAACTCTCATGATGTTGCCATCACTGGATTTTGAGTCCAGCGCGTCTGCCAGTTCCGCCATCCCGGCTTAATCTATTTTATGTTCGATAATGTGTTTCTGAGCAATGCTCTTAATGACTTCTTTCCTTTACTGGTTTTAAAGTAGCGTTCTCTTTTTTCAGCATCTTCCTTATTATTAAACATTTCATAGAAAATAATTTTAACAGGTAATCAATTTTTGGTAAATGTGCTCTTACCCTGTCTATGTTCTTTTAAACGTCTTTCAAGGTTATTAGTAATCCCTGCGTAAAGTTGCTTGTTGGATAAAAGCAAAATATAAACAGAAAACATATTGATATTGTGTTATGGATTATTAAATAACAATGATTATTAGTACATTATGATGTCCGCCATCTCGTACCACTAAAGGGTACGTGATAGCCATGAACCCTTTAGTGGTTCATGGCAGTTCCGCCATCCCGGCTTGTTCCGAAATATTTCTTATGAATATCTTTATCTCATACACAGTCTAAATGGAATACAGCTTTTCTGTCAACCCCGTTAGAGAGAAACTCTCTAAAGGGGTCAACTACTATAAATGGGAGTGGTAAAATTTGTAAAAATTGGTATAATATAAAGGTTATATTAAACAAAAATATTACTGGTAATGGCCCGAATTATTTCACTGGTAAATCAGAAAGGCGGAGTAGGAAAGACAACAACCGCTGTTAACCTTGGTGCATATTTGGCGCAAATGGGGCGGTTTGTTTTATTAGTGGATATTGATCCGCAAGGTAATGCCTCATCAGGAATGGGAGTAGATGTGAAAATGGTCCAGCAGGGAGTTTATGAAGCAATAATTAATAAAGCAACATTTCGGGATATTACTCAACATACTCAGATAGACGGATATAAAGTTGCGCCAGCAACTATGTCCCTAGCCGGCGCCAACATTGAACTTGTTCCGGTGGATCAAAGAGAATACCGGCTACACAACAGTCTAATGGAAGTAAAACATGACTTTGATTATATTATCATTGATTGCCCGCCGAGTTTGGGGTTATTAACTATTAACGGCTTGGTTGCAGCGGATGAAATATTGATTCCGGTTCAAAGTGAATACTACGCGCTGGAAGGATTGGGTCAGTTGCTTAATACTGTAAATTTGATCAAAGAAAATCTTAAGCCCGATTTAAAAATCTTAGGCGCGGTATTAACCATGTTTGACCGGAGATACCAGCTTTCTCAGGAAGTAATGAATGAATTGTACAAATTTTTTCCAAATAAAATTTTTCGTTCAGTAATACCACGGAATGTCCGGTTGGCAGAAGCTCCTTCTTTTGGTGAGTCAATCCTAACCTATGATCCAAAATCCAAAGGTGCAAAAGCATATGAAAGATTAGCGCGGGAAATAATTGATACAGAAAATTAATCACTTATATAATGAAACACAATCATAGTCTGGGCAAAGGATTAGCCGCACTGATCCCAATCAAGCAAGTGGCAAGTGTGACTACAGCGCAGTTGGCCGGTGCAAAAGAAGAGGCAGTACACGAATTGGCAATCGGGGAAATCCAGGTCAATCCCATGCAACCCCGCACCTATTTTGACAGCCATGCCGAACAGGAGCTGGTTGATTCCATAAGAGAACACGGCATTATTCAACCGCTGGTGGTTTCCAAAGAAGGTGAAAGATACCAGTTGATTGCCGGTGAAAGAAGACTGCGAGCTGCAAAAATTGTAGGATTACAAACTGTGCCGACTGTTCTGCGCAACGTTTCTCAGCAACAAAAATTAGAGGTTTCATTAATTGAAAATATTCAGCGGCAGGATTTAAACCCGGTTGAAGAAGCGCTGGCATATCTGCGGCTGATGCATGAATTCAGCTTGACGCAGGAACAGATGGCAAAGCGGGTGGGGAAAAATCGCGCGACGGTTGCTAATCTGTTGAGAATTCTTGAACTTCCGGCGGAAGTACAACAGGCATTAATCGAGCGAAAAATAACACTCGGGCACGCGAAGGTCATCTTATCTTTGGATTCTGAAAAAGATCAGCTGAATACATTCAAAAAAATATTAAGAGGCGGACTGAACGTTCAGGAGGCGACTCGGGTTGTTCATGCTATAAAGCCTCCAAAGAAGAATGCAACAATTGATTATAACCTCCAGGAAAAAGAAGAAAAATTGCGCGTTGCGCTTTCAACCAAGGTCAGAATCGAACAGCGTGGAAAGGGCGGAAAGGTAATTATTGAATATTATTCTTCCGATGAATTAGATTCTTTAATTAATAAAATAGTTTAAATAGCAAAAAACATGTGGTTAAAAATCGCAAAAAATCCGATTACAAAAAAGAAAAATATTGCTGACAAAGTAATTCATTATTGCTTGTATTTAGTAGTATTTTTGTTGCCATTAATATTTTTTCCCAATACCGATACAATTCTGGAATTTCCGAAGCTGTTTATTTTCGGCGTGTTGGTTATTGTGGCCGCTGCCGCCTGGCTTGTTGGGGTGATAATTGAAAAGAAAGTGGTTTATAGGCATAGTTTGCTGAATATGCTGGTGTTAGCGTTCGGGTTTTTATACTTATTGGCAACTCTTTTTTCTGTGGATCGGTTTACTAGCTTCCTGGGCAACGGCCTGTCGCATGGAAGTTTGACCAGTGTCTTATTGGGCGTTGTTTTTTATTTTCTGATTGTTAATTCTGTTCGAGACACCAATGAAGTATGGACGCTGGTAAGAGGCTTTTTATTCTCCGGGCTTCTGGTATTAATATTCAATTTAGCTCAACTGTTCGGTGTTCATATTTTTTCCTATGAATTTTCCCAAAATAACGCGTTTAATTTGATTGCCAACTCGGTGTCCATATTTTCCGTTTATCTTGTTATCTTATCTGTATTTGCTTTTGGATTTTTGGTAAAAAGTGAAAAAAGAATTGATCGGATATTAAGCGAAGTGGTAATGGTCTTAGCTTTTGCCACATTGTTCTTTTTGGACAGCAGTTTGGGCTGGTATTTGTTTATTGCAGGAATGTTCCTTTGGTTAGTGTTCTTATCTATGCAGTCAAAGAAGCTGAAAACAATCTGGATTATTATCCCGACAGTACTTTTGGTTATAGCAATCGGATTTTTGTTTTTTAATACAGCTTCAATTTCCGCAGTTGTACCACCTAAGGATGTGAAGTTGGATTTACAAACCGCATGGAATATCACAAAGACGGGCGGGATGCAGATGTTTCTGTTCGGTTCCGGCCCGGAAACCTTTTTGTATGATTTTACCAAATACCGGCCGGTAGAGTTCAATAATTCTTTACTGTGGCAACTTCGTTTTGACCGTTCTTATAATGAATTGTTTCAACTTTTTGCCACGGTCGGTTTTTTTGCAACTGTCTTGTTTGCGGGATTATTCCTTTGGTCAATTGTAAAAATTGGCAAGCGGGTACTTTCCGCCAAACAACCCGATGATTCCTGGATTTACCTAGCGACGGTAACAGTGGCGTTTCTGGTCTTATTCCTTTCAGTCTTTCTGCATCATTTCAGTAGTATTACTTATCTGCTTTTCTGGATATTACTGGGCTTGTGTGGCAATATTGTGTCAACAAAAACAAAAAAAATTGATTTTCAGAAATCATCACTGAGTAATTTTGCGTTTTCTATTTTATTCGCATTACTTATGGTGGGTTCCGTCTCATTTATATATTTTGGAACCAGATTGCTAGTCAGTGAACACAACTTTGCCAAAGCAGAAACAATAGCTAATGATACTTCTAAATCCGGGATAGTCAGTCAATATTTGGAAAAGTCAGTTGAACAGGCTCCATGGAATGCTCAATACCGCCTCTCGCTTGCCGAACAGTATGTCGTTGCCAGCAGCTTGGATGAGAATAGTACAAAGGTAGCCCAATTTTTAGCAGATGCAAAATCGGCGGTTGATTATGCCGTAAAAAAGTCTCCAAAAAATGTAATTATTATTGAACGGTCGGCGGAAATATACAGAGTAATAAATAATCTCAATGGCCCTGTATCGGTTGCCGATGTCTTTGATACTTACACTGATGCAATTACACTGGATTCTAATAATGCATATCTAATATATAATGTTGCTAATGTTTATTATGCCAGTGCACAGACTTTGGGGCAGTCAGACACGATAACTCCTGAAATTGAAGAGGAGATTAATAACTTATTGGCTTCAGCCGAGCAAGATGCCCGGAAGGCAATGGACTTGAAGGAAAATTATTGGGAAGCAAAGTTGATTTTTGCTAAGATATTAAAAATGCAGGAAAAAACTCAGGAGGCGGTTGATGTTCTCACCGGTTCAGTGAGTTTAAATCCATATAATCTGGCATTGCGTGAAGAGCTGGGTAAAGATCTGATTGATTTAAATGAGCTTGATCAAGCAAAAGAACAATTCCAGATTATTATCTCTCTGCAGCCTGATCATGCCAATGCGCATTTCTGGCTGGCGGTGGTATATGAAACTAAGGGTGAAAAAGAAAGCGCCATCTCTGAATTAGAGAAGGTGCTGGAGACAAATCCTGATAATGAAATGATTCTAAATAAAATTTCTACTCTAAAAGGGGAGTAGTCGATTTACTACTTTTGTCGGCTGTAATACCGGATTTTTTCCCGCGCAATATTTGTCTTTACAAAGCTGAGCCAGTCGGTGCTCGGCTTTTTTCTGTTTTTATCGATAATGATATCCACCATGTCTCCGCTTTTTAATCTTGTATCAAGGCTGGAGATTTTTTCATTTACTCTTGCGCCGATGCATCTAATGCCGACATCCGTATGAATGCTGAAAGCAAAATCAACCGGTGTGGAATCCTCCGGTAAATCAATTACGTCTCCTTTCGGTGTGAAAACAAAGATCCTATTTTGGAAAATATCGACTTTAATGGCTTCCAGATAGTGTGTTTTGTCTTTAGCCTCTTTCTGAATGGTTACCAGGTCTTTAATCCAGGCGGGTGAATCAACGGTAATACCGTGACTATCTTTTGTTTTTCCTGTTTCGGAATAATGCCAATGGGCGGCGATTCCGTATTCTGCAAATTCATGCATTTCGGGGGTGCGGATCTGAAATTCAACCAAATTTCCGTCCAAGCAGAATACTGTTGTGTGCAGTGATTGGTATCCGTTTGGTTTAGGGGTGGCGATATAGTCTTTTATTCTGCCCTTCAGCGGTTTCCAGTATTTGTGGATGATGCCTAGGGTGGCATAACAGTCGCTGATCGTGGGCACGATTATCCGCAAAGCGACTAGGTCATAGATCTTGCTGAAATCCTTGTCTTTGACGAGAAGTTTTTTATACAAACTATAAAGATATTTAGTACGTCCATGAATCGAGATTGTTTCGATTCCTTCTTTCCTGAGAACTTTTTTAATTTCTTTTTTTACCTCTTCCAGAAATTTTTCCTGTCTGGTAATTCTCCCTTTGGTTTCTTTCATCAACCAGGCATATTCCTCCGGCAGGACGTGAGGGAAGGACAGATCTTCCAGAATGCCTTTGATTTCTCCCATCCCAAGCCGGTTCGCAATCGGTGAATAGATTTCCAGCGTTTCCAGCGCGATTCTTCTGCGTTTTTCTTCCGGTAATGCATCCAGTGTTTGCAGGTTGTGCATCCGGTCGGCAAATTTAATCAGAATGATTCTGACGTCTTTAGCCATTGCCAGAAACATCTTCCGGAGATTTTCAACATATCTTTGCATGCCCCGGTATTTGATTTTGCCCAGTTTGGTTATACCGGCAACGAGTGTGGCGATATCTTTACCGAATTCTTTTCTGATGTCTTCAATCGTTAAATCGGTATCTTCCGGAATGTCGTGCAGCAGACCGGCGATAATGATTTTCTCGTCTAGGCCCATGTCAACCAAATTACTGGCTGTATGTAGGGGGTGTTGGATATAATCCTCGCCGGAACGCCTTTTTTGCCCTTTATGAGCCTCTTTGGCATAATCATAAGCCAGGCGGATCATGTCTAAATCCATTTTGGGGTTTTTCTTCGCGATTTTATTCAGTAGTTGTTGTATAGTCATTGGGGGGTCGAAATAGTATTTCCAGTTTAGAATACAATCACCCAACAATCAAGCGAAAATCAAAAGAAGGGCTTTTTGCCCTTCCTGGTCAGTTAAATTTATTTGATCTTTTTAGCCTTCTTTTCCAGCATAGCTATAGCATCTTCTAAAGTGACAGATTCAGATGTGACAGTTTTAGGAACGGAAACATTTATTTTGCCGTTTGTAATATACGGTCCGAATTTCCCTTCTTTGATTATTATATCATTATGCTCTTCATCAGTGCCCAGATTAATCACCGGCGATGTTCCACCTGGTCGTAACTTATCACCCTTCAATAAATCTCTCGCTTCATCCAGAGTAATCTTTAGTGGCGACAAATTTGAGGGGAGACTGCGGGTCTCTTTTCCTGCTTTAATATAAGGTCCGAATTTTCCATTGGATACCGTAATTATTTCCCCCTCATCAGTTGTACCCAGTGTTTTCGGTAAGGTTAAAAGTTGCAGTGCCGTTTCAAGATTTAAAGTCTTTGCATTCATTCCTCGAAGCAAAGAAGCGGTCTTCGGTTTTCTGCCTTTTTCCAGATCTCCCAGTTGAATATATGTTCCATAGCGTCCTTCCTTCAGGTACACCGGTTTGTTTGTTTCCGGGTCATTACCGAGCAGTCGGTCTTCATGCATTTCCTGCTTCACCCCTTCCCGGACTACATTGATGGTATTCTTACAGTCAGGATACCCCGTACATGCCAGGAACTCCCCGTATCTGCCGGATCTTAAAGTCATTGGTTTTCCGCATCTGTCACAAGTTTCTTCAAGTTGGACGCTTGTGTTATTATCACTCATATTTTTATTTTGTTAATTTGTGCGGATTATGATTGGGGCAGGTTTTATCACTGCATCTTTCGGGGATTGTTTTTGTTCCTTCCATCATTAATGCGCCACATACTCCCGTTTCTCTTACATATTCACAAAATCTACCGGTCGGTTTAGCTTTGATGGCGTGTTTGCATTTTGGATAGTTGGAACAACTGTAAAACTTTCCGAACCGCCCTCTTTTTTCCACCATTTCGCCGTCTTTACATTCCGTACATTTAACGCCCGTGGAATTCTGTCCGTTTTCGCTATTTTTGATGTATTTGCATTTTGGATAATTGGAACAGGAGATAAATAACCCATACTTTCCTTCGCGTTCCACTAGCTTGCCGTCCTTGCATTCCGGACACGGATCACCAGTTTCTTTCGGACCCTGCATTTCCTTGCCATCAATTGTCCGACTGCCACTGCAATCGGGGAATTTGGCGCAACTTAAGAATTTTCCGGAACGGCCAAGTTTAATTATCATTTCAGACTGGCATTTCGGGCATTTAATATCCTTATCCGCGTCGCCGAGATTGGTAATCTTATCAATTTTTTCCTTTGACTTAACGTCTTTAGAAAAAGGCTCATAAAAATCTTTTAGCGTTTTGACATATTCTCTTTTCCCCTGCGCAATTTCATCTAATTCATCTTCCATCTCTGCGGTAAAAGAGTCGCTGATGTATTTGGCAAAATTATCTTCCAAAAATTTGCTGACTACCTCGCCGGTATCGGTCGGTACCAGTGAACGTCCTTCCTTCACCACATAGCCTCGGGCGATAATCGTATTGATAATGGATGCATATGTGCTTGGACGGCCGATTCCTCTTTTTTCCAGCTCTTTCACTAGGCCGGCTTCTGTATATCTGGGCGGTGGTAAGGTTTGTTTTTCCAACGAGTTGATCTGATCCAGTGTTAACGGATCTGAAATTTTCAGTTTCGGCAGATCGATTTCTTCATTGCGTGCTGTCGGGTCTGCTAAAAGCCATCCCGGATTGGTAATGTGTGTGCCATTAACAACAAAGTTCGGGATTGTTCCATTGGTAATATTGGCAGTTATTTTCGTTCTTAACAGTACGGCGTCAATCATTTGACTGGCAACAGTTCTTTGCCAGATCAGCTGGTATAACTTTTTTTGATCTTCGGTAGCACCGGCAATTTTTCTGGAAAAATCTGACGGTCTGATTGCTTCATGGGCTTCCTGGGCGTTTTTACTCTTGGTTTTGTAAACTCTGACACGGACTGACTCCTCACCGTATTCTTTTGTAATTGTCCTGGTAATATTACCTATGGATTCTGTGCTGAGATTAGTGCTGTCAGTACGCATATAAGTGATATAGCCGGCTTCGTACAGTCGTTGTGCGGTGCTCATAGTGCGTGATGGCGTATAACCAAAACGTGAGCTAGCGGTTTGTTGTAGCGTTGAAGTGGTAAACGGCGCGCGCGGACTTCTAACGGCGTTACTTTCCTTCATGTCAATAACTTGCCACTTGCCCTTTTTACCCTGCTCGATGATACTCTCAACCTCTTTGATTTCTTTCGGTTCAACTGAACAACTAAACTGGATCTTATTATTTTCGGTTACAAGATCAGCTGTGATTTGCCAGAAAGTCTCCGGTAAAAATTTCTGAATTATTCTTTCCCGTTCAACCAGAATTCGCAGTGCCGGGGACTGAACCCTGCCTGCCGATAAACCGTATCTAACTTTTTTCCAGATCAAACCGCTCAGATCATATCCCACCAGCCTGTCTAGTACTCTGCGTGCCTCCTGTGCAATACGCAGATTCTGATCGATTTCTCTAGGATTAGCGATTGCTTCGTCAATTGCCGCCTGGGTGATTTCGTGGAATACAATTCTCTTGGTTTTTTTGCTGTTGCCGTCACCATTCAGGATTTCCGCGATATGCCAGGCGATTGCTTCTCCTTCCCGGTCCGGGTCAGTTGCTAAGAGAATTTCGTCGGATATTTTGGCGTATTTTCGAAGTTCCGCTACAATGTGTTTTTTATCGGCCGAGATTTCATATTGCGGAACAAAGCCCGCTTCAATATCAATAGCCTTCTTGTTGCTTTTCGGTATATCACGAATATGACCGACACTGGCTTTTACTGTGTATTCCGAGTTGTCTCCCAAAAGCTTGGTTACAGTTTTCGCTTTGGTGGGCGACTCAACAATGACTAATTTTTTTGACATAAATAATATAGAATTTTTACAATACTTCTATATATAACCGCAAATGGAATTACTGTCAAATTTATGCGGACAGTTACGGCGCAAATTACACTGAAATTATTTTGAAAGAATATAATTCATTCCGCCGATATTCCTTACTTTTCCTTTCATTTCCATCATGGTCAGCGTGGAATTCGTGACGGTAGCAGATAGTCCGCTATTTTCAACTATTTCGTCGATATGGGTCGGCTCCATGGATATTACTTCAATAATCTTAGCCTCTTCCGGGTTGTCAGCTTCAATTATAGGCTCTTCTTTTTCGGCAACCTTTGTCGATATATTGAGTGTATCCAGTATGTCGTTTACGCCTGTAACAACCCGCGCCCCCATTTTTATCAGATTATTCGGCCCCAAGGAATTTTTTTGATATATGGTACCGGGTACTGCAAAAACTTCCCTGTTCTGTTCTAGGGCGAATCGGGCGGTGATCAGCGCTCCACTTTTTTGGCCCGCCTCTACTACTACGCATCCTGTGCTTAAGCCGGAAATTATCCTGTTTCTGATCGGGAAATTATATTTGAGCGGGGCGGTGCCCAGTGGAAATTCGGAAAGAATTATCCCGCCGCTTTCAATTATTTCCTTTGCCAGTCTTTCGTGCGTACGCGGATGTAGGGTGTCTATACCAGAACCAAGCACGGCTACGGTTTTGCCGTTATTTTCAAGCGCGGATTTATGAACAACTCCGTCGATTCCAAGCGCCATTCCAGAAACAATGCAAATATTTTCTTTTGCCAATTCACCGGCTAAATCTCTTGCCACCTGTATTCCGTAAATTGTCGGGTTACGAGTGCCTACGATTGCTATTGTGGGGTGTGAAAGCGCTTCCCAATTGCCCATCCAATATAAAACAGCTGGTGGACTGGAAATTTCACTCAACAGAAATGGATACTGTTCACTGGTTATTGTAATCATTTTGGCTCCTAATTGATCCAGCTTCTCCCACTCCTTTTCCGGATTGATCGCATTTCTTTTTTCTATAATTGCTTTGGCAGTATTAGGACTTATACCGCAAGCGACCAATTCCTGATAAGATGTATTCCAAGCGTCTGCCATATTCGCAAAACCTTCATGCAGTTTTTTGAAAGTTCGAGGTCCAACTTGTGGAATGCAGTTGAAACTGTTCCAATATATTTGTTCAATCATGTTTGACAGGTTAATATGTAAATGCTAAGTTTTTTCCGTAATCGGGTGGTTCGATTACCGGTGAAAGGAGGGTAAATGACACTGTTCATTGATTCTTCACTCTGACGGGGGCGAGACCTTCGTGTCGAAAGAGGGGAAACGATGCCACACCATTGTCATTCAGGAGATCAGCCGGAGCTTTTCCCGGCAGTTGCCCAACCTCCGGAAAAGGAAATCTTCCGGTGGGAGATCAGGGTCCGTAGCGGAGAAACGTTTATGGTGAACGGCGCTACGCTACGTGAAGCAATCGCTGATGTTGGACGCGCACAAGGGCTGACTGGTCAGCCCGAAACCGTTTACCGCAACGCACTCCGGCTTTATAAGCCGGAATTTGTCTCCAAAACCGCAGTGCGGTTTCTGGAATAAAAACAACAGGGCCAATAATGCTTGGACGCCCTGTTTTTTCTTTCTTATAAAATACTAACACACTTCTTTATATCTTTCAACCAGTCTTTTGCCAGGGCATCCAGATCTATTTTTACGGTATATTCGGAAAGGAACCATTGGTCACTAATCGCGAATAATTGCTCTATTTGTTTCGGTACGAGACTCTTGGCAAATTTAAATACAATTCTTTTTCTAGCTATTCCTTCCGGATCAGTAACATAAGTTGTATCAATGCTAATAACACTGCTTTTTTGGGCAAGCACTTTAATCTCCAATAATGCAATCAAATTTCTGTATTCTTCCGGCGCTTTGTCCATCAGGGAAAATTGATTAGCCAGTTTCTTCAGCTCCTTAATATCGTGCGCCGCGGATAGTTTTTGATACCAGTGCAGGCGTTTTTCTTCCCGCGGTTCCATGGAGGTCGGAATCAGGGCGGGAAGTGGCAGGTCAATTGTAACATCTCTAATCGGTTCAGAAATCTTTCCGGTTTTAATCTCCTCAGCGGATTGTTGTAGTAAATTAAGATACAAATTAAGACCAATGGCATTAATCCTGCCGTGCTGCTGTTTCCCGAGCAAATTGCCGGTACCGCGGATTTCTAAATCGCGGAGCGCCAGTTGAAACCCGCTACCTAATTCTTTGGCTTCAAGCAGAGCAATCAGTCTTTTTTTGGCATCCGGTGTCAGTTGTTTGCTCTTATATAAGAAATAAGCAAAAGCCTGCCGGTCAGCACGGCCGATCCTGCCTCTTAATTGGTAAAGTTGGGATAAACCGAAATTTGTGGCATCTTCTACGATCAGTGTATTGGCATTCGGCAGATCCAAGCCGTTTTCAATAATTGTGGTGGAGACCAGCACATCTATTTCGCGGTTATCAAAGTTTTCCATCACTGCCATCATGGCGTGTTCTTCTAGCTGACCGTGAATAATTCCTACCTTAGCTTTCGGAACCAGTTGTCTTATCTGTTTGGCTTTTGCTTCAATCGTTTCAACTTGATTATGCAGGAAATATACCTGGCCGTTACGCTTTAATTCGGATTGTATAGCACTGATAATCAGTTCATCCTGTGACGGCCGAATAATTGTTTCAATCGGCAACCGGCCGGGAGGGGGAGTCTCAATTGTACTGATATCCTTCAAGCCGGATAATGCAAAATTAAGCGTGCGGGGGATGGGGGTCGCGGTTAAAGTCAAAATGTGTACATTCTTTTTCAGTCTTTTTAGTTTTTCTTTATGCTCAACTCCAAACCGCTGCTCTTCATCCACTATGATCAGTCCGAGATTCTTGAAGTTGATATCTTTAGAAAGCAGGCGATGGGTACCAATTACAATGTCAATTTGGTTATTGGATAATTGTTCGATTATCTGTTTTTGTTCTTTTGGTGTTTTCAACCTGCTCAGTAAGGCAATGTTGATACCAAAACTTTCCAGTCTTTCCTTGAAAGTATCGTAGTGTTGTTGGGTCAAAATGGTTGTTGGAGAAAGCAGGGCGACCTGCATGCCATTCATAACCGTTTTAAATGCCGCCCTGATTGCTACTTCCGTCTTTCCAAATCCTACGTCACCGCAGACTAGGCGATCCATCGGAACGTTTCGAGCTAAATCATGGTTGATTTCTTCAATAGAACGCTGTTGATCATCCGTAATCTCAAATTCAAAACTGTTTGCTAGTTTCTTTTCTTCTTTTGTTTCCATGGCCAGGGGTATGGTTTCCGATTGTGTCCTAATGGTGGATGTTTCCAAAAGCTCTCTTGCCAGTTTTAGAGAATCTTTTTTTATCTTTGTACACATCTCTTTCCAATTGCCACTGCCTAACCGGTGCAGGGGAGGGTTCTGCTTTCCGATATATTTGTTAAGTTTTTCCGCCTGGTAGATCGGTACAAATAACTTATCGCCGTAATCATATTCTAGATAAAAAAATTCTCTAAGCATACTTTCAATTTCTTTTTTTACCATTCCGCGGAACCGGGCGATTCCATGGTCAACGTGGACAATAATGTCTCCCGCCTTCATTTCCAAAAGAAACTTATGATCAATTGCAGCCGACTTTGCCTGTTTCTCATCTGGCGTGTAACCGAATACTTCCTGATCGGTAATGTAGGCAATTCTGGCGGAAGGAAGAATATATCCTTCTAGTGCAGGCGGAGCCGCGGGCATAAAGGTAATATTTTTTTTCGTAAGCCCACTTTTTTTTATTACATTTTCAAACTCCACTGCTTTCGCCGTTGCAATAAAGATGGAAAATTTTTGACTTGTTAGACTCTTTATCTCATCGACAAACTTATTCCAATTATGGTGAAAGAGGGGTGCACTTTTTATATCCATACTCATATCTTCATCGCCTCTGGGGAATGATTCAAAGATTACTCTTGGAAATAAGTTCAGCCTTCTCTGGATTTTTTTCCAGTCATAAGAAAAATCTTCCAGTTCATCGGGATCTGACCAGACGACATTCATTGCGCCGTGTTCCGGCAAATATTCTAAAATGGAATGCTCAAAACGGGACACTGGATAGTTTCCCAGAATTACCACTGATTCAGTTTCTGCGGTGTTTTTTTTGTTTTTTAAATCATAGAAACATATTTTTTCAACCGTTTCTCCGGAAAAGTCCAACCTGATCGGTAGGTCATACTGAGGAGAATAAATATTGAATACCCCTCCCTTCTGGCTGAACATCAATGGGGTAGAAGCAAAATTTTCTTTTACATATCCCAGGCTGACCAGTCTTTTCGCCAGATTGGTCATGGCGATTGAACTATTCTTTTCTATATTGATCAGATGGTTTTGAAAATCTTTCGGCTCTGCCACTATTTCTTCAAGACCTGATATGGAACAGAGGACTATGATGGGTTGATGTGAGAGAATTGCCCAGAGGATCTTAGTTTTTTCCGTTTCATTCTGATTATCCCAAATAAAAACTGTGTGAGTATTATTATCGAATGCCTTAGTCCAGTAGTTCAATATGTGAAAGATCGTTTCTGATTGGCCGGCATCCTTGGTTAACCAAAAAATCGCCTTGTGATTAAAGGAGGGGGTGGTAAGAATATTACTAATAATGAGTGATTGTAGAGTTCCGTTACTCAGTACTGAAAAAGTATTTTCAGCCAGTTCATTTCCGTATTTTGGCAATACGCCTCTGATGAGTTCATGGAATCCGGGATTGATATTTTTCACTGTTGTTAAATTTCGTGGCTAAAGTTAGCCAAATATTTTACTATCAACCTTCCTGCATCTTGACAGAAAAGCAAATTGTGCTAACATTATACTTCCTATTTAGGGAAAACACCAGACCGCTATAGTAAGTCTGTAGTTACTGTTTACCAAGCTGCTTGCAAGTGGCGAACATTTAGACAACCCCTCCTTAGTCTATATTAGTAGCCAAAAGATAGGGTATATTCCTTTTGGAATAATTCTATCGCTTGTAAGTGGCCTAGTGAACAGTAAGGTAGGGTAGTGCCCAGAGTGCTATTTATAAGTCGGTTAAGAGTATTGTATCCTCCTTAACAATACCCTTTGCCAATAGACTTATAAATAGTACCCTGGGTATTATGACTCATGGGTTCGTCGGCATCTTCGATGCCAAACTGATGAAGCGATGGGGTTTACCGCAAGGTAGCCTGTTTCCGAAAGGAATCCCCTGGCGAGCATCGACTAATCAGTTTTTCGCTCACGCGAAGACGGACCCACCTTGCCTTCGGGTGTGTAGCTCAGTTGGAGTAGAGCGTTCCGCTTTGCGGAAAGGTATCGGGTTCGAGTCCCGACACACCCCAAAGTTTCTGGGTGCCCCGTTAGCTCAACTGGCAGAGAGCGACTGACTCTTAATCAGTAGGTTCGAGGTTCGAATCCTCGACGGGGCACCATTTTGCACATTGTACGGTTGGCGCGTAGCTCAACAAAACTACTTCGCTGGCACCAAAAAACACCCACGTAGCTCGACGTAGAGCATCACACCAGGAGTGTGAAGGTTACTAGTTCAAATCTAGTCGTGGGCTCTTTTTTATTTCAGGAAATTTTGTATTCTGGATACGAATTCGGGTAGTTGGGACTTTAACTGTTTCTTTTCCTGTAGCGTGAATTTCTGCAAAACAAAACTGGCCGGATCTGTGTTCGCAAGTAGATCATTTTTAATTCCTACTTTAATTTGAATAAAACCTTTGCTGCCGATATATTGAATAATCGAATTGATTCCGTTGTGTCCTCCTGACCCGCTGTCCTGTTTTTCGCGGTACTTGCCGAATTCCAGATCCAAATCATCGCGCACAATTATAATATCTTCCAAATCCACCTTGTAAAAGTTCTTTAAAAGTGATACAGCTTTTCCTGAATTATTCATGAAAGTCAGTGGTTTTGCCAGGATTACTTTTTCTTCGTTAAATTTACCCTGTGTCAGGTCGCATTGAAATTTTTTCACAGTCTTGAAAGAGGAAATAGCCAAAGCTTTTATCAGCTCGTCCAGCATTAACCAGCCGATATTATGCCTGGTGTTTTTGTATTTTCTCCCGGGGTTTCCTAACCCTACTATTAGCTTCATGTTTTTTAAGTTTAATTTTCACAATAATCGGCGTGCCCCAAATTTCAAAGCGTTCCCTGATCGCTTTTTTCAAAGTATTGGTAACCGCCTGGGGTAGTGGTGTTTTCGAATTGACTCGGAGGAGAAACGTCGGTGGATTGATATCTTCCTGTTCCAGAGAAGTAATCTTGAATGGCTTAGTGTCTTTTCTCTGTTGGCTGTTTACTTCAATTGTGAATTCACTTATAAATTTCAATAGTTGATCAGGTTTAATTACTTTTTCCCTGTTTTCTTTCATTTTTAATGCAAAATCAATCGGGTTCTTCAGACGGATTTTTTCCTTTGCTGAAATAAAGACATATGGTGCCCAGAGCAAAAAGGGAAAATAACTATGTACATACCGCAGATAATCTTTTATGGTCTTTTCATTTTTATTTTGGATCATGTCCCACTTGTTGAGTACAACTACAATGCCGGATCTGGCATTAACCACTTCACTGGCAATATGCTTATCCTGAAAGGATATTTCTTCCGTGATGTCCAGCATCAATAGGACAACGTCCGCGTGTTTGATTGCCAGGATGGATTTTCTGGCGCTTTCTGCTTCAATAGCTCTTATCCCGGATTCACCCTTTTTAATTTTATTTCTTCTTAAACCAGCTGTGTCAACCAGGACAATTCTTTTTTTATTGTACTGGATTTCAATATCCTGCGGATCACGTGTAGTGTGCGGTTTGGAACTGACAATAACTCGGTTCTCTCCGAGTAAGGCGTTGACGTAAGACGACTTGCCGACATTTGTTTTTCCAACGATAGCCAATCTCAAATCTGGTTCCTTCACCTCCGTGGCTTTATCCGGCACTTTAGCCATGATGGCATCCAATAAGTCTCCGGTTCCGCTACCGTTGATTGATGAAACATAAAAAGTATCTTTAATGCCTAACCGATAAAAATCACTGCCGGTCTCTGCTTTTCGCTTTGGATTATCGATCTTATTTACCGCCAGAATAATCGGCATTTTGGATTTTTTCAGCCAGTGAACAATTTCTTTATCCTGCTTAACCAGGCCTTGTTGGCCGTCTACGACAAAGATAATACAGTCCGCTTCCTTCACCGCGAGCTCTGCCTGCTGTTTTATGCTTTCTTCAATCTCCTCACCTTTAATAATATCCACGCCGCCGCTGTCGACTAGTGTAATTTTCCTTCCCTGCCATTTACAAACGCCAAAATTGCGATCACGGGTGGTCGCAGGTATGGAAGAGGTAATAGCTTTTCTTCTCTCCAGTAGTGTATTAAAAAGCGTTGACTTCCCTACATTAGTTCGGCCGATTAACGCCACTTGAGGCAGCTTTTTTGACATAATATATTATTGGGTTCCTGTGTTGGTAATCGAAGTATTAGTTTGAGTGACGCCATCCGTCCCGAGCAGAATCAGAAAATCAACTTCTCCGCTTTGGGAAACAATGTCTGAATTAAGCGGTGCACTTAAACCCTGATAGGTGACTTCATTCTTATCGGGAGTATACAGGTAGGCGGGGACGGTAGTGGCTATTTCTGATCCGATTTCCATTTTTAATGCCGCCAGAGTCTGTGGTTTGGTCCCGCCGGTTAAATCATATATAGTGGTTGTTTCGTTAGTTTGTTCCGCTGCGTTACCAACTGCCACGATATTGTATCCAGCATTACGCAAGGTTTCCGCAGTTTTCGCGGCCAGGCCAGCGATTTTAGTTCCGTTATGGATTTCTATGGTTGCGTTTTCTCGGGTCACTGTCTTTGTTTCTTCAACCTGGAAAATATTTTGAGCAATGTCTTGTATTTCAGAAAAGTCATCCGGTCCGGCATTCGGTCTTAAGATATATGCTCCGTCAATTGTCGTTTCGGAATGCAGGGGTCCGTCCGGACTGTTATCAATTACTTCGTCGATAATTTGTTCCGCGGAGACATCCTTGATCATATTGTAAAGCTTGATCATTTCCCACGGTTCCATATTAACACGGACATGATCGGCAAGGTCATTAACAATATTCAAAATCAAGCTGGGATTTAGCAGGGTGGAGGAAGAGAGTAGTTTTTCCTTTGCTGCCAGCAGGATCTTCTGCTGTCGTTGCGATCGGGCGAAGTCCGAACCCTCGTTATTATTGCCATGGCGGGAACGGGCAAACTGTAATGCTTTTTCGCCGTTGAAATGATTATTGCCTTGTTGAAATGACACGGGTTGATAGCCGTAGTTATAATCAGGGTATAGCGGGTCATAGAATGTCCTATCGACATAAACATCCACTCCACCGATATCATCAATCACTTTTCGGAATCCTTCAAAATCGACACGGCCATAATAGTGAATAGTCAGTCCGGTTATTTCTTCAATTACTTTAATCATTAATTCTTCTCCGCCGCTCTTGGGATCCTCTGTGTATCCGAATGCATAGGCGTTGTTGATTTTCCTCCAGCCGTTGTCCGGTATTGGTACGTAAAGATCTCTTGGTATAGAAATAAAAGCGACTTCTTTAGTCGATGGTTTAACACTGGCAATCATGATTGTGTCGGCCAGGTATCCGCCACTGTGTCCTGCGCCACCCATGCCTAACAATAAAACATTTATCCGATCATCCTTTTCCCCATCAATCAGATCTTCCGGCTGTACTACCAGATATTTTAATTGGCTGATTAGAGAGGGGACGTCAGAAGAGGCAATGACGCTGTTGGCGGAAAGAATGACTTTATAGGAAAAGGTGAGGCCGACCAGAACTATTACCACAAAGAGGTATATAAAAAACTTCCCGAGGTAGGACCACAAACCGTGTGGCTTTTTTTTCTTCTCGAGAGTTTGCTTATTATCAACTTTCTCTAAAAGGTTGAATTCTTTTCCTGGCTGAATGCTTTTCATCGTGAAAATTAATACATCAATGCTAATTACATATCTCCCATATTATATAATATTTCAATCAAAAAATCTACTACATTGTTTAATACGTTTTCTCATAATTTATTATTACATTAGCGGGGCTTGAAATACTACTTTATTTATGTTACAATAGGACTACTTTGCGTGCTATTGCCCGTATTTACAGGGGTTTGTAGCTCTCGCCTGTTTATGTCTAAAGCGCAAGCGATGGCGAGTGGACAGGCAGGGGGCACTATCCACAAATCTGTCCGCCACGCTCGTGTAGCTCAGTTGGTTAGAGCGTTCGATTCACATTCGAAAGGTCTCTGGTTCAAATCCAGACACGAGCACCAGTACCTTAGTAGGCAGGCGAGTCCAGTTGAGCCTGCCACTCGACTCATCACGCTTTGCGTGATTCGCTCGTGGTCTGCGATCACTCAATTCAAAGAGAGGTATAATAATTAGTAAGATTAAATTTCGCAAATTAAATTAAAATAAATGCCAAAAAAGACTGAGGAAAAGGAAATTAATGATGCTTTGAATGAACTGAATAAAAAGAGCATCACACCGGATCCGTTTTGGAAAGCAACGGGACTTTTTGTTTTAGAGGTTGCGAAAATAATTATCATTTCACTCGCGATCATTATTCCGATACGGTATTATCTGATCCAGCCGTTTTATGTTAAAGGCGCTTCCATGGAGCCGACTTTTCATGATTATGAATATTTGATAATTAATGAGATTACTTATCGTCTAAATACTCCGGACCGGGGTGATATCATTGTTCTGAAAGATCCCAGAAACACTTCCCAATTTTTTATCAAAAGAATAATCGGGCTGCCAGGGGAAACTATAAAAATAAAAAACGGAACAGTCATGATTACTAATTCGGCAAATCCGGAAGGTGCGATCTTGGATGAAAGTAGTTATCTAGATGAATCTGTTTATACTAGCGGTAATATTGATATAACGCTTGCTGCCGATAAATTTTACGTGATGGGTGATAATCGGGGATCCAGTCTTGATTCCAGGATTATTGGCCCCATAGGAAAGGAATATATTGTGGGCAAGGCGTGGGTCAGAGCGTGGCCTTTTAACAAGCTGACACATTTTAATTTACCTGATTACAACATTTAACCAAAATTTATAATGCCAAAAAGTAAAGTTACAAAGCCGTCTGTGAAAATAGAGGAAAAAGCCGCTGAGCCGAAGAAAAGAAGTTCCAAACACCCGCAACTCTTGAGAGGTATGAAGGATATTTTGCCGGAGTCTCAAAAATATTGGAGTTATGTCCGGAAGCTGGTGGAACAACTGGCTGAAGATTATACCTATGAAATGATTGATACCCCGATTTTAGAGGAAACCAGTCTGTTTACCCGCTCAGTAGGGGAAAATACGGATATTGTAGAAAAAGAAATGTTTTCGTTTGAAGATAAAAGCGGTATGAACGTATCGATGCGACCGGAAAATACCGCCGGAATCGTCCGGGCATATATTGAACACGGTATGTTGGATAGGCCGCAGCCGGTCAGGCTTTTTTACTGGGGACCGTTTTTCCGATACGACCGCCCGCAAGCCGGCAGATACCGCCAATTCCACCAGTTCGGATTTGAAGCGATCGGAGACAACAACCCGATCATTGATGCGCAGTTAATAGTGATGTGTCAAAGTATTTACAATACTATCGGTATTCCGGTAGTGACTCAGATCAACAGTGTGGGCTGTAAAAAATGCAGAAAAGATTACGAACAGCTGTTTACTGATTATTTATCATCCAGAAAAAAGTTTCTCTGTGAAGACTGTAAAAGAAGGTTGATAAAAAATCCATTACGTGTCCTGGATTGTAAAGTGAAAGAATGCAAAGAGATATTGGCGGATGCACCGCATATCGTGGATCACCTGGATGAAGAATGTAAGGAGCACTTTGTAAAAGTCTTGGAATATCTGGATGAAGCGGACATTGCCTACCAGTTAAACCCATTTCTTGTTAGGGGTCTGGATTATTACACCCGGACGACTTTTGAAATTTGGCCGGAAAAAGATGACGGATCACAGTCCGCGATGGGTGGCGGTGGCCGTTATGATGATCTTACAGAAATGCTCGGTGGCCGGCCGACGCCTGCCTGCGGTTTTGCCGGTGGAGTTGAACGTCTGGTAATCAGTATGCGTGAGAAAGAAATAGTTATCCCGGCACCGGAACCGCCGGATGTTTTTGTCGCTCAGCTGGGAGAAAGTGCCAAAAAGAAAGCCCTCCGTTTAGTAGAAGATTTAAGAGCAAAGGGTATCCGAGCGGCCAGCAATTTTTCCAAAGAAGGATTGAAGTACCAGCTCTCAGTGGCTGCAAGACTCAGAGTTAAGTTTTCACTGATCCTGGGGCAAAAAGAAATGCTGGATAAAACCATCCTGCTAAGAGATATGGAAGGCGGATCGCAGGAAGTGATTGATTACAACAAAGTATATGTTGAATTGAAAAACCGCCTGGAAAAGACCAAGGCAATCATTCAAAATAGAAATAACCACACTGAGGAGTAAATATGGACTGCGTATTCTGTTCAATCATCAAAAAAGAAGGATCGGCGGATGTTGTATTTGAAGATGATGAAATAATTGCCTTCCGAGATATTGCTCCGCAGGCACCGGTACATATTTTAGTCGTCCCAAAGAAACACGTGGAAAAAATTTCTGATTTAACAGAAGACGATGCTCTGTTAATGGGTAATCTGGTTAATCGGGCTAGGGTTCTGGCAAAAAAGTACGATATTTCGAATTCCGGCTACCGGTTGGTATTCAATTGTGGTGATGAAGGAGGTCAGATAATTGACCATATCCATCTGCATTTGATCGGCGGTAAGAAACTGGGTACCATCGGATAAACATTATTAAACAAAAAATAATTAGCTCCAAAGCACCGTCTAGGAGCTTTTTATTTTATTTGACGATATTAAACAAGAGTGTTATATTAAAAAAGAACTAATTATTAAAAATTACACCTAGGGAGGTGAATTAATTTGGTAGAAGTAAAGAAGAAGGACAGCGAAACATCAGAAAGTCTGATCAGAAGGTTTTCTAAGAAAGTTCAACAGAGCGGGGTCTTGATTAGGGCTAAGAAAAGCCGTTTTCACGAACCGGCAAAGAACAAAAGAAAGACTAAAGATGACGCTCTAAGGCGCAAAGACATCAAGTCAAAGAAGGAATACTTGAGGAAAATTGGAAAACTGGAAGAGTATGACCGGTCTAAAAAAAGAGGTGGAAGAAAGTAATTTTCCGGGACAGTAACCTTTTTTAGTTTGTTATTTAGTTTAATTTCCAAATTTTTATGGGTCTGAAAGAAAAGTTAGAACAAGATGTCATTATTGCCCTTAAGGCAAGAGAGTCGGAGAAGGTAAGCACTCTGAGAATGGTTATTTCAGCTATTAAAAATGAAGCTATCGCAAAAAGAAAGGAACTGACCGAAGAAGAGACCCTGTCTGTTGTGGCAAGAGAAATCAAAAAACGAAAAGAATCAGCGGAAGCATATGAAAAAGGGGGGAGAAAAGATTTGTCTGAAGCGGAATCAGCGGAAGCCGGTTTACTCCAGCAATATCTCCCCGAACCGCTTTCTGAAGCTGAGTTGGAAAAAATAATCAAAGAAGTTATGCAGGAAACAGGTGCAGAATCGGTCAAAGACATGGGTAGGGTGATGAGCCAGGTCATGGCAAAAGCTCAGGGGAAAGCAGAGGGCAAGGTTGTCAGTGAAAAAGTCCGCCAGCTTCTTGCGTAAATTCGTAAAAAAGTAATCAAAAATAAATAACCACCTTTCAACTATGTTGATCCAAGGGAGGCAAAACTCAAAACAAAAAGGTTTTTTTGGACTAGGGATGCTGACTAGCGCTTTACTGGGAATTTTAGTAACGAGCGTAGTCAGTTTTTTTGCGCCTGCGATTGCCCGTGCTATTTCCATTGACTCCGGACTTGGTGCCACACTTGGTTTGGGAACTGCCGACCTTCTATCCGTTGTGATTAACATTGTTCAGTGGGCACTCGGCCTTTTGGGGCTCGCGGCGGTTGTTATAATAATGTACGGTGGGTTTATCTGGATGACTGCTAATGGTAACCAGGAAAAAATTGCCAAAGCAAAGAAAATTTTAATCAACGGGCTGATCGGTCTGGCGATTGTCTTATTATCTTGGGCAATTGTATTTTTTGTCATGAGAACGATTGATGATGCGACGGGCGGATCTGGCGGCACGAGTTGCGGTACGATTGATTGTGCCGCCGGTCAAACATGTTGTGCGCCGAATATGTGCGCAATCAGTTGCGGAGCAAGTCTGCCCACCAATCTGACACTGCAAGATTTCGAAGTATCCAGGGATGCTAGCGATGAGGTATACCAATGTTCTAGGGTAAAAGCGCGTTTTAATGCCAACATTGATCCGGCGACTGTCGATGCGGCGGAAATTCCCGACAATTTAAGAACACAAGATATAGTAGCCGGCAATCCGTTTGCCAGTACGGATGATTTTGTTACGGCGGGAAATACGGTCACTTACCGGCATGATACTTTATTCCCGACTAATACCGATTATCAGGAATGGTATCCGACAGTCGGTACGCCGGTTCAGGATTATGATCCGCGTATCATTTCACTTTGTACCGCCATCGGATGCACAGGACCAGATCCGTGGGTTTGGGATTTTCACGTAGGACTGGAAAACGACGAAGTAGCTCCGGAGATTATCAGCAGTTATCCGATTAACACCGCGGATGCCGGTTATCCGGACCGGAATGTTTCCCGGGCACCGGTAATTAATCTGACATTTAATGAGCCGATTGATGACAGTACGATTATCGGAGCGGGAGCGCGACCAAACGGAAATTTTGAATTATGGGAGTGTACTGACAATACCTGTTCCAGTTTTGTCGGCCAATACAGCAACAGTAATTTGCTGACGCAATCAATTCCAAACGGTATAAATGTTTACATTGAACAGCCGTTCCTGAATCCTTTGAATGCATTTACCTGGTATCAGGTAAGGGTGCACGATGTTGAAGATCTTTGTGGCAATCCGATGGCGGTGCCGGAGGTTTGGAATTTTCAGACTAACGACAGCGTCCCAGGGATCCAGAGCTGGTATCCAACCGGCACCAATGAATGTCCCGATACGGATATCTATGTTACTTTCGGCACATCCATGTATTATGAGATGGTAATGCTTGAAATTAATAATGGTACTGACATTAGAAATATTATTCTGTCTCCTTCAGGAGTATGGCCAGCCCCAGTTGAGGAAGTCGTAGCTGGAGTTGGAACCTTTAAAGTAATGGATGCTGCCCTGCCGATTTCGAATAATTTCAAAGTATTTAAATTTGAACCCGATCCGTCACTGGATGCGAATTCCCATTATAATGTTGATATCACAACCACAATGGTGATTAATACGGACGGTAGTCCGCTGATCCATCATTGGGAATTTGACGTAAGTGATCCTGCTAATTGTACATGTTCTCCGTACGTATCAAGTCTGAGTCCTTCACAGGGTCCGCGCGAATCGTGTCTGACGGTACAGGGGTCGTGTTTTACCGGCACACTGGCAAATCCGGCGACACCAACTAATCTGGTATTCAATGACGGAACTGATATTGCAAACGGAGTAATCGGCGGATACGACGCAAATTACATTACCACAACTTTGCCGGCGGTTTATGATGACGGCGACCGACCACGTGCTCAAGCAGAAATAACCTATACCAATCCTTCTTATGGAGTGCTTTCATCTGCAGCTTATCCAGGTGGACCTGAATTTTTCGTAAATAGTTCATCGGTATCTGACGGGCCATGTTTGTGGTCAATTAATCCCAACTCCGGTTATGAGAGTTCCAATATGAGCGCTAGTGGAATCAGGTTCGGAGCGACGCAAGGTGCTGGGCATATTGCCTATAATGGTCTATCTAGTCCCGCTACCAGCTGGAATGATACAAATATTAACACCAGTGTTCCGACCGGTGCGCTAGACGGCAATGTTACGGTTACGAACAACGGGGGACAGGAGAGTAATGGTATTTATTTTGATGTTTTACATGTTCCACCCGGCACACCCTATGTGATTACAAATAACTTCTGCGATGCTTCCACCCTGTCTTCACCTTCGCCTTGGCCGGAATACCAGGAGGTCTGCCTTAATGCAAATTTTTCAGCGCGGTTTAATGAACCAATGAGTGTCGGTACAATTACGAATTCAGCAAATGTATATTTTGAACAGTGCAATGATTCAACCTGTTCCACCGTAGTTCCTGGACACGTAAGCGGAGCCTTAACCGCACCAAGTAGTGATACATTTATTTTCAATCCCACGGTTTATCTGACAGTTAATACTTGGTATCGCGGGACGATAACGACCGGCGTTCAGAATGCCTCAGGAGTAAATATGGTCAATCCTTTTGTATGGAAATTCAAAACACAGGTTGATAATACAGTATGTCAAATTGAATCATATAATTTGACAGCAGATAGGTATTTAATTACGAATGCAAATCCTGCTGCTCGTTTCACAAATCTTCCAATTGGACCAAATTGCCAGATACTGGCTTATACTGACTATAATTGGTATGCAGGTTGGTCAAACCCCCCTCTTCCTGCTGGGATAGCTCGAATTGGTTCAACCGGTCCTCAAACAAATCAGGCAAATTACACATATTTAGCTACTGGTGTCGATGGAACTGTCACAGTTAATAGTTCTGCTGCTGGCACTTCAATTCCACCGGCAGCACGTCAGCTTACTGTTGATCGTACCTTTTGTCAGGACGATGCAGATTGTTCAAGCTGCCCGGGTAGTGTTTGTATGCTTAGCCCGACACCACATTGTTCGCCAGTTATTCAGAGTATCAATCCTATTAGTGCTCCGGTAGGTAATTTTGTGACAATTGCGGGATGTATGTTTGGCACTTATACTGGTTCGGCAAATGTTGAATTTACCGGGACACCGTGGGTTAATGCTATCTTCCCGGCAATTTGCGGACCAGCCGGATCAACTTGGACAGATGATTCTGTAGTAGTGGAAGTACCGAATGAAGATACAGCTGACACGAGTGATGACGCTATTAGCGGACCAATTCGTCTTACAAACCAGTATGGCAATACGACTACCCTTAGCGGTTTTACCATAGGTGGTCCCTCGACTCCAAATCTTTGTTATCTTGACCCGTCTGACGGAAAACAGGGGGAAACAGATGCGACCGCGGCAGTGGGGGAAGGATTTGGTACTTCCGGCAACGTTAGTTTTTTAAATGATGCAGGTGGTCGGTCAACTTGGTCTGGAATATTAACTGATTGGAGTGATACTTTGGTTGAGGGCATAGATATTCCTTCAAATGCTGTCTCTAGCATCGGCTCAAATGGCGTAACGGTCAATGGTAGTAATCCGGTAAATTTTTATGTCACTTGTGCCGATAATACCGAATGTTCAACCGGATGTTGTTATGCCGGACAATGTTCGGACTCCGCTATGTGCAGTGGTGGCTTACCGGGCGACCTGTGCCAAATATCTTCTCATCCTAATTGTTCACTTGGTCCGATATACCCACCATCCGGTTATGAGTGCATCAGTAATACCGGTGAATTACCGATGGATGCAATAGCAGGTGACGATTGCCGTTTTTGCTGCCGGCCAGGAGATACATATAACGGTCTAACCTGTATGGTAAATCAGGGAGATTGCTTGGGCGGTGCGAATGATCGGGGTCTCTATTGTGGTTGTACTACAGATGCTCAGTGTGGCGACCCTGCCAATATCGGTTGTGGTGATATGGGTGGGGGAACAATGTGCTGTTCCAGCAGACCAAATGTGGTTAGTATAAACCCGTACGACGGCGAAACTGATGTCTGTATGAATCGGGGTATCGTGGTTGAGTTTGATCAGATTATGGACGAAGGTTCTGTTACTGATTTAGGGGTATTTACAGTTACTGACGACTCCACTTCTTTATTAATTGATGGGACATTAACCAGCTATTTTAGCGATGATCACACCATCTTTCAATTCTCACCGGATTTACCGTGGCCAGCCAGCCATTCATTTACAATAACAATTAATGCTCGGGCAGCTAATCAATATTTTATTGGCATGTCTAGTGACTATGTATCTCATTTTACAGCCGGAGATACGTTATGTAATATTGATCACGTTAAAGTTGATATTCAGTATATGCCTGGACCAACTACGACATACAATGCATCTCAGGATATGTATACTTGTAAAAGAAATGATTGTGCTGACGATATGACGAGTGTAATTAACGGCAATCAGCACCGATATATTGCATCTGCTGTGGATGCGTCAGGAAATTATTTACTTACAGGTGCTACATATGACTGGAGCGGTTCAAGCACAAATGGTGTGTTAAATGTGGAATCTCCAAATAATCGGTTTACTCACGTGGGCACATTGGGTCTGGATGGCACTGAGCAAATCAGAGCAGATGTGGACTTAGGTGCTGCGGGTTCTGGATCGGCGATTGTGAACGCCAGAGTGGAGTCATGTGATAATCCATGGCCCAATAATCCGAACTATATGTATCCGGCCGGGGTATCGGTTATTGAGCCGCAAAATTTTACTACATACTATTGTCGTGACGGAGGACTACCTGGCATGGCTAATCCAATAATCAATGTCAATCATACGCCGACCATTAATGGTGTTGATGAATTATTGAGGGAAGTTTTCTTCTCAACATGTGATTCAGACGTTGCTTCCTGCACTAGCGCAAATACATCTGGTGATGTAATAGGAATCAGGGTAATGGAAAATCAAAGCTTCCTCTCGCCTTCAGCATGGTTCAATCAGATGTTTCCCGAGGATACCGGTTCGTGTGTTCCAATTAATGCAGTGGATGGCTATCAGGCCTGTCGGGCGGGCAGGACTATTTATGTAGCCGCGACTAATCTCGCGGGTACTACGCTTTGGCCGAATATTTATCTGGTTTCTTATAATGACAGTGCGAACGGACAAACAGTAAATATTTACAATCAAATGGTTGAAAATTGGTTTTTCAACTCTGCTCCCGCAAGCCTCATGAATGTATGTGCTCTTGCGCCTGGCGATACAAACAAGGAGTGTATAGTCCGGGATACGAAACGGGTAACCGATTTAGGTGAAATCGGATATCTCCTGTTGAATTACCAATTTAACAATGGTGATTTTCCGGAGCTTGCCGCGGGCACTTTCCTGCCGGGGTTAACTTCCAGCAAATGGCCGTCATGGATGGCGGAATTCGGTAACGCAATCGGAATGAATCCGCCACTTGATCCAATTAATGAATTCAATAATCCTACTGTCAATTGTGCGGTTCCGCCTTATGATCCGGCAGGCACTTGCTGGAACGATACCGCGCATACGTTTAATTGTCCGACCGGTTCTCACACATACGCATATCTTAAGGAATCAACAAACGCGTATTTGTTCACGAATTTGGAATATGTCGGAACTGGAGGATTTAACACTTCAGCATGGCCTGGCCGGTTCTTTGGCTTGGATGCCTGTATGGGGTACACCGGCTCAAACTGCCCTTGTTTCAACTATTCAGCTGAAGCCACGGATAACTTTTGGATTACTAATTGGTCACCACCAAGTTAATAATTATTATTAGGAAAATTTATGCCAGATTCAACAACACCATTATCAAATTTCCCCATGGGTGATCCCGCGGAGGACATCTTTGAGGAAACTGACGCGACAACGGAAACACCGTCACTTATGACCAGTATGCCGCCGGTTGGTGGAGGAGTTGTGCCTCCTTTAGCGCCTCGTCCGACAGCGAATCCGACGATGGTTCCACCACCCAATCCGCTCGCGGAAATTCCCGGCGCTGAAGTGCCGAAGCCAAAAAACAGTAGAAAAATGATCATGATACTGGTTCTAGTATTATTAATAGTTGTGGTTGGCGGTGGCTTGGCGTATTACTTTTTCATGGGCAATAAAGACAATGCTAATAACAACGTTAACAATACAAATACCACTAATACAAATCTGAATACCAACGTTAATACTAATACTAATCAGGCGGTAAATATTAATAACTCGAACGCCAATACCAATTCAAGTCAAAGTGGAGATACGGACGGTGACGGACTTTTAGATTCCGAGGAGAAACAGCTGGGTACCAGCATCCAAAGGCCGGATACGGACAGTGATGAACTTTTTGATTATGAAGAAGTCAAAGTATACAATACCGATCCGCTTGATTCCGATACGGACAGCGACACTTATCTGGATGGTAAGGAGGTAAAAGCCGGATTTGATCCGAACGGACCAGGAAAGCTCTTAAATATTGAAGATGAGATAAATAATATAAATCAATCAAACTAAAGTATAAATATGGACAATGACCAAAATCCTTTGACTGGTAATTCAGGAGAGGAAAAATTTCAAAATAAGAATGAAAAGAAAAGTATGGGCGAAATCCATACTATCCCGGCCAGGTTTCACAGCGGAGTAGCAAAAACCAAGGGTAAATCGAAAAAAAATCTCCCATTAATTATTATTGGAGCGGTTGCGTTAATGCTGGTATTGGGTGTACTGGCCGCCTTCATGTTTCAGAAAATAATGGGTGATAAAAACACAAACATTGCGGATGAAAATCAAAATCAAGCGGTGTTAAATCAAAATACCAATATCGCCAATCAGAATGGCAACACTAATGCAAACTTGAATGAAAATACCAACAGTCAGAATTCAAATTCCAACCTGAATATCAACAGTAATCAGAATCAGAATAGTAATCTGAATACCAATTCAGGAACTACCTTGAATACTAACACAACGATTGTTAATAGCAGGGATACGGATCGTGATGATCTTACTGATGCGGAAGAAGAAGCTTTCGGCACTGAACCAAACAAGCCGGATACGGATAGCGACAGGTACTCTGACGGGATTGAAGTAGGTAGTGGCTATAATCCGGATGGTGTCGGCAAGATTAGCGAGATGACTACTATTGGGGAGTATATTAATAAAACATTCAATTATAAGATATTATATCCACTGAGTTGGATAGCACAGGCGACTGATCAGACAAATAAAGAAGTACTATTTACATCCAGCTTGGCCGAGTTTGTGGAAGTTTTGGTGGCAAACAATCCTTCTTCCCAGACTGCAAAAGAGTGGTATTTGGCCCAGTATCCGGAACTAGACAGTCAGACTGTTACTTCATTTGAAACTTGGAAGGGTAAGGAGGGGGTAATTGGTATTGATGGGAAAACAGTATATCTGGCCACTGATGATAATATTTATATTATTACGTACAATTACGGCACACGAACCGAAGCCAGTTTCCGAAAAACCTTTGAGATGATGTATGAAAGTTTCGAAATAACGCAGCCCAGTAGCACTAATAGTAATACAAATATCAGCAATACCAATATTAGTAATGTAAATACAAGTAATACAAACACTGGTAATGTGAATAGTTGATGCAATTATTAAATACGTATGCAAGTAGAACTATATAAGGAAGTCAATAGTCCGGTGGAAGAAGGTCAGGTAGTTCAACTTGTTAAAACTGCTTTGCGTGCTTTAAGAAAGAGTAATTCAATCAGCATTTCTGTTGCGATTGTCAGCGCAAAAACAGGAAGGGCGTTGAATAAGTCTTGTCGGGGTGTTGAAAGCGTTCCAAGCGTGTTGTCCTTCGAGGAGACGGTTTCCAAAAATCGCAGAAATTCATTCATATCGCCGGTACAAAAAGAAAAATATATCGGTGAGATTGTAATAACGGATCCGGTAGTGAAAAAGCGTGCCAAAGAAAACAGCAGTTCGTATTCAAAAGAATTTGGTTTTTTGTTTGTTCATGGATTTCTGCATCTGATGGGTTATACACACAAGCAGAATATCAGGGCAAATTTAATGGAGAGGCAGGAGGACAGGATTATGAATTTATTGAACAACAGATAAGATTATGCCATTTATGAATTTTAGAACATTGGTAAAAAGCTTCCGATTTGCAATGAAAGGAGTAAGGTACGCATTTCAGAACGAACAGAACTTCCGGTTTCAGATTATCGCAGGAATTGTTGTAATTATTTTGATGATGGTATTTCCCTTGCAAAATTGGGAGAGGATTCTACTGTCACTGGTCATTTTTATGGTTCTGATTCTGGAGCTAATCAATACCGCCTTTGAAAAGATTGTGGATGTGCTTAAGCCGAGGGTTCATTTCTATGTTGAAATAGTAAAAGATATTATGGCGGCGGTGGTGCTATTGGCATCACTGGGCGCGATAATGATCGGTATCTACATCTTTCTTCCTCAATTTTTCAAATAATTTGCAGAAAATTCGAATACTCGGTATAATATTAATCAAAGAGAACACAATTTTCAGTGTTGAGCACAAGAATTGCTCAGATAATAAATAGAGTAAAATCACATGTCACAACAAGAAATAATAACAGGCCTTGATGTAGGGTCCAATATGGTTCGAGTAGTAGTCGGACAAAAACATGAAAACGACAGCAAAGTTCATATACTTGGCATTGCCGAGGCGCCATCGGAAGGAATCAGTAAAGGTGTGATTAATAGCATTGAAGATGCCGTTTCCAGTATTTCTTCCTGTTTAGAAAAGGCGGAAAGGATGACCGGCATGCCGATTGAGCATTCATATGTGGCGATCAGCGGGTCGCATATTATTTCGCTGGACAGTCATGGTATTGTTGCCGTGGCAAAGGCGGACGGTGAAATAAGGGAAGATGATGTGGAGAGGGCGATTGAGGCCGCTCAGACAGTTTCTACTCCGCCAAATTATGAAATTTTACATGTTATCCCGAGAAGTTTTACCGTAGACAATCAAAAAGGGATAAAAGACCCGACAGGTATGACCGGTATTCGCTTAGAAGTTGATGCGGAGATTATTCTCGGTCAATCATCCCAAATTAAGAACCTGACAAAATGTATTTATCGGACAAGTGTTGATATCGATGACTTGGTATTGGGAGTTTTGGCTTCCGCTGAATCAATCCTGACCAAAAGGCAGAAGGATCTGGGCGTAGCCGTTTTAAATATCGGCGGGGCGACTACCAGTTTGTTGGTAATGGAAGAGGGTGACGTAATTCACACGGCAGTTTTGCCGATCGGTTCCGGGCACATTACAAATGATATTGCAATCGGACTGAGAACATCCATTGATGTTGCGGAAAAAGTAAAACTGGAATACGGATCATCACTGCCGAATGAAATCAATAAACGTGAAGAAATTGATTTGAGTGAATTTTCACCGCAAGAAAGCGAACGCGTGTCGCAGAAACACGTCGCTGAAATAATTGAAGCGAGACTGGAAGAAATATTTGATATGGTTGAAAAGGAATTGAAGAACATCGGCAGAAGCGGATTACTGCCGGCCGGAATAGTGTTGACCGGCGGTGGCGCAAAACTGCCGGGGATTGTAGAAACAGCCAAATCAATATTCAAACTGCCGTGTCATATTGGTTATCCATTGGAAGTAGTAACGGCAATTGATAAAATAAATGACCCGACATTCACTACTGCGATCGGCTTGGTACTGTGGGGCTCAGAATTAACAACCAAATCAACCCGTGCATTTAAAGGCGGCTTTTCTTCAGTAAAGGAAGTAACCGGAAAAATGAATAAGTGGTTTAAATCTTTGATGCCCTAAAAAGAAATAGGGGTGTCCAAATTTTGTGTTCACTTAGTGTATAAAAAGGCTTGCATTTTTCTTTGCAACCTTTTATTATTAAAGAGTAAAAATTACATAATCATTTTATGAAAAAAGGTATGGAAATCAAGCCTGACATCGAAACTTTTGCCAAGATAAAAGTACTGGGTGTGGGTGGTAGCGGAGGTTCGGCTATTAACAGGATGATCTCATCAAAGATCAAGGGTATTGATTTTGTTGCAATCAATACAGATGCTCAAGCTCTGCATCATTCGCAGGCGTCACAGAAAATACATATCGGTAAAAGTACAACCCGGGGTTTAGGTGCAGGTATGGATCCGGATCTGGGTCAGAAAGCAGCCGAGGAGAATCGGGAAGAACTGAAGGAGACACTGAAGGGTGCGGACATGGTTTTCATCACCTGCGGGCTCGGTGGTGGTACCGGCACGGGTGCTGCTCCGGTGATTGCGGATATTGCCAAAGAACTGGGAGCTTTGACGGTAGCAGTAGTAACTAAACCATTCGACTTCGAAGGTGCGCAGCGAAAGTCCATTGCTGACTCCGGTTTCAGGGACTTGAGCGACAAAGTTGATGCTATTATTACAATTCCTAACGACAGAATTTTACAGATAGTTGATAAGAAGACTTCCTTGCTTGACGCGTTTGGAATTGTCGATGATGTTCTAAGACAAGGTGTCCAAGGAATCTCCGATTTAATTACTGTCCCGGGATTGATCAACGTTGACTTTGCAGATGTCAAAGCGATTATGGAAAATACCGGATCTGCGCTCATGGGTATCGGCAGTGCCAGTGGCGAAAACAGAGCAATCGAAGCCGCGAAAGCAGCAATCGACAGTCCTCTATTAGAACTAGATATCGAAGGTGCTAAAGGAGTTCTATTTACGATTACCGGCAGTTCCGATTTGGGTATGTATGAAGTAAATGAAGCGGCGAAGATCATTACAGAGTCCGCTGATCCGAATGCGAAAGTTATCTTCGGTTCTGTGGTTGATGATACTTTGGAAGATGAAGTAAAGGTTACTGTCATTGCCACCGGGTTCGGTGAGGGTTCCAAGCCGAAGGCATTCAAACATAGTCCTTCCAGTACTCAAGAAGTAAATTACTTTGGCAGGTCAAATGATGTTGTCACGCCTTCTGCACCAGCTACACCGGTAAGTACAGTGCCTCCGGTCAGGGAAATGCCGAAAGAAGATAAGAAAGCCAGTAAATTAAAGAAAGAAGAAGAGGATCTGGAAATACCGGCGTTTATTCGAAAGAAAATGATGTAATAATTACAATATAGTTTGCGTATTACAAAACAGGAGCATAATAGCTCCTGTTTGTACTATTTGATTATTCGTAAAATCAACGTATAATAAAGAAACGCATAAGGATTAATAAAGATAAAAATGGACAATAAAGCATCTTCAAATATCAATCGAAATACAATTATTATTGCTGTTGTTCTCAGTTTTTTTGTTGGCGGTTCCGCCGGAATACTGTTCGGTATGCTTGGTGGCAGTATTGTAAGTAATAACGACTCGTTATTAAATTTAACCGGATCACCTGAAACAAAAAACTTCGTTGTTGAAGAAAGTTCATCAACAGTGGATGTCGTGGAAAAAGTAAGTCCGGCGGTAGTCAGTATTGTTGCTACGCAAGATTTGAGTGAAATTTATAATCAAACTGGAAATCCATTTAATTTTTTCAATACGACACCGCCAAGTGGAAAACAAGAGGTCAGTAGTGGTTCTGGATTTATAATTTCTTCTGATGGAATGATCGTAACGAACAAACATGTAGTTTCACTTACCAACGCAGATTATACAGTTTTTACAAATGATGGAAAAAGTTATAATGCAACTGTGGTATCTACAGATCCGTTAAATGATATTGCAATATTGGATATTGACGCAACAGATTTGACGGCAGTTGAACTGGGTGATTCTGATTCACTCAAAATTGGTCAGACGGTAATTGCAATCGGTAACTCACTCGGGGAATACAGTAACACAGTTACCCGGGGCGTGGTCAGTGGCATTGACCGCACGATTACCGCGAGTGGTCAGAGCGGTACGGAAACTCTGGAGGGCGTAATCCAGACCGATGCATCAATCAACCCGGGGAATTCTGGTGGCCCGCTATTGAACTTAGAAGGACAGGTGATCGGCATGAATACTGCCATCGACAGTCAGGGTGAGTCAATCGGGTTTGCCATTCCGGTTAATGAAGCTAAAACGGTTGTTTCTAGTGTGCAACAATATGGAAAAATAGTACGCCCGGTTTTGGGTATCCGCTATGTGCCGGTTACGGCCGCTCTGAAGGAAAAAAACAGTTTGGATGTGGATTATGGCGCTCTGATTGTTAAAGGCAGTACAGCGGAGGATTTGGCAGTGATCGCGGGTAGTCCGGCCGATAAGGCGGGTGTGAAGGAAAATGATATCATTCTGGAAATTAACGGCGAGCGAATCGACGAAACGAACAGTCTGGCAAGAATCATCAGAAAGTATCAGCCTGGTGACACGGTAAAATTGAAAATACTGCGTGATAAAAAAGAAATAACTCTGGACGCGGTTTTAGAAGAATATTCAAAAGAATAATATGCGTGAACTGATCGAGAAAATTGAAGAGCTGAGGAAAAAAATTTCCGGCATTTGGGGGTTTCTTTGACCTAGAACAATTAAAGACGGAAATAAAAATTCTGGAACAGGAAATGAGCCAGTCCGGTTTTTGGGATGATCCGGATAACGCAAAAGAAGTAAGCAGGAGAGCCGATGAACTTCAAAAAGAAGTGCGAAGGTGGGAGAATCTGAGCAAGGAAGTAAATGATTTGTTGGAGATTGCAAAAATTGATGAAGCGGATCAGGATGTAAATCTGCGTGAAGAGGTAGAAAAGAAATACCAGACGCTGATTAAACAATATGAGGATTATGAATTCTTTACTCTGATGAGCGGGGAATACGACCGCAAAGATGCCATTCTTTCGTTGCATTCCGGCTCGGGCGGGACAGATGCGCAGGATTGGTCGGAAATGCTGCTCAGAATGTATTTGCGTTTTTCTGAAAGAAAGGGATTCTCTGCAAAGATAATTCAGGAAAGTAAGGGCCAGGAGGGGGGTCTGAAAAGCGCCACAATTATGATTAAAGGATTGTGGGCTTATGGTTATTTGAAAGCGGAAGCGGGTGTCCATCGCCTGGTCAGGATTTCCCCATTTGATGCGGAGAAAATGCGCCATACTTCATTTGCGCTGGTTGAAGTTATTCCGGATCTGGGCGATATTAGTGATATAGAAATAAAAGATGATGAATTACGGATCGATACTTACCGATCATCAGGCAACGGCGGTCAGAGCGTGAATACCACCGATTCCGCCGTCCGCGTTACCCACATCCCAACGGGTTTGACAGTCGCTTGTCAGAATGAGCGTTCCCAGATGCAGAACAGGGAGTTTGCCTTAAAAATATTGAAAAATAAACTGTTTCAGCTCAGATTGAAAGAGCGGAAAGAAAAATCCGATGAACTGAAGGGTGAGTCGTTATCCGCGGAATGGGGCAATCAGATCCGATCATATGTATTACATCCGTATAAAATGGTCAAAGACCATCGGACAAAATATGAAACGGTGGAGCCGGAAAAAGTACTGAATGGTGAGTTGGAGGGTTTTATCGAAGCGTTCTTAAGAAAGGAAACGGGCGGTAAGAATTAACATTCACTTAATCAATAACCGGAGAATAAAAATATGTGCGGAATTGTAGGTTATATTGGAAGTAAATCAGCAAAACCAATTTTATTGGACGGGCTGAAAAAATTGGAATACCGTGGTTATGATTCGGCCGGAATTGCCATATTTGAAAATGACGGTATTCAATTGGAAAAGAAAAAAGGCAAGATCGCTGTATTGGAAGAGGCGCTGAAAGGCAAGGATTGGAAAGGCACGGTTGGTATTTCACATACCAGATGGGCAACACACGGAAAACCTTCTTCGATTAATGCCCATCCGCATACCGACTGCAAAGAAAAAATTGCCATTGTACACAACGGTATTATTGAGAACTACCTGCAAATAAAAAACCGGTTGATTGAAAAGGGACACAATTTTATTACTGAAACCGATTCGGAAGTTTTAGCGCATCTGATTGAGGAGGAGTATCATGGTGATTTAAGTGAAGCGGTAAGAAGCGCATTAACCAAGGTTGAAGGAACGTATGGAATTGTGGTTATGCATTCTGATCATCCTAATTTGATTATTACAGCCAGAAAAGGCAGTCCGGTGGTAATCGGAATCGGGGAAGGGGAAAATTTTGTAGCATCGGATGTCACACCACTAATCAGTCATACTAAAAATGTGGTATACCTGGATGATGAGGAAATAGCAGAGATATCCGCTGATAAATACCGGATTTTTACCATCGGAAAAGAAGAGAGAAATCATGAGGTCAGTAAAATAGACTGGGGGATCGAAGATGCTGAAAAAAAGCATTACGATCATTTTATGCAGAAGGAGATTTTTGAAGAGGGCGATGCTGTCTATAACGCAATGCGCGGCAGAGTAATCCCTGAAGAGGGAATAGCGCATCTGGGCGGTCTGAACATGACGGATGATGAAATGCGGGCGGTAAAAAGAATCGTGATCATCGCCTGTGGTACAGCGCACTATGCCGGCCGTGTCGGTGAATACATGATTGAACGCTATGCTAATATTCCGGTTGAGGTAGAGTACGCTTCCGAGTTCCGATATCGTGATCCGGTAATTGATGAAGGGACAATTGTATTTGCAATCAGCCAGTCCGGTGAAACCGCCGACACTCTAGCGGCGATGCAGGAAGCCAAAAGAAGAGGAGCAAAAACTTTGGGTATAGTAAACTCGGTTGGTTCGACAATCGCCAGGGAGTCCGACGGCGGAACGTACATCCATGCGGGACCGGAGATCGGTGTGGCATCAACCAAGGCATTTTCCGGGCAGCTGACTGCCTTAGCTATCTTAGCTCTGCAATTCGGCCGCCTGCGCGATATGTCTGTTTCCACCGGCAGAAAGTTAGTGAAAGAGCTTATCGATATCCCAGAAAAAATTGAAAATATTCTTACTCAAAATGATTTTATCAGGAAACTTTCTGAGAAGTATTCAATCTATGAAGATTTCTTTTTCTTGGGCAGAGGGATTAATTATCCGATCGCATTGGAAGGGGCTCTGAAACTTAAAGAAATTTCCTATATCCATGCCGAAGCCTATCCGATGGCGGAATTAAAACATGGTCCGATTGCGCTGATTGATGACAAATTTCCGTGCGTGGTGGTGGTGCCGAAAGATGACTATTATGAAAAAAACATCAGCAACATTCAGGAAATCAAAGCCCGGGACGGGAGGATTATTGCAATCGCGACGGAAGGTGATAAAGAAATCAGCAAAATAGTTGACGATGTAATTTATATTCCGCCGACGATGGATCTATTATTACCGTTACTCACAATTGTCCCTTTACACCTGTTTGCCTATCATATGGCTGTTAAACTGGGGCGGGATGTGGATAAGCCGAGAAATCTGGCTAAATCAGTAACTGTTGAATAACCGTTGACACAATTTTAAATTTTCTTCATACTGAAACCGGGAGTCCTCTTGGTAGGGTCAGGGCATTTACTATGTAAATGCAGCTGGCACCGCTTGAACGGGGACTTTTTTGATGGGAAAATCAAAAATATTTCTATATTTTCTAATCAGCTTTATCTGCGGTATTGGTATCGCATCATTTGGAATAAATTTTGATCCATTTTTTGTCTATGCTTTATTTATCGGTCTGACCGTATTTTTGATTTTCTTATGGCAGAAAAAGTTATGGCGGTTATTACTGCTTTGTTTGCTTGCGATTGTACTTGGAATTTGGCGCTATGATTTATCGCAACCGATAATTAGTGAAAAGCACATCGCGTTTTATAACGGATCGGAAAAGGAATTCCGGGGAATAGTTATTGAAGAACCCGATGTCCGCAAAGAACAGGCAAAACTGACAGTCAGGCCGGAAGATTTTTCCGGCAAGGTTTTGCTCAACACGGAATTATTTCCGGAATATCAGTACGGGGATCGCTTAGAAATAAAATGCAATCTGGAAGCGCCGGAAAAAATAGAAGATTTTGCCTATGATAAATATTTATCGCGCTTCGGCATATATTCAATTTGTTACCGTCCTTATCTTAAAGTAATTTCTAAAAATAATGGCTCAGTAATTTTATCGCGTATGTACGGGATAAAAAACAAATTTACCCAGACTATCAATCAACAGCTTCCAGAGCCTCAAACCTCATTTCTCGGCGGGTTGCTCCTGGGTGCGAAAAGAGGAATTCCTGATGATCTGATGGAGGATTTCAGCCGGACTGGCACGACCCACATTGTGGCAATCTCGGGTTACAACATAACAATCATCGCTGTACTCCTGTTAGCGCTGTGTAAAAACATAGCAATTCCCAGAAAACAAGCTTTTTGGATAATTATTGTTACTTTACTGTTTTTCATGCTAATAACCGGTGCGCAGTCCTCGGTCGTGCGTGCGGTGACTATGGGAGTTATTATATTGATTGCCAAACAGCTAGGGCGTCTTTCGCGTATTACCAATGTCTTAGTCCTTGCCGCGGTGATTATGCTTTTGGTTAATCCTAAAATACTGATATTTGATGCCGGATTTCAGCTTTCATTTTTAGCCACAATGGGTTTAATCTACCTGTCACCGCTGCTGGAAAGAACATTTGCTTGGTTGCCAAACATATTTCAAATCAGGGAGTCATTCATCGCAACCACTTCGGCCACTATTTTTACATTACCACTGATTCTTTATCAGTTCGGCAGGCTGTCGGTTGTCGCCATTCTGGTCAACATCCTGATTCTGCCGGTGATACCGTTTGCGATGGGCGTCGGTTTTTTGACCGGATTGCTGTCATTGATCTATCCGCCACTGGGTACGGTGTTTTCATCGATTGTCTGGCTACTGCTCACTTATATCATTCAGGTTGTAAAATTATTTTCCAATTTACCATTTGCTTCAATCAATATTTCTGAATTTTCCCAGGCACTGTTGGTCGTCGGTTATTTATTGATTGTTGTTCTTATGATTTTTTTTACAAAAAGAAAAAAGCGATTGGACACACTACAGATGCTATAAAATATTAATTGACTTTTTAAGTAAATATTATATGCTTGATGTAGAAAAGTGCTAAGTATTAAGCAATTCTGTGTTGATTCAATAAATAAATAAGTATATGAAAAATATCGGTATTATAACCGGCGGTGGAGATGGAGGAGGATTAAATGCGGTTATCAAAGGTGCGGCGCAAATGGCCGGCCGCAAGGGTGTTAAAACTTTTGCGATACCTAACGGATATGCCGGTCTATATAATTTAGTTGATATGGATAAGTTGGTTGAGCTGACTCCCTCTCGTCTGGATATTTTCAGTATTAATCTGGCCGGATCAGAAGCCGGTCATTCGCGGGTAAAAATTGCCAAAATTGAAGATGAGAAAAAATATGAACGCATTAAAGCCGGATTGAATAAATTTGAAATTGAGGGCTTAGTAATCAGCGGTGGTGATGATACGGGCAGTGTGATATTGGATCTGGATAAGCATGGTATTAAATGCGTGCATGCTCCCAAGACCATGGATTTGGATTTGATGTCCTACTCAGTGGGTGGGGACTCAGCTATCGAGCGTTTAGCCGGATTTATCCGCGACATTGAAACAACCGGTCGTACACATAATCGGATTATGGTTTTAGAAACTTTCGGCCGTTATGCCGGGCACAATGCTTTCCGTGGCGGTGTGGCCGGTGAATGTGATGCAATCCTGATTCCGGAAATACCTGTGGATTTTGACGAACTCTACCGTCACATGAAAAAGGTGTTTACCAAACGGATTATTGAAAGTGATATCAATGCTGGAACCTATATTATTGTGGTAGCAGAAGGTTTTAAGGATGCTTCCGGTGAAGATATTCACGATGCAACTGTAAATTTAGATTCGTTTGGACATAAAAAACTCACTGGCGCCGGTAAATACGTGGCTAAGGAATTGGAGCGAAGGTTGGAAGGTGATCCGGAGATCAAGCAATTTATGAAAGAGCAGGGGATGTATGTTGAGGGTATTTATGAAACACCAGAAGTCAGAGCGATTGTCCCGAGTCATCTGGTACGGAGCGGATTTACATCCGCCTATGACGCCAATTTTGGCGTAGAGGTGGGTGCCGGAGCGGCGTACCTGCTTTTAGAGGGGATGCATAGTGTTACGGTTACTGGGTTTAAAGACGGAGTATTTCATTATATGGATATCGCCGAGGCGATTCAGCGCCGTTCGGTTGATCTGGAACAAGTGGCATTGTACGAGCAAGTGGGTTTTTGCTTCGGGCGGGTTAGGAGAGATTTCACAGCCAAATACAAAAAGGTGACGGGTAAAATAGACCGGATTTATTAGATTTATAATATAAAGAATTTATATATGAGCAATTCATTGCAGACAGAAAATCGGAAGTTTGATATAGATATTTTGGTCAAGGATTTGGTGATGACCGACAGCATCGATGAGAAACAGAAAATCACTTCCGATATTTTTAAGATCGCAAAGTCAAAGGGAATTTACCTAAGTTCAATCAATGATTTATACAGAGCATACGGAGAGGGAAAATGTTCTGGGTTCACTGTTCCGGCAATAAATTTAAGAAGCCTGACATATTATCTGGCGAAATCGGTTTTTCGAGTGGCAAAAAAAAATAATACCGGATCATTTATTTTTGAACTGGCAAAATCTGAAATGGGATATTCTCACCAAACTCCTGTTGAATATGTCGGAGTAATTCTGGCAGCCGCAATCAAAGAAGAACATTCCGGACCGGTATTCATCCAGGGGGATCACTATCAGGCAAAACTCGAAAATTTTGTCGCCGACAAGGATAACGAAATACAGTCTTTGAAAAGTATAATTGATGATTCGGTTGCTGCCGGTTTTCTAAATATTGATATTGATACCTCAACGCTGGTCAATCTTGATAAAGAAAGCGTAGTTGAACAGCAGCGCGATAATTTTGAGGTTTGTGCAATATTAACAAAATATATCAGGGATATTCAACCGGAAGGGATTAATATATCGATTGGCGGAGAGATCGGCGAGGTGGGTAAAAAAAACAGTACCGCGGAAGAACTGAAAGTGTTTATGGATGGATATCAAGAAGCACTGGGGTCTGGCATAGAAGGAATCAGTAAAATCAGTATTCAAACGGGTACCTCGCACGGCGGAATCGTGTTGCCGGACGGCTCGATTGCTCAAGTTAAGGTAGATTTTCCTACGCATAAAGATTTGTCAGTCTTTGCACGCGAAAAATATAATTTAGGTGGTACCGTACAGCATGGTGCTTCCACCCTGCCTGATTCAGCGTTTCATAATTTACCGGAGAATGAATGTTTGGAGGTTCATTTGGCCACGAATTTTCAGAATATGATATATGACAGTACAATTTTCCCGAGTGAGCTGAGGGACAAAATGTATAAATGGATTTGGGATAATATGTCCGATGAAAAGAAGGATGATCAAACGGATGATCAGTTCATTTACAAATCCAGAAAGAAGCCACTGGGAATATTCAAAAAAGAAATCATGAACTTACCCGAAGAGGTGAAAGAGGGTATCGCCAGAGAGATTGAAGAAAAGTTTGATTTTCTGTTCAAACAATTGAAAGTAAATGATACAAAAGATATTGTAAGCAAATTTATCAAACCGAACAATTTTGAATTCAATTTTAAGCCTTCCAAATCAAAATTAGACGGCGAGGGTGCCGATTAATTCCAAATATATATATATCTATAATAATTAAATAATTATTGGGCGTCCGCATATTGAGGATGCAATGATTAAAAAAATCAGTTTAATAACACTATCCATCGGGGTAGTGTTATTTTTGGCAATATATACTACTGCTAAAAATGATTCAGCGCTGAAGATTCATTTCCTTGATGTCGGTCAGGGAGATGCAATATTAATCCGCACTCCAGAGCATCAGGATATTCTAATTGACGGCGGGCCGGGCAATCTGGTTGTGGATGAAATCGGCAAGTATTTACTGTTTTACGACCGTGATATTGAGATAATGATTTTGACGCACGCACACTCCGATCATGTATCAGGGCTGGTAGAGGTTCTTAAGCGCTATGAAGTGGATCAAGTGCTTTTTTCCGGAAACGTTGATCATGATGCACCGGACTATTTAGCATGGTTGGGTATTATTGAACAAAAATCAATTCCGCTGATAGTGGCAACTTGTTGCAAGACGTATCAATTAGGCAATCAGGTCGAATTACAAATTCTTTATCCGTTTGAAGATTATTCCGGTAAAGAGTTGGAGGATCTCAATGAAAGCTCTCTCGTATCTCGACTAGTGTATAAAGACAGGAAATTTCTGTTTACCGGAGATGCGCCGCTTGAAGTGGAGGAAAAAATAATTGAGAAGGATCTACCTATTGAATCGGATGTATTAAAAGTCGGGCATCACGGCAGTAAATATTCATCCGGTGAGCTGTTTTTGGATGCTGTGAATCCTGATTATGCGGTAATTCAATCCGGTGAGGGGAATAGTTTCGGTCATCCGCATTTCAAAACGGTAAACAATCTGCAAAAACGCAATGTCGAAATGATGCGAACCGATCAATGTGGGACAATTATTATGGAGACCAATGGGAATGATTTAAAATTAAGTAGCGAAAGATGTGATTTATGAAGCGCTATAATATTCCCGGGCAAGTGCATTTTGTTACGACGAGGACTATTAACAGTGTCCCGTATTTTAGTGATGATACTTGCTGTAGGATTTTTCTGGATGTTATCGATCGATTGAGATATGAATTAAAGTTTCATTTGATTGGGTATATATTTATTCCAAATCATGTACATTTATTGTTAAAACTTTGGGTAGGTTCGAATTTATTCGAACCGGAAGCGAATGAATTCGCCTCTACCCGTGGTAATATATCTTATGTTGTTCAACGTATAAAAGGGGTAAGCGCCAGAGAAATAGACAGGTATCTTAAAAGAAGAGGGAATGTTTGGCAAAAAAGCTTTTATGACTTCAACATCTATTCTGAAAAAAAATTGGTTGAAAAACTAAACTATATTCATAACAACCCGGTCAAACATGGGTATGTGAAAAATCCGGAGGACTGGAAATACTCCTCATGGCGTAATTACTACGAGGATGGTAATTCAATAATGATGATTGATAAAATCGATTGATTGTGATTACTGGTTATCTCAAGTGATGTCATTCGAGATAACCTGAGTACGACTCAACAATTACAATTGATGAGATTGATTGATGCAGAAAATTTATTATCATTCGGTGAATTCGAATTAAGCAAGTCTGGATAATTATTTTGGGGTAGGTTCGAATTTATTCGAACCAAAAGCGAATAAATTCGCTTTACTTGAGGAATATTTTTGTTTCAATAAATAAAAAATACCCGTCCCATGTCAGTCTGGGACGGGCCACGAAAGGAAGGTGTAACCCTTCAACGTGTCCGACGAAGGGTCGGATCTACACGCGGATCACGCCGTCGCTCGTGTTCGTCGTCTTGACGATCTTCTTCTCGGCCACCTGGGCCATCTTCTTCGCGTTGTAGCGAGCGATGCCGTCACTGGTGACGGCGGTGAAATGAATGCCAACGGAATCACGCATCCCCGTAGGTGAAGAGGACTGGTCGGTTCCGCCGATCATCGCCATTGTCGAAATGCTGGCGCCGCGCTGGTTTAGCGTGGTCGTCGGCATAGCCGCGTGGCTCCACCACAGAATCGCGGTCGCGCCGTTGTCGATGTAGGCGTCGTCCGCGTTCTCCACGTCGACAGCCGTCGTCTCGGTGTTGACGATCGTACCGTCGCTCTGCGCGTAGGCCCTGTAGATGACCGAAGCGCTGTTCAGCTCGTCGATGGGGCGCGGGGCCGTGGCGCTCGCAATGCCGTTGGCCGCCGCCGTCATGATCGCGAAGGTCGCGATGACCATCAGGAAGACCGCGAACCGCGGCCAGTGTAGTCGTCTCATGTCGTTGCCTCCGTACGTGTTCGAGCCCTGACGTCGCAGGCTGAAGTTGATACACGAGGTGTGCGACACGTGAATGGACACGTAAAACGAAAGACCTCCCTTTTTGGTCAAGATGTTGTAACAAACTTCCCTTTCCGAAGCTTGTTTGGTAGGTGCAAATGCCCGAGATTTGGGCACTTCCTTTATATCACTTGGCTAATATTAGGTCAAATAAAAGAAATCATTGTGATGATGTCGAAATCACGAATCTTTGGTAGAATATAGAAATGAAAGGTTCAACACACGCTGTTATCGGTGCAAACACTGTTTGGGTATTAGCATTATTTTCCGGTTTTTCTTGGAACCCGTTTTTAATTTTAGTCGGAGTTTTGGGTGGTTTACTGCCTGATTTAGATGCGTCAGATTCCAAAATCAAACACTTGGAGGTCGGCTACGGTCGAGGAAGAAATCGGATTGCGCTCAAACCCTTTTATTTACTCAGCTGGATTGTGTCATCTGTTTTTAAGCATAGAGGGGCTTTCCATTCCATACTGGCTGTAATTTTGGTGGGGTGGGGAAGTTTTTTTCTGTTTTTGTTTTTGGGTCAATGGGTAGAAATTGTTGGCCACGAGTTTTGGTTAGTATTAACGCTGGGTTATGCCAGTCACATAATTGCTGATGGTATGACTCATCATGGTGTTCCGTTGCTCTGGCCCTGGAAACAGAATTTTCACTTATTGCCGAAACCATTCAGGATAAAAACGGGCGGCATAACCGAAAGAATCTTGTACCTGATACTATTGCTAACATTAGCACTGTTTGTCTTGGATAGTTATTCATTAATGCAAATATGATATAATAATAATATCTGATAAATAACATCAAAACCTTGGAAGAACTGAATCCAAATCCGATCATACCGATGCCTGCTGTTAAAAAAAAGCGCTGGTACAAAAAATGGTGGGGAATCACCATTCTGGTGTTTATGTTGCTGACAATTGTTCTGGCCGCAATATTGGCTTATCAAATTATAACATTGCTGAAAAATTCAGAAGGCGAGATTACCAATAATAAAGTATGTGATGTCAGCGTTGATAATGATCCTTCTATCGGAGTGCCTAATTCTAAAGTAACAATTATTGGTTTCGAAGATTTTGAATGCCCGTATTGTGCGGAAGCGGATCCGATAATCAGAGAGCTTGTATCATTCTATGGTGATAAGGTGCAATTTGTCTTCCGTGATTTTCCGATATCTGATATCCATCCATCCGCGCAAAAAGCTCACGAAGCGGCTGAATGTGCAAATGAACAGGGAAAATTCTGGCAAATGCATGATAAGATTTACCTGAACCAGGATAAATTATCTGTCGATGACTTGAAGCAATATGCCGTGCAGCTGGGGCTTAATGAAAATATTTTTAATACCTGTCTGGATAGTGGACGGTATATAAAGGAAATAGAAAAAGACCGAACGGATGCAATGGTCATCCCGGTAAAAGGTGGGGCAGTTGATGATTATTATTGTCATGTTAACGGTACGCCGACTTGGTTTGTTAACGGAATTAAAGTCGAAGGAGTCATTCCTCTGGATTCATTCAAGGGATTAATTGATATATTATTGGCCGATTAATTTTTATTGGTCCTATGTTGTGAAATAGACATTAAAATATTCAAAGGGGGGATAGTTTTTTTATTTTCCCTTCCTTGTTGTATAGTCTTTCGTCCGTTTATATCAAATTGACCAATAACTGAATACTATGATTAATCTTAATGAGCGCTCGTTCAAGAAACTCATCATTGCACTGGCGGTATATCTTACCTCGCTATTTGCCGCAAACACCCTGGGACTGAAAATAATGCCCTTCATTTTTGGTTCACATCTTTCTGCAGCTGTTTTTTCTTTTCCGATTGTATTTTTAACCACGGATGTTATTGGAGAAGTGTATGGCAAACGCGTCGCTAAGTTCTTTGTGCTGGCGGGTTTTGTCAGCACGGCAATCTTTATCGCCTTTTCATTTTTATCGCTGGCCGTGCCCTGGTCTCCGGATGGTGAGTGGGCAAAGGCAGGCTACAATCAGATTTTCGGAATTTCAATCCGGATAGCCATCGCCTCGCTCGCTGCTTTCCTGATCGCGGAATATCAAGATGTGCTGTCGTTCTTTTTCTTCCGGGATAAGCTGAAGATTAAATATTTTTGGTTACGTTCGTTCTTGTCCAATTTATGGTCCCAACTGCTCGACTCGACTATTTTCATGGTGATAGCGTTTTTAGGCATATACCCAAATGGGACACTGATCAGCATTATTATTTCCTGGTGGCTTTATAAAGTAGCAATGGGCGCCTTTTATACGCCGCTTTCTTATATCGGACTCCATTTGTTGCGCGAACGCAGCAAAGACAGTAAGGTAGAGTAGCAATTAATAATTTATAATAATTATATAATCGCGATCAATCATGAAAAAAACAGTGGCAATCATTGGTGCTTCACAAGACAGATCTAAGTTTGGCAATAAAGCTGTCAGGGCATATCTTAAGCAAGGTTGGAAGGTGTTTCCTGTAAATCCGGCGGAAAAAAAGATTGAAGGCCTGAAGGTATATCGTTCAATTCTGGATATTAAGAAGAATATTGATCGGGTCAGTATTTATTTGCCGCCGATTATTGGTATTGGAATAATTGAAGATGTGGCTAAAAAAGAGCCCAAGCAAGTATTCTTTAACCCTGGTACAGAAAGTGAAGAGCTGATTATTATGGCTAAAAAACTGGGGATTGACCCAATATTGGCTTGCAGTATTATTGATATTCATGAGCACCCAGATTCGTTATAACCCCATATTTTACAACTTTATTCAATTCGTCTATAATGACAGGACTGAATTATTAAACTAGAAGGGAAAATAATTAAATGAGCGAGCAAGAAAAAAAAGGTTTTTTTGAAAACATGTCTTCGAAGGCCAGTTTTGTTTTTGGTCTGACCGTAGGCATCGCTGTTATCAGTATCGTCGGTTTTATCACGGTATTATCAATGTCCGGTGACGGAGATACAAATAATACAGCAAAAGCAAATACCAATGCCAATACGAACACGGCCCAAGCTAATACTAATACAGCGGCACCGGTGAATATCCAGCTGGCGGCGATTACCGACAGTGATCATATTCGCGGTGATAAAAATGCGAAAGTTACTCTTATTGAATTTTCTGATTTCGAATGCCCGTACTGTTCTAGACTGGCCCCGACACTAGATGCGCTTCTGGATAAATATGAGGGTGACATTCGCCTGGTTTACAAACATTTTCCGCTGACTTCAATTCATCCGCAGGCAATACCGGCCGCTGAAGCATCCGAATGCGCAAATGACCAGGGTAAGTTCTGGGAATACCACGACGCGCTCTATAATGATCAGTCAAAATTGGCTGAGGGATATTATTCCGAGCTGGCTAAAACTCTAGGATTGAATACTACCCAATTTGATGATTGTTTTAATTCTCGCAAGTATCAGGAAAAAGTCGCCAATCAGGCGGTGGAAGCTCAGGCAGCCGGCGGAAAAGGGACACCTTACACAGTAATGGTTGATGCTGCCGGAAATAAGACTCCGCTAAGCGGTGCGATCCCTCAGGCAAGCTTCGAGACTGCTATTGATCAGGCATTGGCTAATTAATCCTTTATCTGGAAACTGGCTGGTATGATCCCATATTTTCAGGTTACCAGTATAGAAATAGGACCAATCACTTTGCAAGCATGGGGAACCATGCTTGCTTTAGCATTTGCGGTTGGAATATATTTTTCGGCGCGTGAACTGAAAAAAAATGGAGGCGATCCCGAAGAAATTATTGATGCAAGCTTCTGGGTGATAATATCCGCAATGTTCGGTGCCAGATTTTTCTATGTTTTGGGCAATCTGGATTTGTTCCACGAGAACTGGCTGGGAGTATTTAAAATATGGGAAGGTGGAGCAACACTGGTCGGTGGAATAATCGGTGCAGTTGCGGCATTTATGATTTATGTCAAAAGAAAAAAAATCGATTTCTGGAAACTGACTGAACCTATATTATTTGTTCTTCCATTAAGTGTATTCATCGGCAGAATCGGGTGCTTCCTGATTCATGATCATATGGGAAAGATAACCTCAGTTCCTTGGGGTATGGAATATCTTGACGGAACAGTCAGGCATGAAACATCTTTGTATAACGGATTAAGCATGCTTATAATCTTTGTTATATTCCTTTTTCTGAAGCGTTATACATGGTCCAAAAGGCAGGGATTCTATACGACTATATTCTTGATTTGGTATGGGATCAGCAGATTTATAGCGGATTTTTTCCGTGCTGAAGATCTACCCATGGCTGATTCTCGTTGGTTCGGATTCACCCCTAATCAATATGCAGCTATTGCCATGATCTGCCTGGGGCTGTATCTTAATAATCGGTATAAAATAATAAATTTTAAAAAGGAGAATATATGAAAAAGGGAAACAAGATAATATTGAGTATTATTGGAATAGTGATTGTTGTCGGTGCTGTAATATTTTGGTTGATGCCTGATAATAAAGTTACTTACAATAATGTTAATTCGGCCAGACCGTACAGGGGGAATGCTGACGCGAGCGTAGTGGTAAAGGTATATTCGGATTTTCAATGCCCTGCCTGTAAAACCGGAGCGAAATATATGGACACTGTGTTAAGTAAATTCAGCAATCAGATAAGATACGAATATCATCATTTTCCGTTAACAGTAATTCATGAAAACGCATTTAACGCGGCACTTGCTTCGGAGTGTGCTAATGACCAGGGCAAGTTTTGGGAATTGCATGATAAAATGTTTGACAATCAGGAGAATCTAAAGAAGGATGATCTGAAATTATACGCCAGCCAGATTGAAGGAATCGATACCACTTCATTTAATGCTTGTCTTGATACCCGTGCCAAGAAAGATGTTGTAAATGCCGATATTAGTGAAGGGGAAAATCTCCGTATCCAGGGTACACCCACCTTCTATATCAATGGTCGGGAATTAAATGATTACACCACGCTTGAACAGGAGATTCAGAAAGCGGTTTTGTAATTGAATTTACGCTATAAAAGCGGGCAAGATGTCCGCTTTTTTTGTTTGTGGTAAAATAAACGTATATAGTTAATTAATAACAATAAAACATATGTATCAGTACCAAAAACGCTATTTATTGACTATGTTTGCGGTAGTATTCGCTATGTCTTTATTTTCTGCAAATATTGCAAAAGCGACTTACGGAGATACAGAGACTTTTGTCGGCAAAATATATGGCGGTGACGGAAGTGATGCCATGCACGCCTATTTTGATTTTCCGGAAGACATAACCGTTGACAGTTCAGGTAATTTTTACATTGCTGATACTTATAATAATGTGATCCGAAAAATAAATACATCCGAAATTGTGTCAACAGTCGCGGGCACCGGTTCATACGGAGATATAACAGGCTCAAAATCTGTTGCAGAATTTGCCCTGCCGCGCGGGGTAGCGGTGGATGCATCGGGCAATGTTTACGTTGCGGATACCGGTAACAGTAAAATCAAAAAAATTTCTACCGCCGGAAATGTAACAACACTGGTTGGTTCAGGGCTCAGTAATCCGGAAGGAGTCGCAGTGTACGGCAGTACGCTTTATATCGCTGACACGGGGAATGATGCTTTAAAAAAGATTTCAACTTCCGGCGGGACGGTAACTACAATCACTGCCGGCTTAAGTAATCCCAAAAAGATAGCAATCAATTCCACCGGTTCCGTAGTTTATGTGGCAAACAGCGGTAATTATAAAGTGGTCAGTGTAAGCACGGCAAGCGGGACGGTAACAACGATCGCGGGATCAGGTACTGCGGGATATGCGGAAGGAACCGGATCTGTCGCAAAGTTTGAAAATATCTGGGGTGTAGCACTGGCTGACGACAATACTTTATTTGTATCCGACGGTGACGGTTATACGGATTTGATCAGGGAAATAGACCTGACGACAAAAACCACCTCGGCATATGCGGAGGATACGAATATGGCTTCGATCAATTATCCCTCCGGTCTGGTATCATACGGCGATTATATTTACGTCTCGAATATGGGGATCGGCACAATTGAAAAATTCAATAATATTGAAGGTGACGTGGAAAGAGGGGCAAGTGAGACATTCGCCGGCGCGGAACGCTTTGGTAATGTGAACGGATCATCTTCAGTCGCGCTTTTTGGCAGGCCTTATGATATGGTATTGTCTGCTGACCGGGAATATATCTATGTTGCTGAAAATAATAAAATCAGAAGAATAACATTGGCCACGAAGCAGACTGCCCACGTAATCGGCAGCAGTGTTGATAATTACCGCGAAGGTACCGATACAGATCCTGCTGTCCGTTTCAGTACGATTCAGGGAATTACCATTAATTCAGACGGAACGGCACTATATGTTGCTGATCGCTGGAACAATCGTATCAGAAAAGTCGACTTATCCGCTTCACCTGTCCGGTCGTCACTTATTTCCGGCGCCGGGTTGTTCAATACAACAGGGTCGGAAGAGAACGGATATCAGGACGGTAAGAAATGCACCGGTGAATATGATTTGGCGGTTGACGGGTGCTCATATTTCAATAATCCATCCGGGATTGTAATTTCGCCCGACAACGCGTATCTCTATGTCACGGATACCGGTAATAACAGAATTAGAAAAGTTCGTATTTCGGACGGGCAGACCAGCTTGGTTGCCGGATCCGGTGTGGAAGGATACGCGGACGGGGTAGGGTCGGAGGCTAAATTCAATAAACCGTTCGGGATTACAATTGATTCAGAAGGAGAGTTTCTATACATTGCTGATACAAATAACCAGCGCATCAGGAAAATTGCGATTGCAACAGGAGCGGTAACAACGTTAGCCGGTTCAGGAACCGCCGGTTATCGGGATGCAATTGGTACGGATGCCGTATTTTCTTATCCGGAATATGTAAAGTGGGCACCGGACGGTAATCTATACGTAACTGAAGTCGGATCACATAGAATTCGAGTTGTCAGCACTGCGACGGGTGTGACAAAACTAATTGCCGGTTCCGGAGAAAGGGGATTTAAAAACGGCGAAAAAAGCGTTGCTGAATTCAATAATCTGAAAGGCATGGCAGTGGATCTCATCGGCAAGCGGTTATACGTTGCTGATTCGTGGAATGACTTAATCCGTTCGGTTGATATTACCGGCGAAGCTCCATATACCGATCCTGCACCGCAGGTTACCGGGGTCTATCCTGATCAGCAGGAAATTGCGGGCAACACGACTGACACTAAAATGGTTCTTATTTCCGGCAGTAATTTCCGCCATGGAGCAACTGTTACTTTTGGTGAGCACGCCGTAAATGCCGCGTATATCCAGTCCAGCGGACAAATTGCGGTGGAATTGCCTTTCGGCCAGATGGCAGGCGGTTATTATGATGTAATCATTACAAACTCGGACGGTCAGTCGGGAATACTGGAACGTGGATTTGCCATTTCGGTCGGTGGGGAAGTACCCAAGACCGAACATACAGTTGACGGCCCGGTTCCATTTACCGGCGATCGTCCGGTAGTGGCGGGATCCGGATTTTTCACTCACGATGAAACATTTCGTGGCGGATTCTTTTCCGCATCTGATGATTTAACTGGTGACAGCAGAGCGGAAATTGTGGTCGGTACCGGTGAAGGGTTTGGACCACAGGTGAAGGTTTTTGACGCGGATGGAAATCTGATATCTTCATTTTTTGCCTATGCCGCCTATTTGCGTTCGGGGGTGAGAGTAGCTATCGGTGATGTTGATGGTAATGGCACAAAAGAGATTATTACATCTCCGGGACCGGGTGGCAGACCGCACATCAGGATATTTAATTATGACGGTACGCTGTTCCATCCAGGATTCTTTGCTTTAGACGGTGAGTTTAAGGGCGGTGCATTTATTGCAACAGGTGATGTTAACAAAGACGGAAAAGATGAAATTGTGGTAACGGCCGGTCCGGGCGGCGGTCCTCAGGTTACGGTTCATAATTCCACGGGCACAATCATAGCCAATTTCTTCGCTTACGATAAGAACACTTTCAAGTACGGGATAAAACCAATCACACTCGACTTTGACAATGACGGTCGGTTTGAAATTCTGACCGGACCGGCGACCGGCGCTCCCCATATTCAGATGTTCAGTATTCAGCCGGGGATGATTAAAAAACTGAATCCCGGTTTTTACGCGTTTGATCCGAATTACCGCGGGGGAGTTTCCCTGGCCGGCGGGGATATTGACGGGGACGGTAAGGATGAAATTATTGTAGGAGTTGGCCCCAATGCCACACCAATTGTGCGCGTATTCAACAAGACGGCAACGGAAATATTAAGGGAATATTTAGTGTACAGCGAGACTTTTCAGGGCGGGGTTGATATCAGCTCCGGTGATACGGATGCTGACGGGCGGGATGAACTGCTGGTTTTGCCCCGTGGTGACGGGGGTCCAAATTTGAGAATAATCGATGCGGATTAAAAAAAGCCCCCGATCCGGGGGCTTTTAATGTATAATATTATTTTGGAAAAACATAGCGCATCGCCCCGGGAATCGTTTTGATTTTCATGCGTTTCAGTTTGCTTTGTTCCGAATCAAATCTGTTGGCGGAATTTTTAGTAATAAGCAATAACGATTTTGTTTCATAAAACTGAGCGCCTTTAGGCGGCAGCTTGCCCTGGATGAATATTGATGTAAAAAGCTGGGTTATCTCTTTGGCACCGACCGCATCGACAACCAAGACATATAATTTTGCAGAAAAGAAATTCATACTAGTAAATGGCTCGCGTGGTATTTTCGGCATGCCATTAAACACAAAGACGGAACTGGCCTTACCTTTGATCATCTGATTATTATCCAGGGTGATCTGATATTCGTGTTGCTTAATCCTGGCTAAATCAATTGGTAACCTAAGATAGTATGCGACAGGCCCGATAAATTTCTTGCTCCAGCGGGGTGTTTTTTCCATAATTTGAGTATGCACTCCCGTAGTAACGCTTAACATAAAAAGATGTTTGTTGTTTACTATGCCCAGCGGGATTCTCTTTGGTTTGCCGTGCAATGCTGTTTTAATGGCTTTATTGATTGTAATGGGTATACCGACGGTCAAGGCAAAGATATTTCCCGATCCAGTTGGAATTACTGCGATTGGAGTATCAATTTTTTTGTTGTACAAATATTGAGTTACAAAATGCAACGTTCCGTCACCTCCCAATACGATTATTCTGTCGACGGGGCTTTTCAGCACTTTCCTGGGAACCTGCTCGATAGTTTCATATATTTGATAAAAAACAGACTCCTTTTTTAAACGGATCAGTAACTGCATCCTGGCCAGTAAAAACAATGCTTCTACACCGGCATTTGGGTTGGCGAGCACTAACACATTTTTCATAATTATATTGTAACACTTTGTTTTAAAAACAAAAACTGTTCATAATTTTGATCTAATATCAGCTTTTGTTATTATTGAAATAACTATTTAGCACTCTCTTAATAAATTTAGTACCCCACTTACTTTTTAAAATCTTTTCTCTTTGGATGGCATCATTTATATCCAAAAAAGCTTCATAATAAATCAGACGGTAGGGGATGTAGGGTTTTGTGGAGTAAGTCTTACCTTGGTTATGCTTCCATACCCTTTCAGGAATATCGCTTGTAAATCCTTTGTATAGTCTTTTGAATTTTATGCTTTCTATTACATAAACATAATACATAAAAAGCGTTCCTTTCCGAGGACGCCCATTTTAAGTTTTTTATTTAATTGGTACTGGCGGGCTCGACCGGATTCGAACCGGCGATCTTCTCCGTGACAGGGAGACGTGTTAGGCCATCTACACCACGAGCCCAAGTAACAAAAATTGCTAGTAGACTAGCGCCCCTAATACTACAACAACAAATAAAATTTGTAAACCTAGGGCGAATTTTGGGGAAATATCGCCTTTTTTGAAATATCTGGTCAGTAACGTGTGTAGCCAAATATGAAAGCGTTCAAACTTATTCAGCCATTTCCATCTGGTAAAATAATTGATGCTACTGATAATATCAAAGATAACCGCTCCAAATATTCCCCAGAACAATAGTACCAGATCCATTTTTTTTGAAAATATTAAAACAGCAAGTACAGAAAGCGAGCAAGTGGCATCGATAAAGGCATAAAGGAAGAATTCTCTTTTCTTATCAATTTTGGCATGAAGTGGTTCTTCCATATCATTGCCCATCAGAATATTGTCTCCATGCGGTAGGATATCTATTATGATGTGTGACAATAATGCCGTGCCAAACACCGCCTGGGCATTAGGGATTGCCTGACTTATTACAACGCCGGTAATTACATGAGTAGTAAACCACATACTGTGGGACTATAACACAAAAAAGAGTGTTAGTTAAGGCAAATGCACTTGCCAAAATCAAGATAATATGATATACTGAAAAAGTAAAACAAAAATAAACATAAGTTAAATATGAATCTATGATTCTATTTTTATTAAATAAGATAGAAATCTACGAGGGCCCTCTATTTTGAGTTGGGGCGTTTTTTTAAATAATTTTAAAAAATATGAACAATACAAATCAGCAAAAAGAGGGAAGTATCGAAGAAGAAGCGAGAGCATTAGGAAAAAAATTAGTATTGCTCTTGAGATCATCCGACCTGCCCGAAGAAGTGCAGATTTCGATTATTCAGCTGTTGCCGGAAATGACATTGGAGCAGATAGACGAACTGGTTGATGTCTTAACGGACAATGTAGCACGGGGCGGTGAAATGAATAAAGTGCTTGAAGAAAAGTTGGGTATGGTAAAGCAAAAATATGATACCAAAAAAGATGACCTGGCAAATTCGATAATGAGCGATTTAGATGATCTCGAGAAGGAAATTGATCAATAACTATTCATATAATGCCGACAAATCCCGATTCAAAATTACTAGTCCGTGCCGCGGAACTAATTAAGGGGGCACCGCTTGATCCTGATTTAAGATTGTTGCTGATTGAAATGATTGTTCGCATTGAAGACGATAAATTGGAAGAGATATTATTACAAATTGAGAAATTTACCAAAGGTAGTCAGGAAGATACCGAAAAACTAAAATCAGCTCTGATGGATTTGAAGCAAAGTTATGATGTAAAAAGAGCAGAATTGGAAGGTCAGACAGAAAAGGAGTTTGAAGCACTTGAGCATGAGATCATCGAAGAAGAAGGAGCGGAACAGATCAAACAAATTCAAAAAAAGATACAAGACATTTAATTTAAAAACAATGCCAGAATCACAATTTCGAAATAGAGATGACCATAGGCAATATGATAGACGTCGCCTGAGTATCTCAGATGCTCGCTCATTCGAAGAATTAGATGGTGCATTAGATGCAGATGAAAAAATCACAGACGTGAATCGCAAGCAGTATCATGATCGTCTTGCGCTTTTTAAGAAAGGTGAAATGCCCTCACAGCAATTGGATCAATTATCAGGTCTAGGTGTAAAAGCTGTTGATTTGCTTCGTAGAGATTGGCAAAGAATGGAAACTGCGCAACTCCAGAGAACACATACGGAATACAGACAGCTTTTAAGCAAGTACGATTTATTAATGCAGGAGGCGCCACGCAATCCTCGTATGAATGATCAAGCACTCCAAAAGATTATGCTTGCCAGGGATGCAACAGTTGAGCGAATTGGTATTCTGCACAATGAGATTAATGATAGATTTCCAAAACATACGGATCGGGAGCGCTATTTCGAATCCCCGGAATCGCCACGTCCAATTCCCGGCGCCGGCACGATGACTATGAGTGGAGAGCTTCCTCCGCCAGGCGGTGATGATCCAAAAAGAAGCAGATGGAGCAGATTATTGCGAAGAAAGAAAGATAACCCGGTACCAGCACCTGCAGATGCGGACTCTTCAGCTGGGGCTATTCCTACTCCTGATACAAATGTTGAGAATAATAATGTTAAATTAAGTGATACCGCAAGGGGTTTCCTGATGTATTCTGATTCTTTTCCTAAAAGTTCTGAGGAAATTTCTAGAATTTCTCCTGAAGAGGTAGCAATGTTAAATATGCATGCTGATGCTTTGGATTCTATGAAAGACGATCCAAATTTTGAACCGATTGTTACTCAAATCAGAGAAAAGTTTAATTCTGCAATGGAGCAGATGGGATTAACTGCCAGTCCGCTGGCAATGAGCGAGTCTTGGACATATGAGGAGTTAGCAGATGCAAAGCTTCTACATGACAATTCGGATGAAAGACGCAAGGCTGATAACCCATTGACGGATGTGACAATTCAGGATCAGATTGCCAGCAAACAGCTTGGTTCGGAGATGCGTATTGCTAATTCCAAAATTGTACAAGAAAATCCCGATGATGGTCCGGTTATGGTGTTCGCGGAACATGAATCTTTGAAAAATTTGGATACAGAAAACCCGAACTATCCCGAAATAATGGCATTATTGCAGAAGGGTTATGAACCGGAAGGCGGTGCTTTTTTCACTGAAGCCGACTCAACAAGACTCGGGGCATTAATCAGACAAAACTTAGGAGAAGAGAATGTGAGTGTTCCGGATTTGACACCGGATGTTACAGAAGAGGATGCGGATGATGCTGTTGGAGAATCAAAGGGAAAGTGGAGTTGGCTCAGGAGAAGGAAGAAGGGGGACACAGAGCCTCCTAAAGAACAGGAAGAAAGAAAATCTGTCTTAGGCAGAATGTGGCGAGGCGAGTATGTAAGTCAGGAAGAAAAAAGCAAAGCAAGAGTAATAGAGAAAGCTGTGCTAGGAACCGGTAAAACTGCGGAATTTGTTTCTTATCTCTTCGGCGCTAAGACAGCTTTACGTCTTGCGGACCGCTGGGCAAAAAGAAATGCCAGAATGGGCGAGGTGCGCAGGATTAGGGAAGATGTTACTGAAGAAAGTAATTTGCGTAAAAGACTGGAGAAAACCAAAGATACCGCGGAAAAAGCAAAAATCCAGACCAGATTGAATGAATTAAATTTGGGTGAAACAGAGACAGAAGACACCAGAATCCAGCAAAGAATCAATTCCATCAGAAGTAAGATAGCGGAATCTAAATACCTCTCTCCGGAAAAAAGAACAGCGTTGGAAAAGAAACTGGGATTGCTAGAGGAAAAATGGATTACCGGTGAGGCAGCAATCCAAAATGAGATGACGGGTGAGATTGATACGGAAATTGAGAACCATGATGTGAAAAGGACAAAAAAACTTGAAAGTCTCAGAAGAACAATCTTGGGGGAAATTACCGGTGAGCTTGACCAGAATGTCGGTGAAAAGGCCAAGAGGATGGATTATGCCAAAGAAACAGTTGGCGGAATCAGTGTGGTATCCGGCGCTTTTACGGTACGTATGGGTGCTCTAGGCGCTATTGCTCTGGGTGAAAGATATAAGAATTTGAAAGCGACGAAAACAGAAGGTGAAAGAGTAACTCCGAAAGAACTGATTATAGACGGCGTTAGGGATATGGCGCTGGAAATGTTCGGACAGGGGAAATTGAAAGAGCTAAAAGGAAAGCAAAAAGCGGCAGGTGTAGTTGGTGCCTGGGCCAAAGCCGCAATGCCGGCAATGATTGCCGCAGCCGGTTTTTCAGAAGTTGCAGAAAAAGGAGCGGGGACTTTCAGTAAATCAATCGAACATGCAGGTGATAGATTTCAGGAAATTCAGAAAGCGATTGAATCAATGGCGCATGGCGGTGATCCGGGCAGAGCACTTTTATTGATATTAAACTGGCACGAAACACTGCGTCGTACAACCATGGGGTTGTATAAAGGGCATAGCGGTTATTCCCCGTCCGGCGCTGTACCACATGAGGATTTAGCAAAAGGTATCGCAACAGCTGGTGCTGCCGAAGTGGGGCACGAGACGGTTGCGCATCATGTTAATACCGCAGGAACAGCTGGACCACAGGTTTCGCACGGAGTTACCGCTACTAGCGGGGAGGGTGTGCTCACTCCGGAAGATAAGGCATTTATCACTAAACCAGAAACAGAACATTCCGGCGTACTACAACCGAAAGATTATACTTCTACATTTGGCGCACATCCAGCCGAAACAATGACGACAGCTACTCCACCAGATGCGATAAAAGTTGGTCTGCCTGACGCGTCAAAGTTAGATGTGCATGGTAATAATACTGAAACTGGCATTCCCAAATATGGCGGAAATATTGAACCGAAAGTTACCACGCCGATTGGCACGGAACAACCTACTCCAGGACTGGCAACGGAACCAAGGGTGCCTAGTTTAGAATCAAGTCTCGGGATCAATTCGCAGGATGGTGTAAATCCGGAAGAAATGAAAAAAGTTGTTGCTGAACTTGCCGGAAGTAAAAGCGCCGATGCTGACAAGCTTTTGGCTGCCTGGGAAGATAAGGGATTAGTAAACCATGATGCCGTTCTGGCCGCGCGTTTTCCAGTGGAACATGCTTCACTGAATCACGCCGGGTTCCATGCTGAAACTGCGCATGACAAAGTCGGACTTACACTCGATTTAGGAAAAGAAGGCACACCAAAATATTTAGAGCAGGCATTCTACAGAGTAGCGATGGAAAATGCGAAGCTCGGTGACGAAATTACCAATGTGGAGGGTGCCAGAATTCTGAATGTCGGTGCCAATATGACTGCCCTTTCCGAAGGACACAATGTAGCGGGAGTCTCAGCGGAAGATTTTACCCGCCATGTTTCTGTGGTTGACGGTAAAATAACAATTTCTGATTACGAAGGGTTTCATCGGGATGTTTTGGATAAATTGACTGTGCATGCGGAAAAAATTATTACTCCGGAAAATGTCGGCAATACCGGCGCGGTGGCCTATTTGGACGATATTAAGAATGAAACATGGGCGGACATGGCTAAACCGGAAGGAGCCGAAGTTCACCTGGATCACACACAGATTGACCAGGCGGAAGGGCATTTATTCAAAGCGATGGTGCATGATTCGGGCGCGCATACCGGTCTGGGTGAGAATGTCACTGATATTCACATGACGGATCAGGATACCGGAACTTTCAATCTTGCCGGTGAAACGGTAACTATTGATCACGGCATGATTACCGGAATTGGTGATACACATTTTGATCCATTGCCGATGAACAGCGATGCCGCACACGCGAAACTAATGGAAGAAGCCAGCAAGATTGAAGCACACAGGTTGGAAGATGATTCCTTCGGTGATTCGGATGATGCCAAAAGTTCTGCTCAATCTTCTAGTGTCGGCGTAACCGGAGGTTCCGGTGATGTCGAAGGAGCTAATAAACCAGAAGTGGTAAGTAATCCAGCAACGCCGGAGCAAACAACTGAGGTAGATCCTGAAAAAGCTGTGGCGGAAGCGGCGAGGTTGCAAAGAGTGCAGGAGCTGACCAAGGCTGACCAGCTAAAAATGCTTGAGAAATTAGGATTCGGCAAAGGCGGGCAGGGTGAACAGGAATGGGAATTTTTAAAGAACAAATCAGTCGCAGATTTGTTGAATAAAGATATTGAAGGCCATTCCGGTAATACAATGGATTACCTGGAAGGACGTCATCGGGGTAAACTGCGAAAACTAATTGAGCTCGCAATCAGAAAAGGAGAAATTACTAATCCGTCCAGTGGTGGCCCGCAAAAAATCGGTGAAGCGGTCCGGCAGATTATCGAGGGCAGGGTTACAGAACAGGCGAATCTTGATCTGCACAATACAACCGCAATTTTGGCAACACCGAATCTGAATCCGACCGAACTGGCTGCTGCGGAGAATGAAATTCCAAAAATAGTTCCGGATAATGTGGAACCGATTCATGCCGTTGAAAGTCCCGATGGTTCAGCAATCCGTTTCGATTATGGAGCGGATGGAAAAATAATCGGTGTGCATCCGCATATTGAAGATATGAAGTCCCCGCTTACATCACTGAATGAGGGATACAGAGATATGCTTGCTCAGCAGTATGCAGAAGAAGGTACAAAACTTCCAATGGCATCATATGAGGTAGTATTTGAAAACAACGTGAGACAATTGGAAGCAATGCAACATTCATTAAGCACGATGGAAGCGGCAGGAAACGGGGATACTCCCGAAGCAGTGTATTTAAAGGATCATATCCATAGCACGACTGCTCAACTGGAAGCAAGATTTGGCGATGTGCTTAAAGACACTGTAAACGCGCCAGCGCCAGATGCCGGAACAGCTGTTAACAGTACTGAAGTGCCTCCGGTGACACCCGAAAATACTGTACCAAAGACTCAACCTATTGAAGCGTCACCAACTGAGCAAACACCGCAGCCAGCTGAGATTGTCGATGGACAATTTGCCGCCTCGGGTATGGATATTAAGGCGGCATTAGAAAACCTGTTTACCGGGATTCTGGCCAATATGGATAATATTACTCCCGATGTCCTGAAAAGTCTGGAAGGTGTCACTCTGCATGATATTGCCAGTTTGAATGACACAACACTTCTGGAAAATATGAAAGAAGGGGCACAGGGAGTTGTTATGGGAATTCAAAACAATCCACCGGCAGAGGCGCCACCTGAATATCTGGAGTCTGTTGCAAGAGGATATAAAGCGATTATTGAAGTGATTGATATACGGTTGGGACAATTGAAAGCATAATAAAAAGGTAGAGTCCAAAATAATGAGTAGGCGCGAATAAATATTCGCGTCTGCTGTTTTTTGGCAAAGAAAAAAGGCTCCGATCATCTGTAAGTTGCCAAGGCGTAATGCTTGGTACAGATGGGAACCTTTTGGGAACGAGGGGTGGTCGAGGGTATCCTCGACGAAAGAACGGTTCTGCGAATCGGATTCGCAGTTACTCGGTGTCGTTCGCGGGGAACGTCACCGGCGTGGTGGTGGCCTGGGCGTTGGCCACGAACTTCGCCGCCTGATCTGCGGCTTTCGGTTCGCGGTTGTACTTCGCGTACTCGAGAGCCTTCATGCAGGCCGCGATGTTCACGCGGCCGGCGTTGGCTTCGTTGAGCAGGATGCTCAGACGGGAGTCCACGGTGGGCTGCCACTCCTTCAGCTCAGCGACCTGAGCCTTCAACTCGGCGATTTCGTCGCCCTGCCTGCCGATGAACTCGGCCAGCCGGACGTCAGCGCGGGCGCCGGCGTCGATCTGCTTCTGCAGATTGTTCTGCAGGGAATTGACGGCGCCACTGACGCGGGCGTCGATCTCGGCACGGCGCTTGGCGGCGTCGCGGCGTTCGGTAACCTGCTGCTGCAGGTGCAGATACACCTCGTCCAGTGACGAGGTGGAATCCGGCTCGGTGAAGCCGAACCGGTTGACCCAACGATCGTTGAGCCACGAGATGCGCTCCACCCGAACACCCTTCGGGTCGTTGGCCCACTTGAGCGATTCCTCGAAGCTGAGCTTCGCGACCTCGTTGGCGAATCCGGCCTCGCGGTCGGTCTTCGCCTTGAGCGCGAGCTTCCTGAGCTCGGCCCGGGCAGCGGCCTGCTGCAGAGCGAGCGTGGCCTGGGCCGTGAAGACCGTCTTCATGCTGTCGGCCTGGGCGAGGTGCCCGGCGGCCTGCAGCTTGAGGACTTCCTCCTGCTGGGCCGTGGTCAGCGTGACCTCCGTCGCAGCGAACGCGATGTTGGCCATCAGGACGACGGCCATCAGGATGAACAGAGTGCGGAACTTCATCGTCTTTTCCTCCCGAGTGGGGCGGTTGTCAATGGCGATCCAGGAATAGGACCACCGCATTCTCTCACAATAAAGGCGCTTTCTCTTTTTTGCGATTGGAGTTGTAATTCCAAGAAAAAGGCCTTACGTCTGCATACTATAATTTGAGGTTGCAATATCCAAACGTAAGGCGATTTTTGCTAAAGCTCTCTCCCTCGGACTCCGAAGTGCCGCAAAGCGAGCGGTACGCAGGAGTCTCTACCTATTCAATTGTTAACCGCGTAGTATATACCTAAATCTGCATTTTGTCAATACCAAAGGTGAAATATTTGGCTATTATTAGCTAAAATGCTTGCATTATTATTTTGTTAACATATAATGAAATCATTATGTCAAAAACAAAAACATTTATTAACTATTATCTTCCGCCTCTAATGCTCGCGGGGGTGATTTTTTATCTCTCATCAATTCCTGATTTACAAAGCGGACTGCCCAGTACTTTTGATCTGGTTTTAAGAAAAATCGCTCACATGGGGGAATACGGATTGTTGGCAATTTTTTTATTGCGGATGTTTTTTAATAATGACGAGATTAAAAGAGACCTCAAAACCGGTACAGTCAAACATCAGAATATGTTATATCTTGAAATTATTACCGCCGGCGTACTAGTGTCTTTGCTGTATGCATTTTCTGATGAATTACATCAGTTATTTGTGCCGGGCAGAAGCGGTTCGCTGTGGGATGCCGGGATTGATTTTATCGGGATTATAATCGGAACTGTTATCTACGACCGCAAACGATGGTAATTTGAATAAAACAAAAACGTAGGCGCGAATCGCGATTCGCACCTACGTTTTTTTGATTTCTTAATTTATTTCTGTACCAGTTTGACGATTGCTTTGAAGACTTCCGGATTCTTTTGCGCCAGTTCCGAAAGAACTTTGCGGTCAATTTCCACTTTGGATTTTTTCAGCAGGTCCATGAATTTGGAATAGGTTAATCCTTCTTCCCTGACAGCGGCATTGATCCGGATCTGCCAGACACTGCGGGCGGTTCTTTTCTTTGCACGTCGGTCACGGAATGCATGAGCGCCGGCTTTCAAGACCGCGGTCTTAGCTTCCTTAATCTTTTTCTTGCGTCCCCATTTGTAACCCTTGGTGCGTGCTAAAAGGTTTTTTCTCCTTTTTACATGCGCGGTTCCTCTTTTTACTCTTGGCATTATTTTGTATCAGTTATATTTTATAAAGTTTATCGAT
>Ga0172379_10000969_pt1 | contig 62896 bp, 53 predicted proteins | sample GrowelOW334metaG_FD_119756 | JGI IMG/M metagenome (GOLD analysis project Ga0172379, IMG submission 119756) | Groundwater microbial communities from an aquifer near a municipal landfill in Southern Ontario, Canada - Groundwater well OW334 metaG | ecosystem: Environmental > Aquatic > Deep... | reverse complement strand
TGGCGTCTGGCCCGCAAGGCCTTCGCCTGAAGAGCGTCGTGCGGGAAATCCGCACGCGGCGTTCTGTGGGGGGGCGGGCAGGCGACTGCCCGCCCTACCCGATAGTTGGCCTCAAGTCTGTCCATGTCTGAATTTTTCCGGAGGGGTTTCAACACGGCGAAAGACAGTATCCGAAGATGCTTGAGCCATAGCTTGGCCGAGCATGCGGAGATGATCCCGGCCAGGACGAGCATCAGCACCGTCAAGGCGACGTTGAGATAGCCTTGGAAGTCTCCTCGAGGCAGATAATTCCCGAAGATGTTCTCCACTCCGGCTATGGCGGTCGTGGCGATCATGAAGAGGAAGGGCAGGAACGTCGTCAGCGCGTAGGAGGGTTTGGTCGTGCGCCTGAGGATGAAGGTCGTGCCGACTGCCAGCGCGATGGCCGCGAGCAGCTGGTTGGCCACGCCGAACATGGGCCAGATGGTGCTCACGTTGCCCATGAGCAGCATGGAGCCCCATGCGCCGCTGATGAGCGCGCTCGTGAGCAGCACTCCAGGCCACCAGCCGGTCTTGCCGAAGGGCTCGTAGGCGCGTCCCAGGACTTCCTGGAGGATGTAGCGCGCCACGCGGGTCCCCGCGTCGATGGTGGTCAGGATGAAGAGCGCCTCGAACATGATGGCGAAGTGATACCAATAGGAAAGAAGGTGCTTCATTCCCGGAATGGAGGAGAATATCTGGGCCATGCCCACGGCCAGGGAGACCGCTCCGCCCGCGCGGCCCGCGAGGCTCTCGCCCACGGCCGCGGACATCTGCGCCAGGCGTTCAGGAGCCAGTCCGAGCTTGGCGAACGCCGCGGGCGGCACGTTGATGGCGAAGTAGTCTCCGGGGGAGAGCACGCAGGCCGCGATGAGCGCCATGAGGGAAACGAAGCCCTCGGTGAGCATGGCGCCGTAGCCGATGAGCCGCAGGTCCTTTTCGCTGGAGATCATCTTCGGCGTGGTGCCGGAGCTGATGAGGCTGTGGAAGCCCGAGATGGCGCCGCAGGCGATGGTGATGCAGACATAGGGCCAGACCTTGCCGGGAACGATGGGGCCCCCGCCTGCCGCGAAGCTCGAGAGCGCCGGGGCGCGCAGTTCCGGCCGCACCCAGAAGATGCCGAAGGCCAGCAGGAGCACGGTGCCGATCTTCATGTAGGAGCTCAGGTAGTCTCGCGGAGCCAATAGGAGCCAGACCGGGAGCACCGAGGCCGCGAAGCCGTAGCCCGCGAGCATGATTGAGAGTGCGGGCTTGGAGAAGACGAAGTAGTGTCCCCAGACGCTGCGTGCCAAGGGCTCGCCGAAGATCACGGCCGCGGCCACGAGGCTGACTCCGATGATGGAGGCTTCGCGCACTTTGCCGGGCCGCAGATGCTCCATGTGCCAGCCTACGAGCATGGCGATGGGGATGGTGGCCGCGATCGAGAAGGTCCCCCAGGCGCTCTCCATGAGCGCGTTGACCACGACCATGCCCAGCCCGGCCAAGGCCGTGATGATGATGAAGAGCACGGCCGTGGCCGTGGCGGCTCCGGCCGTGGACCCTACTTCTTTGCGGGCGATCTCCGTCAGGGAGAGGCCGTCGTAGCGCACGGAGGCGAAGAGCAGGACCAAGTCGTGCACCGCGCCCCCCAGCACGCTGCCTACGAGTATCCAGACAAATCCCGGCAGCCAGCCGAACTGAGCGGCCAGCACGGGCCCCACCAGCGGCCCGGCGCCCGCGATGGCCGCGAAGTGGTGGCCGAAGAGCACCCAGCGGTTGGTGGGCTTGTAGTCGTAGCTGTTCTGCTTGGTGAAGGCCGGGGTGGTGCGCTCCGGGTCGAAGGCCAGGACCTTGGCGATAAGGAAGCCCGCGTAGTACCGATAGGCGAGCGTAAAGACGCAGACGGCCGCAAAAAGGAGCGTAAGCGCGTTCATGGAATGATTTTACTTTTTTCCCCATTGAATGCGGACAGTCCTGGGGGTATCCTTAAAAGGATGCGCTCCTTTTTGAGATTCGCTTGGCCGGCGCTGTTTTTCGCCGCGGCCCTGTGCTCCGCTTCGCCTGGGCAGGAGCGCTTGAGCCGGCTCTTCCAGGTCAGCCTCGACATGCTCAAGGAAGCGCGTTTGCCCGTCAATAAGCTTATTGAGATCGGCTATTCATCCAAAGAGATCGTCGACCTTTCGCGGGCCCTGCGCCGCGCCAGCGAGGCTGCCCGGCGTTTGCAGGAGGAGCACCCTTCCGCGGTCTTCGGCATGAAGAGCGAAGGTTCCCTGCATGGAAGAGCCGCGTTCCATTTCATCAGCGAGGCGGACTTGGAGCGCGGCAGCCGGATGCACCAGCAGGCCGTTTGGAAGGCCCTGCAGGGGCAGCAGGGGGATTCGCTGGAGGTCCGGAAGATATTCTTTTCCAAGGGCGCTCCCCAGCATGCGGTCATCCTCTTCCCAAAAGGGACGGATTGGACCCGGACAGGCGTGGTGCTCGACCCCTGGTACCGGCAGAGCTGGAAGCCCGCGCGTATGACGTACCTTTATTCGGACTGGCTCGGCTTCACGGGCGCGCGAAGGTCCCCTCGTTTGGAGGATTGAGGACTCGCCGCTAAGTCGTGCCTGCTGGATTCCGGGTCAAGCCCGGAATGACGGAGAAGTCGTCATTCCGGCGCAAGCCGGAATCCAGTTTCGCCGTCATGGACGGCGGAATTAGTACAATCCGGACGATGGCGCGTCCTGGAACTTCCAAAGATATCCGCGTGAGCGTGCGCTTGCGCTGTTCGCCGGAGCAGGCCTATGAGGCCTTGACCTCCGAGCGAGGGCTCCTTCTTTGCGGGCTCTCTCGGGCGAAGACGGACGCCCGCAGCCGCGGCCGGTTCCGCATGGTCTGGCCGAGGAACGCGGTGCATGGGGATTTGGAGGCCTCCGGAGTCTTCGTGGACCTCGATCCCGGAAATAAGGCGGCCTGGCTTTTCGATGAGAAGCGTTCCTTCGGCAAGGTCGGCATGCCCGCGCTGGTCAACATCTTCATCGAGCCCTGCGGCCGCGGAGCGCGCGCGACCTTGGTCCATCCGGGGTTTCCGGCAGGCGAGGACGCCGGGCAAGCAGCCTTCCGGTCTCTTTGGACCGAACTGCTCGACGGGCTGCGTTCACGATTCTCCGGAGGAAGACCATGACTACCGCGCTTTGGGTCGTGCTGGGCGCCCTGCTCGGCGCCGTGTTCGCCGTCCTGGCGGTCTCCTTGCTCAAGCGGCGCGAGGACTCGGGATTCGCCGAGATATTTCGGGCCGCCACGGATCAATTCATGCAGGCCGCGGAAGGCCGCTGGCAGTCCGAGCGCGCGCGCGGCGCCTCCGAGCTCGACGAGCGCCGCCGCGCCGTCGAGGAGACGGTCTCGCGCCTGCAGGAGAAGCTCAAGGATTACGAGGGCCTCGTGCGCGGCTTCGAGAAGGACCGCGAAGGAAAGTACGGGGCCTTGGAGGAGCAGCTGCGCGGCGCCGTGCGCGCCAACGAGGAACTGCGCCGCTCGACCGATGCCTTGCGCCGGACGCTCTCGGATTCCCGCACGCGCGGGCAATGGGGCGAGCGCATGGCCGAGGACATCCTGCGCTTGGTCGGCTTCGTGGAGAACGTCCAGTATGTGCGCGACACGGCTCAGGAGACCGTGTCCACGCGGCCGGACTACACCTTCTTCCTGCCCGAAGGGCATAAGCTCAACATGGACGTGAAGTTCCCGCTCGACAACTATCTGCGCATGGTCGACGCCGCCACCGATGATGAACGGGAGCGGACCAAGACCGAGTTCCTGCGCGACGTGAAGGCCCGCATCAAGGAGATCCAGAAGCGCGAGTACATCAATCCCGCGGAGCGCACGCTCGACTACGTCCTGCTCTTCATTCCCAACGAGCAGGTCTACGCTTTCGTCCTGGAATCCATGCCCGGGCTCATGGACGAGGCGCTCTCTCAGCGCGTGGTGCTGGTTTCTCCCTGGACGCTCTATGCCGTCTTGTCCGTGGTGCGGCGCTCCTTCGAGAACTTCCACTTCAGCAAGTCCACGCAGGAGACGCTCAAACTCGTGGCCGCTTTCGATCAGGCCTGGAGCAAGTTCAAGGAGCGCTTCCTTCAGTTGGGCGCGGAGCTCGATCGCTTGGGCAAGACCTACCAGGAGATCACGGGCGCGAGCTTCAAGCGCCTGGAGCAGGCTGTAGACCGCGTGGAGCGCGCCCGCGGCGCCGATGGCGCGAATGCCGAAAAGACCGATGTCCCGGCTTAGCCCGGATTCCGGTCAACGCAAATCCGTTCCCAAATCCTCGTTGATGCGGCTGCGTTCGATCTCAACGGACGCTGCGGCGGAGTCTTCCGTGAATCGCGTCAGGCTCGGGCGGGCGGAGTAGACGAGAGCATCCAGTTTTTTGCGCAGGACAGGGTCTAGCGCCGCATATTCCCCGATCGTGCGGTCGTTTTTTGGGAGTTCATCGAGATAGTCGCGCAGGCGCCGGCAGGCATCGAGCAGGGCGCGGTCCCGGCCGTCGGAGCGGCGCTGGGTGTCGGTGAGCAGGCTCATGTCCAGCCGCGCCACGCCCGTGACTTGCAGGATGTCTCCGGAGACCAGGAAATGCCCTTCCTCGGAAGGGATAGGCCAGCGCTGATGCACAGGAGCCAGCATCTCCGCGCACCCTGCTTGCAGCACCATAACCAATAAGAGTCCTGCCGTCATTCTATCCTGAAGTCTCATCCCCGCATCATACGACATCCCCTGCTTTTCCCTCCACTCCAGTCTGCCGGGGACAGTGGGAAAGGTTGAGTTTGCGTTCAATTTGACGGGGGGCGAAACAGGTAGTAGCATATGCCCGCTCTAATGAAACGTCCTCGGGTCATGGGTGTCGGGCGTTCGACGGACGATTCCGCATATCGCGGAGGGCTGGACATGGATATTGGATTCAATGCGGAGCAGCGCATGGCCGTCGCGTGCGGCTTCCTGGCGGTTTGATATGAACATCGCTGTCATTTTAAAGCAAGTCCCGGACACCGAGGCGGTGGTCAAGCCCGATCCGGCCAAGCCCGGCGCGATCCTGGAAACGGACATCAAGTTCATCCTCAACACTTACGATGAGTACGCGGTGGAGGAAGCTGTTCGCATCGTCGAGAAAACGGGCGGGGAGGCCGTGGGCGTGTGCATCGGCCCTGAGCGCGCCGAGGCCGCCATCCGCAGCGCCCTGGCCATGGGGCTCAGCCGCGCCCTGTGGGTCTCGGAGCCCGATGCGGTTTCCGCCGACGTCATCACCCAGGCGAAGGTACTGGCCGCTGCCATAAAGACTCTCTCTCCAGGGCTCGTGCTCTGCGGCCGGGAGATGATCGACACCCAGGAGGACGCGATCGCTTCGGCCGCGGCGCAGTTCCTGGACATGCCGCAAGTCTTGAACGCCGCCAAGATCACCATCGACGGCGAAAAGGCCGTGGTCCTGCGAGAGGTGGAGAGCGCTTCCCTGGAGATCGAGGCCAAGCTGCCGGCCGTCATCTCCTGCGGCAAGGGCTTGAACGAGCCCCGCTATCCGAATCTGATGAGCATCAAGAAGGCCAAGAACAAGGAGATCAAGAAGCTCACCTTGGCAGAGCTCGGCCTCCAAGCCGGACCGGCCAAGGCGCGCATCGCCGCGCTCGAGGCCCCGGCTCCACGGGCCAAGGGCGTGCGCGTGGAAGGCGAAGTCGCGAGCATGGTGGCCCAGGGCGTGGATTGGCTGATGAAAGTCGCCAAGGTGGTGTGATATGGCCGGAATACTCGTCTGGGTCGAGACGTTCAACGGAGAACTGCGCAAGGCTTCGCGCGAGGCGCTCGGAGCCGGGCAGAAGTTCGCGGACCACCAGAAGGTTTCTTTGGACGCGGTCGTCTTCAACGCGGGCCCCGCGGCTTTGGCCGAGCTGGGAAGCATGGGCCTGCGCAAACTCTTCACGGTCTCCGGGGAGAGCTTCGCGAAGTATTCCAGCGAGGGCTACTGCGCGGCCGTGGCCGAGGCCGGGCTCAAGTCCGGCGCGGATGTTTATCTGGCTTGCGCGAGCTCTTTGGGACGCGATCTCACCGGACGGCTTGCGGCCAAGCTCGACGCGGCGCTGGCGACCGATGTGACCGAGATCCTGTGGGACAAGACGCCGCTGAGCGTGCGCAGGCCGGTCTATTCCGGCAAGCTCTTGGCTCAGACCGAGCTCCTGGCGTCCTGCAAGGTGCTCTCCCTGCGGCCCAATGTCTTTGCGCCGGCCCAAACGCGGACGGGCGCCGTCGAGACCGTTGCGCTCACTCTCGCGGACGTGAAGATCCGCGCCCAGGTGCAGAAAGCCGTGGCCGCGGCCCAGGGCGTCCTGGACGTGACCGAGGCTGAGATCATCGTCTCCGGCGGGCGAGGCGTGGGCGGTCCGGACGGGTTCAAGGTGATCGAGGGCCTGGCCCATACCCTTAACGCCGCGGTGGGCGCTTCGCGCGCCGCGGTGGACGCGGGCTGGATCCCGTATGCGCATCAGGTTGGGCAGACGGGCAAGGTGGTCTCGCCCGTGCTCTATATCGCCTGCGGCATCTCCGGCGCCATCCAGCATTTCGCCGGCATGGGCTCCTCCAAGTTCATCGTCGCCGTCAACATAGACAAGGAAGCGCCCATCATGGCAAAGGCGGACTTCGCCATCGTTGGAGACCTCTTCAAGGTCGTGCCCGTGCTCCAGCAGGAATTGGCCAAAGCGAGGGCGAAGTGAACCGCGCGGGGGCATGATGCAGAATCCTCTTGATGCCGTGATCGTTGGGCTCGCGATCCCCGTCTCCCTGGCGGTCTTCGGCCGGGCCGCATGGCGCAAGCTGAGGCTCATGAAGGCCCTGGCGCCTTCGCCGGATCCTATCGCGGAGCATCCCCAGCGCATCCGCGAGCTCATCACGATCTTCTTAGGCCAGAGGAAGCTCTTTCAGGAATTCACGCCCGGACTCATGCATGCCGTCATCTTTTGGGGCTTCTGCACCCTGCTGCTGAGAGCGCTCACGCTCTTCGGCATGGTCTTCTTTGGTTTTGATTTCCACCTGCCCGGCCTGGCGCCCGGAACCTTGCTGGGCGAGTGCTACGGGTTCGTGAAGAGCGCGGCCAATGCGGCGGTCTGCGTCATGGTGCTCCTGGCCCTGTGGCGCAGGTATGTCCAGCGCGTTCCCCGGCTGAAAAACACAGGGGAGGCCCTTTTCGTCCTGCTCATGATCCTGAACTTGATGCTCAGCGACATGGTTTTCGAGGCCTGCCTGCGTTCGGAGGGGAGCCTCTCGCTGTTGGGGCATGCGGCGCTTTTGGATCACTGCCTGGGCATCCTGGTCTTCCTGGCCTATCTGCCCAGCGGAAAGCACATGCACGTGCTCTCTTCTGTTTTCAATGTCTACCTGCGGCCCCTGCGCCGCAGCGGACGCCTGCTCAAGCTGGACCTCGCCGATGAGAAGATCGAGGTGTTCGGGACCCCGCATGTCGACGAGCTGAGTTGGAAGGACGGGCTCGATCTCTATACCTGCACCGAGTGCGGCCGCTGCAACGAGGCCTGCCCGGCGCAGGCCACGGGCAAGAAGCTGGCCCCGCGCGAGATCATCACCGCGCAGAAGCTCTGCCTGACTCGCGAGTCCGGCCGGCTCTTGGACGGGAAAGCCGGCAAGCCTGAAGAGATCATGCCTGAGCAGGTGACGCCCGAGGAAATATGGGCCTGCACCACCTGCCAGGCCTGCGAGCAGGCCTGTCCCGTCAACATCGCCCATGTCCAGCGCATCAACTCCCTGCGCCGCAGCGAGACGCTCATGGCCAGCCGTTTCCCGAGCGAACTCAAGCGCGTGTTCAAGGGCCTGGAGACCAACGCCAACCCCTGGGGCCTGGCCGCCTCCGGCAGGACTGACTGGGCCAAGGACCTGGAGCTCCCGCTCTTCAAGGACAAGAAGGACGCCGAGTACCTTTTGTATCTGGGCTGCGCGGCCAGCTTCGATGACCGGGCGCGCAAGGTCAGCCGCAGTCTCATCGCCCTGCTTAAGAAGGCCGGGGTCTCCTTTGCCGTGCTGGGCGAGCAGGAGCGCTGCTGCGGCGAGACCGCGCGCAGGCTGGGCGAGGAAGCCCTGGGCCAGAGCCTTGCCGAAGAGAACGTGAAGCTCTTCGGCGAGCTCGGGGTCAAGAAGATCCTGACCTCCTGCCCGCACTGCTTCAACACGCTCAAGAACGAGTACCCGGATTTCGGCGGCAACTACGAAGTCATTCACCACACCCAGCTTCTTCAGGAACTGGTGGCGCAAGGCCGGCTCAAGCCTGCGGTCGGCGTCGCGGGCAAGCTCACGATCCACGACTCCTGCTATCTGGGACGGGTCAACGGCGTCTACGCTCCGGCGCGGGACCTGCTCTCGGCGGTTCCCGGAGCCCAGCTTTCCGAGTCTCCGCGCTCCCACGACAAGGGCTTCTGCTGCGGCGCGGGCGGGGGAAGGTTCTGGCTTGAAGAGCACGGCTCCCGCATCAACCACGAGCGCGTCAAACAACTCTGTGATACAGGGGCAGGCGTTGTGGCCACCTCCTGCCCCTATTGTCTCACCATGCTGGAGAACGGCGCAAAAGACCTCGGCCGAGAAGTCCAGATCAAAGACCTGGCCGAGCTTCTTTAGTTCTTGACGGGTGCGCTTTTCGAACCTCGGCGCTTTCCCTTGAGCCGCTTGGCGGCCGCGAGGAGCTTCTTCTCCTCGAATTTGGAAGGAGACTTGTACTCTTTTAGCGACTTCACGAAGGCGCGTTTCATAAATTTACCTGTTCCTTTCGGCGGCCTATAACGTGATCCGATGAGAGGGGTCCAGGCGCTCTCTTATCCACATCTTGATGATGGCCTGGCGAGACACGTTCATCTTGATCGCTTCCTGGTCCAGCATTTCGACCATCCAGGAGGGGAAGTCCACATTGACCCGCTGGACGACGACGGCGTTCTTGAAGTCGAGATGCGCCGAGATGTCCTCGCCGCGCTCGAATTTCCGGTCGAAGACCGCTGCGCTGATCTTACTGGTTCTCTTGACTTTGGCCATGTTTCAGATAGTATAACAGTTATACCTTTTTAGCGCCAGGGGCCTCGGTCCGCTTGCGCTTGGAGGGAGGGGTAAAGCCTATGACGGGCTTGGGCTCGGCAGGCGGCGGGAGTTGTGGAATGCTCTCTATGAGGTCGGCGATATCCTTGTCGTGGGCGTCAAGGCGGTGTTCATGCTCGTTGACTAACGCGGCGAGTTCTTTGTGTTCGGCCAGCAGGCGGCGGAGTTTTTGGAAGACCCGCATGATGGCGATATTGACGAGGACGGCTTGCCTGCTATTCAAGACGCTGGAAAGCATGGCGACGCCCAGTTCCGTGAATGCGTGCGGCGGATACTTCGAATGCTCGCCGCGCTTTAAGGTTTCAAATTGAAACCTTAAAGCCGCGTGCTCGGCCATTGTCAATCGGAACATGAAATCTGCCGGGAATCGAAAGGCGTTGCGCTTGACGGCGAGGTTGAGCGATTTTACCGGAACCCCATAGAGCGTCGCCAAGTCGCGGTCCAGCATGACCTTCTCACCTCGGATGATGTGGATCCGGCGCTCGACGAATCCATCGGTGATCAGATCTTTCATGTGAATGGCCCCCTACGCATACTTACGATGGAGGCCGCATTTAGTTCCAACCCTTTAAGGCATGAAAAGTCGTATTAATATGTCTCGGGCGGAGTTCTTCTATTCAGGCCGTACGTTTGCGGTGGGCTTCCAACTCCCGCAGGAAGTCCTCGCGGTTCTTCGGGGAGATCAGAATCGAGCGCGAGCGGCCGTATTCGATGCGCAGGCGACCGAGCGAGCACGCGGGGCTCGACAAAGGGCTTTGTGTCGGGGGAATGGACGTGATCTCGCCGATCGGCACCCGCTACTTGAACAGCCTAGTCTTTATAGATAATATAAATCAAATGGGTTATCGACTGGCAATAGTCATCTCTGTATTTTTTGAAGTGTTTCCATGTCTCTGTGGAGCAGGAGAGTATTTAGTTCCCGATAGCTCATCGGCGATAACGAACAATACAGCCAATTCCATATTGACAAATCAATTGTTATCGGAAAACTTTCATGTTCGCATGAAAGCTATAAGGCAAGCAGTAGATCTCGATGTTACAGACAAGAAAAAGTTAATACCTGAACTAATTCGAGTTTTAGAAAATTCAAACAATCAAGCGCGGATTAATGCTTTATTTGCCCTCGAAGCATTAGGGCCTGCATCAGTCGAGGCAGTCCCCGTACTCCGGCAGGCAACAAAAGACCCGACCGTATCTTCCCATGCTATTCGCGTTCTTGGAAAAATTGGCCAGGATGCAGTAGGCGCGGTCCCAGACTTGGTGGTTGCTCTGAAAAGCTCAGAGCTGGGTATAGTACAGGTCGCTGCGTATGCTCTGGCGGGAATAGGGCCTTCCGGTAGCGCTGCAATTGCTCCCCTTACGGATTTGCTCAATCATGAATCTGAAAATATTCGGTGGGCGGCCGCGTATGCTTTGGGGAGCATGGGCAGTCTTGCGAAATCCGCTTCTCCCCAACTTATAAGACTACTGTCAGATCCTTCAGAAACGGTACGGGACAATACAAAATTTGCCCTCTCTCGGATTGAATCTTTCCAAAATAAAGCTGCCTTTGGGGTCGTTGTTGATTCGCCTTCACTGACAGTTCAATTTCCGATGTATAACGACGCAGCTATAGGATCAAAATTTTGGATACATGCTGGGCTCGGAGTCATTGCTGGAGCCACTTTGGTTTCAAAGCATAAGAACGGGCATCCGTGTAGTACTCCTGAACACGGAGAGTACACCTATGGTCTACTTAAAATTTCCAGTAAGGATTCTTATATTTTTAAAACGGGAGATAAACGCGTATTCCTTGTTTCTGATTCAGAATCCATGCCATCCCCAATAGCTAGATATCTAAAGATTGACCACGATCCCAAGATTCCTGGAACTGTAATGCGCGAGATGGATAGATTAATTGAGGAACACAATATGATTCATATTCGTGACTATAGCTCTCCGACTTCGGATGGGAATCCTTATACTGCGGCCGATGCAAGAATTCTGCGCGAGGGCACTAACATATTGGACAAGAAAAAAGCCCTTGTGCGATATGAATTAGGGAAAAATCTTGCACTATTACGAGTCAATAGTTCTTGGGCCTATGAAGGGAAACTTGTTGCGCTAGCTTCCTTTGACTTCATTATGGTTGGTAGTGATACTTTGAAGCTATGGCGAATGGCCTCAGATGACACGGAAAGTATGCGCCGATGGCCGACGGAAACCACTCATGCCTCTATAGGAGATCTCAATTTTTACAAGAACATTTTTGACTTTGAATCAGATGGGCTTGCTGAAGTGGTGGAGGATGTTTCTGGTTATGAAAGCTGCGGCACGCTTCTATATAAAGTGCTCGACCCGAGCGGAATACTCCTAGATTTGCCTGCTTTGGAATTTTCTGGTGGACTTTGAATGAATAGCAAATGGGGTCAGGCTGGGGCCTGACCCCATTTCTTAATAGCGCTCGAAAACAAACGCGGCGCCTTGGCCGCCGCCGGCACAGCAGCAGGCTAGGGCGCGCTTCGCCGAGGGCTCTTCGTCAAAGCGCGTCAAAACGTCCGCGATCAGGCGCATGTTGGTGGCGCCCAAGGGATGGGTGTAGGCCAGCGAGCCGCCGAAGGCGTTCATTTTCGCCTTCGGCCAATCATAGCCGTACTTGCGCTTGCTTTCCTTGAAGACGGAGAGAACCTGGGCCGCGAAGGCCTCGTGGATCTCGATGACATCCATCTGCTCCATGCCGAGTCCCTTGCCGCGCTGGGTCTTGGGCTTGGTGAAGGCCGCGTGGGTCGCCTCGCAGGGGCCGATGCCCATGACCGCGGGGTGCACGCCCACGAAGGCCCAACTGACGATGCGTAAAAGCGGCGTGAGCCCCAGTTCGCGCGCCTTCTCTTCGGTGGCCACGATGATGGCTCCGGCCCCGTCTCCGGGGATGCAGGAGTTGTACATGGTCACGGAGGGGACGATCTCGCCCTTGAAGCCGAGTGAAGAGAGCGTTTGCCCGTGCTTCTGCATGAACCGGCTCTGGGAGATGTACTCCGACTCCGGGCCGAAGACCAGCCCGGCTTTGCCGAAGGAATCTGGGGTCTTGAGCATGCGCTTGCGGTTAAGAGGGTAGCTGTCTTGGGCCAAGTCCCCGGCCGGGACCATGTAGCGCGCGAGCCGTCCGCTCTCCACGGCGCTGACGGCCTTCTCAAGGTTGAAGCGGGCGTATTCGTCCTGCTCCTGTCGGGAGATGCCGTAGACATTGGCCATGATCTCGGCGATCTCGATCATGGCCATGTCGTTGACATTGTCCTTGAGGCCTTCCTCCAGGCAGTCCACCACGTCGAAGTCCGCGAGGAAGCCCGTCCCGTCCTTGCGGATCTTCTCCTCGATATCGGACTTGCTGCCGTAGTCGCCGGCCTTGCAGCTGAGCCGGGAGCCGAAATTGCTCATGCTCTCGGCCCCGGCCGCGATGCCGATCTGGGCGTCGCCGCAGAGGAGCTGTCCTATCAGGGTCTGCAGGCCCACGAAGCCGGAGTTGCAGTTGGACTGCACGGTGTAGGCATTGGAGCCGTGGGGAAGACCGGCGAGCATGCCGCTGATGCGCGCCAGGTTGGGCGCCTTGGTGTCCTGCTGGACCGAGCCGGCCACCATGACCTCGATGGCCTTTGGGTCGAGCTTGTATCTCTTCAGGAGTTCCGTCAAGACCAGAGCCAGCAGTCTCTCCGAGCGAAGGCTCTTGAGGCGGTTGCCGAACGAAAAGGGCGTGCGCAATGCGCCGCAGATGACGAGCGATTCAGCGATGTTCGAGCTCATTTGAAAACCTCCGCACTATTGTCTTTCCCAGATCCCTATTGGAAAAATTCGCATAGCCAATAAGGAAGCTAACTGAATTTTTCCGATTCGTTTTCAACGGCCAGGGCGATGCCGTTGCCGCCGCCCAGGCAGATCAGGGCCAAGCCCTGTCTTTTCTTCTTCTGCTTGAGAGAATGGAGCAGGGTGGTCGTGATGCGCGCGCCCGCCGCGCCGATGGGATGTCCCAGGGCGATGCAGTCGCCGCGCACGTTGACCTTGTCCATGTCCAGGCCCAGTTCCGCTTGGTTGATGAGCATCTGGGAGCCGAACGCGGAGTTCGATTCCACGAGATCGTAGTCGCCGATGGCCGTCTGAGTCTTCTTCAGGAGCTCGCGCACGGCGGCCAGGGGAGCGAGGAGGAAATCCTCCGGCTTCACGCCGGAGCGGGCATAGGCTTTGATCGTCGACAAGGGTTCAAGCCCCAGCGCATCGGCTTTTCGGCGCGTCATGAGCAGGAGGAAACAGGCGCCGTTGGCCAGCGGGGGGGAGTTGTGATTGGAGAGGAACTCCCCCTGCGGGGTGTAGATCGTGCCCTTGCGCTTATACATGAGCTCGATGTTCTTCTTGGCGGGCAGTTCGTCGTTCTTGGCCGCGCCCGGAAGGGGCGCGAGCTCTTCTTGGAACTCGCCCGCGGCGGCGGCGGCTAACGCCCGGTCATGGCTGAGCTTGGCGTAGTCGTCGATCTTGCGCTTGAAGACCTCGGGGTCCAGGCCTTTTCCCTTTACCCACCGGGCCGTGGTGTTCTCCGCGTGCCAGATGGTGTGGACATCCGAGATCTTGTCCCAGAGTGCGTCGTGCAGGTCCGAGCGCAGGAGCTTCTCCTGGATGTCGCCCACCTTGAGGTCTTTCCAGTCGATGAGCTGCTGCCTGCTGATGAGCCAGGGGGCCGCGGCAGGGGCTTCGACGCCTCCGGCCAGGACCAGTTCGGCCTCGCCCAGCTTCAAGGATTGGGCGCCGGCCAGGATGGCGCCCATCCCGGAGCCGCACATCTCGTTGAGCACGAAGGCGGCCTTGATCTCATCGAGGCCGACTTTGTGCGTGATCTGTCGGGGGAGGTTCTGCCCGATTCCGGCGCCGACGCCGAGCCCGCAGGCGAAGCAGTCGATGTCCTTGCGGGAAAAACGGGGGGACCGTCTCTCGACCTTCTCCAGCAGCTGTTCGACGACGCCCGCGGCCAGGTCGACGGCTCCGAAATCCTTCAGGCTTCCGTTGTCGGAGCCGAGGATGGAGCGCGCCGCATCCGCGATGACGATGTCGTCGGGCGAGAGAACGGTCCCCATTGAGGAACGCTTATTTCGCGTTCTTCATCACGTATTCGATGGCGTCCCCGGCGGAAAGGATCTTCTTGGCCTCTTCCAGGGGGATCTTCAGCTTGTACTTGTCCTCGATGAGCATGATGAGCTCGGCGGCGTCGATTGAGCTCACGCCGTATTCCAGGCGAAGCTTCTTGCTCAGGTCCAGTTCGTTGGGCTCGATGCCGACGAATTCCGCGGCGGCTTCCCTCAGTTCCTTCTCGACTTGTTCACGCGCAAGCGCCATGTGCGCCTCCTTTTACTCCTGGATTCCGGCTTTCGCCGGAATGACGAACGTATCGTCGCCCCGGCGAAAGCCGGGGTCCAGCCACTCCTGGGTCCCGGCTTCCGCCGGGACGACGACTTGCATCAGCTTTTTAGGAATTGTTCGAGTTCTCCCGTGGGTTGGCGCAAAAGGCGGCTGGCTTCGTGGCGGCGCACGCCCGCGGCGGACTTGGGCCGGGCGTCGAGCAGGGCCGCGATCTTCTCGGGGCCGAGCTCCTTGGCCAGCTGGAAAGGACCCTTGGGCCAGCGCGCGCCCAGTTCGATGCAGGTCTCCACGTCCTTGTAGCTCGCGACGATGCCTTCTTCCACGATGCGGAAGCCCTCGTTGACCATGATGGCGGCTAGGTCCAGATAGGAGAAGGAGGGCTGCTCCAGGCGCACGACGGGTTTGTTCATGGAGTCCAGCATGGGGTTCTGGTCCGGGTCTATGAATTGGTTGGCGTAGCAGTAGACGCCGCGCCCGGCTTTCCGGCCGAAGCGCTTCTTGTCCGCGTGCTCCTTGAGCAGCGGAGCGGGCAGATAGCAGGGGTTCTTGGCGAAGCCCTCGTAGAGGATGTTGGCGACCTTATAGGAGGTGTCCACGCCGATAAGATCGACCAAGTTGAAGGGACCCATGAGCAGGAGGCCCGACTTCTCCATAGCGGAGTCGATGTCGTTGGCCGCATCGATGACGTCCATTCGGGTCTTTTTTGCGTGCTCCTCCAGGAGATAGAAGGCCTCGTTGATGAGCGGCGTGAGGATGCGGTTGACTACGAAGCCGGGGGATTCCTTGACCTGGACTGCGACCTTGCCGATGGCGGTGATGAACTCGGTGAGCGAGGCGCAGGTCTCTTTCGAGGTGGCCGGCGGGGTGATAACCTCGACTAAACGCATGATCACGGCCGGGTTGAAGAAGTGCGCGCCGATGGTGCGGTCCGGGCGGGAGGCGCCGCGGGCGATCTCGGAGATGGGCAGGGAGGAGGTGTTCGAGGCGAATATTGTGTGCGCCGGGGCGTGTGAGTCCAACTCGGCGAAGAGCTTCTTCTTGAGGCTCAGGTCCTCGATGACGGCTTCGATGACGAGGTCCGCCGACTGCGCGGCCTCCTTCAAGGTCGGGGCCATGCGGACCTTCTCGGGGTCCATGTTCTTGCGGGCCTGCTTGCGGATCAAAGCCGCGGCGTTCTCGGCGACCTTGCCGTCCACGTCGAAGAGCTGGACCTCGAAACCGCGCTTGAATATGGAGTTGGCGATGCCCGCGCCCATGATGCCGGCGCCGATGACGGAGACTTTCTTGATCTCGCTCATGGTCGTTTCACTTCGTCAGCGCGGCGAACTGCTTGACGCTGTCGAGGTTCTCCTTTTTGACGTAGTCGGCCAGCATGCGGACCTGGGGCAGGGTCTGCGCCAGGTAGCGGTGCGCCACGATCTTCTTTCGCGGTGAGACGAGGGTCTGGTCCAGGAGCAGGCAGGCGGCGGTTGCCAGACAGCTCATCTGGCAGAGCGCGCCTTCATGCAGTTCCAGGTAGATGTCATGGTCCGGCTTGCCCTCGTGGCTCTTCACGTGCGCGACCGCCTCGCAGAGAGTCTTCCACGCGGCTTGGGCGTCGCCCAGCAGAGCCTTGATCTCGGCGTCGGTGTTCGCTTTTTGCGCGGCCTTCTCCGTGATCTGCGCGATGAGCGGTTCGAGGGCGCCGTTGAGGATTCCCGCGATGGCGGCCTTGGCCTGCATCTGGGCGGTGCCTTCGTAGATGTCCACGATCCGGGCGTCGCGGAAGAGCCGCTCGACCGGATATTCGCGGCTATAGCCGTAGCCGCCAAGGACCTGGATGGCCGAGTCGCAGACCTCCACGGCCGTGCGGCCGCCCAGGATCTTCGAGAGCGGGGTGAGCACGTCGGCATAGCGGCCGTAGGTCTTGCACAGAGCGGCCAGCTCGTCGCGCTTCTTCTTGAGGGCCTCTTTCTTCTCGCCTTCGGCGAGTTTGAGTTCGGCCTTGACGCCCTCCAGGATGCGGTCGAGCTCCATGTGCATGTCCACGCACCAGGCAGTGCGGTAGATGAGCGCCCGGGTGGACTCGATCTGGAGCTTCATGCGCACCAGCATGTCGGCCACGGGGGGGAAGCTCTGGATCTTACGGCCGAACTGCTCGCGCTCGCCGGAATATTTCAGGGCTTCGTTGTAGGCGGATTGGGCGATGCCCAGGCCTTGGGCCGCGACGCTCAGGCGAGCCTCGTTCATCAGCGCGAACATGTACTTGATGAGGCCGTAGCCGCGCTTGCCGATGAGGATGCCCGGGGAATCCTTGAACACGAGCTCGCAGGTAGGCGAGCTGTGCAGGCCCAGCTTCTCCTCCAGGCGCGTGACCTGGGCGTCCTTGCCTTCCACCAGGAAGAGGCTCAGGCCCCGGATGTCCCCGGAGGTGTCCGCCTCGGAGCGCGCCAGGACCAGGAGCACTTCCCGCTGGCCGTTGGTGATGAACTGCTTGGAGCCGTTGAGCTTCCATTTTCCGCTCGCTTCATCGAGCGTGGCGGTGGTCCGGATGCCGCCCAGGTCCGAGCCGGCGTTGGCCTCGGTGAGCACCATGGCCGCGCCGTATTCGCCGCTGCTCAGGCGGGGGAGGTAGGCATCCTTGACGCTGTCCTCGGCGAAGTGGAGGATCACGTTGGCCACGCCCCACTGCAGGCAGGCCACGGTCATCAGGCCGGCGTCGCCCGCGCCCAAAAGCTCGCTGGCGATGGTCGTGGCGGTCTGGGAACTGTTGAGCCCTCCGTATTTCCGCGGCAGGCTGACGCCGAGGAAGCCGGATTCGCCCAGCATCTTGAGATTCTGTTCGGTGCCCTTGGAGAGGATCACCTTGCGCGTCTGGGCGTCGAACCGAGCGCCCTCGTGGTCCGCGTCCTTGGCGTTGGGATAGATGACGTCGCCCACGAGCTTGCCGAGATAGTCGAGCTCGGTCTTGGCGTTGTCGAGGGCTTCTTCAAAATTAGAAGGTGCGCCCTCGGACTTCTTGTAGGAGTCCTCCTTCATGTCGAGTACCGTCTTCCAGTCCAGATACTCATTCGCGTAGAACTGGATGTCTGAGTTGTCGGCAAAGAGATTCTTGGCCATTATTTCCTCTGGAAGACCGGGGGTCTTCCTTCCAGCATGGCGTGTATGCCTTCCTGCGAGTCCGAGGTGCCGACCAGGCAGGCAAAGGCTTCCTGCTCGTAGACGAGGCTCTCGCAGAAGCGGGTCTTTGCGGTCTTCTCCAGCACGAACTCGGCCAGCGCCTGGGCCAAGGGAGCGCCGCGGCCTTGCAGTTCCCGGGCAGGGGTCCAGGCCGCGAGCCACTCTTTGATCTCTTTGCGGATGCGTTCGCGGTCCGTCGGGACTGGACTTAGGTCGAAAGAGGGCTTCTTGGCCGGTCCGGTCTTGGCAAAGGCCAGGGCTTCTTGCAGGAGCGCGTCGGCGGGGACGACCGTGTCGATAAGGCCGTCTTCCTTAGCCTGCGCCGGCGTGATGTCGGCCTTGGCCGTGAGGATGAACTCCCGGGCCTTGTGCGCGCCGATGAGGCGGGGCAGGTTCTGCGTGCCGCCCATGGCCGGAAGCACTCCCAGCGAGGTCTCGGGCAAACCGAGGCGGACATTGTCGCGCTCGCCGGCGATGCGGTAGTCGCAGCCCATGGCGAGTTCCAATCCTCCGCCGAAGGTCATGCCGTTCAAGGCCGCGATCAGGGGCTTGGAGCCGCCGTGGAGCTTGAGCAGGAGCTCCTGGGCGCTCTGCACGAAGCCGAGGGTCTGCTCGAAGCTAGAGCCCAGCACCATGTCGATCTTGACCCCGATGGAGAAGGCCAGACGATGCTCGCTGGCCAGGAGGATGCTTTTCGCCCAGGATTCGCGCTCTAAAAGATCGACGGCGGACTTAAGCTCCGCGATCAGGCGCATGTCCATGTTGTTGCCGGCCTGACGGGCCGCGCGCTTGTCCTGGCGGAGCCGGAGCATGGAGATCATCGCTACGGTGCCGCTGCGGTGGAGGGAGAGATCGTTGAACTGTTCCGCCGCGCCGAAGGGAGAAAACCCGAGCTGTTCGAAAGGGTAGTCCATTCGGCCTATCATGCCTTCAACAATGCGTCCTGTCAAGGTCAATTCAGTGAAATCGGTTTCGCCTGTTTTTAAGCGGGTCCCGGCGGCTTGGGTTCCGCTTCTATTTTAGGAGCCTCCTTTATCTGGGACTCGTTCGTACTATGCTATCCTGTCATTTATGAATTTCGGGACGCGAGCGGATGGTCGGGTTGGACTCAGTAATCGTCGGCAGGAGCGGAAGTCGCTGGGAAATCTTATTCTCGGAGGACTAAAGTGCTTAAAATTTCAGAATTAATGGGGAGGATCAGGGAACAGAACCCCGTTGTTCATCACCTCACCAACTGGGTCACGATTTACGACTGCGCAAACGTCGTAAAAGTATTCGGCGGTTCCCCGGTCATGGCCCACGCGAAAGAGGAGGTCGCCGAGATGGCGCGCCTTGCCTCGGCGCTTGTCTTGAATATCGGGACCCTTGCGCCGGATTTTGTCGAAGCGATGAAAATCGCGGCAGTCGCCGCAAACAAGAAAGGGATACCGGTCGTGCTCGATGCCTGCGGCGCCGGCGCCACGCGCTTAAGGGACGATGCATGTTTCGATCTCCTCCACAGCGTAAAGATCGACGTGATAAAGGGAAACCGTTCGGAAATCGCAAGGATAGCCGGAGAAAACGTCCATACCCGGGGTGTTGATGCGGCAGAGGTCGACAGGGATATGATCTATCTGGCAAAAAAGCTTTCAGCCGAGAGAGAATGCTCGACGGTGATCACAGGCAAGGAAGACGTGGTGACGAACGGGATAAAAACTTACCTGGTCAATAACGGGCATCCGATGATGGCGGATGTCGTGGGGACGGGATGCATGGCGGCGTCGGTGATCGGGATGTTCTGCGCGGTGGAAAAAGATCATGTCGCGGCTTGCGCGTGCGGGCTCGCGTGCTACGAGGCGGCGGCGGAGATGGCGGCTGCGGCTTCGCGGGGGCCGGGAACGTTCAAGGAAAACTTCTTTGACGCGGCATACAACCTTGATAAAGCAACGGTCGACAAGATGGCGAAAATAGTCCTGCTCGAGTAGCGCTAGAGTTTTTTGCCTACGTCGGTGTAGCGGGGGTAGAGGGCGCGGATGAGGTCCGCGTCGCGCTCCAGCACTTTGTGGCGCTTGACCTTATGGGTGAGGGTCAGAGTGTCGTCTTTGGCGGTGAAGGGGCGGGTGAACGTGAAGTTGACGATGCGGTCGGCTTCCCGGAAGCCTGCTTCGAGCGAGACGGCCTTGGCGATGAGGTCTGCGTAGAACCGCCGCAGCTTCGGGTCCTGAGCCAGCTCCAGCGTCTTCTCCTCGGAGTAGGCCAGGCCGAAGGAGATGCAGAGCTCGCGCAGGTGTTTCTTCTCCGGCACGATCAGGGCGGTGACGTATTCCTGGTCCTGCCCGCAGAGCATGGCCTGATCGATGTACTGTGTGGAGGTCAGCAGCCCTTCGATGGGTTCGGGCTCGATGTTCTCCCCGCCGATCAGGACGATGGTGTCCTTCTCTCGTCCCAGGACGGAGAGGTCTCCGCTTCGGGTCAGCAGGCCCAGGTCCCCGGTATTGAACCAGACGCGTCCTTGTCCGTCGGGCTGCAGGACCTTTCGTGTTTCTTCATCATTATGGTAGTAGCCGGACATGACCTGGGGCCCGCGCGCCCAGATGAGGCCCTTTTCTCCGATAGGCAGGATACGTCCGTCCTTGTCCCGGATCTGGACCTCGGTTTCCGGCAAGGGCCTGCCGCAGGTGTAGCGGATGTTGTGGTCGAGCATCCGGACGCTGAGTGTCGGTGAGGTCTCGGTCAGGCCGTAGCCGTCGATGATGGAGATTCCGATGATCTCGAAGAAGTCATCGACGTGCGCGGGGAGCGAACCGCCTCCGCTGATCAGAGTGATGAACTTGAGGCCGAATTTGGCGCGGATCTTCCGATAGATCAGCAGATCCGCCAGGTCGTGGCAGAGCCGGTCCCAAAGCGTGGCGCGGGCCGGGACAGGTTCTTCATTCCCGGTCAGGTATTGCCGACCCTGTCGGCATCTGCGGGCTCTCATGACCGCGAGGCTGTGCCGGTAGAGCGAGAGGAAGAGCTTCTCCTTGCCGGCCAGCCGCAGGGTGGTCCGTGCCGTGTTGTAGACGGCCAGCCAGAGCCTGGGCACTCCGGCCATGTACTGTGGGTTTACCAAGGAGAGGTCCTTGAAGGCCGTGGCCGGAGTCGAGTAATAGATGCTGCCCCCGCTGTGCAGGGCGCAGTATTCGATCATCCGCTCGAAGGAATGCCAGATGGGCAATATAGCGAGAAAACCTTGGCCGGGACGCGCTCCCAGCATGGGGGGGATCTTCTCGGGGCTGTGAAGGAGATTCATGTGCGTCAAAGGGACGCCCTTGGGCGTTCCGGAACTGCCCGAGGTATAGAGGATGGTGGCCAGATCAGAGGGGGCTGTCTCTTGCCGCCGCCGGTGGAACAGGAGGGCCTTGTCTTGCGCGCGTCCTGCCTCTTTCCCCAATGCCAGGACTTGCTCGAAGGAGTGGACTCCCGGTCTCCCTTTGAATCCCTCGCTGAGCACGATGAGGACCTTCAGTTCCGGCAGTCCGCTCTGGAGAGCCAGGACCCGCTCAAGCTGGGCTTCATCCTCCAGGATGGCAAAGCGCGCCTTGGAGTGTCCCAGGATGTACGCGAGCTCTTTGGAGGCGCACGAGCAGCCTCTGGGCACGTCGTAGGCGCGGTTGGCCAGGATGGCGAAGTCGCAGACCAGCCAGCGCAGGCTGTTCTCGGCGATGAGGGCCGCGCCTTCCTGCGCTTGAAGCCCCAGCGCGAGCAGCCCGAGGCCGAAATCCCTCACCAGTTCGTCCGCCTCCCGGTAGGAGACGGGAATGAAGCGGACTTCCTCGTCGATCCGTCCATCGGGAGTCTTGATCGTCTGGGATTGCCGGCAATGGGCGATAGGCTGATCCGCATATCTTGGGACCAGGTCGAGCCACATCGCGTTGAGGGTCTTGTAGGTCACGGGGCTTCGATGACGCTCAAGAAGTATTTCCCCTTGCCGACAGGCGCGACAAGGCCGTGAAAAGGCTCCGAGGAGTCCGCATAGATTCCCCGCACGCGTTCTCCGTCGATGTCCGTGATCCTGACCGAGGAGAGTACGGCCGCCAATCCTTGCCGCAGAGCCTTGGCCGCGGCTTCCTTGATCGTCCAGAGGGCGGTCAAGCGCTTATCGCGGGAGCCCCAGGCTTCTTTTTCGATGAGCGACAGCTCCGCGGGTTGGAACACCCGTTCTTTCAGCCGTTTGGAAAAGGTGACGGTTTCCTGCAGGTCGATGCCGATCCGGCGTTCCAGGGGGAAGACCAGGGCGGCGGCGAGGGTCCCGGAGTGCGTCAAGGATATCCCGGCCGGGGCTTTTCGGGCCCGAGGTTTGGAAACGAGCCGGATCCTCGGCGGCCGGTCGCCGGAGATGACCTCGATGTCGGCGGGCTCGACGAGGCGGCCTCTCTGCGCGAGGAAGCTGGCCGCCGCTTGCTTGGCGCAGAGTCTTGCAAGGAGCCATTGCGCTTTTGCGCGCGGATGCAGGAAAGCCTCGCAGCGCCGCAGTTCGTCGGGAGCCCATGCCGACCGGAATGCTTTTGCCCACTGTTCCGGATCGCGGCTGTCCGTTGCCCCCAGGATACCGCAGCTTTCATTAAGAGGGGGCCGCGCGCGGGCGTGGAACACCGATACCAGGTCGGAGAATCCGGCGGCCGTCTTTGGGTTCATGGCTGTTGTCATGGTAGCTTTTCAGGCCCGAAGAATCAGCGTGCCGGGACAGGAAAAGAAGAAGCCCGGTCCGTGAAGAGGATCCGGGCTTCTTTGTTCCGGGGAGGGGTGGCGCGTAGGGGATTTGAACCCCTGATCTCTGCCTTGAGAGGGCAGCGTCCTAGGCCGCTAGACGAACGCGCCACGCCTCCTCGGACTCCGCGACTATCCGTCGAAGCGAGACTTTATTTTAGCAAATTCCAGCCGCACGGGAACGGCCTGCCAAATGCCTGCCAAATGCCGCCGGGCGAACGGGCCGCGGTTTTTTCGGAGGATTCGAGGAGCATTTGGTATGATTCCGGGGATGGAAGAACGCCCTGTCGTGCGCTATTTCGACTTGCCGATCGAGGACTGCGAGACTGAAATCAAGTCCATGCTCGACCGCTTGGCTTCGGACGTGGGCGCCGGTCGTTCGCTCGATGATGTCCTTGACTTCATCTGGAAGCAGACGGCGTCCCTTCTGCCGCGCGACCGCATGGGCGTGGCGTTCATAGACGACGACGGCCAGCGGGTCGTCACTCGTTGGGGCCATGCCGAATATCCCGACGTGCTCCTTAAGGAGGGCTATAGCGCGGGTCTGGCGCGCTCGAGCCTTGCCCGCGTGCTCGAGACGGGCCAGGCGCGCATCATCGGCGATCTCGAGGAGTATCTGCGGCACAGCCCCGGCTCGGAATCCACGCGCCTGCTCGTCAATGAGGGCGTGCGCTGCAGCTTGACCTTGCCGCTCAAAGTGGCGGACCGCGCGGTCGGATTCATCTTCCTTTCCAGCAAGAAGGCCCATGCATTCGATGAGAAGCATGCCCGGCTCCTGCTCGCGGTCAACAAGCGCATGGCCCAGGCCGTGGAGAAGGCTTGGCTCATCAAGAGCCTCTCCGACAAGCAGGAAGCCTATTTCTCGATGCTCGGCTTCATCGCGCACGAGCTCAAGAGCCCTCTGGCCTCCATCGTGGCGCGCGCGCAGAGTTATCTGGGAGGATATCTTGGAGCGCCTCATGCGCCGGCTGTGGAGACCCTGAGCGCCGTGGTCCGCATCACGGGCTACATGTCCGATATGGTCCACGATTATCTGGACCTCACGCGTTTGGAGAGCCAGGAGATGAGATTCTCTCCCCGCGATGGAGTCCGGTTCAAGGAGGATGTCCTGCGTTCGGCGCTGGAGCTCAACGGCCTTTGGGCTGGGGAGCGCAATGCGACCATCCGCGTGGAAGCAGGCGAGGGGGACATTCTGCTTCGGGCGGATGTGGAGCTGTTGCGCATCGTGGCATCCAATCTGATCAACAACGCGATCAAATACGGCCGTATGGGCGGGGAAGTCCTCGTGAGTGCGCGCTGCGACGGCGACCGGCTCATCTTCTCGGTGCGCAATGAGGGCGTGGGATTCACTGAGGAGCAGTCTAAGAATCTTTTTAAGCGGTTCTCGCGGCTGCGGCAGAAGGGATTGGAGGACCGCAAGGGCAGCGGGCTGGGGCTCTATATCTGCTGGTTCGCTGTTCAGAAGCACGGGGGAACTGTCACGGCGAAGTCCAGCCCTGGAGAATGGGCGGAGTTCACCGTAGAGCTTCCCGGAGCGGTCAAGGCGCAATAAGGAGGAGGATCATGCTGAATAAAAAGATGCTGGCGGCGCTCAACGCGCATGCGGTCAAGGAGTTCTATTCCGCTTACCTTTATATGTCCATGTCCGCATGGTTCGAGAGGGAGAACCTTCCGGGCTTGGCCAAGTGGATGCGCACGCAGGTCCAGGAGGAGAGCTGTCACGGACTGATCTTCTTCAACTATCTCTGCGAGCAGGGCGCGCGGGTGGTCCTGGGGGGCATCGAGGCTCCTCCGGCGGACTTCAAGTCCGCGGTCGCGGTCTTTGAGAAGACCGTGTCCCACGAGCGCGAGGTCTCTGCCTCGATCCACTCGCTCGTCGACCTGAGCATCCAGGAGAAGGACCATCCCACCAAACAGTTCCTGGAATGGTTCGTCAAAGAGCAGGTCGAGGAAGAGGCAACGGCTGAGAACATGCTGGCCCAGCTCAAGCGCATCGGCGACGGACAGGGCCTCTATCTTTTTGATAAAGACGCGGCGACAAGGGTGTTCACCTTGCCAGTGCCGCTGACCGGGAAGATCTGATGGACTGCGGACGCTGCGGACGTTCGTTGGCAGAGGGCGCAGAATTCTGCTCCGCGTGCGGGCAGTCGCGCTCGGCAGTTGTTATAGCGCCGGGCCTGCCGGAGAACGCGGCCGGGGCCTTGTGCTATGCCATGGGCTGGCTCACCGGGCTGGTCATGCTCCTCATCGACCGGCGGCCTTTCGTGCGGCAGCATGCCGCGCAATCCGTGGCGCTCTTCGGAGGGCTCTCGCTGCTCAAGGCCGTGCTCGTTTTCCTGGGGGTATTCCCGGGCGGCAGTCTGGGTTGGGGCTTAGGAGGGTTCTTCATCCTGGCCGGGCTCATTTCTTCATTTGTGACCCTGGCCATGATCGTGTTCTGGCTGGCCTGCATGGTCAAGGCGTACCGTGGAGAGCGCTTCCGCGTCCCCGTGGCCGCGGACCTGGCCGACCGTCTGGTTGCCTCCAGCTTATAAATATTGGTGCCAGGGGTCATTTTGCTTGCCTAACTCAAAGAGTTAGGCAAGCAAAATGACCCCTGGCACCGATTCATAGGCGCTGATTTTGTATGATGGGTGCAGGTCCTGTCGCGCCGAATGGGGCCGGGGGAGAGGGCGCTCATCCATGCAGATCGGTATCGTCGGTCTTCCGAACGTCGGGAAATCCACCCTTTTCAACGCGCTGACCTCCGGACATGCGGCCAGTTCCAACTATCCTTTCACCACCATCGATCCCAACGTCGGCGTCGTGCAGGTGCCTGACGATCGGCTCGCGCGCTTGACCGAGATCTTCAAGCCTGAGAAGACCACTCCCGCCTATGTCCGCTTCGTGGACATCGCGGGCCTCGTCAAGGGCGCTTCCCAGGGAGAAGGTTTGGGCAACCAGTTCCTCTCGCATATCCGCGAGGTGGACGCGGTCGCGCATCTGGTGCGGCTCTTCCAGGACCCCGACGTCGTTCATACCATGGGAGGGGTGGACCCTGTCCGGGACATCGAGATCATCGAGACCGAACTGATCCTGGCCGACCTCGCCAGCCTGGACCGGCAGTTCGAGAAGGTGTCCGGCAAGGCCCGCACGGGCGATAAGAAAGCCGCCGCGGCTCTGGCCGGCTTGGAGAAGATCCGCTCGACTTTGCAGGCGGGCAGGCCTGCTTCCGAGTCCGGCGTCCCGGCAGCGGAGCTCAGGGAGCTTTTCCTCATCACGGCCAAGCCCGTGATCTTCGTCGGAAATACGGACGAGAAGCCCAAGGCCGACGATCTCGCGAAATTCGAGGCGGCCGCCAAGGCGCGAAAGACGCCCAGCCTGACCCTTTGCGGCAAGATGGAGGCCGAGATCGCCCAGCTCTCCGCCGAGGACCGCGGGCCGTTCCTCGCGGACCTGGGACTCACGCAGACGGGCTTGGAGCGCGTCATCCTCTCGGCCTACAAGCTGCTTGGACTGCAGAGCTACTTCACGGGCGGTTCCGACGAGGTCCGGGCCTGGACCGTGCCTTGCGGGGCCCGCGCGCCGCAGGCCGCCGGGGTCATCCATACCGATTTCGAGAAAGGGTTCATCCGCGCCGAGGTCTATTCTTACGCGGATTTGGATCGCTACGGAGCGGAGTCCGAATTGCGCGCCAAAGGACTCATCCGTTCGGAGGGGAAGGACTATGTCGTCCAAGACGGCGATATCTGCTTCTTCAAATTCAGCTCCTAGCGAGCCGGTCGTCGCGGCCCCTGCTGCTCGCATCGTGAAGCCTGCTTGTCGTCATTTCGGCGATTGCGGCGGCTGCCGCTTGCAGGATATCGCTTACGAGGACCAGCTCGCCAAGAAAGCCGCGGAGCTTGAAAAGCTCTACGCGGTCCGAGGCTGGACCCAGCCCATCCCCGTGCACCCTTCGCCGGAGACTTTCTATTACCGCAACAAGATGGAGTTCTCCTTTCAGGACGTGTACCCGGTGCCTGCGGTCGGCGAGGACCGCGTGCTCCTGGGGCTCAAGCGCAAGAACCGCTGGGACAAGGTCATGAACCTGGAGGACTGCCGGCTTCTGTCGAAGGAGACGCCGGAGCTCTTGGCGGCCGTTCATGGCTGGGCGCGCCGTGAGAACCTCGACCCCTATAATCTGCACAAGCACACGGGCTTCCTGCGTCATCTGGTCGTGCGCGAGGGAAAGAACACGGGCGAGCGCATGGTCCTGCTCGTCACCACTCCCGGCGAGCTGCCCAAGGAGAGCTTCGTATCCGCGGTGCGCAAGGTCTATCCCGCGAGCACCATCCTGCACGGCCTCAATTCGAGCAAGTCCGATACGGCCCAGGCTCAGCAGATCCAGGTGCTCTACGGCCCGGGCATCATCCATGAGTCCCTGCTCGGCCGCAAGTTCCGCGTCTCGCCCTATTCCTTCATGCAGACCAATACGCGCGGCGCGGAGTTCCTTTACGGCATGATCAGGGACTGGCTGCGCGGCCTGGGGATCAAGAATCTTCTGGACCTTTATTCCGGCTGCGGGGGCATCGCGCTCTCCGTGGCCGAGGCCTGCGGGCAGGTCATGGGCGTGGAGATCGTGGAGTCCGCAGTGGAGGACGCCCGGTTCAACGCCGGGCTCAACAAGATCGGCAACGCCCAATTCCTGGCCGGCAAGGTCGAGGATTTCCTTCCGGGACTGGCATCCCAGGGCCTGGACGTGGACGCGGTGGTGACCGATCCTTCCCGCGCGGGCCTGCATCCCGCCGCGGTCAGCGCGCTCAAGGAACTCTCTCCCCTGCACGTGCTCTATGTCTCCTGCAACGCCAAGTCCCAGTGCGAGGATATCGGGCGTCTCCAGGAGATATACGACGTCATCCGCGTCGAGGCCGTGGATCTTTTCCCGCACACGGATCATGTCGAATGCGTGGCTCTGCTGCGCAGGATGTATTGATCTTGCATATCCTGCTGGGTCTTAAGGCCCAGGGTCTTATGGGCCGAAGTCCTCTCGCCGGGAGCCTTTCCAAATACTATCCTATGGCTATGAAGCGCAAGACCGCGGTGCTCCTCCTTCTTCTGAGCCTGCTCGCGAGCCGTCCTCCGGCGCGCGGCGAAGTGGTCTTGGAGAATCAGGAGAGCCTGGCGGCCGCGGGCCGGATGCAGGAGCAGAGCTTGGAGGCCCTTTCCTCAGGGCCGGAGCAGGCCTGGGCCTTGGCCGGCGCGTCTCCGGACGGCGCAAGCCTCTCGGGCGTCTTCGCGGACGGCAGCGTACGGGATAAGAGCCTGATGCTGGCCGCGGCTTCGGACAGTCCCGCGGAGAAGGCGAAGCCTTCTTCCGGCATCGGCAAGAAGATCGGCAAAGGCGCGGTCGTGGCCGGCGCCGGGACGATCTCCGGACTCTTGGGCGCCGGCAAGGAAGGACTCCTGGGCGGCCTGGTCTGGGGAGCGCTCGGCTTGGGCGCGGCCTATCTTATGATGAAAGGCGACTACGGCGGGGCCATCGGCACGGGCGTCGGCGGCGTCGTGGGCGAGATCCTCGGCGGCCCTCTGGGCGGCATCATCGGCGGCATCGTCGGCGGCATCATCGGACATTTCATCGGCAAGATGTTCTCCGATCCTGAGAAGACCGATCCGGCGAAGACCGGAACCCCTTCCTGAAGTGAACACGGCAGATCCCTCGTCGGAATCCCCGCGAGCGAGAGATTCCTTTTTGTAGACTATGGGCTCGCAATGGATACTATGACCGACGCGAGCCCCGTGCGTCCATGAACGGCGACTATAGCCTGCGGGTCCGAGGGGTCCGCAAGTCCTTCCAAGGCAACGAGGTCGTCAAAGGCGCGGATATCGAGATCCGCAAGGGAGAGTTCTTCGCCCTGCTGGGACCCAGCGGCTGCGGCAAGACCACGCTCCTGCGCATGGTGGCCGGCCTCGAGGTCCCCGACCAAGGCACGGTGATGATCGGCGGGCGCGACATGACGCATGTGCCCGCGCACGAGCGTCCCGTGAACATGGTCTTCCAGCAGTACGCGCTCTTCCCGCATCTGGACGTCTTCGAGAACGCGGCTTTCGGCTTGCGCGTGCGCCGCACGCCCGGGCCGGAGATCAAGTCCCGCGTGGAAGAGGCTTTGGCCTCCGTGCGCTTGGCGGGTTTCGAGCGCCGCATGCCGGCCAAGCTCTCCGGCGGACAGCAGCAGCGCGTGGCCTTGGCCCGCGCGCTCGTCAACCGGCCGGAGCTGCTCCTGCTCGACGAGCCCATGGCGGCCTTGGATGAGAAGCTGCGCGAGGACATGCGCGAAGAGCTCAAGAGCCTCCAGCACCGCTTGGGCGTGAGCTTCCTCTACGTCACCCACGACCAGGAAGAAGCCCTGGAACTGGCCGACCGCGTGGCCGTGATGCAGTCAGGCCGCATCGTGCAGATCGGCACCCCGCAGGAAGTCTACGAGGCGCCGGCCGACGCCTTCGTGGCGGATTTCGTGGGAGTGACCAATCTCCTGGCCGGCCGCGTGTCCGGGACCGAGGAACTCTTGGTGGACGCCGGCGAGTCCCGCAGGATCTGGCTGGAAGTGGAAGGAGTGGGGCGCTTGGAATCCGCCGCGGACCGCTCGTGGGCTTCGGGCGCTCAAGTCGCGGTGTCGCTTCGGCCCGAACGCATCCACGTCTCTTCCTCTCCCGCCGACGGGCTGGCCAATCGCATTCAAGGGATCGTGGAGCGCCGGGTCTTCCTCGGCAGCGACATCCATTACCATGTCCGGCTCGCCCAAGGGGCGCTGCTCCGCGCGCACGACACTTTTTCTCCGCTCGATCCGCCCCACGATGCCGGCGCCCCGGTCTGGGTCGGCTGGCGCTGCGAGGACGCGCGCGTGCTGCCGGGATGAGACAGGCGTCATTGCCGGCTCGCTGGCGCCTGCTCTGTGCTCCCTTGGCCTGGGTCGGGATCTTCTATCTGCTGCCGCTGATCCTGCTCGTGCTCGTCTCCCTTTCCTCGCGGGGGCCTTTCGGCGGCGTGCAGTGGGGCTTCCATCCCTCGAATTATCTGCGCGTGGCCGATCCGCTCTATCTCGCGGTCTTCTCCCGTTCGCTGCTGCTGACGCTTTCCGCCACCTTCCTTTGCGCGGTCATCGCCTTTCCCATCAGCTGGTGGATGGCGCGCCTGCCGGTGCGCAGGCAGGAACTCGCATTGCTCTTCGTGCTCATTCCTTTCTGGACCAATATCCTCGTGCGGCTCTATGCCTGGATGTTCCTGCTGGGCCGCGCGGGCTTCATCAATACGCTGCTGCTGCGCCTAGGCATCGTGGATGCGCCGCTCTCCATCCTTTATACGCAGGGAGCCGTGCTCCTGGGCTTGGTCTACGGACAGCTGCCGCTCATGATCCTGCCGCTCTATGCGGCTCTTGAGCGCATCGATCCGAGCCTGCTGGAGGCGGCCAAGGACCTTTACGCTTCGCCCAGGCAGGCCTTTTTCCGCGTGATCCTGCCCTTGTCGAAGCCCGGGCTCGCGGCCGGAAGCGTGCTGGTATTCTCCTCGGTGCTCTGCGACTTCGTTACGCCGGATCTTCTGGGCGGCGCGCGCAACGCCTTGGTGGGCAATCTCATCCAGCAGCAATACCTCGTGGCGCGCGACTGGCCTTTCGGCTCGGCTTTCGCGCTCGCGCAGATGCTGCTCATCGGCGCGGGATTATGGATCGGCACGCGCACGGAGAAGCCCGCGTGAAGGGAACCTTGAGAGGCCTTCGGCTCCTGAGGGGAGCCTCCATCGCGACGCTCCTTTTCCTTTATCTGCCCATCTTCTTCATCATGGCGTTCTCGTTCAATTCCTCCCGCTACGGCGCGCATTGGGCCGGCTTCACCTGGCAGTGGTACGCCCGGATGTTCGCCAACGAGGCGATCCTGCGCGCCACGCTCAACAGCCTGATCGTCGCTTTGTCCTCGAGCCTTCTTTCCGTGGTCCTGGCCGTGCCGGCGGCCGTGGCTTTGGAGCGCTTCAGCTTCAAGCGGGCGGGGCTCTGGGAGGCCGCGCTCTTCCTGCCGGTCGTCATCCCGGAGCTCATGATGGCCGTGGGATTCCTCCTGCTCTTCGGCCTGCTGCATCTGCGCTTCGGGCTTTGGACCTTGATCCTGGGGCATACCACGCTCAACCTGCCCATCGTCTGGCTCATCGTGCGTTCGCGGCTCAAGAAGCTGGACTCGCGCCTGGAGGAGGCGGCCATGGACCTGGGCGCCACGCCGTGGACCGCGTTCTGGAAGGTCACGTTCCCGCTGCTGCTGCCGGCCGTGCTCGGCGGCACGATCATGGCTTTTGCCGTGTCCTTGGATGATTTCGTCATCAGCTTCTTCGTGGTCGGTCCGGATTCCACGACCCTGCCCATCCAGATATACTCCATGCTCAAGTTCTCCATCAGCCCCGAGGTGGGCGCGCTCTCCACGGCGCTCTTCCTCGTCTCCATGTCCCTGGTCATCGGGGCCTGGAAGCTTCTGGACCGGAGGGAATTCCATGCAGCGTAACCGGGAAAATGCCGTGATCCGATACTTTCGAGGCGACGGTTTTTCCTCTTGCGCATTTTCCCGGAAGTTTTCGCAAGGCCGACGCACGATCTCCAAAGGGCTTTTTTTGATCGGAGCATCGGCGATGATCCTTGCGGCCGGCTGTTCTCGCGCCAAAGGGCCCGAGGTCCGTCTTTTCACCTGGGACAACTACGACGATCCCGCGGTCTTCGACGCCTTCGAGAGGGACACCGGCATCCGCGTGGTTGTGGACCGATTCGCCTCCAACGAGGAACTTCTGGCCAAGCTCATGGCCGGCAGCGGTGCCTACGACATCGTGGTCCCCTCGGACTACATGGTCTCGGTGATGGCGCGCCAAGGTCTTCTTAAGGAGCTCGACAAGAGTCGCTTAAGCGTGTTCTCGCAGATGGATCCCCGATTCTTGAACCGTCCCTATGACCGCGGCAACCGCTACAGTGTGCCGTATCTCTGGGGAGTGACCGGCATCGGCTACGATCGGGAGCTCGTGAAGACCCCGCCCACGGGCTGGGCCGACTTCTGGAAGCCGGAATATGCCGGGAAGATCAGCCTGCTCAATGACGCGCGGGAGGTCTTTGCCATGGGCCTGCAGGCCTCGGGCTATAAGACCAGCGTGCAGGATCCCGCGGTGCTGGAGAAGGTGAAGCAGCGGCTCGTGGAGCAGAAGAAGCTCGTCAAGACGTATGTGAGCGAGAACGTCGAGTCCGTGCTCCTTTCCGGAGAGGTCGAGCTCGTCCATGTTTGGAGCGGGGACCTCAAGCGCGCGGCCCTGGAGAAGCCTTCCCTGACCTTCGTGTTCCCGAAGGAAGGCGGCTTCATCTTCCAGGACAATCTCTGCGTGCCCAAGAACGCCCCCAATCCCGAGGGCGCGCTGAAGCTCATGGATTTCATCCTCCAGGCGCGCAACGTCGCGCGCATCGTCGAGAAGACGCGCTTCGGCGCGGCCAACCGGGAGTCCTGGAAGCTTCTCCCAAAAGAACTGCAATCGGATCCGACCCTGGTCCCCCAGGACGCGGTGATGCGCAAACTTGAATGGATCCCGGATGCCGGGGACTCCTCCGCGCTCTACGACCGTCTCTGGACCGAACTCAAGGCATTGTAAGCGGTTTTCCCGAGATCGGCTGAATAGTTCGGTTAGTGCGAGGTGCGCAACGGCTGTGGTGGCGACCACTCGCCGCGGATCATGTTTTCCGTGAAAGGATACAGGTGTTCGTAAGGCGCTATTCCGATGACGACGGCTTCCACAAGCATGTAGACGGAGACGGTCCGAGGGTCCTCGGGGTTTGGCACGCGGATGTTCTCGGAGGTCCATTCATGCCGGAGCCGTCCCGTCATTCGCATGTGCGCGTGGATGAGTTCGTGCGCCAGTCCGATCGCGGGAGGACGCGCCGGGCGACTCCCATAGGACATGAGCGCATGGTCGTAGGTGACGACGACGTCCGTGCCTGCGCCGGAGTGCTCGTCGAGGTCGACATAGGCGTCCTCCGTTCGGGCTCCCTCGACGGAGTCGGCGCAACTGCCGATACGGCCTTCGGCCGCGGCCGATCGGATGTAGAGCCTGTGTCCGCTGCGGCCGACGGAATCGATGAGGGCCTTCCCCGTCGGAGTCGCGTAGATCAGGGAGAGGTCTTCTCTCACGCGGTTCCGGAAGGGACTTCCTCCCGATACGACGACGTTCCCGACGCTTTGCAGGAATGGGAGGGCAGCCGCGTCCTCTCGGCGCTTGGAGACGATGGGCGCGTAGCCCGCGAGTCGTTCCTTGATCGTGCGATAAGCGTCCGACAGGGATGATTCGAGATTCGCGCGCGATCCCTCCGACTGAAGTTCCTGCGCGGCTGATCTCGCAGGAAAAGCGGCGGCGGACAGCAGTAGGAACAAAGCGGGCATGCATTTTGATGGGAACATCCTGATAAGGTTAGCCGACGAGATCAGGGCGGGAAAGGGGCGTAGGACCTAGGGATGGATAGTACTTTGGGCTCTGCCGCGTTCCCGTGATCGGTGATATAATGAGCGCGTCGTCGGGCGATGGAGTCCGCCTAGAGTTCTTCCTCTTAACCGCCCTCTGCGGGCTGATGACTCCTAGAACATTGCGCAGGGGGTATTCTATGGGCGAGATCGCGAGTCTGGCGTTGGGCAGCTTGGTCGGAGGCTTCGGCCGCTATTTCCTCGGCGGCGCGGTCCAGCGGGCCGCGGGCGGCGGATTCCCGTATGGGACGCTTTTCATCAATGTCGCGGGCTGCTTCCTCATCGGACTTTTTCACGGCTGGGCTGCGCCCAAGCTTTCCGCGCACGCGCGCCTGCTGCTCATGACCGGGTTCTGCGGCGCGTTCACCACATTCTCGACGCTCATCCTGGATTCTTCCCTGCTGCTCGATCAGGGGAAAGCCTCCGCGGCGATGATGAATCTATTCCTGAGCCTTCTGCTGGGGTTCTTCTTCCTGCGCTTGGGCGTGTTTCTCTCCTCCGCCCGCGCGGTCCAGACCGTTCCTGTCCCAGTCGCCGCGGATGCCCGCGGTTCCTAAGCTTTCCGTCACCCCGGGCTTGATCCGGGGCCCAGGCTTCGACGTGTTCCTGGATTCCGGCTTTCGCCGGAATGACGGATTCGGCCTTAAACGACTGGCATTGAGGTTAGCGACAATTCCTGGCTCTCGGCTTTCGCCGGGATGACGTATGAGGCTATAATAGCGGGGATGAGGTTCTTCGTCGCTGCGGTCGGGGCTTTGTGCGCGCTCGGGCTGAGCGTTCTTGCCAATGAACAGGATCCGAGTGTTCCTGCGCATGTCCGTCAGCTTGTGGTGGTGGTCGCTTCGCAAGCGTATTCCCATGAAGCGGTCGTGCGGGTCTTCTCGCGGGAGGCGGGCTCGGCTTGGCAGCCCGATGCCGAGGCATGGCCCGCGGCCATCGGCAAGAACGGCACGGCCTGGGGCCGAGGGCTGCATCCAAGACAGAAAGGCGCGCAGAAGGTCGAGGGAGACGATCGTTCAGCGGCCGGCCGATTCAGGATCGGAACTATCTATGGGATCGCTCCGGCCTTGCCCAAGGATGCGCGCGGCTGGCCGTACGTGCAGAAGGGACCGCGCGATGCGTGGATCGACGATCCCAAGCTCCCCGGCTACAACCATTTCATCCGCATCCCCGAGGGAGAGCCCCTGCCCGATTGGTTCGAGAGCCAGCGCATGCACGTCGAGAACAAGCTCTTCGAGTGGACCGTTCATATTGAGCACAACTATCCCGACGCCGTGCCGGGGAAAGGCAGCGCGGTCTTCTTCCATAAATGGCGCGGCGCGGATGTGGGCACTTCCGCCTGCGTGTCCCTGCCCTTGGAGCGCCTCCTGGACCTCATCGCCTGGCTCGATCCGGCCAAGAACGCCCAGCTCGTCCTGCTCTCCCGCGAGGATTATCTGCGCCTCCGGCAGTCCTGGGGCCTGCCCGAACCTTCCTCTCTTGGATTGTAAAAGAAGCCGCCCTCGCGCTGTTGAGGTCAATATCGCGATCATGCGGACATTCGTCTGCGTCCTTTGCGGCGGATAGGGTTTCGGCCGGACTAAAAAGATCAGCCCTTTGGGAGGATTCCCAAGGGCTGATCTTTTTACCGGGCCGAGCTTAGCAGCGGTTGGCGCTGCCGAGCACCTTCTCGTTCTTGTCCATGTACATCTTGACCAGGGCCTCGCGCGCGGGGCCGAGGTATTTTCGCGGGTCGAACTCTCCGGGCTTCTCCGCGAAGACCTTGCGCACGACCGCGGTCATGACCAGGCGTCCGTCGGAGTCGATGTTGATCTTGCAGACCGCGGACTTGGCCGCGCGGCGCAGCTGCTCCTCGGGGATGCCGGCGGCCCCTTCCATCTTGCCGCCGAACTTGTTGATCATGACGATGTAGTCCTGCAGTACGCTGGAGGCGCCGTGCAGCACGATCGGGAAGCCGGGGATGCGCTTCTCGACCTGCTCGAGGATGTCAAAGCGCAGCGGCGGCACGCTTTCGCCGGGCTTGAGCTTGAACTTGTAGGCGCCGTGGCTGGTGCCGATGGAGATGGCCAGCGAGTCCACGCCGGTCTTCTTGACGAAGTCCTCGACGTCCGCGGGGTCGGTGTAGTTGGACTTCTCATGGGAGACCGCGTCTTCGATGCCGGCCAGCACGCCCAGCTCGCCTTCCACGGTCACATCACGGGGATGCGCGTACTCCACGACTTTCTTGGTCATGGCGACATTCTCGGCGAAGGGCAGGTGCGAGGCGTCGATCATGACCGAGGAGAAGCCGCTGTCGATGCAGGACTTGCAGATCTCGAAGCTGTCGCCGTGGTCCAAGTGCATGGCCACGGGCACGGGCTTGCCCATCTCCTTGATCATCTCCAGGGCTCCGCGTCCCATCCAGCGCAGGAGCGTGGAGTTCGCGTAGTCGCGCGCGCCCTTGGAGACCTGCAGGATGACCGGGGAGCGGCTCTTCATGCAGGCCGTCAGGATGGCTTGGATCTGCTCCATGTTGTTGAAATTGTAGGCCGGCACGGCATAGCCTTCCTTCATGGCGTGCTTGAACATCTCGCGGGTGTTGACGAAGCCGAGTTCCTTGTAGGAAACGGACTTGCTGTCGGTGGCGACGGTCATGGAGTTCTCCTTTGAGGGTGCGGTCTTATTTGATTTTACAAAATCGGGGGACGCGCTTGGCCAGGGTAAAGAGCAGGCGGGCTTCCTCGCGCGTAAGGCCTCTATCGCGGAGCATGGCCTCGAGCTTTTTGCGGCGGCCTTGGGGCCCCAGTTCCGGCCGCCAGCCTATGAGCAGCAGCGTCTCTTCCGATAGGTCCAGAAGGAGGGAGAATTCTTCTCCCGAAAGCTCCATCCTTGCGGCCGGCGAGGCGCGCGCGTGAGAGGAGGAAGTCTCCCCGCTGTCGGGCTCTGCCTGCGCCGGGTGGTCGGAGCATTTCGCGGAATCGGTGCGGCTTCTCAGCGAGTGCTCCGCGCGGTGCAGTTCATAGCAGACGATTGCCACGGATTGCGCGAGATTCATGGAAGGGCAGTCCGGATGAGTGGGGATGCGCAGGATGCCGTCGCAATGGCGCAGGTCCTCGGACGTGAGCCCGGTCTTCTCGGACCCGAAGACCACCGCGGACTCCGGGCCGAGCAGCATCCCAGGAAGATCGCGCACGCAGCGCCGAGGGCTGCGTGCCTTGAGGCAGCTCGTGGCCCAGACGCCGCGCCTATCGGCAAGCGCTTCCTGGAGCGTTTCAAAGACTCGTGCGCGTTGGAGGAGTTCCTCCGCGCCCACCGCGGACTTTGCCTCACGCCACACCGGCTCGTGGGGCGCCACGAGCCGCAGGTCCGTGAAGCCGAAGTTCGAGACCGCCCTCGCCGCTGCTCCGATATTATTAGGGTTGCGAGGTCTCACCAATACGATGCTGGGGCCCGGCGGGAATTTTTTTTGGCTGGGAGTCATAGTGCAGCGGATATCTTACATGTACGCAAGAGGTTCCGACAGCAGCCCGCGGCAAAAGTCGATTGCAGGCCCCGATAGACTTTTGCCGCGGGCTGCGGCAGGCAATAAGCGTCAAAAGCGGCAGCCAGGCGCCCGCGTAGGCGGCGGCGCGCTATTTCGGGGAAGAGTCGGGCTTGAAGCTGAGCAGGAACTCTTCGAAGGCCGGGGAGGGTTCCGCTTCCGCGGGCCATGTATGCTCCAGGGAATAGAAGCCGTCGGGAACGGCGAACTCCACCAGCCGAGTGTTCATCCGCCGCAAGCCGGAACGGGGACCTCTGATCGCGCGGGAGAATGAATATCCGATGCCCGTTCTCTCGCCGACGCGGACTTCTTGCGCGACGAAGGGAGCCTGTGCCGAGGAATAGGATGCGAGATGGGCGCGCATGGCGGACTCCGCTTTCGGCGAGGGATGAAAGTCCGCGCCTATGCGTTGAGAGAAGGGGTCGGCTCCGGTCGCGGGACCGAAGAACGAGGCGATGCGGGTTTCCATGGGGGTCTCGTCGACTTTCCAGTCGGAGGGGAGACGCGCCGAGAAACTATTATCGGGCGCGCGGTAATCGGTCGCGGAACCGGGGGCGCTCGGACGCCCGCAGGCCGTGATCAACAGCAAAGAAAGGAGAAGGAAGCGTCTCATTGTAAAGACTCCGGCGCCAAGGTTTTGCGAAGAGGATCATCCTTGGGCAATTGGGTGCTCCATTCCGCGGCATTCTTCAGGATATCAGTGCGGATCTTCGGGTCCTTTGCGGAGTCTGCTTCCCGCAGGAGAAAGGGGACATATGCGCGGAGGTCGCGTTGGTAGGCGCCATAGAGGCGGCGATTCATGTCTGCGAGACGCTGATAGACGGCATCCTGGACCGGCATTTGCTTGAGCGATTTCTCAAGGCCGTTGAAGAGCGCGCCCCATGCGGACATGCGCGAGGGAAGGGGGAACCGCGGACCTGGACGGAGCATGGCCGGCTCTGCGTCGAATATCCAGGACTGACGAGCCTCGGAGAGTCCCGGCGTTTCCTCGGGCAGGTTATCCAGGATCGACAGCGCGAGATCAGGCCGTCCCATTTCGAGATATTTCGAGGGAAGTTCGCGCAAGGCCCGGGCGCGGAGCTCGGGAAGACGTTCTTGGATGAATTTCCTCTCCCGCCGGGAGGAATCGACCTCGAACTCGCGCAGGGCTTTGTCTCCTTGAGACATGCCCGCGAGCTTGAGCATTTGGAGGGCTTTCTGGCGCAAGCCTTCTTTCATCAGGCGCAAGGCCGCGGATCTGCGTTGTTTTTGGATCGCGGCCACATCCGACAGGTCCGAACTGCCGGCGAATTTGCCTTTGTAGGAGTCGTCGATCTTTTCGCTGAATCCTCTGTAGCCTTTGAGCAAGGGGAGGCAATAATATCCGAAGTGGCCGCGATTCTCGATGATAGCCGGGTCGCGGAGCACAAGGCCGAGTTCGTAGCCGCATTGCTCGCGAAAAGCCTCATGCTCGTTGATCAAAGGGGAGGCGTTGGGAAGATTCCCCCGCATGAGTTCGATAGTGTAAGAGGGGGATTGCCGGGCATGGATGAGTTCATGGAAGAAGCCTGAATCGAAATAGGCCAGCAGCGCTGTGCGGGCTTGCGGATGATCCAAAAGGTAGCGCTGGAAGGTCTGTTGGTCCGTGAATTCCTGGGCTCGGCGCGCCCTTTGCGCGGGCGGCAGGCTTTCCAATACGATGGCCTCGGCTGTCCAATGATTCGTCGCGACTATCCCGTTCGCAGGGGAGAAGAATGCTCCCGGCATGCCGGGGTCATCGGAGCGTTGGGTCGCTTTCAGGAACAGGAGCGGCGGGAAGACCACCTTCCCGTCTTGCTTCCGGAAGCGGGCGAGCAATTCCCGGCCTTCCGGCGTCCGGGAGAACTTCGCCTCGACTTCGGCGGCGAAAAGAGCGTCGAGCCTTTGCTCGTCAGGGGCCATCGGGATCGGCAGGGGGCGCCGAGCGGTCAGCCCGAGCACGGGCGGGAGCGCTCCTTTCGCAAGATCGGCCCAGGTGAGCTGTCCGTCGAAGAAGCGCGCGGCATCGGCGTAGGCCGCGTCGATGCTTTGGGTGAGCGCGCCGATTTGCGCGCCGGGCGCGCGGAGCAGGCGTTCGATATCCCGCGGGAGAGGGGTTCCCGCGTTTGCAAGGAGCTTGGATTGTTCGATGATCTCCGAGGGGATCGGTCCTTCCGGGTCGAGGCCCGTCAAATGCGCGCGCAATTGCTCCAAGGCCATTTTCTCCAGATTGCGTCGCCAGTTTTCCTGGAGGGCCCGGAAATAAAAGCGAGGCAGAGTCCCTTGCGCGCTCTTCAGGGTGCAGGACTGCTCGTCAAGACGAAAGCCCATGCTCAGGAGGTTCGACCAGACGCTGGCCGCGACGCGCACGCGGGAGAAATCCTCGGGCTGGTACATCCACTGGACGAATGCGGCGCTCGCCGGCTGTCCATCCGGGCCGACGAGTTGGCCGGCCGGATTTTCCCGATAGCCGATGAGATTCCAGGCCTGGAGGGCTTGGCGATCGATCGTGCTGGAGCCGATCGTATAAGGCTCTCCTTCGGAGGGCGGGGTTTCGGGCGCTGCGTCCCCCACGCAGCGGCCCATGGGCAAGGTTCCAAGACCATTGTCCTGTGCCGCTGCGGGCGCGACAGCCCAAGACGCGGCCAGCAGGGCCGCGAGGAGCAGAGGGGGCATGCAGGAATTATATAGGAGAGATGGACGCTCTGCCAGGGTCATTTGTGATGCGTTGCGCAGCAATATTAATGCCGCAGATTTATGGATGGAGTTGCGGGCAAGGGGATTTTACTCGTAAGCTTTCCGTATGAATTTTGCTTCTGCATTCCTTGTCTTATCGTTTCTCGCCGCAAAGCCGGTCTTGGCGGGGGATTCGGGCCTTGCGCAATGGGGAACGGACCCGGCGCTTCGCAATGCGGTCTGGGCCGCGAGCGTGAGGGATGCTCGTACTGGGGAGATGCTGGAGTCCTTCCAAGCGGATAAAGGCCTGATCCCGGCTTCCTCTATTAAGGTCCTGGTTACGGCCGCGGCGCTCTCGGTCTTGGGAGAGGATCATCGCTTCCATACCCGATTCTATCGAACAGGCGAGATCGCTCAGAACGGGACGTTGAAGGGGGATCTGGTCATCGAGGGAGGGGGAGACCCGAGCCTGGGCTCCACGCTCATGACAGGGACTCCGACTCTTTCTGATGTGCTGGGCGCCTGGTCGCGCGCCGTGCGCGAGGCAGGCATCCGGAGAGTGGAAGGCGCGGTGCTCGCGGACAATCGGCTCTTCGAGGGGATGCCTTCCCCGGGCTCTTGGGCATGGGAAGACCTCGGGAATTATTACGCGGCTCCGGCGGATGCGCTGAGTCTCAACGATAATCTGTACGCCCTGGTCTTTGCCCCGGGCAAGTCCGTTGGAGAGGAGGCCGCGCTTCTTCGCACGGAGCCCGAGGTTCCGGGACTGCGTTTCAAGAATCTCATGAGGACCGGGGACAAGGATTCCGGCGATAAGGGCGTAGTCTATTGCGTTCCCGACCAGGAAGAAGCGGCGCTCACCGGGACCCTGCCCGTAGGCGTGCCGGAATTCTCGATCAAGGGTGCGGTGCCTTGGCCCGCGCTCTTCGCGGCGCGCTCTCTTAAGGCGCGTTTGAAATCCGACGGTATCGCGGTAGTCCAAGGAGCCGCGCTCGTCTCCGACGAGTCCGCGCGGAGCTCGGCGGACAAAGGGCTCCTGTTGGAGACTCTTTCGCCTCCGCTCAAGGACATCGTGCGCGTCACCAACAAGAAGAGCGTGAACCTCTATGCGGAGATGCTCGCCCGAGCCTTGGCCTTGAAGGCCGGAAAAAAGGGTTCCGCGCAGGAGGGCGTCGCGGCGGTCATGGAATTCCTAAGATCCGCGCGAGTGGATATCTCGGGACTTCGCTTGGCGGATGCCTGCGGCCTGTCGCGGATCGATGCCGTGCCGGCGCAGGCCTTCACGAGTCTGTTGTCCTATATGGCGCGGCAGCCTTCCTTCGCGGCTTTCCGCGATTCCCTGGCGACGCCTGGAGTCGATGAAGCCACTGGGAAGGCTCGGAGTTTCGGGCAAGGCGGGTTGGAAGGACGGCTGTGGTTCAAGGCCGGCTTCGTGACCGGTGCGCGCGGCTACTGCGGTTATCTGCAGACGCGCAAAGGGCGGCTCCTCTCCTTCGCTTTCCTCGCCAACAACCTCTCGGCGCCCAGAGCCGACGTCGAAGCGTTCCTGAAAAAGCGGCTCATTTCTCTCGCCGAAAAATATTAGCCGGAAAAATCCGTGCGCCTCAAATCTGTCCATGTCTGAATTTTTCCGGTTAGCGGAGCTTTCGCAATAGAGGGCTTTCCTGCACCCAGGCGCAATGCTGGGGAAGGATCATGTTGGTGCGGGTCTTCCAGATATTGAGCAGGTTCAGTTCCGGCAGATTGAAGTGCGACCCTTGCCGGGTCAGGACGTGGAGCATCTCGTGGGCCAGGAGATTGTAGGGGTTTGAGACCCTTTCCTGCCGGTATTCTTCGATGAAAGATGCCGTGGATAGGAAGACGGTGTTGAAGAGGGGCGGGCGGGTGTCCTTGCTGTTCCTCCAATCCGCGCTCGAGAAGCCCGTGGATTCCGTATTATCCGAAAAGGTCCCGAGCAGGAACACGGCCAAGCGTCCCTGTACAGGGACGGCCCTGCGCAGATCCGCGACCGTGGCCCCGCCTTCGTCCTTGTATTTGCCCCATTCCGTGCGGCCTTGCGGAGGGTCTGCGAGCGCCAGCTCCACGCGGTCGATGCGCACCGAGCATTGAGAGTATATCTTCGCGGTCTCGCGCAGCATGGGCAGGAATTCCTCCTCGGTCCAGCCGCTCTTGCGCAGAAGCACGACGTCCATGTCCAAAGCATAGTCCGCGTCCTTGCAGTCCGAGCACAACTCTTCGGCGCGCAAGGAATGTATCTGCGGAGAACCGAAGCCGCTTCGGGTCCAATCTTCGGCGGTGATATCGGCGGACGCGAACACAATATGGGGCGCGAGCAGCATCAGCAGACAGGCGAGAATGCGGTTTCTCATAGCCATGCGACCCCTGGATCCCGGCTTTCGTCGGGATGACGAATGGATAAGTTTTTGCCGTAATGACGAAGCGCGAGCCGCTTGGGTGATCGTGTGTGCATACTAGAGAATAGCGGTTCCTTCGACGGCGGGGGAGGGTCTAAGGGGGCATCAGGATATAGGTCTTTTTACTTTTTTCCCGGGCCCATTCGGCCCAAGTCAGAATGGATATTCAACGTTTATACTTTAGGCATGAGGCCCTCCAAACCCATCGCCGCTTTACTGGTAGTCCTGCAGTTCGCGTGGTCGCTCTCCATCGGCACGTATCAGGCCGCAGCGGAGATCGTCGTCCAGAGCGCGCCTCAAGCGCAGATCATTCCTATTTCCAACGCGGCGTTGATCCCTTCTGTTTTGTCCGGTGCGAAGTCTTCCATCCTTGCCGTTCCCGATCTTCCGACGACGACCTCCTCGCCCGATGCTCTGGATAAGAGCCTCCAGGTTCCGGGCGTCTTGGAGCAAAAACAGATTTTGGCATTGCCGGTTTCCGTCCAAGATATTTCGGCTCACGAGATCGGCCTCTCGAAAACGGTTCCTATTTCTGATGACTCCGCTGTAAAGGCCGGGCAGCCCTCTTCCGAGGGGTTTTCCGCCGGGCTGAGCAAGACCACGCAGCGGGTGGGCAAGGCTCTCGAACTTCCCGGGTTCACGGATGGGCAGGCCTCTTCCGAGTCTTCTGCTTCCGCGGCAAAGACGCTTTTCAATGCCCTGCTCGACGAACAGTCGAGCTCCGCCGATGAGACGCCTTCCGCGGCGTCCGGCGCGGCCATGGGCGATTTGCAGTCCCGGCAGGGCCTGGGCGTCGCGGCGAAGGGCCAAGCCGCTGCCGTCTCCTCGAACGTCGACGTGCCGTCGAAACCGGTCATGGATTCCCTTTACGCTCTCCATGAGGAACTGCGCAATGCCGCCCGGTTTGCCAAGATCGCGGCTATCACGTCTTTCGCGGTCTTGGGGCTTGAGTTCCTGGCGTTCACTCCCGCCTTGGCGCCCTACCTGGAGCTTGCCCGCGCCGCTTTCTATTCTTACGGCGGATTCTCGGCGTTGGCGCAGACCGCCGGGGCCGTGGGCAGCGTCATCCTCAGCGGCATCGGCATCCCGCAGATCATCCACAATTTCAAGGCCGGAGAGGCCGGGGCCAAGGACCTGGCCATCGCCAGCACGCTCATCTGGTTCGCGGGAGCCGCCTTCCTCAGCGTGTCTTCCTTGGGGGTGTCCGTTCCGGTTTACGGCTGGTTCCAGAGTCTTCTGGGCGCGCAGTCTTTCTGGAACATCGCCAATCTCGCGGGCGTCATCGAAAGCACGATCATCCTCGCCCAGATCAACTATTACAAGGGCGACCGCAAGGAACTGCGCAGCACCCTGCTCACGCTCGCGGCGGTCCTGGCGCCGCTGCCCTTGGCCGCCTTCGGCGTGTTCATGCCGGTCTCGGCCTGGGCCAGTCTCGCTTTCAGCACGGCCATGAGCCTGTTCTGGGTGCTCAACTGGCCGCAGTACCGGCTCAACTACGAGATCTATAAAAAGGAGGCGCGCGTCTCCAAAGGCGTATCGCCCTTCTATCCCGCGCTCTTGCTGCTCGGCAGCTGTCTGCACCTTTACGCTGCGTTCATGAGCGGGAACATGCCGTGGGTCAAGAACGCGGTCATCGCGATCCTGACCAGCAGTCTCGCCTTAGGGCAGATCCTGGCTCCCAGGCTTACGAATACGGTCTTCACTCCTTTGATGTGGGCCGCGGACAAGGCCGGCGCCGTCGTCGGACGTCTGCGTCCCGGGAAAGCGAAACCTTCCGAGGCCCAACTCGCCAAGGCGCGAGAGCTCGTTTTGGCGGAATTCAGCGGCTACGACTATTCCCGCTTTCATGACGATAAGGCGCAGGAACATCTGGCGGATTTCTTGCGCCGCGCGGCCCTCCTGCCCGCGCACAGCGTCATCTACCTGGAGGCGCCCACTGCCGCCGGGAAATCCACTCTGGCCGAGGGATTGGAAAAAGCCCTCCCCGGCCGCATCAAGGTATTTCCTGTAGATCGGTATTTCAAGTCGGGTTCCGATGCTCCCCTGGACGCGCAGGGGCGTCCGGACTTCGATCAGCCGGATTCTCTTTATCTCAGACGCGCGGCGCAGGACATCCATCTCCTCTTGGCCGGCGGCCGCGTGAATCTTCCGTACCATGACATGTCGAAGAACGAGACCATACTGGCTTCGGGCGAGTTCATGCAGCTCGAGGATAACGAAAGCCTGGTCGTGGACTCCACCTATGCGCTTCATGAGAAGCTCCGCAAGGCTGCCGAGGATGCCCGGTCCTTGGGCGTCTATCTCACGGCTCCTGCCGCTGTGCGCTTGGCCCGCCGTCTCAAGAGGGATATCGCCGAGAGAGGCATCTCGGTCAGCCACAATCTTCTCAGTTGGGGCACGATCCTGCGCAACGAGCATCGCTATATCCAGCCTCTGCGCGATTACGCGGATATCCGGATGAATCTGACCGGAGAGGATGAGCTGCGCGCTCTTCCTGAGTCGTATGCTCAGATCCTGGCCCAGGAATGGGCCGAGAAGGGTTATGATGACGAGGAGACCCGGCTGTTCCTCGAGGTTTTGCGATCCACGCTTCATGCCGACAACGATGGGCCCGTGCCTTTCGACGTAGAGATGAGCCGCGGCATCGGGGGAAAAGCCCGGCAGAGCGACGTGCAGTCCGTGGCCGGGCCCTCGATTAGCCGATAAAAATCCAGCCGGAAAAAATCGGGCATGGACAGACTTGAGGCCGACTGAATTTTTCCGGCTATCTCGTCGGATAGCTGCCGGTCAAGCGGCGCGCCTGGATGGCGGCCAGTTCCCAGAGAGTGAAGAGACAGTCCCGGAATACGCGGACCTTGCTTTGGTCCCGATGGCTCCATTCGACCGGGACTTCCAGCACGCTGCGGCCCAGGCGCTCGGCCAACCAGAGGAATTCGATATTGAAGGCCCAGCGGCGCGAGCGCACATGAGCGAATAGCTCTCGTGCGATCCGGCCGCGATAGGCCTTGAACCCGCAGTTGGTGTCGCGGATTCCCGTCGAGAAAAGGGCTCCGATGAGCCGGTAGTATGCCCTTCCCAGGATGCGCCGCGCGGCCGGCTGAGGCGTTTGGATGCGGGCGCCCGGCATCCAGCGCGAGGCGACGGCCGCGTCCGCGCCGGAACGCACATGGCCGATGAGCGTCTTGAAGAAAGAGAGGGGGATCGGCAGGTCCGCGTCGCAGTAGAGGACCACGTCTCCGGAGCTTTCCAGCATCCCGCGCTTGATCGCCGCGCCTTGCCCTTGATTGCGCTCCAGAGTGAGCACGCGGATGCGGTCGTCTAGGGCCGCGGCCGCGCGCAGGAGGCCGGGCGTCCCGTCGCGGCTGCCGTCGTCGACGAGGAAGAGCTCCCAAGGCTCGCCGAGAGACGTGAGGAAATCCTGCGCCGCGCCGCAGAGGCTTTCGAGGCGGCGTTCTTCGTTGTAGAGCGCGATGATGAGCGAGATCATGCCTGCGCCGCCTGCGCGGAGCGGGCATACTCTAGCAAATCCTTCCGATGGGTTCGGCGCGTCGAATTTTATATCGTCTCCGGCATGGAACAGAACAGCGGAAGCTTCTTTTCTCGCGTGCGGTCCCGGTGGCCGCTCATCCTCGTCCTTTCAGCGGCATTCTTCTCTTTTTTGATCGCGCCTCTTTATATGAAGCACCTGCGCGGGAAATTCTCGCGGGAGCTTCCTCAAGAGTGGGAAAAAGTCACGAACAACGGCTCTTTCGCCTATGCGTCGCCTCTGCTGATCACGGCGCGCAACATCGAGGAAGGCCGTTATGCCATGAAGGTCCGGCAAGCCTATCTTCATGGATGGCCTTATGATCCTTATACCGGGGATCGGACGCTCAAGTCGTGGGTCTTCGAATGCCTGATGTTCTTTCCGTTGGTCCCCTTTGTATGGCTGGCCGGAGGCGACATCCATAGGGGGTGGGTGTTCGCGCATGCGTTTTTCGGGACCGCGTGGGTATTCTCATTCTTCCTCATGCTGCGCCGCTTCACGAAGCATGAAGCGTCGGCTCTGCTGGCGGCGGCGGGGCTGTTCTTCCTCAATGATACCCTGCGGTCCGTCGTGAGCCTGCCGGATATCCCCTTTTCCGCGTGGCCGCGATGGCTGTTCCTGACGGCCGCCTATGCGGCCGGGCAGGTGCAATGGATACGTCTGCCGACTCCCGGCATGACCGCGCTGTGCGCATTCTGGGTATTGGCGGGTATTTATGCGATCATGCGGGCGCCGCGTCCGCGGCCGATTTTGGCGGTTCTTCTGGGGGCGGCGGCGGGGCTGCTGTGCTTCTCCCATTCGTATGAGTGGATGCTGAGCTGCGGCGCGCTCATGTTCTTGTTCCTCCTGAGCCCGGTCTTCGGCTTGGAAAGAGCCGCGCGCTTGAATCTCGGCGTCGCCGCCGCCGTTTCTGCGGCGGTTTCAGGAGGGTATTACCTTTTCGCGAGCGGGATGACGAAGGATGTGCTGGCGGACATCATTGACCGCGTCGGCCGGCACGGAAGGTTCTTTTATCGGATGTCCGGGTATTATCTGCTTTGGGGAGCGTTCTTCTTTTGGAAGGCGCGCAAGGAAAAAGAGGAGCCGATCCGTCCTTTATGGCTGATCCTGGCCTGCTGTCTGACCGCCGTGGTCGCGGCTTCGAACCTGTCCTTGGCGACCGGCTATGATCTGCAGTTCTACGGGCATATGACGCGTTTGGGGACCCTCTGCATACTGCTGGGCCTGTTCGGGCTATGGCTCAGAGGGGGGTGGGGGCGCGAATGGACGGGGAGGCATGCGGCGGTTCTTCTCGCGGCCCTGTTCGCGGGGGTGTTCTTTCGGGAAAAGGCCTGGTCGGACACGCACTACAAGATCTTCGGCATCCCGAAGACGATGGAAGAGGCCATGCGCTGGATGGACGCTTCCTTGCCGGAGGATCGGCTGGTCCTTTCCGTCTCCGGAGCGGTCAATGAACAGCTGCCGCTGGAATCCCATTCGCGCTGTCTTGTCGCGCCGGGTTCTCCCACGTATTCCTCCCCCCATTCCACCGAGGAACTTTTGCGCGGCTTGGCGGGAACTCTGAAGGCTGCGGATGCCGATCTGGAAGGATTCTTCAGGGACCGATGGGAGCAGGCCTTGGTCAGGGATACCCTTAAGCAGCAGACGGCGTATTTCACCCGCAACGTGTCTTGGGAGGCCTTGGAGCAATCGAGCTGGCCGATGTTCGTCTTCGACGTGCAGGGCTTCCAGGAAGATGCCGTCCGCGGCTATGAACCCAGGATCCGCCGCTATTATGAGGAAGCCGCTGCTCCGTCGAAGCCTTACTATCTCTGGGTCGGGACTTTGGACCGCCCTTATCTGCGTTCCGATCCGCAGAAGCGGGGCGGGAAGCTCGTCTATCGGAATCCCGACGTCGCTCTTTACGAATTCCGCTGATAGCCGGAAAAAATCAGTTGGCCTCAAATCTGTCCATGTCCGAATTTTTTCGGAGCGGAATCCGGGCTAGACGGGATACTGCGGCTTCTGCCGAGGGAAGACCAGCTTCAGTCCGATGGGAGTCAGCAGAGTGGTGACCAGGACGATGAGCACCATCTCCGCGAACACTGAGGCGTCGATGATCCCTCTCGCCAATCCATAGCTTGCGATGATGAGCCCGACCTCTCCGCGGCTCATCATGCCCACGCCTACCCGCATGGACTCCTTGGCGCCAAAGCCCGCGGCCAAGGCCCCGGCGCCGCATCCTACGATCTTTCCGAGGATGGCGATGGCCAGGAGCACCGTGGTGAAAAGGGCCGTGCCTTCCAAGGATTCGAAGCGCGTTTGCAGGCCCACGTGCGCCAGGAAGAGCGGGACGAAGAAGGAGTATGCGAAGACCTCGGTGCTCCGGGTCAGTTCCTCGCGGAAGGATGTCCGGCCGAAGAGCACTCCCGCGATATAGGCGCCCGTGATAGCGGCTACATGGCCGAAGGCTTCCGCGGACCAGGAGTAGATCAGGCAGAGCGCCAGAGCCGCGGCCAGGGCCGCCTGGGTGGTGCGCAGGCCCGAGGCTTTGTTCAGAAGGGGCTCAAAGAAGCGGCCCAGGCTCCAAGCCAGCATGAAATAAAGGGCCATGCCCAGGCCTGTCATCCATAAGGAGCTCCAATTTCCGGAGCCTGCGCCGGCATCGAGGGTCGCGGCCGCGACCAGGGAGAGCACGAGCACGCCCAGCACGTCGTCGATGACCGCCGCGCCCAGGATGCAGGAGCCTTCCTTGGATTTGAGCTGGCGCAGTTCGAGCAGGCTCTGGGCCGTGATGCTCACGCTCGTGGCGGTCAAAAGGGTCCCGATGAAGAGCGAGACCGGCCAGGAGCGGCCTGCCCAGTGCGCGAAGAGCGCTCCTCCGACGAAAGGCAGGATCACTCCGCCCGCGGCGGAGGTCGTCGCAGCCAAGCCTACCTTGCGCATCTGGACGAGATCCGTTTCGAGCCCGGCGATGAACATGAGGAAGATGACCCCGAGCTCGGCTAATGCCGCGAGGGTTCCGTGCAGCTGCTCCGGGGAGAAGATCACGGAGCCTTGCGGCAGGGGCCAGCCCAGCAAATCCAGACAGGAGGCGCTCAGCAGCACCCCGGCCAGAATCTCTCCCAATACGGAGGGAAATCCCAGCCGCACGCTCAGATGCCCCATCAACTTCGCGCTGACGAGCAATATTGCCACGACCAAGAAGAAAGCCGCCATCGCCGACATTCTACTATATGGTGCCGGGCACCGTTACGCACGGCTCGTCACCCCGGCGGAAGCCGGGGTTCAGGAAAAACATCCTGCTGGATTGCGGCTTTCGCCGCAATGACGATTTCAACGACGGTGCCAGGCGCCAAAAATAGGTAGAATGTCCGCGTGGAGTCGATCATCCTCAAGCTGCCGGTGCTGTTTTTCTCCGTCGTGGTGCATGAGTTCAGCCACGGGTGGGCTGCTTGGCGCCGCGGAGACGATACGGCCTTGCGCGCCGGGCGGCTGACCTTGAATCCTTTGGCGCACGTCGATCCCTTTGGCACCGTGCTCCTGCCCATGCTTTGCTTCTTCCTCAACGCGCCCATGTTCGGCTGGGCCAAGCCCGTGCCGGTCCATGCCGGACGCCTGAAGAATCCTTATTCGGATATGGTGCGCGTGTCCTTGGCCGGACCCGCGGCCAATCTCGGCCTGGCTTTGGCCGCGGCTCTGCTCTTCAAGGCCGCGACCCTGGCCTCCGTGCTTCCAGCCGATCTGCGCAGCACCCTGCGGGAGACCCTGCTCTTCGCGGTCACGCTCAATCTTCTGCTGGCGGTCTTCAATCTCCTGCCCGTGCATCCTCTCGACGGTTCCAAGATCCTGGGCGGGCTGCTGCCCAGGCGCTGGCGCGAGACCTATTTCCGGCACGTTCCCTATGGAGCGATAATCCTCGTGCTCCTGATCTCCAGCCGCAGCTTCGGATATGTGCTGTCCGCTCCGGCGCGCTGGATCATGTCTGCCTTCACGCGTGTGGGCCTTCTCGGATGAGTCCCGCGCGAAAGATAGTGCTTTCCGGGATGCGGCCCACGGGACGCCTGCATCTGGGCAATTACTGGGGCGCCCTGCGCAACTGGGTGCGCCTGCAGGATGAATACGAGTGCTGGTTCGGGGTCATGGACTGGCATATGCTGACCACGGGCTATGAGGACACCGGCCGGCTCCAGGAAGACGTGCGGGAGATGGTCGTGGACTGGCTCACCGCGGGCCTGGACCCCTCCAAGTGCACGATTTTCCTGCAGTCCAAGGTCCCTCAGCACGCGGAGCTTGCGCTGCTGCTTTCCATGATCACCCCCATCTCCTGGCTGGAGAACAATCCGACCTACAAGGACCAGCTCAAGGATCTCGGCCGGACCAAGCATGGCCGCGCGCTTGAGGAAGCGGGCCTTCTGAGCAAGGAGGTCCGTGAGAAGCTGCAGGGCCAGCCCCTGGAGGCTGTGGAGCCCGAGGGAGAAGGCCGTGTGGAGCTCAGGACCCATGGATTCCTAGGCTATCCCGTGCTGCAGGCCGCGGACATCCTGGTCTACGGAGCCGAGTTCGTGCCCATCGGACAGGACCAGCTCCCGCATCTGGAGCTCTCCCGCGAGATCGCGCGGCGCTTCAATTCCATCTACGGACCGGTGTTCAAGGAGCCTCAGGCCTTGACCACGGCCGCGGCCCGGGTCCCGGGCACGGACGGACGCAAGATGTCGAAGTCCTATGGGAACGCGGTGGAGCTCGTGGAGACCCCCGAGACCCTGCGCCAGAAGGTCATGTCCATGTACACGGACCCGCTCAAGGTCCGCAAGAACGATCCCGGCCATCCGCTCCCGTGCGAACAGAATCCGCCCGGCTGCACGGTCTTCGCCCTGCACAAGCTTTATAGCCAAGGCCTCGAGGCCCGCGAGGCCGCGTGCCGCAGCGGCGCGCTGGGCTGCGTGGACTGCAAGAAGGACCTGCTTAAGTCCATGGAGGCGCCCTTCGCGGAGTTCCGCGCGAACCGGGAGAAGCGCCTGGGCGCCGACATGCGTTCGGACGTGGACCGGCTGCTGGAAGAAGGCAGCGCCAAGGCCCGCGCCGCGGCGGAGCGCACGCTCGATGCCGTGCGCAAGGCGGTTCATCTGCGCTGATGGCTCCCTCTAAAAGCTACGAAGTCCACTTGGAGATGTTCGAGGGTCCTCTCGACCTTTTGCTGTATCTCATCAAGAAGGACGATCTCGACATCAAGAACATCCCCATCTCCCAGATCACCCAGGAATACCTGCAGTACATGGAGATCATGAAGGATCTCAACCTGGAAGTGGCCGGGGACTTCCTGGTCATGGCCTCCACGCTCCTACAAATCAAGGCGCGCACGCTTTTGCCTTCCCTGCCGCAGCTTACGGAGGGTGAGGACGGACCGGATCCTCGCAATGAGCTTGTTGAAAAGCTCTTGGAATATCAGCGCTTTAAAGAGGCCGCGAAGTTCCTGGACACGCGCGCGGCCGAATGGGACGGGGTCTTCTACCGGGGCGCTCCGCGCTTCGCGGAGAAAGAGAAGAGCCTCAATATCCGCATCTTCGACCTTTTGAGCACCCTGCGCGAGATCCTCGACCGCGCCGACGACCCTGGGCGCGTGATCCAGGCCGAGGAATTCCGCATCGACGAGAAGGTCGAGAAGATACTCTCCATGCTCGACCGCAAGCCGTACGTGGCGTTCCGAGAGATATTCGAAGACGAAAGGCGAAAGCTCGGCATCATGACCTGCTTCATGGCCCTCCTGGAGCTCATCAAGACCCAGAGGGTGTTCGCGAGGCAGGAAGGCCCTTTCAGCGAGATCCTCATCTATGCCAAGAGCGAGCCGGCCGAGATCGTCGGACCGATCTGGCCCGGCGCGGAAGAGGAATCCGCCGAGGACGCGCCCAAGCCCGCGCCCGTGCCGACGCCGGAGCCGGAAGAGGCGCCCGAGCAAGAGGACGCTCCCGCGCTCCCGCCTGCCACCGAGGGATGAAATGGAAGACGCTGAGTTAAAGAAGACTATCGAGACCCTGCTCTTCATCACGGACCAGCCTTTGCCCGCGGAGAAGCTGGCGGCCGCGGCCGGGGAGTCCGACGTGGAGCGCGTGCGCTCGGCCATCGCGCAGATAGGCCGGGAGGCCGAGGAGCGCGGCTCGGCCGTGCAGGTCATCGAGATCGCCGAAGGCTGGCAGATGTCCACGCGGCCCGAGTTCGCCCCCAGCGTGCGTCGGCTCTATTCGGACCGCATGACCATGAGGCTTTCCGCCGCGGCTCTGGAAACGCTTTCCATCATCTCGTATAAGCAGCCGCTTACCCGCGCCGAGGTCGAGGAGATCCGAGGCGTGGAGGTCATCGCGGCCCTTGAGACCCTTTTGGAGAAGGACCTGGTGCGCGTGGTGGGCCGCAGGGAGAGCGTGGGCCGTCCGCTCCTTTATGGGACCACCTCCGCGTTCCTGCGCCACTTCGGCCTGCGCAGCCTGGCGGACCTGCCGCCCTTGGATACCTTCACGCCCCCGCCCGAGCCTTCGGCGCAGGCCTCTTCTTCCGAGCCGTCCGCGGAGTCCTCTTCTACTGTATTGGGGACTGAGGCCTCTGAAAACGGCGTCGCGGATACAGCGGAGTCCATCGCCGGGATGGAGCCTCCGGCAGGAGACGTTATTCCTGTCCAGGAGCAGGATGCTGTCCCGGAGTCTTCCGTGGAAGCCGAACAAGCGGCATCCGAGAAGGAGCCTGCGCACTGAACATCCTGTTCGCGGCCGGAGAAGCGGTTCCTTTCTGCAAGACCGGCGGTCTGGCGGACGTGGCCGGGGCTCTTCCCAGGGTCCTGGCAGCGAAGGGCTCGAAGGTCTCCCTCTTCCTTCCTTATTATCGCGCGGTGGCCAAGGCGGGATTCAATCCCTCGCGCGTATGCGAGGCGAAGTTCATGTTCGACGGGAGCCTTGCGCGCGTGCCGGTGCGCCGATGGGCGCAGGGCCCTTTCGACGCCTATTTCATCGAGCATCCGGGCTACTTCGACCGCGACGGGCTCTACGGCGAGGGCGGCCGCGATTATCTCGACGGCGGCGTGCGCTTCGCCTTCTTCTCACGGGCCGTTTTGGAGGCCGCAAAAGTCCTGAAGCTGGAACCGGACATCGTGCATGCCCATGACTGGCAGACCGGGCTCATCCCGGCGTGCCTGCGCCTGCTGTACAAAGACGACGCGGCGCTGTCCAAGGCCGCGTGCTTCTTCACTATCCACAACGCGGCGTACCAAGGGGTGTTCTCCAAGGACTTGGTGGGCACGGCCGGACTGCCTCCATCGGAATTCACGCCGGAGAAGCTGGAATTCTACGGACAGCTCAACTATCTGAAGGCCGGGGCGGTCTATGCGGACCGGCTCACCACGGTCAGTCCGACCTATGCGCGGGAGATCCAATCCTCCGCGGAGTTCGGCCGGGGCCTGGAAGGGATATACCGAGGGAGAGGAGAGTCCTTGGCCGGCATCCTCAACGGCCTGGACCTTGAGCTTTGGAATCCTTTGACGGACGCCTCCTTGCCCAGGCGCTACGGCTCGGGCGGCTGGAAAGAGGGCAAGGCCGCCTGCAAGGCACTTCTGCGCCGCAAGTGCGGCTTCGGCCAGGGCGAGGGTCCGCTCATGGGCATGGTGGCGCGCATGGACCGGCAGAAGGGCTTGGACCTTTTGCCCGAGGTCCTGCCGCGTTTCATTGAGAAAGGGGCGCAGTTCGTGCTCGTGGCCCTGGGCGATCCGGAGCTCGAGCGCCTGTTCAAGGCCCTGGAAGCCCGCTATCCCCGCAGGGTCCATTGCCACGCCTCCTTCGACGATCCCTTCGCGCGGCTGACCTATGCGGCCTGCGACCTTTTCCTCATGCCCTCGCGCTTCGAGCCTTGCGGCCTGGGCCAGATGATCGCCATGCGCTACGGCGCCGTACCCGTGGCCGCGAGAACCGGCGGCCTGGCGGACACGGTATTCGAGAATCCAGACCAGGGGCGAAAGGCCAACGGCTTTCTGGCCGATGAGCCCACGGCCAAGTCCCTGTCCTCGGCTCTTGAGCGCGCCTGCGCCGCGTTCAGCGACCCCGCGGCCTGGAGCCGGCGCGTGGACGCCTGCATGGCCGAGGATCTCTCCTGGCAGCGCTCCGCGCAGAAGTATCTTTCCCTTTATCAGGAATCTTTGAAGGAGCGTCGGTCGTGAACCGCTGGCTGAGGTTTGCGCTTTTCTGCGTCTGCGCCTGGGGAGCCTGGCGTCTTTGGGAGGTCCAGTCCGTTCCCAGGACCGCCGCGCTCGTGCTCGATGCCGGGGACGTTTCGGCGCTCTGCGCGGCCAACGGCTATCCCGAGACCGCTTTCTACGAGAGAGCGCGCACCATCGGCTTCTGGGGAACGCTCGTGCGCCCCTGGACCCTGGAGGAGGCCTTCCGGCGGGGCAAGCTCCTGCATTTTACGCGCAAGGACGTCGAGAAGATGCGGCGCTTGGGCCTGCTGGCCCCGAAATCTCCCTTGCAGGGGGATTCTCTCTGGTCGCAGGACCGGGCCTACCTGGGGCTGCTGGGCCGCATGCTCGAACTCCGAGGGGTGTCCTCGCGCGGGACCGCTCTTTCCGGCCGCGGCGGTCTGCTCCTCTCCGAGGAGATGGGCGAGGCCATGCGCGCGGGCTATGACCTGGATCTCGTGGAACGGCTGCGCGGACAAGACCTGATTCCCTTGTTTCAGATCGAGGACAGCGCGGATGCCGAGGCCGCGGTCTGGAGCGCTGAGAACCTTCCCGCAGGGCTCTGGGTCTCCGAGGGAGTCCAGGGCGGGGTGCGGACCCGGGCTTTGGAAGAGATGCTTTCCGTCGGGGGCTGGGTCGCTTTCGAGGGGGCGGTGCGCGGCCGCAGCGCGCGGTCCTTGCGTCGGGCGTGGCTGGAGTCCTCGGACAAGGTCCTTTCGCGGGCCTTGAGCGCTTCCGAGATGCCGGCTTCCGGCGGGATCGGGACCTTGCGGCGCAGGCTCGAAGCGCAGGGCGATATGCTCGTGCATGTGCGCGTCGACCCGCGCCAGGACGTGGAGACGGCCTTCGATCTGCTCAGACCCTTGGCCTTGCGGCTCAAGGAAGAGGGCTTCGCGGCGCCCCAGGCCATACGGTTTCCGGCGCGCTTGGCCGCGGCCTGGGAGGACTTCGCGGGACTCTTCCTCCTCCTGCTCTTGTGCGTGCTGGGGCCCTTCCTCTCCTTGCGCACGGGTCTTTCCGTCTCGCGCAGCCTCTCCCGGATCGTCCCTGAGAAGGCCTCTCCGGTTCTGGAAAGTTTTTGCGGAGCCTGGCTCTCATCGCTATGCATGCTGGTCGTGGGTTCGGTTTTATGGGTCTTTTTCTCCTCGGCAGGCAGGCGCTTGGGCCTCTGTCCGTCGGGCTTGGGGCCGGCGGTCCATGCCCTGATCCTGCTGGGAGGCTTGGCCGCGCTCTATTCCCTGGAGCCGCGCAGCTGGCTTCCTGAGAAAGGCCGCTTGAGATGGGCCTTCGAACTCTTGTTCTACGTCGGTATGGCCGTGCTCTTATGCTCGGGCCGCGCCCCGGGCTCAGGGCTCGGGCTCCGGGTCCCTGCCTGGGATTGGCTCTTTTTGCGCTGGCCCGAGGCCTTCATCGGCCAAGCCGCCGTGTTCGCGGCGCTCGCGCTCTCCCGAGGCAAGCCCGGCGCTCACGCGTCTTCGGATCCCAGGCCCATGCTCCTCATCGGGCTCCTGGCCCTGGGCAGCCTGGGCCTTTCCTTCGGCGCTCCCGAGCCCTTTCTGCGGCTCTGCGGCCGCGCCCTGCTTTTGCCCTTGATCAGCCTTCCCGCGGGCCTTCTGTTTTTGACTTTCCCGCGCCCTGTGCGCGGGCCCAGCGCGTAGGTCTTGACAAATCAAGTGCCGCGGTTATACTAGTGGGGACGGAGCCGCGCACTCGTAAAGGGCAAACCCGGCGCAAGCCGGGGGCGCAAAGCCAAGGGGCGTCGGTATCGACGTGGCCCGGCTGCCGAAAGTAGCGCAAAGGTCCCGGGTGGATTTTGGCCCGGCCTCAGCTTGCTATCTTCGGGGTAGAGGGGTAAGATAGTTGGCGAGGTCGGGCTCCTTTTTTTCATGAACGGCATGCAAAAGAAAAGCAACGCCCAAAGGCTCTGGCCGCTCGCAGGCCTTTTGGCGTTATGTTTATTGGCCGCGCTTCCGCTTTTCGCGCATGCAGACCCTTGGACCGCGCTCAGCGCGGCCGGCGGCTTGGATGTCCGGGATGCGTCCAATCGGCCTGTCTCGCGCGAGAGCGTGGAACAGCAGGTGCGCGCGGGCAGCCGCGAGCTTCTGCGCCAAGCTGCGGGCAGGGACCGCATGCAGGCCCGCCTGCTCGATTTCTTCGAGCGCACCGGACTCCTGTCTTCGACTCTGCGTACGCAGAGGTCCGAACGCGGACAAGCGGAGCATCAGCCCGCTGCCGCGCCCTTGCGCGAACCAAGGCTGCAGACCGCGGGTTCTCCCGGGCTCTCGCCGCCCATGCCGATCGACGAGCAGATATCCTCGCCTGCCATATTCGCCGGCTCCTCCCTGAAGGCGCTGTTCCTTCCGCTGCGCTGTTGAGGCCCTGGGCCTCCCCCGGGCCTTCCGGGGACGTTTGCGCCCAGAGTCCTTTCCGTTCGCCCTGAGCGCGGCCTCGCGGATCCGCATCGCGTGATCAGCGAGGGAAATCCGAAACAAAGCCGCAACAGGAAAAAACTATCGTGAAGACGCCGAGCTCAGGTGTCGCCCCGCTTTTTTGCGTGCGCGCGCGCGTTGTTAATAGCGCGCCCGGCGCGTGCGCGTGCTTCTGCCTGGGACGTGCCTCGTACCCATTTTCGATGCCTGCCCTGCTGACGCTCGCCTTCCTGCTCCTGGCCTCTTCCGCGGCCATCGCCCAACTCCCCGCGCCCAAGGACGTGGGCGCGGACCTGCGCTCGACGGATGCGGCCAAGCGGCGCGATGCGGTCCAAAAACTGATCTACGGCAAAGGCACGGCCCAGGATTCGGCGCTCATGGACGCGGTGAGCGCGGAAAAAGAACCCCAGCTTCGCTCAGAGCTTTTGCGCGCGGCCTCCATGCGCGGCGGAGATGACGCGGTGTTCGCGCTCATCGAGGCCCTGGCCGGCGACCGCTCCGTGGTCGTGCGCCTGAGCGCGGCCCAGGAACTCGGCCGCCAGAGCGCTTCCCAGGAAGCCCTTTTCTCCTTGGTCGATGCCCTGACCTTGGATGCGGATCCCGGCGTGCGCGCGGCCTGCGCCAAGGGACTGGCTTTCCGCAAGGAGAGCGCCGCAGTCCAGGCCCTCATCGAGGCGGCCGCGGATCAGGATGCGCTCGTGCGCGCTGAAACCGCTTTTGCCCTTGCCCGGCAGGTCAAGTCCCGCGATATCGATGCGGCGTTGGACCGCTTGGCCAATGACCAAGATCCTCGCGTGGCGCAGGCCGTCCTGCGCTGGAGGCGCAAGTAAGCCATGGACTTGCGCGGTATGAGCCGGGGCGTGGAGGGTTTCCTGAAGACCGGGAAGCCTTGCCGCGTCCTGCCGGCGCTCGCGCTCGCGTTAACGGCCGTTTCCTCCTTCGCGCCTTCCTTGGCCCGCGCCTCCAACAGCGAAGCAGTCTTCATGTACAACCGTTTGGAAACCAAAGGCGTTTCCCGCGTTTGGACGGGAGCTTCCTTTGACGCGGAGCTTTTGTCTAAAGATATTCCGGGTTCTGAAGCCAATATCCAATGGGCCAAGATCGTTGCTGCGCCGCCGGGTTCTCCGCGCTCGGGAGAGAGAGTGGCGGTCATTTTGGATGATAACGGCAAACTATGGGCCCAGGTTTTCGACGGGACAAGCTGGGGCAATGAGCAGACCCTGAAGATCGGCCTGCAGACTCAGCCGGGATTGAATTACCGTTCCTTCGACGTGGCTTATGAGTGGAGCGGAAGCAACGTGATCGTGGCGTACAGCGATGCGACTCAGGCCGCGACCAGGACGAATGTCCGGTGGCGGCGTTGGGATGGGACGGCTTGGTCCGCCGCTGATCAGACGTTCGATGATTATGCCAATACCAGCGGCAATGCCGTGCGCTGGGTGAGGTTGGAAGCTCAGCCCAAGACAGATTCACAGGTCATGGTCGTCCTGTTTGCGGATACGAGCGGGGAGTTGTGGGGGCAATCTTGGGACGGCAATGCCTGGACAAGAGCCAATACGACGGGGTTGACGGGCAGTTATACCACGGCGACTCTCCTTGAATCGAGCGTGTACCGCGACTTCGACCTGGCATTCACATCCGCCAGCGGCGTGGCATACGTCGTCATTGGGTCCCGCAATTCAGGGGCTGGAGGGATACTGGAAGCCGTTACCTACACTCCGGGGACCGGTTGGGCGGCCGGAACTGACAGCGGCGACATGGAAGGCGGCGGCAGCGAGGACTTCAATTGGATATTCCTCGCGGCTGATCCTGCGCCGGGTTCCAATAACATTGCTCTTGCCGGGATAGATCAAGGCCGCGATCTTTCTCTCGCGACATGGAATGGATCCGCATGGGTCAATACCCTTCTCGATGCAGAGCCCAATTGTCAGACCTATCAGGCGGGGCAGGCGATAGACCTGACTTTTGAGGAATCCAGCGGCCGCGCCATGGTCTCGTATGCGATCGTCAATGATGCAACGCCTCGCTACAGACTCTGGACCTCTGCCGGAGGCTGGGGCAATGCGAATTCCGCCTCCGCAGCGGACAACGGGAATGGTTCCAATGCGAACATACAGGCCATCCAGCTGTTCCGGGAAGCCGGGACGGATAATCTTCAGCTTTTTGCAGAGAACAACTATGGGAATCTGATGCATCAGCGTTGGAACGCCACGGGCGGCAGCGGCAGCGGAGCATTCGAAGGAAGCGCCAGTCAGGTGGCGGCCATGGTCAGCGGAGGAGGCACTGCGAATTCGCTGTATCGGGTGGGGTATTGTTATGCCAACGACATGCTTTTCTATGCGCGCAATGATGAGAACATCCCCTATAAACGGTGGGACACCTCCGCATGGAGTTCCGGAGACACTCCCTCTGTCGATATCGACGGCGTGCCTTTCCAGGTTATCGTGCGCGGCAGTCCCAAGAGAGATGAAAAGACGGCCGTGTTCGTGGATAATAATGGAGACGTCAATTCCTTGATATGGAACGGGAGTTCCTGGGGGTATAAGACCGAGCATACGGACAGCCTGGATGTCGCGAATTCGAACAATATCCATAAGGCTGCGGATGCGGCTTATGAAAGGAAGATCGGCGATGCATTGATTGTGTTCGCAAACAACGGGGCCATCCCGCAGTTCCAGACTCGCGGGGTGGGAGCGACCTCCTGGAGTTCTGCGCAGTCCATCCCGGGTTGGTCGGGCACGGGGACGCCCTTATTCATCCGCTTGCAGGCAAGTCCGAATGCGGATTCCAATGGGATACTCCTGGCCGTGCAGGATACGAACAACGACCTGTTCTCCGCGTATTGGGACGGCTCCTCTTGGAGCAAATTCAAGATATTGGAGACTTCCATTTCCCAGAACGGCGCCGGCGAGACGCGGGCGCAATGCTTCGACGTGGCATGGACTTCGAATGGAGTCAAGGGAATGGTGGCTTGGAGCAATTCCCTTCCAGCCACGCCGTATACGCCTTTTTATCGGATATGGTATTCCACGGCAACGGACTGGGCCTTGACGACCAGCACGGCCCCGGATATCGACGCGGCGACTGGGCAGATCCCGCGATATATTCAGCTTTCCGGAGACTTGTCCTCGCAGAGGATCGGCATGGCCGTGAGCGGGAACAACAATTATCTGACGGCCATGATCTGGGACGGCGATACGGAAGCATGGGGGAATGTGCAGCCGGCTGCGGAAACAGCGCTCAATGAAGGCAATAATGGATACCGAGCTTTTGATATCGCATGGGAGCCCGGCGGCGGGAAGCTCCTCCTTTTCTCCGCTGTGGCTAATGGCGCTGTCCGATATCGTTATTACACCACCGGCGGGACCTGGAATGCGGCGGCTTATGGGGAAGTGACGGACGCCAATGTCCGAGCTGTGCAGGCTGTTTCTGATCCTAATGATCCGGCTTCGAAGGAGATATTCGTAGCGATCCTGAACCAGAACAGACAGCTCCGTACCTATCAATGGAATGGAACCCTTCAGCCTCCGGACAAACCGACGCCGCTTTATGCGGGTTATCCTTGGCGGAATTATTATGTGGAGGGGGAACCATTTTGCATCGCGTATACCCGCGACTCCACCGCGCCGGTTTCCGGCATGATCGCTCCGCTCAATGGGGTGCATTATAATCTTTTGGATACGATTAACGGGACGGCGAACGATGATGTTCTTGGCGCAGGGAAGAATGTGTCGGATATCGTGCGCGTGGAAGTCGAGATCCAGGATCTTTTCAATGACCAGTATTACAAACTCGGAAGCGGCTGGCAGGCTGCGCAGGTCTGGAATACGGCGACCGGAAAAACACCTTGGAGCATCTCCGGTCTGAGCGCGATCTGGACAGCCACGCGGCCATATCGTGTGCGCGTGCGCGCCATCGACAACGCGGGAAACATCCAAGAGAATTACACCACGTCGGATTTCGTCTATGACACGGCCAATCCCACGGGCGACATCGTCTATCCTCAAGATATGGCCGGTCTCAATGGCTATTATCGCAGTCATCAGTTGACTACGCTCAATGGAACTGCCGGAGACACGAGCCCCGGCGAGGTCTATGCCCTGGTCTTCAAGCTCAGGCGATACCTGAATTTCGTGTCGGACTATTGGAACCCGAAGACCGAGACCTGGGGAGGGACGGAGATCGCCTTCTCGACCGTGGCCTGCGGAGTCAATTGCTGGAACTCCACGATCGGAGTCTGGAAGTCCACGTTCCCGCGCACGGCCTGGACCGACGGGGCCACGTATTATTTTTCCGTTCAGGTCGAGGATAAGGCTCAGAACTGGCGCACAACAGGCTCGACCCATGCCTTTGTCGTCGATGAGACTACGCCTGCCGTCAGCTTCAACTTCCCGGGAGTCGAGGAAGGCTCTTATCGCACCTTTGCGGCGGTCGCGGGCAAGTCTCTGGATTCCTTTCCGGTGCGTTTGAGTTCCGTGTCTATCCAGGACATGGGCACCAACAACTGCTGGGGCGGGACGGCTTTTGATAAGAGCTGTCCCTATTGGGTGGATGCCGCTCCTGCCGCGGCGTGGAGCTACACCTTCCCCAGCGGTTCCTACAACAACTATCGGCTGAAGGTATTGGCCCGGGCCGAGGACGCCGCAGGCAATTACGTCGAATCCGGAGCGGAGCCCTCCAGGCTGTTCCGAGTGGATAATTCCTCGCCCTCTTCGACGACCGGCATCCCGGTCCTTGATTCCTGGCGCAGGACCTTGACGCAGATCCAAGGCACTGCCACGGACAATCCGAACGGGCATATCAATGAAGTCTGGGCCTATATCTATCGATATAAAGACCATCTCTATTGGAACGGTTCAGGCTGGGGAGCTTCGCCTACCAGCATCAAAGTCCTGGATGACAGGAACAACAATACGGATTTTTCCATCGGCGGTTTGACCTTCTCTCAGAGTTGGCACATGGATTTTACGGACTCCAACTGGGCGCTCAAGCCTGACGGGGTCACCTATTACACCCCGGCGGAGATCAGCGGCGCTTCCTTTACTATCACGGCGCAGGCCTATGACCGGGCGCGGGGGTATGACGCGGCTCAGAACCCGGGCTTTTGCAATACGGTCAATGATCTGTGTCCCAACCGCTTTATTTGGACCATGATCACGCCCACGACGTTCTATTGGGACGTGTCCGCGCCCACGACTACCGTCAGGAATCCCGCGCATATGGGTTCCTTGGGCCAGGGCGCCACGGTGTTCTCCGGCGGCTATTACGACGCCAACAGCGGGGTCAATCGCGTGGAATATCTGCTCCAGCGCGAATCCGACAAGAAGTACTGGGGGGGCGGGAGCAGTTGGGGGACCGATCCTCCCGCGAACAACAACTGGGAGGATGCGCTGATATATCCGACCTCTTGGACCGTGACGGGCCCGAACTTTCAGGCGCTCGATTCCGGAACGTCCTATACCCTTTATGTGCGCTCCTGCGACAACACGGGCCTCACGGCCAACAATAATTGCGCGGATGCGGCCAAGCAGACCAATCTGCAGACCGTCATTACGTCAGAGACCTTCAAGGTGGATGCTGCTGTTCCGCAAAGCAGGGTGCAGGTGCCTTCGAGCCAGCAGATCAACCGCTTGCCCGTCATTTCCGGCACTTCCTACGACTTCACCATGCCTTTGGCCTGGCTCACGGTGCAGATCTCCAGCGGTTGTCCGGGAGCGTGCCGTTATTGGGATGCTGTGAACAAGACTTGGATCGTGACCCAGACCTCCGCGCCGGCCACCACCTTGGACGGCGGCAACGGGGATTGGACCTACACGGTCCCTCCGGAACTGACGTTCAAGGATGGGGTGGAGTATATCATCACCCCGCATGCCGCGGACACCATCGGCAATGATTACGACGGGATCTCCTCGACGTTCACGTTCGACGTCAGCTGGCCTACGGGAACGGTCAACGTCCCTGTCGGCGGTCGCGGCCATTCCTCGGTCAATACGATCTCCGGCATCGGAGCGGACAATCTTCCAGGCGTTCCGTATCAGGTGTCCTTGAGCATCCGAAAAGGATCGCAGTGGTGGGACCCCAATGGGACCCAGGGTCCTGTGAATAGTTTCAATATATTCGGGAGCACGATCTGGTTCTCTCTCTCCGGTTCCGACAGCTGGAGCTACAACAGCTCGGGCGTGCCGTGGGAGAATGGTACCGAGTATCTGATAAGCGTGCGCATCCGCGACTTCGCCGGCAATGAGACCGGACAGCCGCTGCCGGGGTCGGCCGGCACGGGCAGCGCTCCCATCTCCGTGGTCTTCGATACGGACAAGCCGGATTCCAGGATATTGAGCCTTGCCGACGGGAGCCATTACGGCAATCTTCCGGGAGTCGCGGTCTCGGGAACCGCCTCGGACTTCGTGGCCGGGGTGGGCGCGGGCTTGGTCAAGGTCTCAGCCGTGCAGTTCCACCTGAGCGATCAAATCGGCGCCAAGAAGACTTACGACCCGGATGATCCGGACCCCAGCGACTGGATCGACGGCGACCTTACGGACGACAGCCATTGGCAGGACGCGGTCTATACGCCCTATGTCGGAGGATCGAGCGGCACATGGACCTACAGCCTGCCTGCGGCCGGCTTTACCAACGGCAACGTCTATCGCATGGTGGTGCGCGCCAAGGACAGCGCGGATATGTGGCAGGCGAATTATTCCACGGTCACGGTCACCTATGACTATTCCAAGCCCGCCTCCGGGGTTCTGGTTCCCGCCGACGGCTATTACACGAAATCCGCTTTGACCGAGATCTCCGGTACGGCCACGGACAATGTGATCGTGCAGAACAGCAATGGGGCCGTGAAATTGAGGCTTCTGCGGCTGGAGTCCGGGACCACGAGATATTGGACCGGCACGGGATGGGGGGACCCGCCGGGCATTGGGGACTTCAGCTCCCTGCCGTCCGCGGCGGCCGTGGACGGAACCTTCAATTCGAATTCCGAGCCTTGGCGGTTCGATACCAACAACGGAGTGATCTGGAACACGCCGAACGTACGCTACTGGGCCGCGGCCATCGCGCAGGACAAAGCGAGCAACCAGGAAACAGCCCTTTCCACGACGACCTTCGGCTATGACACGGCCTTGCCCACGACCAGCGTGCAATATCCTGTTAATTCGGGTTCTCTTCCTCGCGGGGCCACGTTTTTCTTCGGCGGCTACTACGATAACTTCAGCGGCGTCAATCGCGTGGAATACCAGTTCCAGCGGCAGTCGGATGGGAAATATTGGGACGGCGGCGCTTGGGGCGACAAGCCTTCCA
>Ga0172379_10000968_pt1 | contig 62940 bp, 62 predicted proteins | sample GrowelOW334metaG_FD_119756 | JGI IMG/M metagenome (GOLD analysis project Ga0172379, IMG submission 119756) | Groundwater microbial communities from an aquifer near a municipal landfill in Southern Ontario, Canada - Groundwater well OW334 metaG | ecosystem: Environmental > Aquatic > Deep... | reverse complement strand
GTTCCGAGTGAACGCAGCATGATGAGATACTGGTTTTGCTTTGAGCAAATTATAGATCGGGTTCGATTGTCTAAGTCTCCTGATTTTATAAACACCTCAACAGAGCCATAAAACATCGTGCTGCGGGACTTGGATTCGAACCAAGATGACGACTTTCAGAGAGTCGCATCCTACCATTAGATGATCCCGCAGTGTTGTAAAAACTACTCAATCTGAACATAAACTAAATCAATCGAAGTCACTACTCGGGCTCCGTAGCTCTGCGAAGCGGAGCGAAGGAGGCCCATTAGATGATCCCGCACTATTACCCCTTGAGAATACAACAAAACTAAGTCCTAGACAAGAAAATGTCCTGCAGTTTTCATACAGCAGGACATCGCAAATCGGTCTTCAATGCCAAACTCATGGCGATAGTTTATGCCACACTTTGATAATCACCATGGAATATAGTGACCACCACAGAGTGGCAATAGTTGTACTGGCAAGCATCATGAGCATTTCTTTCCTCGGCTTCCCTTTTACTCCATTCTCACGCCACAGGAGAACCACGAATGGTGGCAAGAGTTGCCAAGAAAAGATGATGAACTTGATCACATTGGATAATCTTATTGATATGAGGGGTCTATCAACGATGAGTTTTCTCTTGACCCAATGCCAAATCCGGGACACAACCCCTGCAATCGTTGAGATCTGCAATACATCTCCACCAATTTGATCGTATATGCTAAGAAAAGTGAATGAAGCAATCATCTGGAAGATGAATAGTCCAATCAATCCCGGCACTACACCAAAGAGGTTTATGATCACAGGGAAAGCCGACCAATATAGCATAAAACCTATGATTTTCTCGATAGTGATGGCTCCTAGAGCTACGCAACATCTCGCAAATAAAGAGTATATTCTTTTCGTAATTACCTCATTTCTAGTTGTTTGTTTCTAGTTGTTTTCTGAAATACTTCTTGATTGACAATAACACAAATCATACATTTTGGCAATTTGGAAACATTGTGTTAGGATGCAATTACTATGCGTTATTTCATCGGATATCTCATGAGGGGTGAATCTGCCGAATATTTCAAGGCAACTTGTTCCGATATTGCCACCCGTTTTGGCGTAGAAGATGTATCTAGCATCGTACCACCACATATCACCGTAAAAGCACCATTCGATAGGATAGATGGCAATTCTATAGACGAAATAATATCTCTTATAGCCGATGCACCAGCAATACCCATTACCCTTTCAGAATGGAATCACTTTGGTACACGAACCATCTTCCTAGATGCTCCCAATCCTCCAGCAGAACTCAAAACATATATAAAGAGCGTTCTTTCGAAATTTCGTTCTCTCGGCATAATGCTCAATCCCCAAGAACATGATCCTCATATTCATATGTCTATAGCTCGTTTCTTAAAACCAGAGCAATATGAAGAAGTATGGAAATACCTAAATGCTATGCCAGCGCCAAAGTTTGACATTATGTTCGACAATCTCACTATATTTGTCAAAGAAAATCGTGATGAACGTATTTGGAAAACATTGAAAACATTTCCTCTCACAGGAAAGCGCCAGTAAATATTATTACTTTGTAGATTTCCTCTTATCTTTCACTGCTTTTACAAAAGCAGTGAAGAGTGGGTGTGGCTGAAGTGGTCTTGCCAAGAATTCTGGATGAAATTGTGTACCTAGGAAAAATGGATGTTTATCTTTAGGCAATTCTGCTATTTCCATGAGCACTCCATCTGGTGATTTGCCAGAGAATATGAGGCCGGCTTTTTCGAGTCTTCCAATATATTTTGGATTGACTTCATAACGATGACGATGTCTCTCTTTGATCATAACAGTCGGCTTTGATAGTTTCTTGCCACCAAAGAATGAATATGCTTCTTGTGCAATTGAATCTTTCTTCAATTTTGCAGGATACAATCCCAATCTCATAGATCCACCATAGTCATTCATTGCAAGTTTCTTCTTCTGATCTGGCATAATGTCGATAATTAGATCAGAACTCTTTGGGTCAATCTCGGCAGTATGTGCATTTTTGAGTCCTATTACATTCCTAGCATATTCTATCGTCATGAGTTGCATACCATAACATAGGCCAAAATAAGGTATTTTATTCTCTCTTGCATATCTTATAACATTCAACTTCCCCTCTATCCCTGATTCACCGAAACCACCAGGAACTATTATGCCATCATATCTATTAAGTGTTGAAAAGATTAAATTTTGTCCCGCGCTCGCTGGCGAAGCAAACATGTATTCTGAACCCTCTTCGGAGGCGGGGAAATCTTTATCAAAAGTAGTCTTGGGTTCCGCCCCCGTCGCAGGGGCGACAAATGGCGACTTGGCGAAGCCAACGAAGGCATTTCGTCGCCCCGAGGAGGGGGCGGCTTCCTCAAAATCCCTAGCATTCACAGTATGAATGATCGCTTTTACACCCACCTCATAAGCTGAAAACTTTATTGCTTCTAGTACTGAAATATATGCATCAGAAAGGATAAAGTCACCAGTATTGAAATACTTCCCAACAATCGCTATATGCACTTCATGATTGCCGTTATTCGAAAGTTTGCGAATACCCTTTGCCATCTTTATCCATGATTCAAATACTTTGTCTGTCTTTTTGGCTTTCAGACCAAGAGAATCTAATAGTAATACTCCGAGTCTATCTTTATGAAAATTGACTGGTACATCATATATACTCTCTATATCTGGTGCGGATATCACTCTCTCACATGAAATATTGCACGATATAGCGATCTTTTCTTTCCTTTTATGGTCCAATGGTAAATTTGCTCTTGCAATAATAAAATCTGTATTTATACCATATCCAGCCAATTGTCGTGCCGCATTTTGTGTCGGTCTTGACTTCATCTCACCCAAACTTCCAGGAGTAGGCAAATATGAGACCATTATAAATACTACATCACTAGGATGTCGCATCTTTAGTACTCGGGCAGCTTCGATAAACATTACATTTTGATAGTCGCCTATAGTACCACCTATTTCGATTATAGAAATGTCTGATTTATTCACCTTTGCAGAATGTTCAAAGCGATGTACTATTTCATCTCTGATATGAGGTATAGCTTCAACACATTTACCACCAAATTGTAGAGCTCTTTCTTTTTCGATTACATGCTTATAGACCATACCACTAGTGATATAGTCATCGTTAGTGAGATCACGCCCCAGAAACCTCTCGTAATTACCCATATCCTGATCTGTCTCTAGACCAGAATTCAGTACAAACACTTCACCATGTTCTGTAGGATTCATCGTACCAGCATCAACATTGAGGTATGGATCAACTTTTACTAGATTGACCCTATAGCCATTTATTCCGAGTAGAGTGCCAATAGATGATGCTGCAATGCCCTTTCCTACTCCAGACATTACCCCGCCGATAACAAAGATGTACTTATGATTACTTTTCTTTACTCTCTTTCGTAGTATTATCTTCTTTCTCTTCATAAATGCATTCTAGTAAAACACAAAAGACTTGTCTATTGGACACTAAATGATATTTATGACTTTGTTTACTAGTAAATCTAGACCTTGAGATATCTTCTCGTAGCAATATAACTAGCAATACCACCCAAGACTATACCTGATCCCATAATAATGAGAAATATTTGAGTAAAATTCTTGACAAAATATGAAGATAAAACATTTACAACCAATTCGAAGTTCGATGCTATATCCACACCAGCCAAGCGCAATATGATAGTATCACTCCAATTTGCAAAAGTAGCCATAAGTATGAGTGTTATAAGACCAGATACAATACCATACATTATTCCAGAGACAACTAAAGGACCACGTACAAATATATTGCTAGCACCAACTAGCTTCATAACGGATATTTCATCTCTACTGGTATAAACTATGAGACGAATCGTATTGAAGACGATTATCATGGCGACTAGTATAAGTACGATTGCCAACACTGCACCACCTTGTTCAACTGTAGGTATTATCTTACTCAATCTATTTATGATAAGTTTATTCTGTTCATAATTGATCTTTTCGATGATAGGAGTTCCTTCTATGGTAATAGGATTTTTCTTTTCTAGGAAATCTGCAATTCCACCATATTGCCCTGGATCAATTGCTTTTATATTTATAGATGCTGGGAAAGGATTGTCACCTATTTCATCTAGTCCTTGCATTATAAGAGCATTGTCTTGCCATTTTTGCTTGAATGTAGCAAGAGCCATACCTCTTGATATATATTCTGTTTTTGCTACTTCTGGCAGAGCATCTATATCTTTTTTGAGAGCAACTATATCGGATTCTGGTGTTGATAGAGTAAAGTAAACATTTATATCAACTTTTTCTTTTATATCATTCAGGAATGACCTACCAAATGCACTACCAAATATAAGCGCTCCAAAAGCACAAAGAGACAATGTGATGACTACAATCGCTGCAAATGACAAAAAGCCATTACGCCAGAAATTTACAAAGCCTGTCTTAGTTATACGTTTGAGAATAGTAAACATTGATAATTTTTGATTTTTGATTTTTAATCTTTGATCTATAACAAATACTTGCCATCTTTACTGTCTTTGACTACTTTACCCCTTTCCATGGTGATAATCCTACCTCCTATAGCATCAACCATGCCTTTATTGTGAGTAGTGAGTATGACAGTCGTACCCAATTCATTTATCTTTTTCAAAATTCTTGCAATTTCAAAAGTATTTGACGGATCCAAATTGCCCGTTGGTTCATCGGCAATAACTATATCTGGTTGATTGACTATTGCTCGAGCAATAGCTACGCGCTGTCTTTCGCCCCCTGACAATTCATGTGGGAAATTCCATATCTTACGGGCTAGATCAACGAGCTCAAGTACATGAGGTACATCGGCTGATATTTCATCATCTTTCCTACCTGCTGCTTCCATGGCAAAAGCAATATTCTCATATACTGTCTTTGATGGTATTAGCCTATAATCCTGAAATATTGTACCAATCCTTCTTCTTATCTTGCTCATATCCCTTTTATTCAATCTATGAATATCAGATGATTCGAAGAAGACAATGCCATTTGTTGGTCTATCTTCTCCAATAAGAAGTTTCATCAATGTTGTTTTGCCAGCACCAGAATGACCGACGATTGTGACAAATTCTTTGGGTTCAACACCAAAAGTTACATCTTCTAGTGCTACAGAGTGGTCTGGATAGATCTTTGTGACTTTATCGTAATATATCATTCAACTAATTATAGCATCTTTTCTGCATCGATAAATGCTTCTATATCACCATTCAATACTTTATCAACCTGATTTGTCTCATACTCTGTCCTATGATCCTTTACCATTTTGTACGGATGCAATACATATGACCTTATCTGATTGCCCCATTCTATAGATGTAGTAGAAGATATTTGCATACCCTTCTCTTTTGCTATCCTCACATCTTCCATACGCTTCCACAGTTTTGCTCGTAGAATATCCATGGCTTTTTCACGGTTTTGAGCTTGTGAGCGTTCTGACGTAACGTGTATAGATATACCTGTTGGTCTATGCAATATCCGTACTGCCGTCTCGCGTTTGTTTACATTCTGGCCTCCTGGACCTCCTGACTTTGCAATAGATATCTCTATATCATTATCTGAAATGACAATATCATGAGAAGAAGTCTTTTCAAACTTTGGCAATACTTCTACCATAGAGAAAGATGTATGCCTTTTATCATTTGCATTGAATGGCGAAATTCGTACCAAGCGATGTACTCCAGATTCATTCTTCAATATGCCATATGGACCCAAACCTACGGAGGTCAGACCTCCAGAGATTTCTACTGTTATATTCCTATATCCACCATGATCATTCTCATTTGAATGAATTACAGACCAAACCCAATTGTTTGAATCAGAATATTTGTTATACATCCTAACAAGCATTTGAGAAAAATCTTCTGCATCATCGCCACCAGCGCCAGAGAGGACAGATAATATAGCATCACCTTTATCATATTTACCTACACCTTCGAGATCCTCTTTGAGTTTCTTTATTTCGCTAATTACATTTTGTGCTTTTACTTTATCAGACCAAAAGTCCTGTGCATTCATTGCACTTTCGAGCTCTGCTATTTTCTTTTGTATTTTCTCTTTGTCCATCTATATTTTTGATCTTTGACCTTTTATCTTTGATCTATTTTGAGCCAAAGCCCGGGATCGAACCGGGGACCCTCGCTTTACGAAAGCGATGCTCTACCAACTGAGCTACTTTGGCACCACTTCGCTCCTCCTTCCAGTCGGAGCTTCGCGGTGCAAGCACAACTACATTGTGGGCTTGCCCCGCGAAGCCTCAACCCATAAGGGGTGAGGCGGAGTGGGGAGCCAAGACCGAGGATTGAACTCGGGACCTCGCCATTACCAATGGCGTGCTCTACCAACTGAGCTATCTTGGCATATTTATATATCTACCACCAAAAGAGTTACATTGGCAGTCATTGCATCATAATACAGAAATCACAGCTTTTCAATCGAAATAAAAGCGGTCGTGTTCCGAACACGACCGCATCTTCCCCACCCTGTCTCGCTAGTCCTCAAAAATGTCGCGAGACAAATAGACCGACAAAGTAACAATCTCGAAGATTGTTTGGTGCAAGCGGATATTCACTGACTATCATACCACCCGCTCGAAATCCTCGTCTTGTCACTGGCAGGAAGTTGAACCGAAATTCATCTCGGCCCTGCTTCCAGCCGATGTAGAAACTTTCGGATTCAAATTCCATACCTTTCCACAAAGGACCAAAAGTCTCATTCGTATTCATTCTTACCAAGTACTGAATGATCATATTGTGGAAATCTTTTGTGTCAATTGGTTCCAAAGACCCACCTTTGGACATCTCGACTGCGAGAATGTGATTCGTCAAGCTATTGGGCATCTCACCCTCCAGCCCAGATCTCTTTTCGCCAGCATTGGCAAATAGAGTGAAACTGATCACTGCAACTAGCATTGTTAACGTTCTCATATGAACCTCTTTCTATGGTGAATTATAGCACTCTTTTGGTGGACGTAATAAAACAGAATGTTGAGTGATTTCCTATGCGCGGCCGACGGGACTCGAACCCGCAATCCCCGCCGTGACAGGGCGGTGCGATAACCAGTTTCGCTACGGCCGCATTCGTATCTTTAAGTACTTCTCGAATATAATTCTCTTCCTTTGAAGAAAAATGTCATCCTTTGCAAGTATAGGATGATTATACATGAAATCGTGTAATTTCAAAGAGTCACGAATACTGTAAACTAACCTATAATAATTACCTTTCCCCTTACTTAAAACTCCTTTAAATATCATAAACAATCGTAATCTTCGCCTTATTTCCGATAAAAATTGAAATGAACTGGAAGTAAATACCACAGTAATAATCAATGTATTACTAGGTCTATTGCGATGAATATGTCCGCTCCAAACATTACCATCACCATCAAAATAACCTCTGACAAAATCTCTAAAATATATTGCTGGAACATTTGGAACAGCCAAACTCTTTGTTTTTCCCTGATTAAATCCTAAAGCCAATAGATCATAGTACATTTTCTTGCTACCAATCTGTAAACGATACAAAGGTCTTTCATTCACTTTTCCAATACGAACACTGATTTTATGATTGGATCCAATTGTTCGTCTGATATCCTCTAATAATTTTTTGTCTGTAATTTGAATATTCCAAAAATAAGCACCTCTTTTGTTTAGAGTCATATAACCGTCAGCAGCAAAGAATCCCAGTATATATGACATCTTTGGAGTCCATACTTTGAAAAAATCTTTATTAACCTTTTTGTATATTGGCATTACTAGAAAAATACCACAATTGAATAATGGTCACAAACACTTCTTTAGTGTAATGGATAAAATCAACAAAAAGCGCACAAGCCCCGTAAGGGGCTTGTCATAGTGCTCACCATCGCTTCTGCGATAGACCGATCTGGGCGCAACTCCATCGGTCGCAAGCAAGTATTAAAGATACTCTAGCAAAAATATTCTACGAAAGTCAAGATACTGACGAAAACTATTGTGCCGGCGGCAGGACTTGCACCTGCGACCTTAGCTTTATGAGTGCTATGCTCTAACTACCTGAGCTACGCCGGCATTGAATATCGAGCAAAAACCATGTCTAATACTCAAGCTATACAATATCTAAATTTATTCACTTGCGCAACTACATCAATTGTGGCAAAATAGTTAGAACATCGCGGGGTAGAGTAACGGTAGCTCGTCAGGCTCATAACCTGAAGATTGTCGGTTCGATTCCGACCCCCGCAACAAGTTCGGACGGCATAGCCGTAAATGTCTCATTAAGCTTGAATACAGGCGACAGAATGGCGGTTCCAAATGTACCGGTCGATTTTTGGTAGGTGATCCCTTGTGGTAGCACCAATTTCTGAAGTTTTTGCTTCTGAATCGGACTCATAAGCTTCCATTGATTGGCAACATCACCGATCAGCTTCGTAGTGTGAGCTATAGCGATCTCCATATCAAATTCTTCTATCTGAGCTTCATTTCTTGAGATATGGAGACTGGTAATCTGATTATCCAAAGCATCTTTAAGATCTTTATAGTCTTCCTTTGAAATCTCACGGCTTATTCTCATTTCCATCAATTCTTTCTTACGTGCTTCCAACTTGGATAGATTTCGCTCATAGTGATCCTTTTCCTGCTTAACAAGAGTATGTTGGTTTTTATAGGTCTCTATAACGATCCGTTCAAACAGTTTAAGGAACTTAGTCTGTGGAGCTACCTTTTGTAAAAGCTTATAGAATTCATCTTCGAGCGTATCTTTGGCAACAGTGTGACCAAAATGTACGCATTGCTTGCCGTGACAGTGGTAAGAGGCATATTTTTTACTTCGGCCGGTACTCCACGAGGCGGTATAGAGATGATGACATTCACATAACACAAAACGGCGAAGTGGAAAATCGGGATTGGTAGAGAGTCGTGAAGCGGTGGCGTTGTTGGACAAATTCTTTTTTATCATCTGGATGTGATTGAAATCTTCTAAAGTAATCATAGGCTTATGTTGTCCTTGTTGTTCTTCAAGGCTCCACGGATCGACGAGGATACCAGCATAGAATTTATTGGTGAGAATAGTATCCCATAACTGTTTTCTCATTGGCCTACCAGTTCGAGTTTTAAGTCCCCATTTACTACTCTCTTGGGCAAGAGCTGTAATAGTGTGATTGCCGGCTTTATATAGTTTTAATCCCTTTTGAATCAGGTAGAATCTTTCTTCATCCGGAACATCCGGTAAGGTTTTCTTTCTGTCTTTCATCTTCATAGAGTTTGTATACCCTATTGGAGGCGACCAGCACCAGATTCCCTCACGTAATCTGCCTTGCATGCCACCAATACACCTCTGCTTACGTATATCGTTTTCAAATTCTGCATATCCAGCAAGAAGTGTCTCCATCAGTTTACCGCTAGGATCATTTGTGATTGGTTCAGTAACTGATTGGAGAGTAACACCGTACTGAGTTAGTTTAGCGCGGACTGCAAAATGGTCTGTGGTATTACGGGCGAAGCGATCGATCTTCCAAACAATGAAAGACTCCACCTCTTTACTATGTATTCGACAATACTCCAGTGCCTTCAGAAATTCGGTACGATTGGCGGCAGTTGCCGATTCCCCTTTCTCAATATAAATCTTTACCACCTCAATATTATTTTTCTCCGCATATTCCAAACAAGCCCTCTCTTGATTATCGAGACTTGTACCTTGTACTTGTTCGTTCGATGATACTCGAACATATATAATTCCTTTTTTCATATTTTTAATTACAAAAGTGGGGTAACAGTGGACGTCTCAAGTTGCTACACAAGAGAGTTCTGTTACCCCGCTTTTGGACTCAATTAAAATAAATAACGTCCCTAATCCCTTGTGTAGCATTGTAATCATAACATATATATGTACTAGGAAACTAGGCAGCAATTTGTGGCTCAGTTGAAGCTTCTAATAGCAGCGTCTGCGGACTTCCTAAATCAGACTTAGGAACCTCATCAAATATATCAAGCTCATCTGGTTTATCTTTTGGTATCCAATATTTATACGCTTGACCAACTTTTTCATGATGGACAATATTCTCCTTGTCTTCTCGCATTTTTTTAAGCGCATCTTCGATGGCAGTCTTCCCAGCTTCTCCGTCCAGAGCCTCCTGAATCTCTTTAGATGTTCTATGCTCATTGGATTCCAGTAGATATGCTTTTATCATGCCTTCCGCCTCCTCTGCTTTCAACTTTTTTTCTTCAATCTCTCCGCCATATGTCAACCTCACAACCTCACCGTGTTCGGTGATTTCATCTAACATCAAAATTTTGAACGGGGATATTTCCCTTGCAACTTTAGATTTCTTTGGGTAGAACATTATCTCATTACTTTTTTCCTCACTTCTTATCATGTGAAGCACCTCAACGGAGGCTGTTTTGTCTTGGCTTCCAAGTAGTTGCTCCTTTTTAGGCACCTGTGTACTCTCAAATCTTGCAGGCTTTCTACAGTGATCAAGGACTAAATAGCTTATACCCTTATCCTTCCACGGCTTTAGACGATTAAAGAACATCCTTATTTCCTCTGCTTTTTCTTCTTTTATCCCACCCGCAACACTTCTAAGCGTATCGATAACCACAAACTCTATATGATTTCTCTCGATAAACTCATGTAACAACTGTATCGAACGATCTTCATTCAAATTAAGTGAATCTTGGCTAAGAAGGAAAATACCATCATTCACAAGATTGAATCCTAACTTTCTACCTCGATCTTGAATTAGGCGTTGGGATGTTTCTTGCTCTATATATAATACATTACCCTTTTTCGTTTCGAAGTGGTTGATAAAGGGTATACCGAGAGCTATACAACGAGACATCTCCATACCCACCCATGTTTTCTTTTCCCCCGATGGGGCGGCAATAATAGTGACAGTTCCTGTCGGTATTAGGTCTTTTATTAACCACTTCGCTTCGGGAAATTTCACTTGATCAAAATCTTTCCACTGTAATATCTTTAGTGTCTGTTCTTGCTTTTGCTCTTTCTTATTTTCTCTGCCAATAATAGATTCATATGTAACACGAAGCTCCTTCATACCTAGTGGTGGTTGATTTCGATCATTCCACCATCTAAGGTAAGGCCATGCTAAAGTTTCCCATTCGTAGGATGGCAAATGATGAATCAGTTTCCCAACAATCACTGTCGCCGACTCATTTCTAGTCCCTTGAGAGACGCCACTTAATATATCCGTGATGTTCGGATGACTCTTTTCACCAACCAAGCGGGTTAGAAGCCAATCAGGAATATCAGCCAAATCCTCGCGCTTAAAGTCCAACAACCATTCATATTTATTTCCAGATTGGTGCATCGATGGTGGCGCGACAACATAACCCCCGTCACCTCTGAAATCTATATGTGGTAGTAATCCAGTTGTATTTCTGATGACCGTATTGAAGGGATACCTATAGTAGTGATGTTGACCATCACCTCCAGTTTTAACGGCAACTGTAGGCGGTAACTGAAGACTTGATGTGTCAGATCCATTATCAATATCCAGAACGCCAATCCCTGAAATCAAACCTGTAATTATCCCTATTCCAGTCACATCCGGATGTGAAAACCATTCAGTTATTTCTGCTATAGTCGGTTTCCTTGTTTGGTATTCTGTCCACTTTACGCACGGCTGTTTTCCGTTTACAGGTATTATAGATAGACCAAAACTTAAATACTGTAACGCTATCTCTAATAAATTGACATCTGATTTTTGCATATTATTTTTTGTTATTTAATGTTTCTAATGCAAGCTCGGCCAGCTTGTATAACGCATCACGAATTTGTAAAATATTTTCGTCAGTTGTCTTCTCTATAATCTCTGAACTGAGATATTTTTTACATTCATTGATGGTTAGCATAAAAAAATCCACTCTGCGCTTGACTGGTAGAGATTGCTGCTTCTACACCAGCCCAGCGCACAATGGACTTTTGCAGCAATTTTTCCTAAACAAAAAAACACGCTATAATAATTTTACGCGTGATAATATCAGCAACAGGGAAACATTTGGACACTCTCAAATCAGACCTTCTTTCCTCACTTTCAGTCTAAATTTTTTATAATCTTCATAGCTTCCATCCCAAAATTTTTTAACAAATTGACTTTCGATACCTATGATTTTAGGCTCAACTCTTTTCATTTTGTTTGTGTGCACTACAGTAATTCTTGTATTTCCAAATGATAGAGTCTCCTTAGCCGAGCATTCTTTTGATTTTGCAACTATCCTTTCGTAGCTATTCTTTCTTGCTTCCTTTTTTTCATACTCTTCATAAGCTGGCCGAAGAACAGAAAGAGCAAAAAGTCTGTATAAAAACAAACTGAAATTTTTTCTTGCCTTGAATCTTTTTATATTAAAGTTTTCACCTCTATCATTAATTATGAGATATCCCTCTGGAATAGGTACAAAAGAATATCCACCTTCAGATAATGTTATTATTTCTCCTTTAGTATTTTCCAAATAGGTCTTCAACCAATTATATGATTTTGGTGACGGTATTCTTACAATTCTTCTAGCTCGCCAACCTTTCACACCTATCCTATTACGATAGAAACAAGATTTCCAAAGTCTATTACTATTCAAAATAATAAGATGATCAAGAATCAATTTTTGAGCTATCTTGCGAGATCGAGTCTTGACACGACCTGAAACAGAAGCAGCAGTTCTCATACTTATAAGCTAGCACCTTTCAAAGATTTTACACACTAGATTAACCTCGACAATATCTAAACGGAGTTGTATGCTTAACTTACAACTGAATATTTAGAAATAGCCTAAACCTCTTTTTGGGGCATGGCGAAAGGAAGTCGGATTACGCATAAAGAACCCATCATGGGGTCGCGTAATCCGCCATACAGGGAAACTTGTATGAGAGTCTTCGGACTCTACCCGTGATGGGCTTTTTGCTTAAATATTAAAATGGGTAGAATAATTCATAAATTTCAAGACAGTACATCAACATACCCGAGTGGATTTGAAGTACTTTTAGACAGTAGAGAGAAAGTGACCATTGGCAATTCATCTAACGGAATAAAGATATACGACCACTTCCTAATAATATTTCCGCGACTTATTTGGAGATGTGATAATGCTTCTTTTATTGAAAAAAGTTTTCCTGTATTAAGAACAAACTTTATTGGTAGCCCGATAGAGCAAATTGCAGTAGATATCATAAAAAGATTTAAGACAAAAGATGAGCTGATTAATTTTTTAATTAATGTGAAACATGAAAACAAGTAAAATACTGTCATTCCTGTCTGGAGTTATATTGATACTCGCTATACCCTCGATAACTATAGCCAATATAACATGAAAACATTTACTTCAAAGCAAGTCTTTATTCTAGTGATTGTCATCGTTGCTGGTATTGCCTTTGCAGAAACCTCCGCACCAATATGGTCTTCAGACTTTCTACGTGAATTTGGGTTAAAACTGTTTGTTTATGGAGGAATATCGGAGTTTATTGTAGTCTCCTTATCTTCATCAATGAAAAATTCCTAGAATTGAAATCTACTATAATAACATGTTAAAAAATAAAGATTGGAAAAAAATTGATGGTGAAATTTGTAGAGTAATTAGTTTTACTCCATTATCTTCAAGTGGAAATAATCTTCTCCCCTACGCGTCGGTTGTTTTAGAATGCAATAAATTACCGATGGAAATAACTGGATTCATCACCCATAAAGTAGACTTCCACAATCTTTCGGAAGCTTTCAGAAAAAGGGTTGCCGATCAAGAAATATTGATTCTCTGGAGTAAAAAACAATTGAAAAGTTATGCAAAGGTTTTTTCCATCTTCATGCCAAGATTATGGGTAATGATTTGTAAAAAAGGAGCATACAAAATGATTACCGATATAAACTATATGCCTGAGCTTGAGGGACTAGATAGATGGAATACTGAAAAACCAATTATTGACTGGAAACCGAAGGTAATGAAATAATCTTATGAAGATTAGTAAAACAGTATCATTATGATAAACAAACCATGTATTTTGATAACCATTGTTATAGTTGTTTTTGCAGTGGGAGCTTATTTTGTTTTAGGCACAAGAGATATAACTAATCAAACATCAATTCCTGAAGCCGCCTGCGAAGAGGTTAATCTAGACAGGGACTACTCTAAATTATCACATGAAGAGTGCCTAAATAATGAAGCATGTAAATTTACCGTCTATTTGGCTTTCCAAAATAGGCAGAGGGAAATAATCAGTAAGTTTGGGAGTTCTGTTGATCCTAATCTTGAATTCGATGCACGATCAACCCTAGCCACTCGATCCTTCCCAACAAAATTGCAAGAGTTAACTAACGGAGAAGCTGTTATACCGGATCATGCCGTGGAGCTGTCTGCCGATGATCTAGATGGTTTTGAAGAAGAGTCAATCAAAAGACCACCGGTAATTTTTTTACGAAAAACCTTTGATGATTATATTAGTGGAAAGGAAATTTCTATTTTTTCAGAAAACATGACGAGACAATGCCATATTGTTTCTGACACTACATTTGGACTAGATGGTTTTGATGAGGCATACTATAGAAGTCGATTTACTCCTTTTGCCATCTTCAAACATATCGGTCATGGTTATGATATTTTCCTGTTATTTGCAGATAAACCAGATCGAATATTACGGGCATGGGTTAGCGATGCCGATGATGAAGGTAACTTTCAACTAAAGACTATCGAGGATGCTGGCGTACCAAAGGATGAGGTTCTAAGGCTGTATAATTCGTTCAAGAAGTACCTCATTAACCCAAAGTTTTCAATTTGATTGACGTGATCTTGGAAACTGATTATTTTTGAAGATTTTGCGCCTGACCCCCTTCTTGCGTTCACATATCAAATATCAAAACCGACTACCCCCACCCCTCTTATTTGGAGTTATAATAATTTGCAAACAGTAAGATTAAGTGTCGGAACAGCTGAGGTTTTACCCGCATCGTTATTCCACTGTATACCCATCTCCGACAACAGAGGTGTCAAGGCTTTTAGTTTTACGGCAAAGTTATCATTCTGCATAATGATCTCTCTGTACTCCCTAACAATGTCATACTCACTCATCTTAATGAATCGGAACAACTCTTGTGCCGGATTTGGACTCTCAAGAGCCGTTTCTAGGTCATGTTTGGCAATAGCCTTATATGCACGATCTAGAGTGACCCCAGACTTCTTCAGAGCCATGCTTTCACTATAGCCCGTATCTAGAAGAGCTTGGCCAGCCTTAAAACCCGCTTTCCTATAATTTCCTACCAAAGTTATTGCTTTTTCTAGTGTCATAGCCATATAGATAGCTATATTTTACCATATATTTTGAGTAATAGTGCATATAGCGTAAAGGTAGGATACCAAAATCAACATAAGATAACTCCTAATATGTAGTCCAGTCGCGCCACTCTTTTTTATCAATTTTAGATTGACGAATCATTGTCTCAAGGGTTCGGATAGCAAAACTCTTCGAGCCATGGACGTTTATTTCCACGACTGCATTGGTAGTACGATTAATCCAAGCCTCATGAGACCCCTTACGATATTCAAGAAACTCAAACCCATGTTCTTTCAAAAAATCACAGATGTCTTTATAACACCAGTTATTCAGACCTTTTGCCATTTTATGCCATCTGAGCCGTTAGAGAACGATAGTAAGGGGATACAGTTAGATTGTTTGTGCTTGTTATTGAAGGTTTCTCAATTTCTCTTGCAACTGCAAAATACTTTTTCCAGTAGTCTTCAGGAGCATACCGATTCAAAAGGTCATCAGATAGATTTTCCCGTATTACCGTTTCAAGATGCAGTTCGGCAGCTTCCTTAATACTTTTCATCAGTTCAGTTGGGTTACTACCTTCCTCTACAATATCAAAAGTTAGACAGACACCAATATAAGTAGCACCATCTTTGTATACGAGACATTCGATGGTACCACGCTCTTTAGTATTTTTAGGCCTTTGAATATTCATATGATGAGTTTACCACTCCCTGACATATAGACATAGTCCGTAGGGTGGATAACCATTCAAACATATATGACATTATAAATCAAGCACCATTACGCTATTTGATTACAATTCAAAAACTACACATGAGATTCAATGGAAAGTTCATGCAATCCCCTAATGCTTTCCATAATCTGGTTCCAATCCTGTCTCACCTGTGCAACAAAATATTAAACCCTTTACATTTTCGTGTACGCAGTATATCATCACTATCCACAGTTGACAGTAATAATTTCCTTAATTTTTCTTCACTATTAAGGTATACTTTATGTAGCTTGTGGGTACACTTGTAGTTTTCACTTCGGTATTGACAAATGTCGTGTGATAGTGTAATCTATGAGTGTGTCCGTGGGCGTAAGCCTTGTTCGGCAAAAGATATATCTTAAGTCGAAAAGCGGGCACAACTAAAAAAACCACAAATGATCGTGGTTTTTTTAGTCCCTCATTATGCTCCAAAAGATAGGATTTTGACTATTTTCTACTTCCATAACAATTACTCTCACCCTAACAGGATTATTTCTACCAACCGTGGCAACCAATGCATACTGTTTCGCCTTAACTCTCTTTGCGCCTTTTTTTCTTTTTTTAGAAATTATCACCTCTCGTTCTTCATCAATCGCTGTTGCATTTCTCACAACTGCAACAGCTAGGGGAAGGTGAAATCCCTTTGCGTTAAAAACCACATTCTTCTGCAAAATCTGGCAGGATACCCGACCTATAGCATTATAAGCGGTTCGAATAGTTGAACTTAATAATTTACAATACTCTACTGGATCTAATTTCGGTTCCATTGAAAAAAATTATCATAAATCCATCAGAATTTCAAGGATATTTTTACTAACTACACATAATAAAACTCTTCAAATACCCTTTTATAGGCACTGAAAGCGCTTTTTGCATCGTTTTCATTCAAGGAAAAACTAGATCCTTCATGGGCAATCATATTTCTCACTTTATGTGCTTCCCAAGCATCATTTAGAGTATTGAAATCTCCTTTTGCAACCCTCTTCAACTTGTCTCCGACTGTTTGGCCCTGATAGCCCATTTGAGTCAAGATTTCATCCAAGATAATATCTGCATCAATTATTGCTTGACGCCAATCATTTGGATTATTTGAAGCAATATGGATCTTTGCACTTTCCCAACGCTTTACCATGCCAGGATTTGACCCTGTATTCTTTTCGTATATCGGCACAACTTTGAGATCGAACATTTCTGCTTCTTTATTCCTAATCCTTTTCAATTGTTCGACACAATAGACTATAACTATAAGAAAAAAAACTGATAATGGTATACATATTCCTATCAATATACCTCCAATATCTTTTGCTGTCTCGACAGCAGATGGATAACTATTGACTATGGTTTTACTAGTAGATTGGATGAATGGTGCATAGTCTATTGCAGGTAATTTTAGTTCTGATTCCATGGTTATATTATACCAATTTATTTCGAAGAATAATCTTTTCCAGCTTCAAATAGAGTATCTTCTTCGCAATGTCTAGTCATTAGTTGTAAACCGACTGGCAGATCATTACCACCTTCTTTCATAAAGCCACATGGTATAGATATAGCTGGTAGTCCAGTCAGATTGGCTGTAACAGTGAATATATCTTCTAGATACATCTTCATTGGATCATCTGTCTTTTCGCCTATCTTGAATGCAGGACCTGGTGTAGTCGGTGTAGCTATAATATCTACAGATTCAAAAGCTTTTTTGAAATCATCTGTTATCATGCGTCTCACTGCATTTGCCCTATTGTAATATGCATCATAGTAACCAGAAGAAAGTACATATGTGCCTAGAAGTATTCTTCTTATCACTTCTTTCCCAAAGCCAGAATGACGAGTTTCTAGATAGTCATCTATTATATCTTTGCCATCTATATGTAGTCCATATTTTACTCCATCAAAACGTGCCATATTCGAAGAAACTTCTGCTGGCATGATAATATAATAAGCCATCAGAGAATATGCTATATTTGGTAACTTTATTTCTTTTACTTCATATCCTTTTGCTTTGAATGTATCAATAGCTTTATTAAATAAAGATATAACTTCTTTATCTATTCCATCCCCCTCCAAGAAATGATACGGCACACCGATTATAGATTTGTAATTTGTATTTTGTGATTTATTTGGAAATTGGTGCTTGTTATTTGGTATTAAAGTAGTTCCATCTTTCTCATCAATTCCTTTTATTGCATTGAAAACTATTTCACAGTCAGCAACTGTTTTTGTTACTGGTCCTATCTGATCGAGAGAAGAACCCACAGACATCAAACCATATCTAGAAATAGCACCATAGGTCGGTTTTAGCCCAATAACGCCACAAAAGCTTGACGGTTGACGTACAGATCCACCCATATCCGATCCTAGGGCAAATAATGCTCCGTCCATGGCTACCGCCGCCGCAGACCCGCCCGATGAACCACCAGCCACTCTTTCTGTATCGTATGGATTCTTAGTCACGCCATATGCAGAATTTTCTGTAGAACCACCCATAGCAAATTCATCCATATTGGTTCGGCCCAAGAAAACAACATTTTCTCTGCCCAGTTTCGATATCACAGTTGCATTGTATGTAGCTTTATATTTTTCGAGAATTTTGGAAGAGGCACTTGCAATTTTGCCTTTTATCAAAATATTATCTTTTATTGCGCAAGGAATGCCTGTCAAAACATTACTCTTATCACTATTCAACATTAGATCAGCTTGTTTTGCTGCATTTATAGCATCATCGAATACTTCCAGATACGCATTTATATCTTTGTTTTTCTTTGCTATTTCATCCAAATAGTTTTCAGTCAACTCTACAGAAGTAAAATCACCATTTTTGAAATGTTCGTGAGTCTTTTCTATTGTCAGATCTTTTAAATCTATTTTCATAATAATTTATTTTGTGTCATCCTCGCGAAAGCGAGGATCCATGTCTTTCATAACATTGTGGATCCTCGCTTTCGCGAGGATGACACACTTTCTCAATCCTGCTCAATTATCTTCTTAACCGCGATAAAGTCCCCTTCTCTATCTGGTGCTTCATCCAGCAATTGCTCTCTATTTTCCAGAGAAATAGGTAAAGCCTTATCCTCACGCATGACATTTTTGACCATACCAACTCTAGAAGATACATCTGTAGAGACTTCGACTTTCTTCAATTGATCTATATAGCCCAAAATAGAGTCAAATTCTTTGACCAATGATTTTTCATCATCTTTTGATAGCTTTATTCGCGCCAATCCTGCTAGATATTCGATTTCTTTTACTGTTATCATATTGTGAGTTTATCACATTTGAGGTTGCGCAGGGTAGACCTGCGTGTTCACGCAGGTCTACCCTGCGCAAAGCCTTAGGAACTCACTCTCATCTATTATATTCACCCCCAAACTCCTCGCTTTATCTAACTTTGACCCAGCATCATCGCCAGCAACTACAAATGAAGTCTTGCTTGATACGGAACTAGATACATTCCCTCCATTTTTTCTTACTAATTGCTGTGCTTCTTCACGCTCCAATGTTGGCAAAGTACCAGTAAATACAAAAGATTTACCGTTGAAAATTTGACTGGCTTCATTTGCATTTGATTCATCGGGAATTATCTTCACGTATTTCAGTAGATTGCTAACTAATTTACGGTTTTCACTTTTTTTGAACCAATCTGCAATAGACTTGGCAACTACTGGCCCAACACCATAGATTGATTCAAACTTTTCTTTTGTTGCATCTTGAATATTTTCAATTGTTCCAAAATTCTTGGCTATATCATATGATGTCTCTTCTCCTAGTTGAGGGATAGAAAGTGAGGCCAAAAATCTTGGCAATGTCACCTTCTTTGCTTTTTCAATAGCTTTTATCAGATTGTCTGCAGATTTATCCGCAAAACGTGGCAAACTATCGAGATCGCCCTTTTCTAGTGTAAATATATCATCTGAGCTTGCAATAAGATTGTGTTCTAGCAAAAGATCTATGATCTTTGGACCTAGTCCGTCAATATCAAAGCAGTGTTTAGAAGTGAAATAGTAAAGTTTACGCTTTTCTTGTTCAAAAGAATTTTTATTTACACATCTCCATGCCGATTCACCGGGTACTCTCTCTATCTTTCCATCCCCACCACATCCTGCTATATGTGTAGGCCATTTGAATGGTCTAGAATTGCTCTTCCTCATCTCTTTCACAATACCAACTATATCTGGTATTACATCTCCTGCTTTCTTGAGTATGACAGTATCACCAATGTGAACATCAAGACGTTTTATTTCATCTTCATTGTGTAATGTTGCTCTAGAAACTGTTGAACCTCCTATAGACACTGGCTTCAATATAGCAACTGGTGTAATAGTGCCCATACGCCCAACTTGAAAGACAATATCTTCTAGAATAGTCGTAACTTCTTCACTTGGGAATTTGAATGCTATACACCAACGTGGTGCTTTGCCTGTAAATCCTAGAATTTTTTGGTATTCCAATTCATCTACTTTTACTACAATACCATCAGCCCAATAATCCTCTTTTGGCATTTTATTTTGCCATTCTCGCCAATATGCAATGACTTCTTCAATATTGTTGCAATGTTTATAGTGCTTATTTACCTTGAAACCAAGCGACTTTAAAAGATTTAACTCAGCCAATTGTGTTGACGGCAAGATCGTAGCCGCCTCGACCGTCGCAGGCGGTGGTATAATCCTCGCAATATCATAAATAAATGAATCTAACCCCCTTTCTCTCACTACTTTCGGATCCAGTTGGCGAATAGAACCAGCCGCTAGATTCCTAGGATTCGCAAATGGCTCTTCTCTATCTTTGATACGTTCTTTATTCAAGCTTTTAAGTGTACTCTTTGCCATCCACGCTTCTCCTTCAACGATGATTGACAATGGTTTTTTGAGCTTCAATGGTACAGAATCTATGGTTCTCACATTATTTGTAACATCTTCACCGACAATGCCATCTCCTCTAGTTGCAACTTGCTTTAGTACACCATTTTCATAATTAAGTACAATTTTTAGTCCATCTATCTTATGCTCACAAGTATATGTTGGCTTGGGATTATTTATACCACCTTGTATCAAGAACCTTTTTACTCTTGCATCAAATTCTTGTATTTCTTCTGGAGCAAAGGCATCATTTAAAGACCATTGTGGTATGACGTGTTTTACCTTCTTGAATTCTGGAAGTGGTTCCCCTCCTACTCTCTGTGATGGTGAATCAGTGGTAATCAATTCTGGATATTTTGTCTCGAGGATTGCCAATTCATGTTTTAGACTATCAAGTGCCGATGCTGAAATCTCTTGCTTATCGAGTACATGATAATTGTAACGATGGTATTCTATCGTCTCTTTGAGCTTATTTAGGCGCTCTTTTGCCTCTTTTGTAGCTTTTTTCTCTACTGTTTTCATGGCTTTAGAATACCATGAATTGGCATTTTTATTGAGTCAGACGAATAGTCCTTTCTACAGTTCGACGACTATTGGCTGGTTTAAAGTTTCCTGGACTAGTAGGATCCTCGATACAGACATTGTAACCACTTGCTTCTATTACCACCTTCTCCATTGGTGGAGTATCAGTATTGTATCCAACCTTTATACTATAAACAGAGCAACCATCTGAACCATTTAAACCAAAAGAAATATTATTAATATTTTCATATACCTTATATGAGCCATTGAATGAGGGAATTCCTAATCCTAGATCACTAAAAACTCCTAATGTTGTAGTAACATTATTACAAGTAACACTGGCAAGACTCGAAGTGGCGCTAGGCCAACTAGACATACTAGATATGATACATTCTATAGCACTATCTGCATTATAAAATGAATAGATAGAATCTCTAGCTGTAGCAGATATTATATATTGCTTCCTAGCAATTCCAGCAACAAAAGCTGCAACGCCCAAGACAAGAGATGCGGTGAGAACAGCAAATAGTAATGTGTATCCAGATTGTATTTTCCTATTTGTCATAATGATCAGAGTGATGCATCAGTCATATAGCTTGTAATCCTAACCTCACTCGGTATTTTGCCTTCATTCCAATATACGAATGCTGTGACCTTGACTTCATTACTAGAAATCTCATTAAAGATATAATATCTATTGAATATAGTATTTGTGCTAACAGCTAGATTTGTATAACCATAACTATTATTGAAATATATCTTACAAGAATTTGCTATCGGATTACACTGTCCATAGCCTATTGAACCGCTATTATCCCATGAGGCATAACAATAACTACCAGAAGTACAAAGATTTTTGAAAGTACTGAAATTGGAAGTGTTATCTTTGTACGACCTTATCAATTCTATCTCCTCCATTGCCAAAAATGATGCTATTGCCTGATTTTTTGCATATAGTGCAGCAGTCAAACTCCTATTTGCAGCAACGAGTGGGCCTGCAATAGCTATCATAAGAATGGTTATTGCCACCAATGTTTCTACTATGGTGAACCCTCTTACATTATTTTTCCTATTTGATATTTGCTTCATATTTTTATTTATCGAATCCTCTGCGATATACTAGTCTGCACATCAAAAAACGTCTTTTCTTTTTCTTTTATACCTGCTTCGCCAGATATACGGATAAAGACTTTGGGATAATTGTCAGTTGATCCTTTTATTACTCCTAGTTTGTAATCTGTAATAGTTATATTGGGTGAAATGACTTCTGAAAAACTATTGTTATTTATAGGGTCATTACAATTACTTTGTTGAGCTTTCTTGAGAATATAGTTGGGAGCAGAACCACTAAAATAATAACTATATACCAAACGGCAACTACCATTACCACTTTGTAATGTTTTGGTTTTGGATGATTCAAAAAATATTGTCGAATTATTGCCGATATCACATGCTTTACCTGAAATGCCACTTCCAGAATATGTATTGAATCCTGCTTCGCAATGATAGTTTGCCCCCATTCTTATTTCGCGAGACATAGATTCTAGGGCAAAATTGAGGTTTGTGAATGCTGATTGTATAGCTTGTGCTTTGTGATTTGCAGAGATTATCCTCATCAATGCTCCGAGCGATATGACAGCAACAACGGAAAAGATCCCTAGAGACACTATCATTTCTATGAGTGTAAATCCTCGGTATTTCATATTATTCTTCTACAGACATCTGTCCTGTACTACGTACGACTATACTTCTAATATTTGAAGCATCACTACTTTGTAGGATAACTTTTATATAATTATTATTACAATCTACAGAACTATTCTTTGTAGTACAAATAATTGCATTTGGATCTGGGCGCAGGAAACTTATATCAACACTGCTTATTGAACTATTTGTACCACCAGTACTAATGCAACCGCTTCCATCTTGTTTATCACAAAAACCAAGTACTTTTGCTCCACGCTTTATAGAATAATTTGCAACTATAGAATCTGGAGGAGTACCAGTATTATATACTCCATTCTTATTATTATCAGCAAACATTATCATATTTTGATTGTTCGATGTGCCATTGCAAGAAGTATTCTTGCAAAACGCAACACCATATGCCTGCCCAAATGTCGGTGATGAACCACTAGTATCTCCTTGAACGCTCAAACCATATGTTTGCGCAGTACGAAGAGTGAGAACCATATCGTATGCTAGATTTGTCATGAGAACGCTCTGATTGAAATTGCCATATTTGGCTAGAAGGAGTGCTGTCATAAATACAAATATTGATATAGATACAAGAAGTTCAATGAGTGTAAAAGCACGACTACCGAGTTCGCAACGTAATTTCATGATTATATTATACATCTTTTCCTGTCCCGCAGGGTAGACCTGCGTGATCCCCCGCAGGTCTACCCTGCGGGACTGCTACGAAAAACCAATCGCTGTCAATAAAATATCAAGATTGATCACTTGTATACCAAATATGAGAACAAGATACATTCCAAGTACAAGATATGGACCAAATGGTATTTCAACATTGCGCTTGAATGTTTTGTAATTCACAAAAAGCCAAGCGACAGACACTATAGCACCTATCCAGAAAGAAAGTATGATTGCATTTATTCCTGCATTTATACCCAAAAGCCACCCTATGCCGAGTACAAGTTTTGCATCACCGAAGCCCATCCACTTCCCTCCAGATATGAGCCATAGAAATGCAAAAGGTATAGCAAGAAGTGGACCAGCTATCAATTGCGAGAAAGTAGGTATATGCCAAAGAGAAATTCCACCGATAAATAGGCCAAGAAGAGCAATAATATCAAATGAATATACAAATGAATCTGGTATTATCTTGTGTTTTATATCATATATTACAATGACTAGAAGTAAACAGGCACACAATATCTGGATGAATGTAGTTATGCCAGAAATATAGGATATTGGCGGGAATGTGAAGAATAACAAGACAAATATAGCTCCTGCGATAAATTCTACGAGTGGATATTGCCAAGAAATCTTGCTTTTGCACTTCTTGCACGCTCCTCTCTGGAAAATAAAACTAAATATAGGTACAAGTTCGAACCATTCAAGTGTCTTGCTACAAGACATGCATTTCGACCTACCACCTATATTTTTGCCAGTATTAAATCTAATTGCTACAACATTCAAGAAACTACCGACCACAGCACCGAAGATGAAGGAAAGGATGAGTGATGAGGTATTCATTTACAGATAGGGGTATTATTTGGGGCCGATGCAATATTCTTTAACTTGATTACAAGTTGGCAATGGAGTTGGATAAACTATACCTGAAATATTTTGTCTTCCATCTATTGTGACTTCATTCTGGTTTTCAAGAGTTACATGTAAGACATAATCATTAGGATTATAAGGAACAGTATTATCATTAAAATGATAGCCATATGATCCTGGTGATGGAGATGATGGAATCTGTGAAATATATGTAATTAGACTAATACCTGAAGGGCAACCATTATTAGCAGACGTAGAAAATGAACCTGGATACTCCTTACACCTATCAAAATAAAGTTCAAGCGCCAACTGAATCTGTCCCAAATCTGAAACCCTCTTAGCGTCTCGCGCCCTGGAGCGCGATGATGAGAAATTGGTCATTACGATGGATGTCAATATGGCGATAATAGCAATCACAACTAGAAGTTCTATTAGAGTAAAGCCAGACTTTTTCATACAAGGATTATAACATGTTATTTATGTTGCAACCACCGCGGTTTGCCGAGGGTAGGCCTCCGAGGCCTACCCTCGGATAAAAACTTTATCATTTCTTCAGCAAAATTTTATCAGGATTTTATCTCGGTGTGATATGGTTGTTTACGCAGGTCTACCCTGCGTAAATTTAATGTCACATATATTAGGAGAAAAATATCATATATACAATCGTGGAGCCCATAAAGCACCAATATTTTTAGATAGGGGTGATTATGAAAGATTTATAACTCTACTCTACACAGCAAATGATACACGCAGGGTAGACCTGCGTAGTATAAAGCCATTAGACATGTTTCAATATAATCGAGATATAATTGTCGACATATTTGCCTATTGTCTTATGCCAAACCATTTTCATATAGGAGTAGAAGAAAAAACTGATGGTGGTATTACTAGATTTATTCGTAAACTGTGCACATCATACGCAATGTATTACAACAGAAAATATGACCACTCTGGAACAATATTTCAAGGACAATACAAAGAAAAACATATTGATAATGATGAATATTTGAGATATTTGATCCAATACATACACTTGAATCCGTATAGTATAGATGAACCAGATCTCATGAAAACTGCCAAACCTGAATATTTGGCTCAAGCAATAGAATACTCAAAGAAATACGAATTCTCTAGTTATAAAGACTATTTGGGAGAAAATAGACCTCAAGGTAGTATTATTAGAGTTTACGCAGGGTAGACCTGCGGGGGATTCCCCCGCAGGTCTACCCTGCGTAAACTCCCCCAAACACAAAACCTAGCCGAAACTAGGTTTTGATGATTTACCACGTATGGGGCATAAAGAAAGTCTCTAGGTACTAGTTAGCTGGGCAAGTTACGGTTGAAGCAGCACTAGCATATTGATTAGTCTTTCCAGTAGAATCAAGACAGAAATACTTGGTTGAACCAGATGGAGAGCTTGGAAGAGCTCCATATACTGCATAAGCAGATACACCAATGTTAGTACTACCCTCAGTAACCATATAAACTACAGATCCAGCATTTGCTGTCATATCAGCTACAAGCTGTGCAACCGCTGTATTGTTTGGGCCGGCAGTATTTAAAGCACCAGCAACTGTCTCATTGTATGTTGTGTCACTGTCGCCAATAAAATCAAGATAAAGACCATTATTGTAACCCCCCTCTGCCAATGTTCTAATCTGTTGAACACTTGAAATGATTCTAGCATCTTTTCCCTTATTTCTCGCACTATTCAAACTCACCAACACAACTGACGCCAAAATACCGATGATGGCAATAACAACTAGCAATTCTATAAGAGTGAAACCTCTTGAATATGATTTTTTCATATTTTATTTAATAATTATTAATAATAAAACCTTTAATAACAGACCTTAAACAAGGTTGTTCAAGACATATTATAACATCTATGACTTTAATATATTCAAGAGCAATTGGGGATAACAATATAAATCAAAAATCAAAGATAAAAAATCAAAAATGGTAAACAAATTACTGCGTACTTGCAATATTGTAAATAGGCAGAAGAACCGATGCTAGAAGTACCGCTACACCACCTCCCAAAAGGACGATCATAGCTGGTTCGATGAGAGAAACTAGAGAGTCTATCGCAGTAGTCACTTCCCTACCATAGAACTTTGCAACAGTCTTCAATATCGTTGCAAGCTCACCCGATTCTTCACCGACTTTCATCATTTGAGTCATGATACCCGGTATTTCACGTGGATTATTCGAAAGAGAATCCGAAAGAGTCTGTCCTCCTTTTACCGACTCTACTGCATCGGACAAGATATTTTTGTATACAGTATTGTTTATAACATCGGAAGTTAGTTCTAGAGCCCTTATCATAGGAATACCAGAAGATAGCATAGTAGACATATTGTCTGCCATTCTTGCTAAATAAAGTTTCCTAAATAAACTACTAATATAAGGTATTTCCAGCTTGAAATGGTCGTATGCATATCGTCCAGGAGGTGTACGTATAAAGCGTATGAGGAAGAACCCTAGAATGATAAGTACTCCAAGAATGACAAATCCATAACTAGTAAGAAAGTTGCTAATACCTAGAACTATCTTTGTATATACAGGTATTTCTGTGCCTGATTCTACTATGATAGCACTTATCTTTGGTATTACAGCCGTAAACATGAGTATCATAACAGTAATGAATGTAAATACGACGAAAGCAGGATATATGAGTGCTCCTTTGACTTTTGAAGACAATTCGTATGTACGATCTAGATAGTCGGCTAGATATTGGAAAGTATCGTCTAGTTTGCCAGATTCTTCTCCAGCTTTTACCATACTTATATAAAATTGGGAAAATATCTTGGGGTGTTTTGACAATGCTCCAGATATAGAATTACCACTTTGCAAATCATCGGAAACTTCTGTTAACTTTTTTGCCAATGTTGCATTTTCTGTTTCTGCAGCAAGTAGGCGGAATATGCGCAAGGCAGAAACCTGTGCTTCGAATAATGTTGCAAGTTGTCTAGACAATATAACAACCTCTTTCGTAGATACACGATCAAAAAATGCAATATTTCTAGATAAGAGTGACCTGCCACTATCTGCCTCTCTGATACCAGTAACAACAAAGCCACGCCTCTGTAGAGATGATATAGCAATATCAACATTGATAGCATCAATTGCTCCTTCTTTCTTTGCCCCACTCTGGTCTAATGCTTGATAATTGAATAACATAATAATTTTCTATAGCATACGCTCCAATACTTTTGGATTTAACGAATTCATATATGCACTCTCTACTGTTATTTCCCCTGTTCGAACAAGTTCAGAGAGAGAGCGATTCATATCTACCATACCTTCTTGAGAACTAGTCTCTATAACAGTCTGTATTTCATGTATTCTCTTTTCACGAATCAGATTTGACACAGCATTATTGTTGATAAGAAGCTCATAGGCAGGAATGAGACCGCCAGAAATACGTGATATCAAACGTTGCGAGAAAATACCTGTAAGAGAGCCTGCCAATTGTACACGTATTTGATCTTGTTGCGTAGAAGGAAAAGAGTCAATAATACGGTTTATAGTTTGTGATGCATTGTTCGTATGCAATGTAGAGAATACGAGATGTCCTGTCTCTGCTGCAGTAACAGCCGTTGCCATGGTATTTACATCACGCATTTCACCTACCATACATACATCCATATCTTCACGAAACATGGCAGTCAAAGCATTGTGAAAATCTGGTGTATCCAAACGCACTTCCCTTTGATCAACAATTGATTTTTTAGATTCAAATAAATATTCTATTGGATCTTCTATAGTCAAGATATGTTCTGTCCTAGTCTGATTGATAAGTTCTATCAAACTAGCAAGAGTGGTGGTCTTCCCTTGGCCTATTGGTCCAACAACCAAGAAGAAACCTTGTGCTTTCCTAGTAAAAGACTCCAATATTGGTGGCAAATTGAGTTCGGATATAGAGCGGATTGCTTTTGGTATTAGTCTCAAAGCTATCGATAGAGACCCTTGACGATAGTATGCATTGCCACGAAATCGAGCATTTGTGAGACTGTATGAAAAATCAACATCTTTGTCTTTTTCTAGAAGTATTTTATTTTCTGGAGTCAGGAATACATTGAGGATTTGCTTCATATCTTCATCGGTCAATTGTGGTTTTTTGACCAGTGGTATAAGTCCTCCTGCCACACGTATGATAGGTTGCCTACCAGAAGAGAGGTGCAGATCAGATGCATTCTCCTTCAAAATTAGATCTACCAATTCATCAATTTCTTTTTTTTGATCCATAGTTTTTATTGATATTATATTATTTTTGTATCTGTTCCTGACGGCCTGCTTTGTATATCTTTTCTACTTCTTTCAAAACATCAGATGGTATAGTAGTCGCTTTTATTATATAACCATTGACATTTTGCTTCTTGGCATTCTCTATATCTTCAGATGCACCTTGATTTGATAGCATAATGACAACAGAATCGCTAGCCAAATGCTCTTTACGTAATATCCCTATAAATTCTAGACCATCCATGCCCGGCATAACAATATCTGCAAGGATAATATCTGGTGTATAACCATCACGAATCATTTTGAGAGCAGATTCAGAATTATCAGCAGTTTTTACTTCATATCCAGCTTTTGCAAACTTCATTGCATACATATCTAGAAGGAATTTATCATCATCAACAAATATTATTTTCTTTTTTATATTTTCATCCATATATAGATTGTATCACAAATTATAGCTTATTTATCTCTTCAAATGGTATTTTCTTCTCAAATGCCTTTATGATTGCATCGTCCTTCATAGAAAATACACCCTTTGATCGAAGTATCTTTGTTATCTCTGTTTCTGTTGCATTTTTGAGGACTACTTGTTCTATATCTTTGTCCATAGGAAACATCTCAAATACAGCCATACGGCCTCGTGTGCCCTTTGGACATTCTGAACTAGGTTTTATCTTGAGAACGGTATCAGAAACTGGTATCTTCGACCTGAATTGCTGTGGCAAATCAGCAAATTGATGCTCTATCATCAATTTGATACTTCCCTCGACTTTTGTTTCTTCACCACCAACTATCAAAGACACTAGTCTTTGAGCCACGGCCAAGATCAGAGTTGGGGCAATAAGATATGGATCTACACCCATGTCAATCAAACGTGGTATTGCACCAGCCGCAGTATTGGTATGCAATGTAGAGAATACCAAATGACCAGTAAGAGCAGCTTGAACAGCCAATTGCGCTGTTTCTTTATCTCTTATCTCACCAACCATTATAATATCCGGGTCTTGACGTAGTGTAGTACGCAATCCTGTACTAAAGTCATAACCTATCTCTGGTCTTACTTGTGATTGACTCACTCCCTCTACCTGATATTCGACAGGATCTTCTAGTGACAATACATTGTAACTTTCACGATCTATCTCTGAAAGTACAGAATATAGAGTTGTAGATTTTCCTGAACCTGTAGGACCAGTGATAAGTACAAGACCATATGGCTTTGATATAGCATCGCGGAATAATTGGAGATTTTCCTTCGAGAGACCGAGGTCGTCTAGTGTACGAATACCCTTGGCTTGATCCAATATACGCATAACGATCTTCTCGCCATAATAAGCCGGGAATGTAGAAACACGGAAATCTATACGCCTACCATCAATTCTTGCCGAGAAACGGCCGTCTTGTGGCTTCCTTTTCTCATCCAAACGCATATTTGAAAGCACTTTTATACGTGCAACTACAGCTGAATGCACTTGTGGTGGCAAAACTAGAGATGTATTTAGGATTCCATCTACTCGAAAACGTACTCTCACTTTATCTCTTACATGCTCTATATGTACATCGGATGCTTCTCCTTCTACTGCATAACGAACTATTGTCGCAACAATCTTTACAACAGGTGCATCTTCGATGATAAGAGTCTCATCTTCTGGCTTCTTTTCTTCTCTAACTTCTTTCTTCTTCTTGACTGTATCTGTCTCATCGGAAAGCTCTGTTTCGAGTTCAGTAAGAGCTTTGGAAACCTCTCCAGTCAAGCCTTTGTATGATTCCAATATCTTATTAAAATCATCCAGTGTAATTAGAAATACTTTATAGGGTATATTGTTTTTTGCTGCCAAGAAGTTTATTGCATCACGCGCCTCCATATTGTCAGGATCAACTATACCTACTTCTAGCATTCCTTCCTTAAGACCAATTGGTACGAATCTATAATGCGTGGCTGATTCTTCTGGAATATAATCCAATGCTTCAAATGGTACACTACCTTCTGGCACAGACCTTACTGGAATACTCAAAAATTCTCCACGAGCAATCAAAATATCTTCTGGTTTTACACCAATTGATATAAGTGCTTCATCTATGGAAACTCCGCTAGATATTTGCTTCTGTATTGCGCGAATATCCTCTTTGGATATCAATTTTTTGTCTAAAAGTGTATTGAGGATGCTCATATTATAGATTCATGAGACATTATTCATGAATAAATGTAATTCTTTGAACAATATCTATTAGATTGGAGCAAATGGATTGTCCCTGCCAACATCCTGTGTTGGTATTGCAACAGAATAATCCTGAAGAGATTTGTAAACCGTACTATCAAAGAATTCCGAATCTATCCTAAGTGATTGAATCTGATTTAAAAGAGATAGTACATCCATACCTGTTTCTTCAGCATTTGTCATTTGCAACATTGTTTGATCTTCAATGTCTGGTGTTCCAGAGAAGAACATAAAATAAACAATGATTGCAATTATTATTATACCACTGATTATCAACCATGATTTTTTTGAAGATTGATTTTTCATTTTTATTGTTGACGCAACCAATAAGTTGACAACTCTACACCATAATCATATATACCACTTTCATTTACAGATACAGAGAGATGGGTCAAGTCCATTACTCGCAAATTGATCTCTAGATCACGCATAAAATCTATAAATTTTTCATATGATGCACTAACACTAAATGATATATTGACCTCATCAAGAACAGGGGTTGGAATATATTCTCCACGATTGCCAATAGAACTAGGAATAGAGTTTGAAACTGTTCCACCAATAGCTTCCGAAGTATCAGCTTTGACATTTTTGAGTGATATACCACGCCTTGAAGCAACATTATTTAGATCAATGATGAGACGAATATTATCTACTGTATTTGGTATCATCTTGTCCAAACGATCTCTGTCCTCGGCAGACAAGGCATTGTATTCTTTTAGGACTTTATCACGAACCTTGATCAGTTTGTCAGAATTTGCAATGGCTTCGGAATATTGATTGTTTACAACACGTATTGCCTTTATCTCTGTCCATTTATTACTAGTAAATGAGAAATAAATCCCGATTGCAAGTACAAATAAAATTGTTGCTATAACGTTTTTATTCATTGTTGTATTGATCTCCTGTTGTAGAAGATATTGATGCATCAGTATAACGGAGGCTTGTAGGATCTATAGATGCTGAAAATCCAAAATTGACATTACCAGTAGTATCCAATGTTGGATTTGAAATCATTGGATTTTTTACGATTTTGCGCAGACCATATTCTTGAAGCTGATTCAAGACATCAGATTGGAATGCTACAGCAGCAAGACTCGTGCCATAACCATTTAGAGATACTTTTATATCATTTGAATGTTCTCTATCAACTGAAAGATCCATATTTGTAAATCTGACTTTTTCTATGGTCAATCTTCCTATCACATCAAATATATTGGATAATATGAGGTGATTCTCTACGACTTGTTTCGAATTGTCTATTTTGACATTTATGCGTTTTAATTCTTCGATAAGATCAGGGTTGAACTGTTTTCTTCTCTCGGAAAGTTGTGTCTTGAGACCTTCTTGCGAAGATAGAGTCATACTTTTGAGTGCCAACATTCCTCCTCCTGCACCAAGAGATATGATAAACAGCAATAAAGCGAGATTGAAGAAAACACTATTTGAATGTCTCGGCCTATGTGGTGCAAGTCCGACACCTGCATTTGCACCAACACCACCTATAGAAGGTAGTGGCTTTCTTGGAATAAAAGAAGTCTGGAATTTTGTCTCCATACTTTGTGTATTATATCAGATATAAAGTCTTTTTACGCTGTGAATAAGTTTACACAGGGTAGACCTGCGTATATACGCAGGTCTACCCTGTGTAAACTTATTCAACTTCCGACAATCTACGTAATGCAATACCTATAGCAACTGCAAATTCTGGTCCTGCTTTTGCAAATTCTTCTCCCAGGAATGCTGGTGTATCTAGTTTTGCAAATGGATTTGCATACAAAACTTCTGTTTGGAAACCGACCTTTGCCAAATCAGTGAATCCTTGGAGTAAAACTCCACCACCTGTAAGTATGACTCTACTTACATTCTTGGAATATTTCTTTTGATAGCTCAAAAGTGTAGCATTTGCCTCGTAAAATATATAATCAAGATTTACAGTTATGATCTCTGTCAGCTCTTTGTATTCTGGTCCACCTTTCAAACCACGGACACGCTTTAGGTTTTCGGCCTCGCTTATAGATATAGACAATGCTTTTGACAATGCAAGAGTGATATCTTGACTGCCTTTATTGATGATATGTGATGAACGCAATATTCCACGCTCTACGATATATAGCTTGGTAGAACGTGCGCCAAAATCGAGAATCATACTTGTACTAAGACCTTGGTCCATAACAGCACGGATCGAACTGAAAATCTCTATTTCATAAAAGCTAGGCACAAGACCAGAGCCTGATAATATTGATTGATACGAATTGATATATTCATTGTGAACTGCAATTACAAGTACGTCTCTACCTGCTTTTTCTGTTTTGGTCGTCTCGTCTTCTGTAGCATATGCTTCTTCGCGTGGAACTATAGAATAGTCAATCATGACTTCACTAAGTGGTACTGGTATATATTTACGTGCTTCTAGTGCTATAACATCTGCAATCTGTTTTTCTGAAACAGCAGGAATTGTGATAAAGGTTATGAGACTAGAAGATAGTGGTAATGCTGAACCGCACGATACTGTAGTTGTCTTTGCTTCACGTAATATATCTTTTACTGCTTCTATTATCTTCTCTGTTAGTAGACTAGTTGCTCTGCCTATCTCTACTCCTGCATAAGGACCAAGTGCCAATTCGCCATAAGTCTCTAGAACGGCTCTTCCCCGTTTTTTCTTGATCTGTACTATTTTGATAGCCGAAGAACCTATATCTAGTCCTAGAACGCTGACTTCTTTCTTGAAAAATGAAGAGAAAAACGACATAACTATATTGTATAAGCAAAAAAAGAAAGAAGCAACGATGTTTTACTAGGTCAGACCTCGTCAAAACAAGTTGATGATACTAGATCCCCATAATCTTAATGTATCAAATATATACAGAAAGAAAGTCGCTACTGATGTTATTTCTACTCTTTTATCCAGAATCTGATCTGTAGAAGTTGCTTCATCTTCTGTGTATTTGATCAACTTTTCTGCTTCGACATTTATTATAGCCATAGTTACATTATCTAGTATGCCAGTAGATACTATCCCTTCTTCAGAATGATCAGATTGATACTTCGCAAGTGCTTCTTTTGTATTATTGTCAAAATATGTCGTTTCTTTACCAATAGAGCCAGGACCATTGGTAGCAACTTCATAGCCAAGCTTATTAAGAACTTTCTGTAATAGGAGAACATCTTCACCTTCATCATTTAGGGCAAGGTTGCGATTGATCTCTGTAGCAACGGCCTTGAATGGAACTTCATCATTTTCTTGAATAGGCATGACTGGTGGTTGAGTGTTTATAGGATTTATAATTGGAGGATTAATGATTGGTTGTTGTTGGACAATAACAACTGGTTTTTTAGTTACATTAAATATAATAGTATTTGATGTCTTGCGATTACCAGCCACATCACGAGCAATTGCATATATACTGTATGTACCAGGAGTAAAAGTTTTTGTAATAGTCCAAGGTGCTGTCGTCTTTTCGGAATCTAGCCTTGTCCCATCTAGATAATATTGAACACCGACTACACCCACATTATCAGAAGTAGAAACACTGATAGTCTTTGTACCCTCAACGAACGATTCATTATTTAATGGAGAATTGATAGAGATATTTGGAGGAGTAGTATCGGAAGGAGGGTTTTCTTCGGCTGGCAAACTAGCAACAGCAAATAATATAGGAAAATCTTGAGTATTTGTATTCTCTGCTTGATCACGACACTTTATGTAATAACTATATGAATTACCAGGAGTTAGAGTAACGCTCACAGAATGAGATGTTCCATTATTGGAACTGTTAAATCTGCCTGACATCTGATCAAAAGTATTATTTGGTCCACTACTCCAATGACAGACAGCTGATTCATTTGTACTAAGAGAGACATTCGTAGAATTTGTTGTGGCTGATAGAGTGCTTGATGGTAATCCATTACTTCGAACAGGAGGAGTAGTGTCTTGTTCTACTACTGGTGGTGGTAAAGCTACAGTAAATGTTTTAGGATTTCTCTCATATGATGAATTTTCATCGCTATAGCCAAATTCGGCATTATCAATCCAAATAGTAAATACTGTACCTACAGGATAATCTTCGTTTGGAAGAGTTGCTGTAAGACGAGTTCCGTTTTGAGTTACATTTGTAGATTGAAGAGAAATTTCAGGTTTAAAACCTGTAGTAGGTGCAAATTTTATATTATTTGTACCACTTATTGAGAAATTCGCACCTATTAGAGTGATTGTTGAACCCATTGGACCAGATGAAGGAGAGACAGATGTGATAGATGGAAATGAGGAATTATTTAGCATCATGAATATTTTTGGATTTGATGTACCCTCGCTATTAGAGATCACAACATTGTAAGTACCAGCAGATAAATCAGTTGGAATATTAACATCAATCGCAGTACCATTATTATATGAGGAGATATTACCAATATCTAATATACCAACTTTAACTGTATTATTTTGAGATGTGAATCCAATACCAAATATTGTCATTCTACAGGTTGGCGTATTTTGGAGACAACTAATAGAACCAACGTCTGTTAAAATAGAAGTGACAGTAGGAGTAATCGGGTATTTTGTAAAACAAGATGAATTATATAGAGTTGCGCTATAACCACCACTTCCCAGAGAATTGATAGCTTGATTGATCTCTGTAATGCGAGAACCAACATTTGACCCTTCAGTATTAGTTGTATTTACAAAAAGAAGTATTGGCGTGTCTTCAACAATCAAAAATCCCGGTTGACCAGAATCACCAGGTCCTACATAAGAACTAAAACTCGCTCTTATAGAACTTGGATAATGCGGAATACTATTGTATGGATTTTTATTATATGGATTTGCCAAATTTACACCCAAGGAATGTATAAAAGGCTGTCGTCCTTGGTTAAAAACAGCAATTGGAACTTCTGAAGACCCTTCAAGAACATTCTTAGATAGAAGACTCCAAAAAGTTGTAATATCTATTACTTTGTAATACTTTATGGAGGGATCAACATCGCTATCAAGCACCTCTACAGTCACATCACTATTTGGTATATTCTCAAAACCAGTAACTATTCTTGTAGTAGTACTCGCATCTGGTTTGATAAATGTGACTTTTGTTCCAACGGGTAGTTTAATGTGGGTAGCAGTTACAAAATGTCTAGGTGTAATAAGAGTAGCCGCGCCCTGATAAACAGGATTTGATGATCCATTCCAATCGTTCCATGTAGCTACTCCAGTAAAATCAAGAGGTATTCCCTTCTTTGCCCATGAATCAATGTTCTCTTGCATTGAGTTTGGTTTATCGGTGAGAGAAACAAGTTGTGCGCCGGTCATATTGAGAGTTGACATAAAATCAGAAAATAAATTGAGACCAGTCCCTGAAGATGCTTGGCTTATTCTACTGTCAATCTGTTCACTCGCATGAGTTGCAAGATCAGGACTTCCTGAACATTGTGCAAGTGCATCTGTCGGCAAAAAATACAATTCCAAAAAGATAAAAACTGCAGAGAAAACAATAACAAAATATTTTTTCATAATTATACTTGATATTTTAACTCCAAAAGTGTAAAAGTAGAAGTGATTAACTTATGATAACTTTTCTGACTACCATATATAAGACAATGCTAGAAGCTCTTTTTCCTTCTACAAAATCAGAAAAAGAGTTGTTTTCTCTATCGCCAGAACAGGCATTGGAGATATTACCTCGCGCTCCAGAAACTCCTTTTACAAATATGAGATCCACCTTTGCCTATAAAGATGATCGTGTCACAAGATTGATATGGAATATCAAATACAAGAAGTCTAAACGAGCGACAGAGATAGGTGGTTATGCACTTTATAGCAAGCTTATTGAGATCACGAGGTCCGACCTCGTAAAAGAGAATACACGAATCATAATCCCTATACCAATAACAAAAAGGAGGAAAAACGAACGTGGATACAATCAATGTGAATTATTGGCCGATGAAATTGCAAGGCTTGATACAGAAAAACGATTTGTGATTGAAAAAGAACTTTTGAGACGTATTCATCATGCCGATCGGCAAACACTCAAAGATCGTACTGACCGACTGACAGATGCAAAGGGAATATTTTCTGTGGATGATATATTTGCAGATAAAATCAAAAATGACACAAATCAAAATAAAATACCAATTATTGTCATTGATGATGTAATCACTACCGGTAGTACGATGAAAGAAGCTATTGATACACTACAAAAAAGTGGATTTGAAAGAATTTTAGGTATTTCTCTAGCACACTAATAATGTCCCCGAGAATAATTGTCATTCTGTGAATCTGCGGAACTCGCTCCTTAAATTGCTAGATAAAATGCTATTGAATTGCTCGATACTTCGGCATTAGAAATGCCTTAGTATCGTAGCAATTCCCACAACATACGCATTTTATCAAGCAATTTATAGTCGCTCAAACAGTCCTCGATTCACAGAATGACAATTATTCTCGGGGACCAGATATTCACTGAACAATCACTTTCACAAACCTGCGTTTCCCTATCTTTAGAATAGTAGTCTCCTTTGGCAGATAATTTATATCATCAACTTTAGAATCATCTTCTTTCCTCACAGCACCATCTGTGACCAGTCTCCTCCATTCTGTCTTCGATGGCACAATTCCAGCCTTGACTAAAACATCAGATAGAACATCACCATCTTTCAGGACAATTTCCAAAATATCGTCTGGCACACCACCTTTCGCAAAAGTCTTTTCAAATGTTTCTGCCGCACCTTCGGCTTTCTCTTTGCCATGAAATCTCTTTACGATGTCTAGTGCTATATATGCTTTTGCATCTCTTGGTCCCAATTTCATTATTGACTCTTTTTCATTCAGGGGTATCCTCGTACAATTGATAAATAGTGGCTCTATCATTGGATCTGGCAATGCCATAATAGCTCCATACAATTCATTTGGAGATGTATTTATGAATACTCCAGTGCCTTTGCTCTTGGACATCAATTCCCTTGTCTTTGGATTGGCAATTAGGTTGAGTGCAATAACAAATTTATCTTTATTTTTATATCTCTTCAGAAGCGTACGTCCAGCCAATGCATTGAAAACCTGATCTGTACCACACAATTCTGCGTCTACGTCCATAGCTACACTGTCATAACCTTGCATAAGTGGATACATAAATTCATGCAAATGGATAGGATTGCCATCCTTTATCCTCTTCTCGAACATATCACGCTCTATCATTTGTTGAACTGTGAAGTTGGAAGCAATGTCAACAATTTCTGCAAATGTTAATTTGCCCAACCATTCGGAATTGTACATTATCTTTACTGGATTTTCTTTGTCTTCAATATTTATGAGTGGCTTCACTTGATCGAGCCATTTTGAGACATTTTTCTTGACTTCTTCTTCTGTCAATTGCTTGCGTGTAGTGCTTTTGCCTGTTGGATCCCCTATACGCGCAGTAAAATCACCAAAAAGTAATATAACTTCATTGCCTAGTTGTCGTAATTCTTCTAGAAACATGATGTTTTTGGCATGCCCCAAATGCAAAGCTTCGGCTGTTGGATCTACGCCTATGTATATCCTCAATTTTTCGCCCTTCATCAACTTTTCAATAAATGCATCTTTTGTAGGCAGAATTTCTACGACCGTGCCACGAGCAAAAAGTTCTTCTATTTTTTCTTTATTTATATCTGTTTTCATATATTAGATAATACCATGAATGAAGTGGTGGTAAAATAGATCCATCTAGTAATTTCATGGGCTTGACTTTTTATGATTTTCTGATAGCATACCAGTATATAGCTTGCGGTTGGTGGATTGATTCCATGGCGATATTATCGGCTAAAGCTGGTGGCAAGTTGTTGATCTGCATGTCATTGAGATTAATCTCAAGTTGATGTTATCGGTAAAATGCTGGTGGCAGATCTACAAAACCCCTTAGGGGGTTTTGTGTTTTCTCTTGAATATACTAAAAAAATGAATTTTACCATTGTTCATTTTTCTGACAACGACTATTATGGATACTTTTTTATTATCTATTATGAGATCGTCTTCGAATGCCCAGAACTGCATTACTGATTTTACAGTATTTACCTTACGATAACGATAAACCGTAGAAGATCTTTGCAGGGTATCGATAGCTGTTCCAATTAATTGAATGCGATCAATTTGGACATCTATTTTGCGAAATCTTCGACCTTTTCTTATGAGATGATTGAATCCATGTTTATTGAAATACACTAGTTCACCACCAAAGGCTGGACATGCAACAGGTTGCATTTTCTTGTATTTTTCTCTTGCATTCCCAACTATATTACGCCATTTATTGGTCATTACTGACCAACTGTATCAGAGAGAGATAAAATCCAAATAAAATTTGGCTGAAGAAATGATAAAATACTCCTAAATTTTTGATAAAATCTACCAAAACCCAATTTTATTAATTATATCTGTTTTAAGGTCACAAAATGTGACCTTAAATTGATTATAAGCAAAACCGCCTTAAAGAATGCGGTTTTGCACAAGCTACGGAGGTCAAAACTGTTTGTCAATAATCACCTCCCACCATTCCTGAAATATTCTCTAATAGCATCCCAGATCGCGGCATTCAAACTGTTACTTGGTGCATATGCTTGATTCCCAGTCAGAGTAACGCTCTTTGAAGTACTACCGGCAGAGCCAGTACAAGTAACTGTTACTGTAAGAGAACCAGAAACAGGAGCAGTAATACTGCCAGAGGTATTCACTGGACCAATATATCCTGACCAATTATCTGAATCTTCATCTCCTTTCGTAGCATTCGTCGTTAGAGTACAAGAATTCATATTTGTTGAAGACCATTTCACGGTGTATGACTTGGCTACTGCATCTGAACTGGCAACAGAAGTGGCAGATAGAGTGACTGTTGGCAATTGTAGATTTCGATATTCAGTGGTATTCATAATAGCCTGTTTGATCACATCAATATTGCTAGAATACTTCATCCAATAGTCCCAACCCTGCTGATCTGGTTCGCGACGAAGTAATGTAAGATAGAGCTGACGGACCGCTTCGCGGGTTACAGTAGAGGTTGTTTGACTGTTTATTTGTACTGTAGCAGTCGTCTGTGCTGATAGTCCACCATTATCTGTAACTGTAAACTTCACTGTATATGTGCCCGCAGAAGAATAGAGATGAGTATCTACAAGGGGAGACTCTAATAGAGGAGGCGTAGCTGACCCTGCCCCAGTATCACCCCAATCTATTTCGTAACTTATAGGTCCATTCTCCGGATCACTTGCATTCACCCTCCATGTTCCAGTCTCACCAACATTTAGTGTTGTTGGGAATGTGCCACCACTTATGACAGGTGGGCGGTTGGCAGGAGTTGAGATAACGCATGACGAACCGTTCCAAAATTGTCCTAACTGACATACTTGAATTCTATTTCCATACTGACCTACACTATTTACCTTTAAAGTCGAATCGTTATATCCCACGCCAGAAGATTGAAGTTGTATATAGCCACTTGCTCGAGAAGTTACATCACCCATTACATGAAGGTGTAGTGGCTGACCAGCGATGATATTGATAGTAGTTGGAAAATCAAAATCATATTGCATTGCATTCGGGTACGTACTATTAACGAGAGGGATACTTCTAGTTACACCAGTAATTCTTGCCCCCGCCAAATTGCTACCTGAAAGCCATAGATTTGTAAGATTTGTTTTGTTATTCGGAGAAATATCAGTAACACTTATGCCAGCAATATTTGCTACGCCAGTGTTCACATTAAGATCCACATCTAAGAGATCAACATTACTTGTTCCTGCAGATGCCGCCTGTACAGATGAAGGTGCGACTGAAACTGTTAGTATATTTTGAGTCGCTGAAGTGATGGTAAATGTTCCGCTTTGTCCAAAATATGGAAGGTTATTTACAGCCCACACTCTAATTACATAATTACCCGGTAACACATTTGGTATATCAAATGGAAATGTCGGGCCTCCACCATGCAAAGCCGAAAGATGCTGAACAAAATTACCTCCACTTGTATATAAATCAATTATAACCTGAGGGCGACCTACATTATCTGTTGGCCAAGAGGTAGGGATTGAACCACCAATAGACCAATTTACATTTACCCTGTTTCCCACTCTATATATCTCTCCCCCATTTGGACTCAAGACGGTGATGGAGGGTTGAGAATTTGGAGAAGTTATTGTGAATTTTCCGCTTGATCCCGTAATAGCATCCACGTAACCTTTAACAGATGATTTGATTTCAAGAGTATATGTTCCCGCTGGCACAGATGGTATCGTCACAGTTTCATTGCCATCATTTATTACAGGTGAAGCAAGTGAGTATTCTTGTTGAAGATTGAGATTCCTCAAACGAATTATGTCTAAGTAGGCATTTGAAGAGATGTTTCTTGTTTCCCATTTAACCTTTACTTTATCGCCAATCTTATATGTTTCTTCACCTCTTGGACTTTGGATGGTAATGGAGGGTTTAGTATTTGAAGAAGTGATGGTAAAATTACGATCACTTTGATCCTGTACACATAATTCTCCTGAATTATTGCATCCAACTACCAAACGAACACGGTAATAATTTTCTTTTGCAGGAACATCATTTGGAATATTTACAGATAGAGATTGCTTATCAACAGATGTAGAAGTGATGAGACCATAACCTATATCTCTATCATATCCCTGACCAACTAAAGCAACTTCGTAAGTATTACCTACAGAAAGATTATTTGACGCAAATGATCCAGTAAGATTGCCTCCTGCCACAAAACTTTCTCCCCCATTCGGACTCAAGACGGTGATAGAGGGCTTGGAGACATTACTTAGAACTTTCACTTTTACTATATTGCTAGTAACTTTGTCACCACCCATTCCTGTGGTATTTATGTAGAGATCATAGACACTACCAACCTGCAATGTAGAAGGAGCAGTACAATAGATTAACGTGTTGCTCAACTGTGTAATCGTGCACACTTGCCCGCCTATATACACATTCGTGCTGTCTTTATATCCAAGAAGATTTGTTCCTTGGATGCCAACTGTTCCACCAGCATCAATTTCACCATTTCCAGCGGCTTTGCCTGCGACAGAAGTGATATATGGTTTAGTGGTTTGAGAAGTGATGGTGAACGGTTTATTACTGAGATCTGCGGCAAAATCACCATTGACAACATTCTCTGAAGAAACTGCTATTTTATAAATAGGTAAAGTATTTGAGGTGAAATCAATATTTCCAATACTTTGTGGTACTGTCCACATGTAACTTCCTGTATTTGGAGTAACTACTATGTCTCCGCCAGCATTGACTCCTGAACGTGAATCTACAATACCAATACGAACATTATTTTGCTTCAAATTTGTGCTTGACCATTTAATTGTGTATTTATTCCCAATACTCCACACCTCTCCTCCATTTGGACTCAAGACGGTGATGGAGGGTTGAGTGGCTTGAGTAGGAGCTACAGTAATCTTCACAGAAACAGTTCGAGCATAGTTTGGATTGTCTAGTGTATAAACAGAGAAATTAGCGACAACAATGTTAGTACTCACCAAAGAAGTATTTGTCAACATTATTTCCTCACCACTTGCATAAATGCTTATATTCTGATTTTTGCTACAGAGTTCCTCCGAACCAACTATATTTCTCATACTGTCATAACCCTTAACAGAAACACCAAAAGGACAAGAGAGAGTTAGGGTGGCTGACACCGTATTTGCAGGCATAGTAAATCTGATAAAACTAGTGCCACCAGAGGAAACGCTCGCAGGTGAAGCCGAAACTTCAGGGTTTGTCGTAGAAGTAGCTGATTGTGGCAAGATGGTTACTTTAACCGGAATGTTTATAGGAGAGCCTTGGAAATTACCAGTTAGAATTATGTTTGTGCTATATGTTCCAACTGATAGACTCTTTGGATCAAGTGATGCTCCAATCCCAACAGGACTGTTTGGGTAGGCGATCATCGTATTTGTGTTATATGATACATTAAGCCAGCTTGGCTGATTGGGTACACTTATATTGAAACTAATATTCGTACTACTTGTGTTAGTAATTGTCAATGACTTTTGCTGATACTGAGTATCACCCTGATTAGCAGAAAAGTTAATAGAATTTTGAGAAATAATTACAGAAGATTGTGTAGAACTTGAACCACTTTTGAACAGTGATGCTTGAGTAGTTTTGAGATATGGAGTTAACTGACTAGATACTGTTTTTCCAATGATATGATACTTTGCACTTTTAATCAGCATCTGATAAATATTTGAGCCTGCTGGTACAGATGGATTGTTTGAATACAATGTACCAGCAATAATAACCGTATATTCGCCACTCTCTGCTATTGCAGTATCATTTGGAGTAACTGTAATAATTGGTTGTATCGGTATTACCACAGAAGGACTACTAAAAACAACATCAAAATCACTAGCAACTGGCTTTGTCATATCTCCACCTATGGCTTTCATCTTGAACACAACTTTTCCTGTCAATGAACTCGATGCAACATCTACTACACCCGCATTGGATGCTATGTTTTGACTAATAAAAGTAAATATATTTGAAGTCGGAACAATCCCACCACCACACTCCCCATTCACTCTCGCTCTAGTCTCCGGACCAAAGTATCCTGTTGACTCTATACCTACACTGGCCTGATATTTTTTGACCACTGAAGCAGTCGCGGGACCAAAATATCCCTTAGATGCAAACTCTTGCGTGATAGCTGGAATATCAAAACCATGCTCAATCAGCCATGTCTGTAAAGCTACAACATCAGCACCTTTACTTCCGATCTGAAGATTAGTTGAGAATACATAACATGATGGATAAACTGTCGTAGGAGGAATCGGAACTGGAATAGGCGATGGTGCAACAGGAGTAACTGTAATCGGTGTACATGTATACCCAACAGGACACTCAACGGCAGTCTGCGCAGAAACATTGTTCGGCATAACCACAATAACTATAGCAAATACAAAGATTGTGAGTGGCAGGACGAAAGATATTATTTTTTTCATTTAAATAAGATTAACTAATACTAATAGAGTACAAATAACAGCAAAGTGCAGAGTTACGATATGCTCCGCTTACCCATATATAGTATACCCCCCCGACAACTTGCAAAACTCTCTTATCCACATATTATGTTCGAGGTCTACTATCGGACACAACTAAGCACGGTCTAATAAAAATTCTTTTATATTTCCCTTGTGTATAAGCTCTGTTTTTGGTTTATAGGTCTCGATAAAATCTTTTGGAAATTTTGTTTTTTGTTCTGACCATTTGAATTCATAAGCAGAGAATATTCCACCACCCTCTTCTATATAGTCAACTTCTTTGCCACGCGTATTTCTCCAGAAGAACTGATTGCCATAACGCATACGACATTCTAAGTATTTTTTCCTTTCTACCACGCAAAAATTCTCCCACAAAGCACCAATATCTTCCCTTTTTGATAAAGGTATAACCCTGCCTATAAGATTATTTCTTATCCCCAGATCATAAAAGTAGATCTTATTTTTCCGACCAATCTCATTTCTTGGGTTTCGTGACAAAGGATATAATGTAAAGATTACAAATGTTTTCTCGAGCAGATCAATGTATTTGGCGACTGTCTTGCGACTAGTCTCTAGCTTGATTGACAACTCATTTAGAGAGACTTCATTGCCAACCTGTAGAGCCAATAATTGCAAAAGATTTGTGAGTAATTTTGGTTTTTTGATACCTTCATATTCAAAAATATCCTTAAATAGATAATTGGAAGAAATATTATTTAGAGCTGTTTCGGCATCCTTGAATTGATTCTTGATAATTTCGGGATACGAACCATACACCAACATTGATTCCATGACTGCACTGATTTCCCATTCTTGTTTACCATCGGATATCTCTTCATAGGAGATCGGATATAATTTGAATTCTATTGACCTACCAGTAAGTGGTTCATTGACCTTTGCTGATAGATCGAAACTCGAAGAACCTGTTGCAATAACCTGCAGATCTGGATAAGTGTCAATGAGTAATTTGAGTGCAAGTCCTATATTATCAACTTTTTGTGCTTCATCAAAGACAAAAAACCTGCCTGGTCCCAAAAATGTTTTGAGTTTTGCAGGATTTTGTACTGCCAAAGCTTGTTGATTTTCCAATATTTCACAATTTATATAACTTCGATCATCACCATGTTTCAAAACTAATTCTTTGACTAAAGTAGTTTTACCAACCTGTCTAGGTCCATAAAGAATAATGACCTTGCCTTTAAACAGCCAATTCTCTATATTTTCAGCCATTTTTCGATGGATTTGCATTTTTTGAACCTTTAGGGGCAGAAATACTGTGTTTTTTGCACCTATAGTTACATAATATACATTATATAAACGGTGTCAAGCGTGATTTATCTACTTCCTCTTCTCTATAATCTCCAACGCCACATTCGCTGGTACAACCTCATAATGGTCAAATTCCATCATTGCACTGCCTTGACCAGAAGTCATAGAACGTAGTTGTGTAGTATAGCCAAACATTTCTGCAAGAGGAACCTTTGCAATGATAGAGAGTACTTGGCCTTTTGGCTGACTGCCTTCGATAGTACCCCTCTTTGAAGCAATAGAGCCGTTGATATCACCCATATACTTTTCTGGTGCTACAACTTCGAGCTTCATTATTGGCTCTAGTAGAACTGGCTTGGCACGTTTGACAGCGTCTTGGAATGCCATTGAAGCTGCTATTTTGTATGCGATTTCAGATGAGTCAACGTCGTGATATGAGCCATATGTCAATTCACAGGAAATATTTACCATCTTGAAACCAGCAACAATACCCCTATCCATCGCTTCTTTTACACCCTTTTCAACGGCAGGGATAAATTCTTGTGGGATAACACCACCCTTGATCGAATCAACGAATTCATAATCATCATGTCTATGAATATTTTTTGACTTTTTCTTGCCTTCTTGTACTGGCTCCATAGGTTTGATATTGAGTTTGACATGACCATATTGACCTTTACCACCAGTTTGTTTGATATATTTGCCTTCTGCTTCTGCAGTACCGAGAATCGTCTCTCTATATGCAACTTGAGGTTCACCTACATTTGCTTCTACAGTAAATTCTCTTTTCATACGATCAACCATGATCTCTAGATGTAGTTCTCCCATACCAGAAATGATAGTTTCGCCTGTTTCAGAATTTGTTGAAATCTTGAAAGTTGGATCTTCATTGGAAAGTTTGCGCAAAGCAAGACCCATTTTTTCTTGATCTGCTTTTGTTTTTGGCTCTATACGGAGTGATACAACAGGCTCTACAAATTTGATCACTTCAAGTACTATTGGATTGTTTTCATCGCAAAAAGTATTGGATGTAAGTGTATCTTTGAGTCCTACTGCCGCAGCTATCTCTCCAGAGAAAACTTTTTTGACTTCTTCTCTTTCATTGGCCTGAAGTCGTACGATGCGACCGAGTCTCTCTCTTTTATTTGTTGATGAATTGTATATATATGTTCCAGCTTCTATTGTACCTGAATAGACTCTAAAGAATGTGAGCTGTCCTACAAAAGGATCATTTTGAAGTTTGAATGCTAGTGCAGAAAAAGGTTCTTCATCACTTGCATGGCGTATGACTTCTTCTCCTGTTTCTGGATTGATACCTTTTACTGGAGGCATATCGAGTGGAGAAGGAAGATAGTCAACAACTGCATCAAGAACCAATTGAACTCCTTTGTTTTTCAATGCAGAACCAGTAAAGACAGGGAAAATTTTATTTGCTATAACCGCTTTACGTATGACTGGTTTCAATTCTTCGAGACTTATTTCTTGACCTTCGAGATATTTATGCATCAAACCATCATCATGATCTACTATCTTTTCTATAGTTTCTGCACGATATTTCTTTGCATCTTCTAGGAGTTCAGGCGGTATCTCTTTTTCTACGACTTTTTCTCCCATTTCGCCTTCGAAATAATATGCCTTCATACGGAGTAGATCTACTACACCATTGTGATCTCCCTCTAGGCCTATAGGTATCTGAAATCTTATTGCATTTTTGTTTAGACGCTCCAATATAGAATTGTATGAAAATTCGAAAGATGCACCCATTCTGTCCATCTTATTGATGAAACAAAGTCGCGGTACTTCGCCTTCATCTGCATAACGCCAATTTGTCTCTGATTGTGGTTCTACACCAGCAACACCATCAAATACTACAACTGCTCCGTCAAGAACGCGAAGTGACCTTTTGACTTCAGCAGTAAAGTCAATATGTCCAGGAGTATCTATGATATTGAAACGGACTTTCTTGGAAATATCGGTCGAGGGCATATATGTAGGATTCCAAAAGCAAGTGATAGCAGCTGCGGTTATAGTGATACCTCTTTCTCTCTCTTGTTCCATCCAGTCAGTCACAGTCTCACCTTCATGTACTTCACCTATCTTATGTGTCATACCCGTATAGAATAAAACTCTTTCGCTAGTAGTCGTCTTACCAGCGTCAATATGGGCAATAATGCCGAAATTTCTTACTTTATCTAATGGATAATCGCGATTCATATTAAATTACCAAGCAAAGTGAGCAAAAGCTTTATTTGATTCTGCCATTTTGTGGACATTCTCGCGCTTCTTGACTGCTTCACCTTCATTCTTTGATGCAGCAATGATTTCATCGGCAAGTTTTATATGTATTGGCTTGCCCTTTTTGGATCGTGCAGCATTGATAATCCACTTTATAGATAATGCTTGTTTCCTCTCTGGACGAACTTCTCTAGGAACTTGATAATTTGCTCCACCGACACGTCTCGATCGTACTTCCATCATAGGTGTAGTATTTCGGAGAGCTGCATCGAGAATCTCTATTGGATTTTCTGTTTTTGTTTGTTCTTTTATATAGTCGAGACAATCATAAACAATAGTTCGAGCAATATTCTTCTTGCCTTCCTGCATAACATAGTTGATGAATTTTGAGACTTTTACAGAATCGAATACAACATCTGGTCTCAATTCTCTTTTTATATTTATTTTCCTGCGCATATATTTATACTTTTGCAGCCTTTGGCTTCTTATTACCATACTGACTTCGACCTTTTCTCCTAGCTTCTACGCCCGTAGCATCGAGAACACCACGCACTATGGAATATCTTAGTCCTACGTCCTTGACACGACCACCACGCAATAGAACTACAGAGTGTTCCTGCAGTGTATGCCCCATTCCCGGAATATATGCGGTTACTTCCATGCCATTTGTCAGTCTAACACGAGCAATCTTTCTTATAGCAGAGTTTGGTTTCTTTGGTGTTCTAGTAGTTACTTTGATACATACTCCTCTCTTGAAAGGAGATGGGAAAAAGACTGGACGATTTTTTATCGAATTGAATGTTCGAGTGAGAGCAATAGACTTTGACTTGCGCTTGAAACGCTTGCGAGAATTCTTTATGAGTTGATTTATTGTTGGCATATAAACTATATATACGAATTAACGAATTTTACAAATCTACGAATATGGACAAATGCTTTTTACAAACCGTTGGCAATACTGAATTCTTCACCAAATTACGGCTTGAGTTTTGCCGAAATTGATTACTCATTCTTGCCTCTATAATAAACATGCCAAATATTAGCAGTAGAAGAATCTTAACAATTTTCAATAAAAAAAGCAAGTCGTCGTCGGCGTCCGAGTTCAACTTGCCTGTTTCGTTATTCATAATTCATCAAAACTCACGATTCCCACCTAGGATTGATGAACAGTGACCAATCCCTGTCGAATTGAATTTTGTTTCTTTCGATCAAGGAAGCTATACAATCCTTGACACTTACTTCCACAAGACCTCTGTTGACCGCCAAGTCACAAAGTTCTCTTGGTTTGATCTTTCTGGTTGATCTTATAAGATCGACCAATTCATCGGAAATTTTATCATTCATAATTACTATCCCTTTCTCTATCTCTGTGTCAGAATATATCACAATCGTCCAAAATTTGCTACTCTTTTTGTGGAGGTGCGACCTCGCACCTCCGCAACAGCCATACATCCTCAAAAACTAACCCCAGTAAAAATCCCAAAAATAAAAGGAATTATAGGCACTATAGCCTGCCAGAGGAAGAAGACTACAATGATAATGAAAAAAGGCGCATAGGCTTCGAGCGTCATACGTGCACGACCATATTGATTTGGCAAAATAGCAAATAATAATTTTGATCCATCAAGTGGTGGCAAAGGAATGAGGTTAAATATGGCCAAAATAATGTTTATTATGACTATATATGAAGAGATTTCTATAAATGAACTAAAGCCCGGAATTCCAGCAGTAAATCTGATAAATGTACCAAATATGAGTGCCAATAATAGGTTGGAACCAGGACCTGCTGCGGCTATCAGGAATTCACCCATCCTTTTATTCTTTATATTATAAGGATTGTAAGGCACTGGTTTTGCCCAGCCGAAAGTAAAACCAAAAAGAGATGTGATGAGTGGCACTATTATTGAACCAACTGGATCAATATGAGAGATGGGGTTGAGAGTCAGTCGGCCTTGCAAACGAGCAGTTGGATCACCCATAGCATTGGCAGTGAAGCCATGAGCCAATTCATGGACAACTACAGACATTATGAGGATTATTATAGAGATTATGGTAAACATTTTTTGCCTTTTTACTTCATTCATGATAACATATCTCTCACCAACTATCATGGCAAAAATATGCGCAATAACAAAGAGGGGTTCGATTTCTGGAGGCCGTTATTCCAATAGAACTCGCGCAACACAATTCAATCCTTGTGGTTCTATTCGTCGTTACCCAAATCTACAGAAAAAGCGTATTTATATACCAGAATTGAAGAAAACTGTTATTATGAACGTATCAGCAAGAGGATTACGAACAATAGAGAAAAATGGCGCTTTCCGTGCGCTCAAAACTGCAGGCATCATCTAGACTCTTCGACTCTTACAATAGAGCCATCAGAAATGATCCTTATGGATCCTTTTTCTTTTATATTATATCTATTTGCTTCGGGAATGCCGAGAAGTGGATCATCTTTGGTATTTTCTATTGAACCATTTGCCGTCTTGCCACTTGATAATAACTTTGAATAGATTACATATTTGGGCTTAAATTCATCAACCATTTGTTTTGCCAAATTTGTCTTCGAAGCATTATTAGAAATTACCAATACATTGGTATTATTCATAATCCTGTCCAATTCAGCGGTCGAAGTGATGAACTTTTGAATCTTTGGCGTGGTGTTACCGACTAGCAATATATTTGTTGAGCCAAAATTAATATTTAGAACAATTTCTGGATCACTTGTCTTTGAATAGGAAAATGTGTCGGCTGATACTGGAAATAAAATATCGGCAACTATATCATTTTCTCCAAAATCATCATTCCCATTTGATTTGTCCAACACTATCGATTCTCCAGCACTAACTTCCCTTTTTGGAATATTTATCGAATCCAAAAAAGTCTCATATATGAGATCAGTACTTGTCGAAAGACCTATGGATTGCAAAGTAATTGCTGATAATATGACTCGATCGACTTTATAACGACCTAGAATGTCAATCAGCCCCGCAACATTCTTGCCTTCTGTATTTGTAGCAATAACCATATCTATACGACGTGAATAAAAAGGCAAAATCTTTGTTATTTCTCTCAAGACTTGCGAATTCGAACCACCATTTACGAGTATCCTTTTATCATTTGGGGTGCGAATGAATATAGAATTACCACTTTTAATATTAAAAACGAATATTTCGAGCAATTGCGCGCGGTTTTCTAGATGATATATGTAGAAAACAGCACCAGATAAAAGACCAAAGATTACTATGAAAATAATTATTCGTTTGAGCATGGTAGTTTTCGTTGCGCAGGGTAGACCTACGCACGTTGTGCGTAGGTCTACCCTGCGCAACAAGGCCTCCGCAACTTGCACCATATCATATCGAGATAAAATCCTGATAAAATTTCGCTGAAGAAATGATAAAATCGACGACCTCCGAGAGTAGGCATCGGGAAAAACATATGTTACAATACCACTATGGCATTCAATGAAAAAAAGTTCAGTATTCCTGTATTAAAAGGCATTTCGACCAAGAATATAGAAGAGCATCTCAAGCTTTATGCTGGTTATGTGAAAAATGCCAATTTAATTCTAGAAAAAACTGGTGATAATGAACTCCAGCGCCGTTTCGCTTTTGAATTTGATGGTATGAGAAATCATGAATATTATTTCACGCAATTTGAAGGCGGCTCAACTCCATTCAACTCAAATAGTCCTTTGGTAAAAACCATCGCTCAAGAATGGAATTCTTTTGAAAATTGGCTGACCCAATTCAAGAGTCTTGCCCTAACCCGCGGTATCGGCTGGGCTTTCTTGTATTATGATCCACATACCAAACGCCTATTCAATCAATGGGTGGATGAACAGCACATCGGCCACTTAACAGGCCTGTCCCCCATCATCGCCCTCGATATGTGGGAACATGCCTATGTTGCTGACTATCAGCCGAGTGGCAAGAAGCAATATGTGGATGACTTTTTCGAAAATTTGAATTGGGAAGTGGTGGAGAAGAATTTCAAATAGAAAAGCAGAATAAGTGACATTACATAGATTTTGGGTTGATGTTTAGAAAAAGACAAAAAACAACTGCAACCATATTCCAGATTGCAGTTAGATTGTATTGAATCCCCAAATCAGTTATTGACCAATCTTAGAGATTTCGTCGAGTATTCGTTCTCGTTCTAGAGCATCATTTAGCAACTTCTGGAACTTGACCAATGCTCTTTTTGTGTGTTCTTCGGTTAGACCTTCAGCCTCGTTACGTTCATGAACAACTCTGGATGGCAAGAAAGTTATGACATAGGAGCTAAAGTTGTCGAGATCCACGATAGACAAGTTTCTCAACTCACCCACCGAAAGTTTTACAGAACAGTATGCTGACGAATCAGCAGCAAGCTCTGATAACCATTTCTCGTAAGACTCCATGAGTTCCTCGCGTTGCCATGTCTCTATGCAATACCATTCCTCGATGGATTTCCTGTAATATGCCGTAACATCAGAATGTTGAGTTGGAATCTGAGCAAGTGCACAGATTTCATCTGCCCACTGCTTGAATTCCTCCTGATCGCTAATGTCGAAAAAATCTTTCATCCATTTCCTTTTGTTGATGGTTGTTATTATTTGGAATAAAACTCCTACCCAAGATGGTAGCATATATCATTAGTCTTGTCAAATTGTGAGGAGTGAATTTGCAGGCTAATTGCAACCCCTCTTTGAAGGTTCATACTATAGCCTTAGAAGTAATTTTAAATAGAAAAGCAGAAGAAGCGATATTACATTGGTTTTTGATCTAATCAGTATTGTTTGGAAAAGAAAAAGCGCCCTACCACAGAGTAAAACGCTTTCATACAGAACTGACAATTAGCGCCTAATTGCGCGAAAAGCTCCCAAAAACTCCCCAACCGCAGCTCTCTGCTCATTCCTTCGTCCAGTTATGACTTCATCGGCATTATTGTACCCATCACAACCGTAACTATAAAGACTGTTTCCATGAACAACTGACCAGAAGAGTTCCTCTCCAGCAACAACAGTTTCGGTATAAGGAATATCCTCCATAGAACATCCACCATGGATATCAAATATCCGATTTCTATGGTCACTTGCAATGAGAGGGTCCCCTTTCTCAAACTGTTCTTTGATAGTATCTAGACCCTTTTGCACACCTGGTAAGACTTTCCCAATGAACCATGTCTTGACCTTTTCAACGACAATCCTCTTGGATTCTTCCCGAAGATTGCCCACGATATAGCCAGTCTGTTGTGGACTCAACAATACATGATTGCTAGAACCAATTGAATCCAGGAAGATGCTTAGTCTCGTATTGAGCCATACATCATCTCCAGAGACAATGAAACAGTCATTGAGCCAGTATGCAGTATTTGCTTTTTCCGGATCAGCAACTATTCTTTGAATGACTTTAATCCCATCCTCACCGTTTAAACAGACGTGGGGACGGAATTGAGTGTTTTGCGCAGATTGAAGTCTTGCGACTCCTTTGTTCAGTTCCACTCTCAAAGGAGAATCTCCTTTGTGGGGAACCAATTCGTACAAACTTTCAGACTTTTCAGACATATGTTGTATCCTTTTTGTTAAGGTGTTCTAAAATCTATATTATACATATTGACTAAAATGTCAATGGGTCGAGGTAATGAGCATATTATTCTCTGCCCTCACTCTATTTCTCCGATAAAAATAGTAAAAGATTATTGAAAACCCCAGATAAAACCCCACAACCCACCAGAATGAAAATGCGGGGATTTTGAATGAGGCAAAGGGTATTTTTGCGAAATATTCGACCATATTGAGTTCATAAGAGAGAAGGGCGTATGCGAAATAGCTGAAAAATTGTGATATGGGTTCAAAAATAAAGCCAGAAATACCTACGAGAAATACAGCTAGCATAGTAATAGGTATAAATGGCAAGACCAAGACATTGACTACAACACCAATAATAGACAATTGACCCATCATATAGAGAATAAATGGTGATACAAATATTTGAGTAGCAAATGTAGCAGATATTATACTCCTAAAACCAAACTTCTCTGGCAAAAACGTCAGTCTATCTTCTATCGGCCTTGCGAGAATGACCAAACCCAGTGTTGCCAAGAAAGAAAGCTGGAAAGATGGATCGTGAAATAAGATCATAGGATTTTGTATGAGCATTATCATTCCTGCAAATACAAGTGCACGTACAACACTATAATCTCGCCTAACCAATTCGGCAGATAGAGCAATGCTCGCCATAACACAAGAACGTATAACCGTAGCTCCACCACCAACCATTATTCCAAAGAGAATAATACCTAGGCCACCAAGCAAAATACCCCACATTCTAGGCAATCTCGACAGAAGTTTCCTGATAGCATCGGCAATGATTGTGATATTGAAGCCAGACAGAACGACGATATGTATCAATCCTGTAATCCTAAAATCATCGAGTAAACTCTTCCCTATCGAACCCTTCTCACCAACCACCAAACCAGCAGCAAATGCAGAATGAGGTTCTCCCAATACTTGCTCTATATTTGAAACAAATCTTCTTTTTATCTTATATAGTGATCCTTTTATTGAAAATGATTTTTCTTCATTGATCTTCTCTACTATTGCACTTTTGATCTCAAAATAAATGTCGTCTTTGGCTAGATAATTACGATAATCGAATGTTCTACCATCATTACTAGAGAAATTATATGGTTCAGATAAATTACCAATAAATTTGATGTGATCTCCAAAAGAAAATCGTGGATATAATTTTGTCTTTGCACGAATCAATATATCACTAGAACATTTATCTGCTTCATTTGTTAATAATTCATCTACTTTGATTATTAGGATTTGCCCAGTTTCTTTGCGCTCCGGTTCTTCGGTAATCATACCCATTCCAGTCACCTTCTCTTTCATACAATCATTTGTAATAGAAATATTTGATGCATAAGAAAATACCAGACGGAAAACTGTGATTCCGATGATAATAAACCAGAATATAAACACGCCTTTCTTCATAGGTTTTTGCGGAGGTTTCGTTGCGCAGGGTAGACCTGCGCAACGAAACCTCCACAACCTGCACGATATCACAATGAGATAAAATCCTGATAAAATTCTGCTGAAGAAATGATAAAATCCACTCCCGAGGCCTACCCCGCCGAAGGCGGGCCTCGGGGACTCGGTATTATTACCGAGATCGGATCTCGGTAATAGATCTCGATAATACCTATTTTTTCTGCCAGACTTCCATTTTCCCCTCGAAAAGACTGATTTTTTCACCATCTGCAAAAGCAGTTGCTATTTCGTCACATCTTTCATTTCCATGATTACCAGTATGTCCTCTTATATAATTCCATTTAACATTTCGTACCATATTCAATTCATCAAGTTTCTCCCAAAGATCTCTATTCAAAACATCTTTTTTTATATCTTTCTGCCAAATATCTCTTTTCCAGTCATTTTTCTTCCATCCTTTAACCCATTTTGTGATACCACCTATGAGATAAGATGAATCTGTATATAGAGTTATATCTGCATCTCTTGATGTTTGTGAAAGAGCTTCAATTGCTGCGGTTAATTCCATCCTATTGTTCGTAGCCTTGTCTTCCCTGCCACCAAGTTCAATAACCATAGAATCATCCTCAATAATAACGACTGCCCAGCCACCACGCCCTGGATTGCCTCGAGAAGAACCATCTGTAAAAATTATATACTTCATGGATTAATGAAAACATCAATTACTTTTAATCGCAACTCCGGACTATTCCTATACCAAGATTTCTCGAGTGAAGCCACAAGATCTATTGATTCATTTTCTCGAACTATATTATTCCATTCATTCTCTATTCCAAAGAATGAAATAGCAGAAATTTTTGTCCTATTTGATCTACTAAAATCCATTCTTATATGTTCATTGCCTTTACCAAAGCGCTTTATTGATACAGGCTTTATCTTCCTAAATAAGAAGGCTGGTTTATGATTGCCAGAACCAAATGGCGCCAATTTGGCAATTTCATTGTACAGATCTATATTGACTTCATCAATCGATAATTCTGCATCAATATATTTCTCCAATATATCAACATTTTCTTGTTCTTTTGACTTCTTTATAAGTAATTCAAATGCCTCATTAAGATATTTGTCCAAGAAATATATCTTATCATCAAATACAGCAAATCCTCCAGAATTCTTATGTCCACCAAATTGCGATATTATTCCTTCTGGCACAGCCTTCATAATCTCGACAACACTTGTATTACCTCGCGATCGGCAGGAGCCCTTGATAGTATTGTCTCCATCTCTTCCCCAGAGGAAAACAGGCCTATCAAATTCTTGTACACAACTATTTGCAACCAAACCCAAAAGTGATGGTCTCCAATTTGGATTACCTAGAACAATTACGTTTGGTAATTTTGTATTTGATAAAATTAAACCCTTGTGGGAATGGGCAGGACACACCTCCTGAGGCGACTTATCCGCCAGTTGGCGGAGGTGCGATTCGTCGCCGAAGGAGGTAGTGTCCTGCCCATTCTCATCCGTCTTTAATAATGAGACATCAAGAAACCTTTCATGAATAATTTTCTTGACTTCTTTTACTAGTACTGCCACCGCCGTTTTCCTCTTGCTATTTATATGATCCAAATGCTCCGCATACTTATCTGCTTCTTCATCATTCTTTGCAATCAATAGATTGAAAGCGTCCCTTGGCATACCCATGCGCGAGGCCGCATTGATACGTGGTGTAATCATGAAGTTAATATCATCTTCATTTATATGTCTCTGTTCTATACGAAGCTTTTCAAACAATCTTCTAAGACCTTTCCTGTGGCCCTTCTTCAATACAGTAAGACCATAATGAGCAAATACCCTATTTTCACCAGTGAGAGGAACCATATCAGAGAGAGTTGCCATACCAACAAGATCCAATAACCATTTCTCTAGTCCATCTTTGAGACCAAAGCGCTCTTTTGAAAGGATCAATTGTATCAATTTATATGCAATTCCTGCTCCACATAGATTTTTATCAGGATAATTGCAATCATCTTGTTTATGATCAACTATTGCAAAAGCTTTTGGCATTTTACTAGGAGATTCATGGTGATCCGTGATGATAACATCTATACCCAATTCATTTGCTTTTGCCACAGGACATACATCAGAGATACCACAATCAACAGTAATTATTAACTTCACTTCAGCATCATTCAACTGTTCGACTGCTTCTACATTCATGCCAAAACCCTCATCATGTCTATGTGGAATATAAATAATAAAGTTTTTAAAACCAATCCTGTCGAAGAAATCATGCCAAATAGCTGCTCCTGGTATACCATCTGCATCATAGTCAGCATAAATAGCTATCTTTTCATCTTTTTTTATACCTTGAATGATCCTATCAGCTGATTTATCGGCATCTTTCAATAGTGTTGGATCATGTATATCCCTATCATAATCAGGATTAAGAAATTTATCTGCTGAAACACTATCTATAACGCCCCTATGAAATAGTAGATGTGCAATAAGTGGTGAAAATGAATTCAATTTTTTTTGCTCATCATTGCTCAATTGTCTATAAATCAAATACTTCATAAAAGTGAGTATACCATAGAGAGTAAACTACTAGGTCGGACCTCGTAATTTAACGACAAAATGTTATCATTTATGTATGGAAGACTGCATTTTCTGTAAAATTGCCAATAAAGAAATTCCTGCTCATATTGTCTATGAAGATGAAAATTATATTGCATTTTTGGATATCAATCCACATACGCCAGGTCATACCCAAGTAATACCAAAAAAACATTATCGTTGGGTTTGGGATATACCGAGTGATAATAGTAATTCACCAAATATAGGAGAATACTTTGGGGTAGCACAGAAAATCGCCAAAGCCCAAATGAAAGCATTTGATACAGACTGGATACTTAGCAAAATAGTTGGGGATGAAATACCTCATGCTCATATATGGGTATTCCCAAACAAAGAAATAAATGGCGATGCAAAAGACTTTATTGGCAATAAAGAAAAAATCTCCAAAAATATAGAAAAATAAAGTCTCTGTCTCTCAAAAAATTTATTTATCTGAATTATTCAAAGCATCAATCCCAGGCAAACTCCCCTTTGCCAAAAATTCAAGCATTGCACCACCTCCAGTTGAAAGAAAAGTAAATTTATCTTGAATATTTTGAGATTCTATCGTAGCAATAGTATCACCTCCACCTACTATTGATGTAGCACCAGAAGAAGATAAATTTGCCATTGTCTTTGCCAATTCTATAGATGGTCCATCAAATCCTTTTTCATATATACCAAGTGGACCATTCCACAAAACAAATTTGGCTATATTTACTTCTGCTTCCAAAAGAGCCAAAGTTTTTGGGCCAATATCTACGATCTTATCATCCTTATCCAATCCATCTAATGCTTTATACTCGCCTTTTTCTGTCATTACGTCTGTAGGAATCATTATCTTTGTATTGCCTATAAAAGGAGATAAGTCAAAATTACCCTTTGATACAACAGAATGCCCTATCTCATACCCCTTTGCTTTGAAGAAATCATTTGCCAAAGCACCCCCTATAAATATTTTGTCGGCAACTGTAATGAATCTTTCTAATAGTGATAATTTTGTCTCAAATTTTGCACCTCCCAATATGAAAAGGAATGGATGTGCTGGATTGAAAGCGAGTGATAGATTGGCAATTTCCTTTTCGAGCTGTAGGCCTGCATAACTTGGTAAATATTTTGGCACACTAACTATAGAAGCATGCTCTCTGTGACATGCTGGGAAGGCCTCATTTACAAATATGTCACCTAGAGACGCCAATTCTTTTGCAAACTTCTCTTCATTTGTCTTTTCACCATCAAATTTACGGAGATTTTCCAAGAGAATACATTCACCATTTTTCATATGATTTTCTATAAAGTCATATGCTTCACGAATATTTGGTATAAAATCAACTTTTTCTCCTAGATCAATGAGACGTTCTGCAATGGGTTTTAGAGAATTATCTTCTCCATCCAAAACTTCAATATGACTGATGAGGATAACTTTTGCACCCTTTGAAGTGAGAAAGTCTATCGTTCCTAATGCAGATCGGATACGTAGATCTTCTGTAACAATGCCATTTTTTATTGGTACATTGAAGTCAACGCGGACAAGTACTTTCACACCTTCTAGGTGTTCAATTTCTTTGATAAATTTCATGCAATTTTATCCACCGCCTTAATAAGCTCTATAAATCCTGGAGTATTGACGCTTTCACGACCTATGAGAAGTCCATTTACCTTGCCTATATTTATGATATCTACTGCATTCCGGAAGTTCACTGCCCCACCATACAAAACTTTTACTTTGAGACCGTTTTCGGCACCAAAAATATCTGAAAAGGCCTTTTTTGCAAAAAGTGACATTTCAAATATTTGTTCAGGCACCATTGACTCTTGTGCTCCAGTTGCCCATATTGGCTCATAAGCAATAATTATATCTTTAGCAAATTTCTTTGGTATATTTGCAATACTTTCTTTTATTTGATTTTTTAATTCTTCTAGATATAAACCTCCTTCGTCACGGACTTTTTCTCCTATGCAGACGATGGATATCAATCCAGCATCCAAAGTATTTATCAATTTCTTTGAGACTATTTCATTGCTATCGCCCCTCTTCCTTTCTTCAGAATGTCCAACTATTACATACTCTGCACCTATACTATTCATCATCTTTGCATTCACTTCCCCAGTAAATGGACCAACTTCCTTTTCTATAGATACTGTCTGAACACCAACATGAAAATTATTTGTATTCTTCTTGGAAACACAACTTGTAATAAAAGGAAGTGGTGGACATATGATTACTTCTGAATTCTGAAGTCTTTTGGATATTCTTTTTATCTTCCCAGCTATTTTCTTTGCCTCAACCAATGTTCCTGGATTCATCTTCCAATTGCCTACTATAAGCTTTTTACTCATAGGGACATTTTAGCATAATCACAATATATCGTCAGTTAGCAATAAGCTAGTTAATTTCTTGCCAAGATAATGTAGAATAATAGCTCGATGTGAGTGGAAATGACGGTGGTGGACTATATAGGAGATTTGGATCATAAGATATATTCCTATCACGATAACCAGTATCGTCTGTATATGCAAAACCATATCGCTGATTTGTAGCGATCATGCCATACAGATTTATATCTGATCGAATATAAGAAGAACCGCAATAATATGAATAATAATTCCTCCCTACACGACCATTTTGTGCAACAAGAGCTGCGTCAATATCGAGACTATTTGCACTAGAAAGACCGATATTTACATCTCCTTGAGCAATAAGACCGATCACATCATTACCATCATGATTTGTATACAAAATATCATTATTAATTATGATATTAGACCATTTTGATGCTCCTGGATCTGGCAATTTCCCAGCTGCTATGGTCAATCTTGCAGTATTTATCTGTCCGTCTACCCAAACATTATCTTCCACAAAGATAATACCATTTGTAGGTATTGGATAGTTGACTGCTGATTGCTCGGTTTTGATACTCCATGTACTCCACTGATTTTGATTGAGAAGATTCCAACAACTACTGTTTGGTGGATTATTTATAGCAGTTACTACACGAACATCGAAAGTATCATTGGTTTTGAGTGTAATATGATAACCTAGCGCTGATTTCCCTTTGTATTGAGATTGACTCAAATAAATACCATTTGATTGGGCCAAAGTTCTCAATTGAGCCAGATTGGCAGTAAGCCCAGTAAAATCAACGGCTGGTACAGATATTTTACGGCCTGCAGTAAATATATTTGGTTTCAAAGGTAGTGGTGTTGGAGGGTTTGGATCAGAAGGACTAGTAAGCGTATAAACGGCCCAACGATTGGCTCCATAATCGGGATCTACATATGTTGTGAGAGCACTCGACATCAATCCATATGTTATACCATCGAAATGAATACCTTTATTCGAATGTACTGGTCCATAAATTACTGTGCCAGAACCAAAACGCATATTATCATTTGCTACACTAGCATATTGAGCCCAAGAAGGTATTGCCAATATAGCTTTGATACTTCTTGTAATATTCGGATTTGAATTGAGCGCTCCTTTGGAGACAATAGTTACAACAGTTGAACCGATTGATGGAGGAGTTATAGTAAGAGTATATGTACCTATTAGATTGCCATCTTTATCTTTGAATTCATGAATATATGGTCCAGTTTGTCCTGTACCATCCATGAAATCTTCTGGCATATGAGCTAGATGCCATCGATAATAATCAATTCCGGCCTCGGCAATTTGTAATGCTTGTCCTTTATCTGCCAAAGTACGAACACTTTTCAATAATATAGAACCCCAATTTACAAGTCCTATAGTGATAGTAATTGCTATAGCAGAAAAGACTAAAACCGAAACGAGAATATCTCCTTTATTATATATTCTAATCATAAATTATCTTTTAGATTACGGAGTGTTATTTGTGTTGAATATGTTCTCGGTTCTGGTAGTTTATTTGGATCTGTATCCAATGTAATATTGACCCTGATCAAACGTATTGAAGTATTTACAACTGGTTGTGTCAAAGCTATTCCACTACCATTATAGTCTGAATCGAAATATTCAAACATTGGTGTTGATGTAGCATTACGAACATTCACCATAATAGTAGTCGTAGAAGTGTTTATATTACTATATGTCGCAGGACTTCCTGTTGGTAAAGTAGTCGTCTTTAGTATAGATGAAGTACTTTTCGAAAAATAATACTTAACTTTTTCTTTTTTATTATCATTATTGATATCAGCAAAGAAAGTAACAGTGCTTGTGCTCGCTCCCTGTATGGCATATGAACCATCACCTCCTTGTGAAGCCATACGCAATTCTTTACCCATAACTTTCAATATAGTTTGTGCATCTTGAACAGTTATGAAAGATCCAGAAGCAGTACGTTCATATGAAAATACATTTATCTGAAATGTAATAACTGCACCCATAATAACTACAAATATAGCAAGAGCAACCAATACTTCTACAAGAGTCATGCCATAATTTTTATTATAATATTGTTTATACTTCATTTTTTTATATTATGGTCCAAGAAGGACTTGCTCTTCTTGCCATGAACTTTCCAGATATATTTCTCTCGAATATGTAGAGTATCCACTTTTTGATACTTCTATTGTATATGTACCACTAGATAGACCCGAAAATATGACCTGTCCAGGAGGTATACAATCGGATGTATATGTAAAAGAAATATTTGATATATTTGGTGTTGATGTCGCTGTAATAGTTGAAAGATATACACGATAACGTGCATATTGATCACCACTATGTATATTGTTGATTGGTGATTCTGGACTTACATAATAAGTTGTCGCTGTACCATCTGGACCAAAGAAATTCCATATTGCTGGTGTAGAAGATGGACTTGTAGCAAATTGCAAGCGCGCGCTATCCTGTCCAGTAACTAATGGTTGTATACCAGGACTCCAAGATATATTGTAGAAATTACTAGATGTACCAGTATTGAAAGTAGATGATTCTAGCATTCCATTTGAACTATAATTTTCAAATATTTTTCTCAAGAGAATATTTCCTCCAGATGAAGTATCAATATTGCCATCTGTACTCCAATATTTTGTTGAATCAACAAATCCTACCTGCCCTCCACCACCTGACCAATCAGCTTGATCCAAATGACCCTGTCCAGTAGTTTTGGATCCTATCAAAGACCCAGATCTATATAATTTAACAAGTACACCAGATAGTGGTAGGTCAGTAGAACTATCCTTGATCGTAAAGAGTAAACTATTGGTATTTTGAGGAATTGCTATCAATTGCACTGATTGAGTACTACCAGGGTTTAAACTTATAGGATTTAGTGGATTGATACCAGCAAGATCATAAGCACCATCGTTGGGTGTAACTGTATAGGAATCCCATTCTATAGGATCCATATTTAATATACCAGAAGAATTAGTTGAAACATTGACATAATATCTTGATAATTCTTGACCTATCAATCTGTCACCCTTTAGACTAAAATCAAAATTTGGAACAATTTCACATGATGGTGTAACACTACTGAAAGAAAGCTTGCTCAATTCATCAATAACAAAACTTATTTGAGTCAACTGTTGTGCAGCAACCGTAGCTGGTGGTTTGTCTGGATTTGGATTTTGAGGAGTAGGTGCATAAGTACGATCACTAGAATATCCTGATTTGGATATATATATATTGTAGGCCGCTGTAGCGGGTGGAATGTCTATGATCTGCAATATTCCACTATTATCTGTTGTATCATTTATTAT